>Ga0163147_10000147_pt1 | contig 101355 bp, 88 predicted proteins | sample OliLakLV19MP6G1_FD_148597 | JGI IMG/M metagenome (GOLD analysis project Ga0163147, IMG submission 148597) | Freshwater microbial mat bacterial communities from Lake Vanda, McMurdo Dry Valleys, Antarctica- Oligotrophic Lake LV.19.MP6.G1 | ecosystem: Environmental > Aquatic > Freshwater > Lake >... | reverse complement strand
GGGGCAGGCTCGGCGGTCGGGGGGGGAGACGACACCTGGGGCGGAGTCAAGCCAGGCATGATCGCGCTCATATTGATCGAGCGTACCACGCGCGTCAGCGCGTCCAGCGACGGACTGAAGTCGGACGGCGAGGCGGCATTGAGCGTCTCGATCACGCTGTTGAACTCGGTGACCATGTTGGCGCCAAAGAGTGCGTCATCGAAATCGGCGGGGATGACATCGGAGACGAGCGCGGTGGTCAGCGGCGCCACCAGCGAGACATAGGTCGCGCCATCGCTGCTGATCCCCTGAAAGATGAAGCGCAGCTCGCTCGCCAGGATCGGAGACACGTCGAAGCCGATGCTGGTGATGTACGCCACACCGGAAAAATTGCCAAAATCGACATATTCGGCGCGCGCGCGTATTTCCTGCACGCCAGGGCTGATCGGCAGCAGCGGCAGCGACACACCGCCAATATCGTCCGGCACGTTCAAACGCATCATCGGCGCCAGGTCAGGACGCCCCGCCAGCAAGCTCATCAGCGCGTCCGCCTGAGACTGCGACGCGGGATAGGCGGCGAGGTCGGCGCGGTTGAAGACCGTGATCGTCAGCGCGGGGGGTTGTCCGTCGCTCATGCCGTCGGCGGGTGCTGCGGTCGAGACCGCGTAGCGCGTTTGCACGGGCTGCGGTCCACCGGGGTATTCCACGAGCGTGTCTTCGGCGGGCAGCGAGGTAATGGTCAGTTGGGTGCCGATCTGCGACTCGTAGCTGAAGCTGAAGCCGTTGAACGAGACCATGTTGGGCACGTCCTGGGCGGCAGCGGGCAGTGCCAGCAGCGCGCACAGGGCGAACAGGGTCATGATCAGACTGAAACGACGCATATCGTTTGTCTCCTTAGAGTAGCAAAATATCAAGCCTGTCGATCATCCAGCACCAGACGCATCGGCGCAAGAGACGATCGGCGCATGTTCACAGGCGACTCACCTACGCCCTTCGGCGCGTGTCAGATCGTGCAGCACCGCCGCCGCCGCGCTGCGCCCGGACGCGCCCATGATGCCGCCGCCCGGATGGGTACTCGCGCCTGTCAGATACAGCCCTGGCACAGGCGCGCGGTACTGACTGAATCCCATTGCAGGACGGAACAGGAACATCTGATCGACCGACATTTCCAGGTGCATGACGTTGCCCCGGTGCAGACCAAGCTCGCGCTCCAGATACAGCGGCGTCTCGATCAGCCAGTCGATGATCTTGTCGCGCGTCATGTTCGGCGCATAGCGCTGCAAAATCCCCAGAATGCGTTCAGCTTCGCGTTCCGCGATCGCGTCCCAGTTTTCGCCGTTCGCCAGTTCATACGGGAAATACTGCGCCCACAAAAACAGCACATGCTTGCCCTCTGGCGCCAGCGAGGGATCGGCAGCGCTCCAGGTCATGGCGATGATCGCGGGTTCGCTCGATGGACGCCCGGCTAAATAGTCCCCGTAGGCGCGATCGAGATAATTGAGGTCGGGGCACATGAACTGCATGGCGATGTGCTGCGGCGCGGCATCGTATGCCGGGGCGCGTCCACTGAGCGCGGTCGGGGCGGCGCTGTAGTCGGGCAGCTCGGTCACGGCGCAGCGCAGGATCATGCCAAAGCCGTTGCCGATGCGCGCCTTGTCGATCGCTGCGCGCATCGACGGTGGTGCGGCATCACCGAGCATGGCGAGCGTGGTGGCGATATGCGCTCCGCTGACGACGGCTCGCCGTGCCGTGACGATCTCCCCGCCGACGGTTTCTGCACCCGCGACCCGTCCGCGCTCGACGATCAGCCGTTTCACCGGGGCATTGGTGACGACCGACCCGCCGTGCGCCTCGATCATTTTTTGCAATGCCTGGGTCAACATGCCCGATCCGCCGCGTGGACGTTTGACCCCGCTGACATGGTACATCGGGTGCCACAGCGCGAACGGCGCGGTCAAGCCTTCCATCGGTGGCGGACCCGACTGTGCCGCCATCCAGCCGATCAGCGCGGGCAGATAGGGCTGGGTGAAGGTCTCGCGCAGCACCTGCCCGTAGCTGCGGGCGATGTCGCGCAGATTTTCCGCGCCTTTTGGGTTCATCCCCTGCCCGAACACCAGATAGCGTGTCAGGTTGAGCGGGGTGGGCGCGTTCAGAAAGGCGCCGACCATGCCCTCGCTGACGGGACGCCAGCGCTGGATGAACTGGTGATACAGGTCGGCGTCTTTCGGTGAAAATGCCGCGATACTCTGGCAGGTGCGCTCGACATCGCGCCAGATGGTGAGCGCAGTGTGGTCAGGAAAGGGCGCGAAAAAGAGCGGATCGAGATCGAGATAATCCAGCCCGTAGGAAGCCAGATCGAGGTCGCGCACGATCGGGGTGTGATGGATCAGGATGTGCGCCGATCCACCCAGGTCGAATTTAAAACCAGGCACAATCTCCTCGGTCACGACCGCGCCACCGACCTTGTGTCGTCGTTCCAGTACCATCACTTTGTAGCCCGCCTGCGCCAGGTAGCCCGCGCAGATCAGCGCGTTGTGTCCGGCGCCGACGACCAGAATGTCACAATCCGACATGAGATTCGTTCCTCTATGAGTCGCCCGTTGATACCACACTCATCGCGCCTGCGCAAACCACGCTCGGACACATGACCATGCGTCCCTACGCCCAGGGGGTTGGCGTACCACACCCGTCGCGCCTGCGCAAACCACGCTCGGACTCGTGGTTATGGGTTCCCTACGCCCCTACTTTAGTCCGCCTCTCTCTCACAACCGACCTCGATAGCCTGAATGTCCTGTGCGCGTGCGCTCAGGTGTCCCCTATGCTGATGAGCATCATCTACCACGCAGCCTATCGATAAGGGAAGCCATGTATCGCGCACTCTCCGTCCTCATCTCCGCGACGCGCGTCATTATCGTCATGCTGTTAGGCTGCACCCTGTGGATCAACGCAGCGCCTGGCTACGCCCAGACCAGCACGCGATCGCTGTCGGCAGACGAGACCGCGCTGCTGGCACGCCTGCAGCGGGAAGCGCGCGTGCGCGTGATCGTACATCTGGAGGCACCCTTTGCCGCTGACGCCGACTCCGCCACTGCCGCCGCGAGCCAGACGGTGATCGACTCGGTGCGCAGCCAGGTCATCGATGCGGTCGCGGGCACGGGCAATGCGCGCCTGCTCTCTACGTCCGACGAGTGGGTCATTCCCTATGTCGCGCTGGAAGTGGACTCGGCTGCCTATCAGGAACTGTTGGCACAGCCTGGCGTGATCGCGGTGGTGCCGGACGTGCGCCTGCACATGCAGACCGGGACACAGACGGCATCTACCGGGGCGGATTCGCTGTGGGCGGCGGGACACACCGGTGCCGGACAGACGATCGCGGTGCTGGACAACGGCGTCGCCGCCGCGCACAGCGCGTTTGGCGGGCGCGTGGTCGAGGAGGCGTGTTTCTCTTCGGCAAGCAGCGTCTCGACCTCGCTGTGTCCGAGCGGTGAAGACTGGCAGTTCGGTGCGGGGTCGGCGTCACCGGCGCGCTGTCTGGCGCTGTATGGCACGAGTGCGCTCTGCGAACACGGGACGCATGTCGCCAGTATCGCCGCTGGCGGCGACAGCACCATGCAGGGCATGGCGTCGGGGGCGCGCATCGTGGCAATCCAGGTATTCGCCTATTTCGGCGGCACGACCCAGCCGGAAACCTGGATCGCCGATGTAATCGCGGGACTGAATCATGTCTATGGCGTGCGGTCACGCTATGCGATCGCGGCTGTCAATCTGAGTATCGGCGGGGCACTCTACAGCGGCACCTGCGATAGCGCCGAGTCATCGATGACCGCCATTTTCGGGATGCTGCGCACGGCGGGGATCGTCCCCGTCGTCGCGGCGGGCAATAACGGTTCCAGCAGCGCGCTCACCTTTCCGGCGTGTATCTCGCACGCGGTCAGTGTCGGCGCGGCGACCAGCGATGGCGGTCGCGCCGGTTTCAGCAACAGTCTCCCGTCGCAGCTGACGCTGTTCGCGCCAGGCGTCAACATCTACGCCGCCTATCCGACGGGTTACAGCACCCTGAGCGGCACCTCGATGGCGGCGCCGCATGTCGCCGGGGCGATCGCGCTGCTGCGCGCTGCCACACCCGGCGCCTCGTCTGAACAGATTATCGCGGCGCTGCGCTCGACCGGGGCACCGGTCGCGGTGCCGAACGGCTCGACACCGCGCATCAATGTCGCAGCCGCGCATGGCGCGCTGGCGGGATCGACTCTGACCGTCAGCCTCACCCTGCCCGGACGACCCGCCGCCCCGCACGCGCGCCTGATCGTCCCTTTGACTGTGCGCGTGACGCGCACGAGCGATAACGGGCTGATCGTCGATCGGGCGATCTCCACCGATTCATATGGACGCTTCACGCTGGCTGGGCTGGCGGTGGGGAGCTATCGCGTGCATGTCAAGAGCGCCAATTCGCTGGCGCTCGCCGGAATTGTCACGGTCAGCGCGACGCCAGCGACGCTCAATCTCGGCGGGCTGCCGACGGGCGACTCGAACAACGATAACGCGGTCAGCATTATCGATTTTTCACAACTGGCGAGCGCCTTTGGCACCAGTACAGGCATCTCAGCGCATGACTACAATGCCGACGGCACGGTCAATATCAGCGATTTTTCGCTGCTGGCGGCATCGTTTGGTACGGTCGGCGCGGCGCGATAAGTCCGTTGGGTCGTTTGGGCTGATCTGTTATAGGATATATGGAGAAAAATGGCTTCATCAGATTGGAAATTTCGATATGACCCTGCTAAGAACAAGACCGATTCGTTTAGGACTGGCGCTGATTGCAGTGTCGGTTGTTGGGTTGCTGGCGATCGCAGGCGCGACCGCGCAGCGCGCACCGCTGATGACCGCCGAGGCAAGCGCCGAGATCGAGGCACAGCTCGCCGCTGAAGGGCAGGTCGGCGTGATCGTCGGCGTCGATGCGCCCTTCGCGCCGCAGGTCGGCGTCGATGATGCCAAAGCACAGGACCAGCAGCAGGCAGTGATCGATGCCGCGCGTGCGGCACTGATCGCCTCGCTCGATCTGACCGGGACGGTCACGGTCGAGTCGAATTCGACCGCATGGGTGATCCCATTCGTCGCGCTCAATGTCGATGCCGCCGCCTATGCCGCGCTGCTGGCGTCGCCGCTGGTGACCAGCATCGAGTACAACCGCGCCTATCCGGTCGATCTGGCGAGCACGATCCCGATCGTGGAGGCGGATGACCTGTGGGCGCTGGGCTTTCAGGGCACTGGACAGACTGTCGCGGTGCTGGATACAGGCACGGCTGCCACCCATTCCTCGCTGACCGGGCGCGTGGTCGCGGAGGCGTGCTATTCCGGCGCCAGCGGCTCGACCACGCTGTGTCCCAATCTGACGACCACCCAGACCGGGGCGGGCGCGTCACATCCGTCGCGCTGCCTGACCCTGTTCGGCGGCGCGACCGATTGCAGTCACGGGACGCACGTCTCCAGCACGGTGGCGGGGAATGACGCCACCATTCAGGGAGTGGCGCGCGGCGCCAACGTGATCGGCGTGCAGGTCTTCAGCCAGCTTTCTGGGGAGTCGCGCCCGCTCAGTTATTCGAGCGATCAGGTGTCGGGGCTGAACTTCGTCTATGGACTGCGCAACACCTACTCGATCACCTCGGTCAATATGAGCCTGGGCGGTGGGCTGTATACCAGCACCTGCGACAGCCTTTCTCCCTCGACGACGGCGATCTTCAGCACCCTGCGCACAGCGGGGATCATGCCTGTGATCGCGGCGGGCAACGACGGATCGACCGTCTCGATCAGCTTTCCAGCCTGTATCTCGACCGCCGTCTCGGTCGGCTCGACCGACGACAACGACGCGCGCTCCAGCTTCTCGAACAGCCTGCCGTCGATGCTCGATCTGTTTGCGCCCGGCTCAAACGTGACCGCCGCCTTTGCCACTGGCTACGGCACCATGAGCGGCACCTCGATGGCGACTCCGCATGTCGCCGGGGCGTTTGCGCTGCTCAAGAGCGCGGTACCGAGCGCGACGACCGAGCAAATCCTGACGGCGATGCAGGGTAGCGGCGTCCCGATCACCGTACCCGGCGGCAGCACCCGGCGTATCAAGCTCGGTGCTGCCTACACGCTGCTGACGGGTGGCACCCTGCCGACCCCGTCGCCGACTCGCACCCCGCCGCCTCCCCCCGCCAACGATCTCTCGTCGGGCGCGGTCGTGATCAGCGCGCTGCCCTACACCGTGACGCAGAACGACGTTGCCAGCGCCGGGATCACGGGCGATCCGATCGGATGGTGCCTCGCGGGCAGCAACATCGTCTGGTATCGCTTCACGCAGCCGTCTGGCAGCACGCAGACCGTGACCGTCAGCACGCTGGGCAGCAATTACGATACCGTCGTCGGCGTATTCACCGACCCGGCGGTCAATGTCACGGTCGTGTGCAACGACGACAGCGACGGCACGACGCAATCGCGCGCGTCGTTCTCCGCCGCCAGCGGCGTCACCTACTACATCGGCATTGGCAAGTATGGCTCCGACGCGCTGGTCAGCGGCGCGTCGCTGAGTCTGAGCGTGACGGGCAGCGGCAGCGGCAGCAGCAATACCGCGACGCCGAGCAACACCCCGACGCCGAGCAATACGCTCGCCGCCACCAACACCCCGACGCCGACGCCGACGCGGACTGCCTCGCCGACGTTCTCGCCGACCCCGACAGCGGTACCGATCGTGTATGTCTATATGACGCTGCAAGGGCGTCCGGCGGCGCCGCACGCTTCCTGGGCGATCCCGGTGTCGGTGCGGATGACGCGCCTGAGCGACAACGTGGTCGTGCATGACGCCAGGCACACCACAGATAACTATGGCACGCTGGCTATCAACATGCCATTGCTGGTACCTGGCAGCTATCGTGTGCGCGTGAAGCACTCGCACACGCTGGCGAGCAGCGTCGATGTCACGATGTCGGCGGGAGGATCGCAGTTCGTGAATGTCCCGGTGCTGCGTGAAGGCGACATGAACGGCGACAACGTCGTCAATATCACCGACTTCTCGATCCTGGCTGCGAGTTTCGGTCAGACCGGCGCGCCGTAAGACCGTGTAAGCGAGCAGCATCCCGACAAAACAGGGGTTTGGCATACGCCAAACCCCTGTTTTTTGCGCGGACGCATGACGACGCGCCCCTGCCTCGATTGACCGTTAATTCAGGTTCTCGAAAATTCCCGCTGCGCCCATGCCGCCGCCGATGCACATCGTCACCATGCCGTAGCGCGATCCGCGCCGCTTCATCTCGTGGATCAGACTGACGGTCAGCTTGCTGCCGGTGCAGCCGAGCGGATGACCGAGCGCGATCGCCCCGCCGTTGACGTTGACGCGAGCCGGGTTCATCTCCAGATGACGAATCACGGCGAGAGCCTGCGCCGCGAACGCCTCGTTCAGCTCGATCAGGTCGATGTCGTCCAGGCGCATCCCGGCGCGCGCCAGGGCACGCGGTACGGCGTTGATCGGACCGACGCCCATGATCTCCGGGCGCACGCCCGCGACGTTGAAGCCGACGAAACGCGCCAGCGGCTTCAGACCCAACCGGGCGGCACGCCCCGCCTCCATCACGATCACGGCGGCTGCGCCGTCGCTGAGCGGGCTGCTGTTGCCCGCCGTCACTCGTCCGCCATTTTGCCGAAACACGGGTTTGAGCTTGTTCAGCCCCTCGACGGTGGTCTCACGGCGCAGATGCTCGTCCTGATCGAGGATGACCGTCTCGGTGATCGACTCGCCTTCCGATCCATAGCGCGTCTCCTCGACCGCGAAAGGGGTGATCTCTCCAGCGAAAATCCCGGCGTCGGTGGCGCGGGCGGCTTTCATGTGGCTCTCGTAGGCAAAGCGATCCATATCCTCGCGTGAGATATTCCACTCGTCCGCGACATGCTCGGCGGTGTGTCCCATGCTCATGTAGACTTCCGGCTCGTTCGCCGCCATGTAGGGATTGGGGCTGATCTTGAAGCCGCTCATCGGCACCAGCGACATGGTTTCGGCGCCGCCCGCGATGATCACATCGGCGCCGTCGGCGATGATACGCTCGGCGGCGATGGCGATGCTTTGCAGTCCGCTGGCGCAAAACCGATTGATCGTCTGTCCGGCGATCTCGACCGGCAGCCCGGCGCGCAAGGCGATCACGCGCGCGAAATTGAGTCCCTGCGATCCTTCGGGCATGGCACAGCCGATGATCACATCGTCGATGGTGTGCGGGTCGAGCCTGCCGTCGGTCTGCCGGAGGGCAGACTCGATCACCGCCGCCGCCATATCGTCACTGCGCATGGCGCGGGTGACGCCTTTTTTTGCCTTGCCGACGGCGGTACGCGCGGCGGCGACGATCACTGCTTCACGGGTCATGAAAATGCTGCTCCTCGTTTGCCAGGCAGGTCATGGCGTGCCATGACCTGCCTTTACGATGCGAATGTCGGGGTTTGGCGTGCCAAACCCGCAGGTTCATATCAATTGCGCAAGGGTTTGTTGGTCTGGAGCATATGCGCCATGCGCGCCAGCGTCTTTTCGGTCTGCACCAGCTTCATGAAGGCGCGCCGTTCCAGGTCGAGGAAGACCTGCTCGTCCACCCAGCCCGGCTCACTGATCGCGCCGCCTGTCAGGATGAACGCCAGCTCGCGGGCGATCAGCGCGTCATGTTCGCTGGCTTGTCCGGCTTCGATGAACCCCTCGATGCCAATCAGCAGGGCGGCATAGACATCGCGTCCGGCGGCGTAGATTTTGCCCGCGCGGCTTGGCGTGTAGCCATCCGCCATGTGCAGCGCTTCGCGTTTCGCCTCGCCCAGCAGGTGCGCTTTGTTCATGACGATCCGGTCGGACGCGCTCAGGATGCCCATCTCGCGGGCGCCTTTGGCGCTCTCGCTGATCTTCGCCAGCATGATCGTCTCGAACACTTTTTGCAGGTGCGGGATCACATCGGCGTTGGGGTGCGACGCCATGACCGGGTTGACGATGCGACGTACCAGCTCTTTGCAGCCGCCGCTGCCGGGGATCACGCCGACCCCGACTTCGGGCAGCCCGGCGTACAGCTCGCTGTGTGCGACCACCCGCGATCCCGCCATGATCAGCTCACTGCCGCCGCCGAGCGCCAGATTGTACGGCGCCACCACGACCGGCTTGCTGGCATAGCGCAGCCGCTGTGTGCCATCCTGGGCGCTGCGGATCATGGCGTCGAGCGTGTCGAGATCGCCGCTCTGCACCGTCACCGCGATCATGAACAGGTTGGCGCCGATGCAGAAGCGTTCGGCGTCGCTGCCGATCACCAGCGCGTCAAAATCGCGCTCCAGAATATCGACCGCCTGATGGAACATCGCCAGCACATCGGCGTCGAGGGTGCTGGCGGGGCTGTGAATTTCCAGCATGGCGGCGCCATCACCCATATCCAGCACGCTGGCGCCCGCGTTGCGCGCGACTTCGCGTTTATGGGTGTGCAGCGATGCCGCTGTGATCGCCCTGGGGTGCGCGACTCGATCGACGTAGCCGCCTGCCTGCGGACTGTAGTACCCGGTCACGATGCCATTGTCGCGGCGGTAGAAGGTCTCGATGCCGGATGCCAGCATGGTGTGTACCCAGTCCGCCACCGGATAGCCCGCCGCCTCGAAACGCCCCACGCTGGCACGCACGCCGATCGCGTCCCAGATTTCAAAGGGTCCCAGCTCGTGGCTGAAGCCCCATTTTTGCGCGTTGTCGATATTGATCAGCGACTCGGTGATCTCTGGCACCCGCTGGCTGGCATACGCCAGCAGAAAGGCGTGATGGCGGAACAGGAGCTGTCCGGCGCGGTCGTCCTCGTCGATCAACAGGCGGATGCGCTCGCCCGTGTCCTCGACCTTGCGATGCTTGCCGACGCTCTCAAAGCGCGGCTTGCCGGGCGCGGCGTACTCGAAGCTGTTCAGGTCGAGCGACCAGAATTCTTTTTCGCCGCCCACCCCCTTGACCAGCTTATAGAAACCCTGGCTGGTCTTGTTGCCGAGCCACTTGTTTTCCAGTAGTTTGTCGAACAGCGCGGTCGTGCCGGGATGCTCCAGGACGCTACGCGCCGGGTCGTCGGGAATGGCGGGATAGAGGTTGCGCGCCACGCCCGCCGCCACATCGATGCCGACCAGATCGTTGAGGCGAAAGGTGGCGGTCTTGGGGCGTCCGATCAGCGGACCTGTGAGCGAGTCGATCTCGTCCACCGTGAAGCCGTTGTCGAGCGCGTCGTTGATCATCTGCATCCCACTCATGGTCATGAAGCGGTTGCCGATGAAATTCGGCTCGTCCTGTGCCAGCACCACGCCCTTACCCAGTCGCGCGCTCACAAAGGTGCTGATCGTCTCGACCACAGCCGGATCGGTGCCCGCATGCGGGATGACCTCGACGAGGTTCAGATAGCGCGGCGGATTGAAAAAATGGGTGCCCAAAAAGCGGCGCGTGAACGATTCATCCAACCCCTCGGCAATGGCGCGGATCGGGATGCCGGAGGTGTTGCTGCTGACGATGGCGTCGGCTTTGATCACCTCTGCCAGCTTTGCCATCAGGGCGCGTTTCACATCGAGCTTTTCGACGATCACCTCGATCACCCAGTCAGCGTCGTGCAGGGTGTGCAGGTCGTCGTCGATCGTGCCCGTGTGGATCAGCGCCAGGTCGGAGTCGGCGTAGAACTGAGCTGGACGCGATGCGGCGGCGCGCTTGAGTCCCTCAGCGGCGATCGCGGCGCGCTTCGACGGCGGATCGCCGGGCTGAGTATCGCGGGCGGCGATGTCCAGCAGCGTCACCTCGATGCCGACGCCCGCCAGTAATGCGGCAATACCGCCGCCCATCGTACCGCTGCCGATGACGGCGGCTTTGCGGATCACAAAAGTCATAAAAGACGAACCTTTCGATAAGTTGACGGACGCATTGTGATGCGCCCGTTACAGAATCAGCTCAATTCGCGGCTGCTGTAATTCAGGATGCGGCGGGCGACGATCAGGGTGTTGATCTGTCCGGTGCCCTCGTACAGATCGTTGATCTTGGCGTCGCGCATCCATTTTTCCGCCAGCCACTCGCGGCTGTAGCCCGACGCACCGAGGAGCGCGACCGTCTTTTGTCCGATGCGCGTGACGATTTTGCCCGCCTTTGCCTTTGCCATCGACGCTTCCAGGCTGTTCGACTGTCCGTGATCGAGCATCGAAATGGCGCGCAGCGTCAGTAAATAGGTGGCGCGCAGCTCCGCCTCCATCTCGATTACGTCCCGCTGAATGGCGGTCAGGGTGTGATAGGGGGCACCATAGGGAATCTCGATGCCGTTCTCTTTCAACTTGGCGATCAGAAATTCCAGCGAGGCGCGTCCGATGCCGAGCGCACTGGCTGCCACCAGCGGACGGGTGGCGTCGAAGGTCGCCATCGCGCCCTTGAATCCGCCTGATCCCGCGCCGGTCTGCACCTCGGCGCTGCCGAGAATGGCGTCTGCCGGGATGCGCGCATCTTCAAAGACGATCGCGGCGGTATCGCTGGCACGGATGCCGTGCTTGATCTCGGTCTTGGTCACGCGCACACCAGGAGTCCCGGCTTCAACGATGAACGGACGCATCCCGGCGCGTCCGGCGGCGCGGTCGATGCTCGCCCACACCACGACCAGCCCATCGCTCTCATCGAGTGCCAGCTTGCCGTTGGTGCAGAAAATCTTTTCGCCGTTGATCACCCATTCCTGAGTCGCGTCGTCGAAGCGGGCGGTCGTCTGAATGGCGGACGTGTCCGACCCGGCGCCCGGCTCGGTCATCGCCATCGCGCCCCAACTGGGGGTGTCGCCTTCCGCAAAGCGGGTCAGGTACTTCTTCTTCTGATCGACAGTGCCGACCGCCTCGATCGCCGCGCCGCCCAGTCCGCCACCGGGCAGACACAGATACACGCCTGCGTCGCCCCACGACAGCATCTCGATCATCAGCATCAGGCGCAGATTGGTGATGCCGGCGCCATCACGTTTCCTGCCTGTGTCGGGGGCGTCGAGCTTGTCGAGATTGCGTTTTTGCATATCGCGCATGAGACCCCATGTATTCTCGAAAAATGTCGTGGGGCGGGTGTGTTCGTGTTCGTCCAGCTCGCGGCTGACCGGGCGCATCATGTGTTCCGCGACCATTTCGATCATCTGCATCTGCGATCCCAGGTTGTCGGGAATGGTGAAGTCGATAGCCATGAGATGAAATCCTTTTTTTTAAAGTTAAACGATCGCCAGACCGTCGAAGGTGGTGAAGCCGCGCGCGTTGCGCAGCAGCCGCTCGACCGGATATTCGCGGATGAAGCCATAGCCGCCCAACACCTGCACGGCACAGTCGGTCACGAACAGGCTGGCTTTGTCGGCGTATTCGCGCGCCAGATACGCCTGCCTGGTGGCGTCGCGCCCCTGGTCGAGCGTCCAGGCGGCTTCCCATACCAGCAGACGGGCAGCGTCCACCTCGATCGCCATCTCCGCCAGCATGAAGGCGATCGCCTGCTTCTGGGCGATCGGGGAGCCGAACTGCACCCGTCCTTTGGCATAATCGCGCGCGTACTCGAACGCCTGGCGTGCCACGCCGACCGCTAATGCCGCCAGCGCAGTCCGCGAGCGCGCCAGCAGCGCCGGGTAATCGATCCCGACCGCACCGCCGACCTTGCAATCAGCGCCGACACGGACACCGTTCAGCGTCAGGCGGGCGGTGTGCAGCGCGCGAATGCCCATCAGTGCTTCACGAGCGCCGACGGTGACTCCGGGCGCGTCGGTCTCGACGATATAGGCGCCAGTGTCACCGGTCGCGCTGTCGCGCGCATAGACCAACAGCGTTTTGGCGCTCGCTGCGAGCGGGACGTAGGCTTTTTCGCCGTCCAGCACGATCGAGTCGCCGTCGGCGCGGGCGGTCGTCCTGAGCGCGCCCGCGTTGAAGGCGATGCCGGGTTCGAGCAGGGCAGCGCTGAAGGGGGGCGCGATCTCGTCGAGAAACAGCGGCAGGTATTGTTCGCGCTGCGCCGCCGTGCCGTAGAGCGTGATCGGCGCCGCGAACAGCGATGGCGACAGGATGTGCAGCGCGGTCGAGAGATCGCCGTATGCCAGTTCTTCATAGGCGAGCGCGTTGGTGACGGCGCTGAGTTCACCGAGTCCGCCCAGTTCTTCGGGAATCAGGGTCGGCACCAGCCCGATCGCCCATCCGGTCTGTGCCAGGTTGGTCGGGACGCGCTCGCCTTCATCGGCGGCGTGGGCGGCGGGCTGCAGGTCATCGACGGCGAAGCGGCGGATCACGTCGATGAGCTGCTGTTGTTCGTCGGTCGGGGTGAATGAGATCACAAAAAGCCTCCTTGTTTGAATAATTGTGACGGACGCATTGTTAACCGTCCCTACGCCAATTCATGACGGACGCATTGTTACACGTCCCTACGACATTAACGCGGACAGAAAAATATCGATATTGTGATCGGCGATGGCGTCGCCGTTCAGCCGCCCGTCGGGGCGATACCATACGCCGACCCAGTTGTTCGCCCCCAGGAGCGCGCGGACGAAGATCGGCACATCGACTGGACGAAACACGCCGTCCTGCACCCCGTCTCCCACCACCTGTCGAAACAACGCCTCGAAGGTGTCACGGCGCCGAAAAAAACCATCGCGGCGCACGATGAAATCAGCATATGCGGCGCGGTCGGCATCATCGGCACTCGCGTTGGGCGGGCGTACCTGCATCAGCGCGCGCAGCTCGTACACCATCGCCGCGCCGACAGCGGGATGCTCCGCCACGCCGACGATGTGCGCGCGGATCATGGCGCGCAGCCGTGTATCCGCCGGGGACGACTCGTCACACGCCACCGCCTCGATCCGGGCGATCGCGGCGTCCAGCCCTGCCTCCAGCACTGACAGCACCAGCGCGTCCTTGCTGCGGAAATGATGATACAGGCTGGCGGCGGTCAGGTTGACCGCTGCCGCGATGTCTTTCATTGTCGTGGTTTCGTAACCGTGCTTGTGCAGCACATCAGCCGCAGCGGCGATGATCGCATCGCGGTTGACCGACTGATTGGCAGGCTTGCGTGCCAAAATGAGGCGTCCTGTCACGTTAATCGAATCTGCATTCGATTATAACGGGCATGAGCGCATACGGCAACAGGTGGCAAAGCGAAAAGCGCTTATAATAAATTACAGGACTTATTGTGTGCAAAGGAAAATAAGATGCGTTTATCGCTTGTTTCACGCTGTGTGATCGCTGCGATCACCGTCTGCATGTTCGCGCTGTCGGTGACTCCGAGCCGCGCTGCCACCCTGACGATCAACGCCACGACCGATTTTTCCGACGCCAATCCGGGCGACCTGAACTGTCAGACGACTCCCGCCAACGGCAGCGTGTGTACGCTGCGCGCCGCGATCGAGACCGCCAACGCCAATGTCGGCACCGACACAATCCAGTTCAGTTTTCAGGGCACCGTCATGCTGACCAGCGCGCTGCCTGCGCTGACAGAATCAGTCATTATCAATGGCGCTGGCGCCGATGCCATGTTCGTCGATGCCAATGCCACTGGACGCATTTTCGATGTGCCGACGGGTATAACTGTGACGATCACACAGCTCGGACTGCGTGAGGGCAGCGCGACCGACGGCGCCGCCATCCGCAATGCCGGGACGCTGACGCTGCGCGAGATGAGCGTGAGCGCGTCGGTCGCCAGCATGTCCGGCGGCGGTGTGTACAACAGCGGGATGCTGGTGATCCGTGACAGCACCATCAGCGGCAACAGCGCGGGCGATGGGGCAGGCGTGTACAACGCGGGCGCACCGGTGGGTGGCAGTCCCAGTCCGATCGCGGCGGGACCCGTCCTCGGCGGCACCGTCACCATCATCAACAGCACCATCAGCGGCAATACTGCCACCGCATCGGGTGACATCACGTCAGGATCGGGCGGCGGCTTGTACCTCGCGCCGGGCAGCGAAGCCACGCTGCGTAACAGCACGATCGCGTTCAACGGCGCCGCTGTCGGCGGTGGAGTGGCAGCGCTCGGTTCGTTCATCCCCGCCAATACCCTGATCGCGCGCAACACAGCCACGACTTCGGCGCCGGACGTGAGCGGGACGATCGACTCGCTCGGTCATAATCTGATCGGGAACAGCACCGGCGCGGTGATCATCGGCACGACCGACGGCAATCTGCTCGATGCGGCGGCGGCGCCTGTCAGCCTGGTGGCGCTGTCGAATAACGGCGGACGCACGCGCACCCACGTAATTGGCGTCAACAGCGTTGCCATCGACGCGGGTAATCAGAGCCTCGCCGTTAGTGAGACCGGGTTCCTGCTGGCGAACGACCAGCGCGGCGCGCCGAACAATCGCGCGCGCGGTGAAGAAGTCGATATTGGCGCCTACGAGTCGACGCCGACCACGCTCACCATTCAGACCACCCTCCAGGGACGTTCACAGCCCGCGCCGCATCCGAGCCGGGTGTTCAGCGGGCGCGTGCGCATCACGCGCGGCGGCGACGGGGCGGTGTTTTTTGACGGGATGCTGACCAGCGACAACAGCGGCGTGCTGTCGATGTTCGGGCTGCCTCCTTTCGAGTTTTACCGCTTCTGGGTCAAAGGGTCGCACACGCTGGCGAGCATCAGCAGCACAGTGACCGTGGTCGGGGGCGCGACCACCTTCACGACTGTGGTGCTGCGTGAAGGCGACGCCAACAACGACAATGTGATCAATATCACCGACTTTTCGATCCTGGCGGCGACCTTCGGCAAGGTCAGCACGACCGGTGGATTCGACGGGCGCGCCGACTTCAACGCCGACAATGCGGTGAACATCAACGACTTTTCGCTGCTGGCGGCGAATTTCGGTGTAACGGGTGACGCCATCGTCGGATCATAGCGGCTGTGCATTGAGAAACCACGAGAAACCACGAGAAACCACGAGAAACGACTGAGAAACTGCACGTTCCGCAGGGCGAAACCGGGTTAAAATGCGAGCGGGGATCGATCGATCTGTCCCCGCTCGCCTGGCGACTCCTCACAATCGCTGAACAGCGGAAAGAACCAGCACGATGCGCAGCACGATTGTTCGTTTCATCATTCTGGCGATCGTCATGGGGCTGCTGACCATGCAGCCTTACAACGTGCGCGCCGCCGCATTTCTCATCACGACCAATGGCGACGAAGCCGACGTGCTGCCCGCCGACGGCGTGTGCGCGACAGCGGGTGGTGCCTGTACGCTGCGTGCTGCCATCCAGACGGCGAACGCCGTGCCCGGCACCGACTCGATCGCGTTCAGTGACGCGATTTTCAGCGTCCCGACGACTATCACGCTGACGGCGGATCTGCCCACGATCACCGACTCGGTCGGCATCGCGGGCAGCAGCCCCGCCACCGTGATCATCGACGGGGCGAACAGCTTTCGTGCCGGGTTCAATGTCGCGGCGAGCGTGGCACTGTCGGTAGCCAGGCTGACTCTGACACATGGAGTCGGGACGAATGGAGGGGCGATCCGTAATTCCGGATCGGTCACGGTCTATCAGGTTCGTTTCAGTGCTAACAGCGCTGCCAACTATGGCGGTGCCATTGCCCATCTCAGCGGCGACCTGAGCGTGAGCGACAGCCTGATCGACGGCAACGAGGCGCTGCTTGGGGGCGGGATTTACAGTCAGGCGACCATGACGATCGTCAACAGCACGCTCAGCGCCAACGACGCCACTGGAGGGGGCGCTATCCTTACCAACGACGGCAGCACTACTACCATTCGCCAGAGTACGATCACGCTCAACCGCGCCGCCAACGGCGGTGGAATCGATGTGCGCGGACTCCTGCGCCTGGGCAACAGTATCGTCGCGGGCAACAGCGTGACCGGGTTGTACGCCGATGGGGTCGGGGATATCGAATCGCTCGGTCACAACGCCATCGGTGACGCCGACGGGATTGTCATCACCGGGGTGACGACGGGCAATCTGCTCGACGCAGCAGCATCCCCCCTCAACTTAGGCGTGCTGACGGACAATGGCGGGCTGCTGCCGACGCACGCGCTGACGATCGGCAGCGTGGCGATCGGCGCCGGGAGCGACGCGCTCGCGCTGAACATCGACGGCTTGGCGCTGACGACCGATCAACGTGGGGTGGGCTTTGCACGGGTGCAGGGCGACCGAGTCGATATCGGTGCCCATGAAGCCGATCGCTCGCTGGTGGTGTTCACCACGCTGCAAGGACGCATCCAGCCGACTCCGAATCCGAGCTTCGTGATCGACGCGCATGTACGGGTCAATCGCGCTGGGGACAATGCGCTGATCTGGAGCGGCGATCGGCGCACCGAGGCTGCCGGGGTGTTCAACCTGTTTGGGCTGCCGCCAGACGTGTATCGCATCTGGGTGAAAGGCACGCACACGCTGGCACGTCGCAGCGGCGATGTCGCTGTCGTGACCAACGGCGGCAGCTTTTATATCACGCCTGTCCTGAAAGAGGGCGATGCCAGCGACGACAACGTGATCAACATCACCGACTTTTCTATCCTGGCGGCGACCTTCGGCAAGAGCAGTGGCGTCAGCGGCTACGACGCGCGCGCCGACTTCAACGGGGACAATGCGGTCAATATCACGGATTTTTCGCTGCTGGCGGCGAATTTTGGACAGGTCGGGGAAGGATCGTAGGGTTTGGCGTGCCAGACCCGGCACGCCAAACCCCTGATGCGGACGCATTGTTATGCGTCTCTACGATCCTGCATCGGCGGTGCTTTCGACGGTCGCCTCGATCGTAACTTCCGGCGTCAATTCCGGCGTGACTTCCGGGGTCGGGGAGGGCAGCGGCGTCGGAGTCGGCGCGGCGTAGGGCGGGGTGAACAGCCAACCGGACAGCGCCGTGATCACAGTCTGTGGGATGACGGCGATGGTCTTCGTCCCGCTCAGCGTGAAGGTTCCGGTGCGGGTATTCGGCATGGCGAAAAAGGGATCGGGCAAGGTCGGCTCGGATGTGGCTTCTGGAGTCACATCCGCTGCTATCCCGGTCGTGTCGGCGGTCGCCTCGGTGACGACGGTCGGCGCGGCGATACCCGGCTCCACCACCGCGTAATAACGCGGGTTGGTCGGTGTGCGATTGCCAATATAGAGCGTGTACGCCTCCCCTGTCCCGGTCTCGACGAACAGCACATAGGCAGGCGTCGTCAAGCCAAAATCCGCCAGTTGATCGCTCTCGAAGCGGGCGGTGTATTCCAGCCCGGTCAACTGTCCCACATTGGACTCGATCACGATGTTGTCCGGGACGCGCCCCATCGTCGCGCCGGTGCCCTCAATGCTCCAGTTGGTGGCATCCAGCCGCGCCAATTCCACGAACGATCCGCCACTTGGCTCGCGCAGCTCGACACGAGCGACCGTATCGACCGCCAGATCGGGGAACAGCGCGCCGGATGATGGGTCTGGAGTGCTGGTTGGCTCGGTCGGCGCCGTCGCCTGCTGATTACCGATGAACAGCGCCGTCACCAGGACGGCGACGAGCGCGACAAATAATCCAATGGTGCCGCGATTTAAACGCATGAATAGACTCTCCTTGAGACGGTTGTCACCGTGGTTGTCAGCGCGCGCGTTCCCGATTGCTGTACCAGACAAACGCGCCAAGCAGCAAGACCAGGAAGGGCAGCCCGATCACCAGCGCATTGATGGTGGCGAGCTGTCCCTCGGTGGCGACGATCGGCGTGTCCTGTGGACGCTGCTGCTGCAGAATAGTGATGCCCTGAAAATAGTCGGCAAAGTCGGTAGACCAGATCAGGGCATTGGCGAACAGATCGAGATTGGCGATATTGCCGACCGCCAGTTCATCGACGCCCAGCGAGGTGCTGCTCGCCAGGATCAGCCGCGCGCCAGTCTGGGCATTTTCCGCCTGTGCCATGACCACGAACGGACCCGCCGTGTCGGTCTCGGCGCGCACTCCATCGCCGCCCAGCACCGCCGTCAGGTCACTCTTGGCGTAGCTGGAGGCGCTGGTGCGCACCAGCGGCGTGACGGTGACATTCGCCGGGGGCGCGTCCGCCAGGGCGATACTGCTGGCGAGGTCGAATACCGCGATCGCCTGTCCTGGCGTGATCCCGGCGGTGATATACGCCGTCGTGTCAAAGTCGTTGGCGACAGGCGAGAGCGGATTTTGCAATGCCTGCGTCTGGTCGATGATCACGTCGTTGTTGAAGCGGATGCCGAAATTCGTCTCCAGATAGGTCGAGAGATTTTCAGCGGTTGCCAGCGAGACCTGATCGTCGTTGAGATTTGTCCCCGCCAGGATCAGCAGATTGCCGCCGCCCGCCAGAAACGATTCGATGACGCCCAATTCGATGGCGCTCAACGGCGCGCTGCCTCCGGGCAGGATCATGATCTCGCCGTCGATATTGGGATCGTTGAGCGCGATCGGACTCTCCGGGCTGGAGAGCTGTGCCAGTGACACCTCCTGCACATCCCAGGCGAGTTGATCGATCAGGATCGACTTGATCTGAGTCATCTGTGCCGAGGCACCGTCGGTGGTGGTGACGAACAATGCTCTGAATGTGCCCTGTGCCGACACTTTCAGGATGGCGTTGGTCAGCTCTTCCTGACCGAAAAATCCGAGACGTTCGGCATTGTCGAGGTCGGGTTCGCCAGTCGTCGGATCGATCGACGCGACCACGATCTGCGCGTTGGCGGTGGCGCCGTAGCGCTGCACGATGCCGGGTTCGCGGTCGGGGTCGATGAAGGTATAGCTGATCCTGCCATTGCTGGTGCTGGCATAGTCCTGCAGCAGCGGCTCATCCTGGTCACGGCGTCCCGCCTGGGCGATGCCGTAAAAGGCGGTGATCTCGACAGCGGGCAGGGAAGGGTCGGCGCCCAGCGCGGCGATCGCCTGACGCGACTCGGTCGTCAGCGAAAAGTCGCTGCGTTCAGTCAGATCGATGCGGGCGTCCAGATTGCGCACGACGATGTAGACCGCCACCAGCGCCGCCAGCAGCACGATCGTCACCAGCAGGCTGGTGCCGCCGTAGCGCGCAGCGCGCCCGGTCAGCAGTCCGCGCGCCTGATCGGGTGCCAGGATCACCCACAGCACCAGCGCCAGCGCGCCAAAGGCAAAGCCGCCGATGCCGACCGCACCAGGTTCAGGCTGCGTCAGCGTGACGAACAGACCGACGATGAACGCCAGCCCTGCCAGCGCCAACAGCGATCCGGGCGGGATGACTGGCTCGTTCGACTCGACTTGTGTTTTAATCGGATCGGGGGAATTTTGTGCCATGTCATGCCCTCCAGCGGCGAATTTCGACGATGCGCGTGGTGATGAAAAGCGCGCCGACGATTAAAAATACAAAGTACAGCACATCCTCGGCGCGGATGATGCCGCGCGCCAGCGTGACATTGTAATGCGCCTGGAGACCCAGCTCGCGTACAAAGTCCGCCACGCCAGCGACGGAACCCTGTCCGGCGACCCACGACGCGGCGATCTCAGCCAGATACAGCACCAGGATGGTGGCAGCGCTCAAAAATGCCGCGACGACCTGGTCTTCGGTGACGGCGCTCCAGATCATACTGACCGCCAGCACTGCGCCGCCGTAGAGCCAGGCGCCCAGATAGGAGCCAAAAGCGGCGCCCAGGTCGGGCACACCGATCGTCGTCAGCAGCAGGTGAAAGACGACCGTCAGCAGCAGCAGCACGGTGTAGTAGCCCCAGGCAGCCAGAAACTTGCCAAAGATGAACTGTCCCTCGCCCATCGGCAGAGTCATCAGCACTTCGAGCGTGCCCTCGCGCGATTCTTCGGCGATCAGCCGCATCGTCAGCAGCGGTGCGATCAGGAACATCAGGAACACCAGCAGACCCGGTATGGTGGTCGAGTCGGCAGGCTGGTTGCCACTCTGCACAGCAAAGGTGACGTAGCCGTTGAACAGCACGCCCAACAGCAGCAGCACGGCAAAGGCGATGAAATAGGCGACGGGCGAACGAAAATAGGCGCTGAATTCGCGCTTGAAGACCGTCCAGAATGGAAACGCCATGCCGGTCGTCACCACCTGGTCGATGTCTGTCTGGTCTATTTTCGAGGACAGCGAGCGGGTCGAGTCGGTCATGACTCCTCCTCGGATGGTGCAGCTTCGGTCGGGTTCGCTGCGGCTTGCTGGCGGGTCACTTCGAGGAAGATGTCTTCCAGGTTGATCGCCAGCGGACGAATTTCGGTCAGGTTCCAGCCCTTGTCCAGCACGGCGCGGGCGATGCGCGGACGCGGATCGTCCTCAGCGCTGGCAGGCACGGCGATCACGCCGTCCATGCCGACCGTGACTGATCCGACTCCCGGCACCGCCGCGATCACATCGCGCAGCACCGCTGCCGACGCGCCAGCGCGGATCAGGATGCGACCGCCGCGCTCCAGGCTGGCGCGTAATGCCGATGGCGCCCCCTGGGCGATGATCGTCCCGCCGTTGATGATCACGACTTTATCGCACACCTGCTCGGCTTCGCTCAGGATGTGGGTGCTGAACAGGACGGTGTGATCGCGTCCCAGGTCAGCGACCAGCTCGCGCAGCTCCAGCACCTGCAGCGGGTCGAGTCCGATTGTTGGCTCGTCGAGGATCAGCACCGGGGGATTGTGCAGCAGCGCGCTGGCGAGTCCGACACGCTGCCTCATGCCTTTGGAGAGCGTGCGGATGCGGCTGCGCGACCGCGAACCGAGTCCCACGCGCATCAGCACGTCGTCGGCGCGGCGTCCGGCATTGCGCACGCCGCGAATCTCACCCAGGTAGGTCAGATAACCATGTGCGGTCAGATCGCGGTAGAGCGGGACATTTTCCGGCAGATACCCGACACGGCGGCGTACTTCCAGGCTCTTCTCGAATACGTCAAAGCCCGCGACGCGCGCTGATCCGTCGGATGGGGGCATGTAGCCCGTCAGAATACGCATGGTGGTGGTCTTCCCTGCGCCATTGGGGCCCAGGAAGCCGGTCACCTGTCCTGGCTCGGCGGTGAAGCTGATGCCATTGACGGCAGTCACCTCGCCGTAGCGCTTGACCAGATTTTCCACTTCTATCATTGTGCTGTTTCCCTCGTTTCGATGGTGCGGGTGTGGATAGAGAGCGTCGATCATTATAGGGGGGAAGGGGGGGTAAATGCTATGTGGAGGGACAAAAAACCCCGCTCCAGATGGAGCGGGGTTGGCGTAATCTGATCGTGCAGCGCTGTACGTTATCCTGTAATCGGGATCGTCCCGATATTGGCTGTCGGGCTGATGATCGCGAACTGCGCGCTCACCCATCCGACCAGACCGTTGTAATTGATCTGCCACCAGGTGTTGGCAGCGCTGCGACCGATCACCTGTGCCGTCCCGCCGACAGGCAGCAGCCCGACGCGGTTGTTGGCGGTCGAGGCGCCCTGGCGGATGACGACATTGAAGGGTGTAGCGGTGACGACATTGCCACCCGGTGCGACCGAGGTAGAGACGGCACCTCCGCCCACGACCGGGATATTGGCACCCAGCGGCGCGATATTCACGAAGCGCACGTTGACCCAGCCGAGCGTGCCGTTGATGTTCAATTGTACCCACAGGTTGTTGGCGGTGCGTGCGATGATCGGATACTGCTCGAAGCGGCTGATGCGGGTGATCACCCCGCCTGTGGTGGAATTCGGTGCGTTGCGCACATTGAGGCGGAAGGCAGTCACGGTGGCGGTGACGCCGCCTGGCTGCACGTTCGGCTGCTGTGTCGGGAATACGGGAGACCCGGCGCCCGTCAGGTTGAAGTCGATGAAGGCGTCACCCGTACCCTCGTAATACTCGACCACGAAGGTGTTGGCGCCGCTGGGCAGATTGAGCGCGCGCGAGTAGGTGAGACCGCTGGCTGCGTGCCACTCGTCGATCGTCAGCACGCCGTTGACGTAGACGCGCACGCCATCATCGGCACGCACATTCAGCGAATAGGCGCCGCCGCTCAGGTTTTGCACGCTCGACCAGCGAACGGAGAAATTATCCGGGGCGATGTTCACCAGCGGGGCGGTCGCACCCCAGTTGTGGCTGACCTGTGCTTCGGTGAAAATGGCAGCCGGGTCGCCCTGCAGGCTGTTGTTGCCGTAATACTGTGCTGTCCAGGCACCCCCACCGACCGGCAGTGTCGAGCTTTGGGTAGGCGGCGCGGTAATGGCAAAGCCGGGGAAATTCGGGTTGGTCGCCAGGTTTGCAAAGGTCACGTAGGCGAATCCGACGCTGGTCAGCTCGCGGTAATCGATCTGAATGTGATAGGTGCCATTCGCTGGGACGGTCACATCGCCCGTGACGAGCTGGTTGACTCGATCCGACTGGGCAAAGGTGTCGATCACAGGTTGAAAGCCGAAATTGAAGGTGATCTTGATATTGTCGTCAGCTTGCGCATAGAAACGATAGGTGCCAGCACCGAGCGCCACATCGGTCGCCCAACGCACACTGAAATTATCCGACGGGATGGTGGGATCGGGCGAGCCATTGCCCCAGTTGAAGGCGATCTGATTGTCGTTGCGGACGAACGACGGCGATCCGGTGAAATTGCCGTTGTTGAAATACTCGCCGCGCCAGACTATGCCGCTTTGCGCGGCGGTGGGGGCGATCAGGGCAGCTCCGAGCGTCAATAGTAACGCGAACACTACGATTTTACGCCACATGGCGTTGGCTCCTCTGCTCATACAACATGAGCATCTCTTTTGATTCATACCCTATTATGGTAACGGGTTTTTGTTCAGCGCCAGGGGATAGTAGGTGAACCGTCAGTGAGCCGGGTGTCCCATTAATGGGATGCAACCTACATCAAACGAGGCGCGATCTTATGGGGTTCCCAAAGGAAGTCCAAGAGCGCAGGGACGCATAACAATACGTCCGAAAATGTGTGATTATCTTCCTGATAGACGACTACATAGACGACTACGATACTGGCAGCACCCAGCGCATCGCTCCCCACAACACCGCCGCGATCGGCAGCTCGCCGTCGCCGCGTCCAGTACCGGGAATCGGGGTCATGATCGCGCCATCGAATACTGCCGCCGCGCCCGGCGCCAGCGCGCCGATCACTGCCAGATGCGACCCATCGGGCGCCAGCGCGATCCCGTTCGGTTCGCCGACCGCCGCGCTGTTGCTGTCCGCGATCTCCCAGTAGAAGCCGAGTGAGTCATCGACGCCAAAGCGCAGCCGCCAGCCGACGCCGCTGCTGGTCTCCAGCACCGGCGATGCGCCGTAGGGAACCGCTGCGTTCGCTGCCGGGTCGATCAGCGTCCAGGCACCGTTCTCGTAGAGCAGCCCGAAATAGGGCAGCCGATCGCCCATCGGATCGACCCAGGTCGTCAGGCGCACCGACGTTCCCGGAATCGCCGCCACGCCGACCGCCCCAAACGGGAGTCCATCGGGCGTGTAGACGATGTGTATCTGATCGCTGGACGCATCCGCCGACAGATCGATGGCGATCCCGCCCGCCCCCCAGCTGACCGGGGGCGCCGAGGTGCGTGTCTCACCACCCGGCACCAGCGCCAGCACGCGCGCCGCCGCCGTGACGACATCGTAGCGCACCAGACGCATAGTGCCGGATGGGTGATCGCGTTCCGCCCATGCCAGCGCTGCCGCGTCGGGTGACCACGACGGCGCCGACCGCTGCACCGCGTTGTCGGGGCGGGCGGGGTCGAACAGCGCGGCGTCGGCGGGCTGTGATGCGATCGTCAGCGTGAGACCACGTTCAAGGTGAGTCAGCACGAGATCGGCGGGCAGGTCAAAGTCAGCGATCTCCCCATCTGCCTGTACGCGGTCGAGCGCGGCGATCCCGATGGGCGCGGCGACTTTATAGGCGATCCAGGCGTCCCCCGGCGAGCGTGCCGCACCAGAAATGGTGCCATCGGTCGTGAGAGCGGTCGGCGGGGTGTCGAGCGCATCGACGCGGTACAGGTCGCCCCGGCTCCACACGATCAGCGGCGATGTAAAGCGATCGGTCTGTGCCCGCACCGCGACCAGACACGGCAGCACGAGACAGGCGATCAGCAGGGCGCGGCGCGTCATCATGATCATTTGCCTAATTCCGCGCGCATGGCACGCAGCCACTCGTTGAAGAACAATGGGCGGGTGTCGATCCCGGCGCGCTCCAGCGACTCGGTGCCGAACACAGGTGGGATCGCCTCACGACGGACGTACTGCTCGAATTCCGGCATCGGCTGCCAGGTGTCTATCCATGCCACACCGGGCAGCGCCATCTGGGGGATCAGCGACAGCGGCGCGGCGGTCTTGGGACGTTTGAGTACGTCGGGTGGCAGCATTCCCTCCATCGCCTGACGCAGCATCAGCTTGCGGCGATTCCAGGGGGCAGGCGGCATGGTCATGGCAAAATGAACCAGCCGCACATCGACGAAAGGCATGGTGAGATAAAGGGCGGTATACGGCTTGGGAAACGAGAACTCGGTGCGGTTCGCCCATTTACCGAGGCGCACGTACAGCGGCACCTCGGGCTGTGTCCGGTGCATGCCATCGAGCGTGTACGACCAGGGCACCTGAAAACGCGCTGGCAGTCCAGCCCGGCGCTCGAATTCGGGGTTGAACCAGGTTGGATAGCCATAGCTCGGCACTTCTGCTGCCGCCCGCCGCCCGAAACGCAGCAGTTCGCGCGCATAGGTGCCAAAGCCATCGAAGCGCGGTCGCTTGCCCGTGAAGCGCCACAGCCAGAGAAACAGCGCTGCCGCCTCTGGCAGCGAATGACGCAGCAGCACCTTGTACAGCGGGGTCACCGTCAGTATCTCATCGCCGCCATTACCTGAAAAGGCGAGCGTGCCCCGCTCCACGAGTGCCCGTTCCAGGTCGAAGATCAGCGGTCCGGTGAAGTCCTGCAGCGGGTCGATGCGCGCGGGCGGCGGCGCGGTCATGGCATAATCGTCCGCCGTGAACAACTCGATCGGCATGTCGAGGAAGCGGGCGGCGCTTTTGGCGAAAGGCGCTTCGGTGTCGGGGACGATCCGGTCGTAGACCATGCTGACCGCGCTCACCTGGGCAGCGACCTCGCCTGCTTGAATCAGCGAGGTGATCATCGCCGCGACGCTGGTCGAGTCCAGACCGCCGCTCATCAGGACGGTGACGCGATCGATGTCCTCCACTCGTTCGCGGATCACCTGACGAAAGAGCGCGCGAAAGGCGGCGACATCATCTTCAGGTTTGGCGGAACGGCGCATCGGCGCGTCCATCGGGAAATCCCAATAGCGCTGGAAGGTGATCTTTTGGCTGTCGGTGTTGGCGCGCAGCCAGTGCGCGGGCAGCAGACGGCGCGCATCCCGAAAAAATGTCACGCTTTTATCATGGCGATCGACCAGCCCGAACATCAGAAAATCGCCCACCGCGCCCTCATCGAGCGCACCCGATACCGACGGGTGTTTCATGATCGCCATCAGCTCGTTGGACACGATCAGCGTGTCGGGCAGCGCCGCGTAAAACAGCTCACGCACGCGCATCGGATCATGGGCGGCGAACAACGTCCGCGCTCGCGCGTCCCATGCGATCAACGCGAATTCGCCTGTGAGACGGCTGAGACAATCGACGCCCCAGGTGAGATAGGCGTGCAGGATGAGTACGCTGTTGGGCACATCGGGCGTGACCGAGCGTCCAGCCTGGCGCAGCGCGGCGATCAGGTCAGGGCGCGCCAGCAGCAGGGCATCCGCGATCAGGGTGACCCCCTCCAGCGTCACCGGCTGCGCCTCGCGGCGATCGGTGCGGGTGACCGCTTGCAGGGACGCGCTCATCATGACGGTGCCGTCGGGCGCTGTCCATGTGTCCTGGTGCTCACGCCCACGATAGGCGATGCGCGCGATCGATGCGTCGAGCGTGCCCTCGGTAATCGGGCGCCCGTCCAGGTTCAGCACTGCCAGGATTCCGCTCATCGTCTTGCGCGCCTCGATTTCACATACGAGATAAAGTCTCTGGAGACAGCCGATCGTGATAGAGGATCGGATATTGTGCCGCGACATCTGGCAGATCGTTGATCACCCGCCCATGATGCTCGACCCAGGCATGTCCGTCGGCACGTCCGTCCGGGGTCAGCCGAAAGGCGAGCCGGACATCGCTCGGCAGCCGCAGCCAGCGCATCAGCCACCACAACACCAGCGAGCGGCGCAGACACGTAACATCGACCACGCGGTGCATACTGGCAGTATCGACGGCGATCGCCAGCAGCCGCGCGCGGGTGTGATCGTCGCGGGCGGGGTCGGGTGGCGGGGAGGTGCGCATCAGCCAACGGCTGGTACGCCGATAGTGCAGGCGGCGCAGCATCAGATCAACGATCTTGAGCAGCAGCAGTGCGCCCAGATAGGCCGCGCGGCGCTTCGCCCGGTAAAACAGGCTGCGTAATGCGCGCAGCTTACGCTGCTCCCTCGTTGACGGTGATCAACTGTGCGCCTTGCAGCGAGGCAACCAGCGCCAGCACATCCTCACGGATCATATCGAGCGGGGCGTCGTATTCTTCTGCGAGTGCGGCACAGGCATCGTCGAGGGTGTGCGCGGACAGCAGCTCCCACATACGGATGGCGGTGTCGTTGAGGCTGAAATAGCTCTCGGTGTCGAGATTGAGCAGGACAGCTTCCTCGCCGTAACGGTGAAAAAGGACGTTGCTATTCGGGACGATACGCATGGGATTGGGCTTTCCTCTTCTCGTATAGGGATGCGGACAGAGCATCGCCCTGTCCTGCGGTGTCATTCGCTGTAATGCTGCGACAAGCCGGCGACAAAGGCGAGTGCAGCGGCATGATCAGGGAGTGCCTGCGCGAACTCCACCAGCAGCGTCGCCGCGACCGCCGACAAAGGATCGCCATGCTGCATCAAGGTCAGCGCCCGTGCGGTCATGCGTCCATACGAGGTGATCTGCGGCACAAAAGCCGCAGCGCGTTTGCGCAGCGCGAACAAGGGCAGCGAGTAAAATGTCGTCTGTTGATACTCGATACGCGGCACCGTCGCGCCGTCGGCATAGACGCGCGTCGTCCAGCGGAAGTTGTAATCGTCGTTGAACGGGCTGATCTTCAGCTCCAGTGTGACGCGCTCGCCCGCTGCGACCTCGATCGGCTGCTTGAGCGGCAGCAGGATACGCTGATAGACCTGGGGCGCGTGGGCACCGGGCGCATTGCTGAAGCCGATCTCGTCGAACAGCAGTGCGTCGAACCAGACGGCGACGAAATGAAGCGGCATCGCCTCAGAGACATCCCAGGTGAACGGCTGATCGTGCCAGGTGGTCTCACCACCCGCGTAATCGAGAGTCGCCCATTTCTGGGCGGTCAGCACGGCGTCGGGGTTTTCGATCGGGTCGGGCATCATGGTGTTGGTGATGATCGGCAGCACCGTATCCATTTTGATCCCCATCGGATTGCTCACCCAGGGACGGGTCACCTCGGCATCATACTTGCCAGCATCGCTGATGAAGGTCGCGTAGATGGTGTCGCGCTCCGGGATCACCCGACCACCTGGATTGAGGAAACGGGCGCGGGCATCTTTGAACACGTTGACCATCACCTCGAATGGGGGCAGGCGTCCGCGAATGTCCCCAATCACCAGATCGGCTTTTTCGGGAAGCTCGATGGTGTGCGACATCGCGCGGATGAAGGTGATTCGGTCGGCATAGCCGTTCGCCGCCGCCATCTCTGGTCCGAGCGTGATCAGCGGGTTCGGCTCGATCGCGTAGACATGACGCGCGCCGTACTGACACGCCATCAGCGCGAATATCCCGGTGCCCGCGCCAATATCTACCACAACGCTCCCAGGCTGCACCGCGCGTTTGAGGGCGGCTTCATAAGCGCTGATACGCACGGTGTCGCGGATCATGTGTCCGAACTGTTGCAGACTGTACATCTTATCTTCCTGTAGCGTAGGTGGGCAAAGCAAGGTGATCGAGAATCGCATCGGCGCATGCATCGACGCGGGTCATGTCGGCGGGGCGCACCAGCGAGTAGACCGGGACGGTCGTCGTCAGGCGCGACAGCCAGCGAAAATCGTCGGCGCGCATGATCGAGTCGAGCATATAGTTGAGATAGGTGTTACCCATCAGACTCATCAGGGCGGCAGTGGGCGTGACGGTGACGATGCTGATGGCGCTGCTGAAGCCTTCCAATAGAAAGACCGCGCGCACGGGCAGCGGCGCGGACGCAAAATCATAACGCACATCATCGAGATCGACGTAGCGCTTGTCCCAGTCGGGGGCGATCAGCGGCAGGGCGTCGGCGCTGCCGTGCAGCTCTTCCACCGTCCATGACCACAATCGCAGATGCGGATAGGCTGGCGCGACGCACAACCGACCGTCAGCGGATTCGGTCAGCACGCTGACATCATCGGACAGGATGGTGCTACCCTGCCGTGCGAACTCGTATGCCAGAGTCGATTTACCCGACCCTGACGGCGCGACAAAGAGCAGCGCCTCGCCTGCCACGCCAACCGCGCTGGCGTGCAGACAGGTGCCGCCCCGCAGCCGCACACACAGCGCGAGGACAGGATTGAGCAGATAAGCGCACAGCGACTCGCGCGACATGTTTGCCGGGGGCTGCACGTAGATCGCCCCACCATCGACGCGCACCGTGAAAATGGCGTCATCGGCATAATGCAGTCGGATGTAGGCATTATCAGGGCTGGCGAAGATGCGCAGACCGGGTTGTGTCGGCTCGTCATGGGCACGTCGATTGACGTAGCGCGGGTGCGCCCTCCACCCCGACTCCGACAGGTCGTGCAGCGAGTCTGGCAGCGCTTGTGCAAAGGCGATCGTCACATCGGCTGGCGCGACAGATTCTGGTGCCATAGGGATGCCGGGGATCGGCTCGTCGCTGACGACGCGCAGATGATACAGGGAATAAAAATAGCGCATCACAGTCGCGGCTCGTTCTTCATGGTGTCCAGGAAGCAGTGAAACCAGGGGCATTGTACGTGCTGGGGTGATGAATTAAAACAGTCGATCTCATGACACCATCATCAACAAAATGAAAAAAAATAGCTCGACTTAGTGGGGAAAGCCAGGGAGTGCCGACATAAAAACAGAGCGCCGACGTATGTCGGCGCTCTGTCTGTCAGAGTGCTGATCGATTAGACCGATTTGGTCAGAATGATCAGAACCATATCACCGATGACCGGCGGGGCGCCGTCCGGGGTGAGGGTGTCACGCTGAGTGTTGATAACTTCATTCAGACGACCAATTTCCGCGATCTGCGGCTTGCTGTACGACTTCTTCTGCATGATTTTCTCCCAATGAGGAACACAACCTGACAATCACGAATTATATTCAGTTTCGAGCATGAGTCAAGTTTTTGTGCCCGACAACATAATGAAGAACGTAAAAACTTCTTCATCTGCGCTGAATTCGTGATAATCATAACGTCAGATTTGGCAAATGACAAGCGCAATTCGCGCAAACACGCAATCGGAAATTATGCGTGTTTGCGACTATGGCTGTGGCATCCGTGCGTGGCGCAGCAACCGCCTACTCGGAGACGACCTGCACACCCTTCCAAAAGGCGACGTAATCGGTGATCTGTTTAGCGGCGTCTTTTGGTTGAGGATAGTACCAGGCGGCATCTTTGTTAGTCTGCCCGTCTACCGCTACCGAGTAGTAATTGGCGGTGCCTTTCCAGGGACAGACGGTGTGGGCGGGGCTTTCCGCCACATACTGCCGATCGACCGAATCGGCCGGGAAATAATGGTTGCCCTCGACCACGATCGTCTTATCGCTCTGCGCCAGCACCGCGCCGTTCCAGATCGCTTTCATCATCATCGGTTTCGTCCTTTTGACCGCTCACACTATCCTGAGTATGATCGATTAGAGACATCAGCGAGACGATCTCTTACGTCGATTTGGTCGGATGCTGCCAGCGAAACCGACGATCGCTCTGCGTCCCTACGTCGATGTTTTGCGCACGCGGTCGCTGCGCTCCGCGATCGGTCGCACCTGAAATTGCTGCTCGCGGATGATGCGACGCACATAAGGGGTGGTGATCACCGTCATCACCATCGTTTCGCCTTCACGATTCAGCTCGAAATGATAGAGCGTGACCAGGCGTGTGCCCGCGTGCCAGTATTCTTCCAGGTAGCACACCAGGCTGACCTCCCAGTGCGAATCGATGGCGGTCAACAGGGCATCGCCGCCCGCAAATTTCTCTGAGCCGCTGTGCCAGTGACGCTGAAATGCCGGATAGCTGGTGTGCCAGTTTGAACTGTAACTGAGCATGTACGTCACTCCGTAATTATGAGGCGAACGATTCTTCAGGAAATTTTCCACATGAGTATAGTGGCGCATGGGCGGACAACGCAAACATTATTCATCGCCAATATCCTCAAACAACGATCTCATAGGATTAAGCCCGCGCTCATTATCTGTCTATAGAGTCGTGACATTCACAGCAGGGTCGATCGTGCGTCGTAAATGGTGCGACGATATCGACCTTATTTCAATAACAGGGGATCAACACAATGGCGCGGATTATTGTCATCGGCAGCGGCTTTGGTGGTCTCGCGGCTGCGATTCGGTTAGCAGCGCGCGGGCACGAGGTCGATCTGTTCGAAAAGCGCGACAAGCTCGGCGGGCGCGCCTATACCTACGCAATCGATGGCTTCAAATTCGATGGCGGACCGACCGTCATTACAGCGCCATTCCTGTTCGACGACCTGTTCGCGGCGGCGGGACGTGACCGCGAGAAATACATTGAATTCATCCCAATCGATCCCTATTATCGCATCTTCAACCACGAAGGGCGATCCTTCGACTACAACGGCGATGAAGCCTTCATCCTCGAACAGATTCGCCAGTGGAACCCGGCTGACGCCGATGGCTACCGCCGTTTTATCGCCACTACAAAGGACATCTTCAAGACTGGCTTCGCGCTGATCGATAAACCATTCTTGCACATCACCGACATGCTCCGGGTGGCGCCCGATCTGGTGCGGCTCAAGTCGTATCTGAGCGTCTACCAATATGCGTCCGAGTTCATCGAAGACGAATTTCTGCGGCGCTGTTTCTCGTTTCACCCGCTGCTGATCGGCGGCAACCCATTCGACTCGCCGTCGCTGTACGCGCTGATCCACTATCTGGAGCGCAGATGGGGTATTCACTATGCGCGCGGCGGCACCGGGGCGATCGTCGATGGCATGGCACGTCTGTTCGCAGAGGTGGGCGGGCGCGTGCATGTGAACGCCGAGATCGACGAAATCCTGGTCGATGCACGGCGCAAGGATCGCGTGACCGGGATACGTCTCAAGGACGGGACGGTGCATCACGCCGATCATATCGTGAGCAATGCCGATGTCGCCTTCACCTATCGCAACCTGATTCCAGAACAATATCGTCCTCGCAATAGCAACAGGCGCGTCGAGTCGATGAAGTACAGCATGTCGCTGTTCGTGATCTATTTCGGCACGAAACGGCGCTATCTGGACAGCGGTCTGGCGCATCACAACATCATCCTGAGCGAACGCTATCGCGGCTTGCTCAACGATATGTTTCGCAATAAAGTACTGAGCGACGACTTTTCGCTGTACCTGCACATGCCGACGATCACCGACGAGAGCATCGCCCCGCCCGGTCACGAGAATTTTTACGTGCTGTCGCCGGTGCCGCATCTGGCGTCGGGCACCGACTGGACCCGCCAGGCAAAACCGTACCGCGACGCGATCATCAGCTTCCTGGAAGAAAATTATCTGGAAGACCTGAGCGCCAATATCGTCGCGGAACATCATATCGACCCGCTGCATTTCCAGAACACGCTTAACAGCTATCTGGGGTCGGCATTTTCGGTACAACCGATTCTGATGCAGTCGGCATGGTTCCGTCCGCACAATCGCAGCGAAGATTTTGAGAACCTGTATTTCGTCGGCGCGGGCACACACCCCGGCGCGGGGCTGCCCGGCGTGTTGTCGTCGGCGATCATCGTCGATGACCTGATCGGCGGGGGCACACCCGGCTACACACGCCCGCGCTCGACCGCCTCGTTGACACCGGAAGCGCTCGCAGATTTGACTGGATGACAGACTATGAGCCTGAAGATCACCCATTCTGCCTGGGAAGCGATGCTGCTCGATTGGGCGGAGCGTCCGCTGCAAGGACACGTCAGCGCCAGACAGCACGCGGCGGAGTCACCCGCGCTGGCTGCTGCCTACGCCGCCTGTGATGCGATCACACAGCGTCACAGCAAGACGTTTTACATCGCTTCGGGTCTGCTGCCGCCGGAAAAACGGTCGGCGGTGCGCGCGCTCTACGCTTTTTGTCGCATCACCGACGATCTGGTCGATCGCGCCGACGCCGACGCCACACCGGAATCGATCCGCGAGGCGCTGGATGCCTGGCGCGGGCAGGCACTGCACAGCCACCCGCCCGCCGAGCAGATGGTGGCATATGCCTGGGCGGACGCACGGGCGCGCTGCGCGATCCCGGTCGGCTATGCCGAACAGTTAATCGACGGGGTGGCGGGTGATCTGATCAAGAAGCGCTATCAGACCTTCGACGAATTGGCGGCGTATTCGTATGGTGTCGCCTCCACCGTCGGCTTGATGGCGATGCACATCGTCGGCTTCAATCAGGCAGATGCCCAGCGCGCACTGCCCTACGCGGTCAAGCTGGGAGTCGCGCTGCAACTCACCAACATTCTGCGCGACGTGGGCGAAGACTGGCGCGGCGGGCGCCTCTATCTGCCGCTCGATGAACTCGAAGCGCACGGCTTGAGCGAAGCCGATATCGCGGCGGGGCAGGTGAGCGCGCGCTGGCGCGCCTTCATGCGTGACCAGATCGCCCGCAACCACCGTCTGTATGCCGAGGCGATGCCGGGAATCGCGGTGCTGCATCCCGAAGGACGGTTTGCCATCGCCGCCGCCGCCGAGCTGTACCGGGCGATTCTGGGCGACATCGAGCGACACGACTACGATGTCTTCAACCGTCGTGCGAGGCTGGGCAAGTGGGCAAAGGCGCGTCGTCTGCCGGGAATCTGGTGGCGGGCACGTCGTTAGTCTGTCTGTTCATTCGGTCAGCGCGCGGCGCGGCAAATTATGTTATAGTCGCAGTGTGACCATGACTTTCACGATCAGTCAGCCAAGCGCCCCATCATGATCGACCCTGCTGCCCAATCCACCACGCAAAACAACGCTCCTCCTCGGATCATCAACGGGCGCTATCGCCTGAGCGAGCGCATCGGCGCGGGTGGCATGGGCATTGTCTATGCCGCCGATGACCGTCTGACCGGAACGCGCGTCGCGCTGAAGCAGGTCAACGGCGCCTACAACGATGAAGAATTCACGCTGCACCTGGCGCACGAATTTCAACTACTGGCATCGCTGCGTCACCCCAATATCATCAGCGTCCTCGATTTTGGTATCGCTCACGACCAGCATGAGCAAGCGCTCTACTACACCATGGAACTGCTGGCGAATCCGCGCACGCTGATCGCGGCGGCAGAGAATGCACCCATGCCGGAACGGGTGCGGTTGTGGGTGGAGCTGCTGGAAGGGCTGGTCTATCTGCATCGCCGCGGTGTGCTGCACTGTGACCTCAAGCCGGAAAATATCCTGGTCAGCGAGAGCGGACAGGTCAAGGTCGTCGATTTTGGCTTGTCGTCGCTGCGCGTCACCATCGAGGCGGAGCCGGGCGGTCTGATGCAGGGGACGCTGGCATACATGTCGCCGGAACTGCTGCGTGGTGGACGTGCCAGCGAAGCCAGTGATCTGTACGCGGCGGGCTTGATCGGCTACGAGATGCTGACCGACCGCTACCCGTTTCCGATGGGATCGGTCAATCACCTGATCAGTGCGATCCTCGAAGCGCCGCCCAACATGGCGCCTTTGTACGCGCTTGTCCCCGACGCACTGCTGTTGAGCGAGACGCCGACCCTGCCCAGTGTGATCAGACAGATGCTCGAAAAATTCCCGTTCGACCGCCCGACCAGCGCCGCCGCTGTGATCGTCGATCTCGCCGCTGCTGGGCTGCCCGTCCAGCCGCAGAGTGCCGCGGTGCGCGAGAGCTTTTTGCAGGCAGCGTCGTTCGTCGGGCGTGAGACGGAGCTGAGTCAACTGCGCGCGGCGCTGGCACGCACCCGTGAGGGCACAGGGACGGGCTGGCTGATCGGCGGAGAGAGCGGCATCGGCAAGTCGCGGCTGGTGGACGAGCTGCGTACCTATGCGTTGATCGACGGGGTGCAGGTCGTGACCGGGCAAGCGGTCGAGGGGGGTGGTCTGCTTTATCAGGTGTGGCGCGAGCCACTGCGTCGGCTGGCGCTGACTACCCCGCTCACCGACCTGCAAGCGGGTATCCTGAGCGACATCGTGCCAGACCTTGATCGATTGCTCGACCGTCGGATTGTGCCCGCCCCGCAGCTGGACGGCAGCGCGGCGCGCCGTCGTCTGCTGACGACGATCATCGAGGTGTTTCGCGCGCAGGTCACGCCGACGCTGCTGATTCTGGAAGACCTGCATTGGGCACGCGAAAGCCTGGAAGTCCTCAAAGCGGTCTTGCCGCTGACCGGGACGCTGCCGCTGCTGATCGTCGCCACCTATCGCCTGGACGAGAGCGCGACGCTGGCGGCTGACCTGCCCGATATGTTCGACATGCGGCTGCGGCGGCTGACGCGCGACGAGATCGCCGCCTTGAGCGAGTCGATGCTGGGGGCGCATGTGGCGCAGCCGCTGCTGCCGATGCTGGACACCGAGACCGAGGGCAATATCCTGTTCCTGGTCGAGGTCGTGCGCTCGCTGGCGGAGGACGCCGGATCCCTCGACAGGATCGACCTGCACACCGTACCCTTCCGCACTTTTTCCGGTGGTGTGCTGGCGATCCTGCGGCGGCGTTTGAGTCGGCTCCCTGACAGCGCGCGTCCGCTGCTGGAGGTGGCGGCGCTGGTCGGTCGCGTCATCGACCGTCCGATCCTGGAGGCGATCCTCACACTGGCGCCGCATCTGACCCCGATCGAAGGGATCGACTCGTGGCTGCTGGGCTGTCTCAACAACGCCGTGCTGGAGGTATTCGACGGCGGCGCTCGCTTTGCGCACGACAAAATGCGCGAGGTACTGCGCATCGATGTGATCGAGCGCGGCGATTTGCCCGCGCTCAGTCGATCGATCGCGCTGGCGATTGAGCATGCCTATCCCGACATGGCACAGCGGGCGCTGCGCGCGGCGGTGCTGGCGGAATACTGGCATTACGCCGGTGACAGCGACCGCGAAGCCGTCGCGCTGGAACTGGCAGCACAACTGGCGCTGGAAAACGCGCTCTACGATCAGGCGCTGGAGTTCATCGTGCGGGCGCGTCCGCTGGTGGCGGGCGATCGCAATGCCAGCGCGCGGCTCAACGCCCAGGCGACTGAAGCCCATTATAATCTGGGCGCGCTGGAACGGGCGCAAAACGAGGCAATGGACACCCTGACGCTGCTGGGCTTTCGACTCACGGTCGAGGTGGCGGAGCAGGAACGCGCGCTGCCGCGCCTGATCAGCCGCTTTGTGATGGGGCGCGGGCGCCGACGCCTGACACACCTGCCGCGCGTCGCGCGTCGCGCCCCGTCGATGCGCATGGAAGCCAACGAACGCAACCTAATCGCGCTCAAGCTGCTGGAACGGCTGACGATGATCCATTATTTCCGCAATCAGCGTACCGAGGTCGTTTACTTTTCGCTCAATGCCATGACGATCGCGGAGGCGACCGATCCGGGGCGCTATCTGGAACGGGCGCGCGGCTATACCACCGCCGCGATCGCACTGGGGTCATCACGGCAGCGGCTGGCGCGTTTCTTTGTCCGCCGCGCCGACCGCGCCGCGCGCCATGTGGACGATCCCAATACCCTGGTCTGGCACAACCTGGGCACGGGTATCCTGGCAGTGGTTATGACAGATTGGGACGAAGCCGATCGACGACTGCGCCGATCGATCGAGATCGCCAGAGCGACCGCCAACTGGCGCCGCGCTGAAGAAGGCTTGGTCACGCTCGCTGGAGCATATTACTACCAGGGACGCTGGAATGAGACGCGCGCCTTGAACGACGAGCTGCGTGCCGCCGCCGAACGCATCCGCGATCTGCAGGCGAGCGCCTGGGTGCTGGACAACGACGGACGGTTCGCGCTGCGTGCTGGACGCTTCGGCGAGGCGCGCACGATTTTCGAGATGGGGCACGCCATCTATACTCAGGTGTCCGACAACATCAACCGCATCTGGACGCAGGGCGCGATCGCTAAAAGCTATCTCTATGTGGGCGATCTCGACTCCGCACGTCCCTACATCGAGACTGTCAACGCGGCGGTGCGCAGCGCGCCGCAGACCTCATTCGGGATGACCGAGCCGATCAGCGCGTGCGCCGAATATGCGCTGCTATCCTGCGAACGCGGGACCGGCGACCTGCGCGAAGCGGCGGCAGCGATCGCTGTGCTGGGGCGCTTCGCAGCCTATTTTGCACTGGCGCGTCCGCGTCTGCTCGCCTATCTGGGCTGGCTGCGACACCTGGAAGGCAGGCACGACGATGCACGGCGCTATGGTCAACAGGCGATCGCGGTGGCGATCCGTCTCAGGATGCCTTACGACGAGGGAGTCGCCCACGTCGAATGCGCGCGTCTTCTGTCCGCCGACGACCCGCGCCGTGCCGACTCGCTGAGTCGGGCGCGGGCGATCTTCGACGGGTTAGGCGCGGTGGCAGACGCCGATCGCATCCGCGCATTGTAGCGATCGTTGTAGAAGCGATCGTTGTAGAAATTGGATCATGCTGCGTCGGCGCGTTGTCGGGCGGCGCAAAGCGCGCTATGCTCACCGTAACGCCATGCTATCCCCAGGAGTATTCATGACCCGTGTCATCTTCGTCATGCTCGACGGTCTCCGTCCCGACGCGATCACGCCGGAGCGCACGCCCCATCTGACGCGCGCCATTGCACGCGGAGCGCACACGCTGACTGCGCGCTCGGTGGTGCCATCGATCACGCTGCCCTGTCACCTGTCATTGATGATGAGCGTGCCACCGGCGCGTCACGGTATTCTGAGCAACCAGTATGTGCCGATCGCGCGCCCGGTACAGGGGTTGTTCGATCTGGCGCACGACGCCGAAAAGACCTGTGCCATGATTTACAACTGGGAAGAACTGCGTGATCTGAGCGCGCCCGGAGCGCTGGCATACAGCCATATGATCCGCGCCAGCTATGACATGGACGACGGTGACGATCGCATCGTCGCACATGCCGCGCCGATCGTGGCGGCTGGCGTCTACGATTTTACATTCATCTATCTGGGGACGATCGACATCGCCGGACACTGGCATGGCTGGATGAGCGACGGCTATCTGGCACAGGTACAGAAGATCGATGCCCTGGTCGGGACGCTGATCGACGCTGTGACCGACGACGCGGTGATGATCCTGCAGGCGGATCATGGCGGGCACGATCGCTTTCATGGCACCGAAGAACCCGAAGATATGACCATCCCCTGGATCATGCTCGGCGCCGGGGTACGTGCCGGACACACGATCGCCCGTGACGTGAATTTGCTCGATACCGCGCCGACGATCGCGCACCTGCTCGGCTTGAGCGCGCCGCGCGAATGGGAAGGCACGCCCGTCGTCGAGGCGTTGATCGGATAAACCATCGACCGAAAATGACCCAAAGTCGGACGCATGGTTAGGCGTCTCTACGCCCCGCATTCGGAGGTCGAAGCCATCACGGTGTCGGTGTCATCGGCGTCACCATGATCGCTTCCATCGCCTCGCCGATCCCAATCCATACCAGCGCGACCATCATGACCACCATGCCCCACAATCCGATCGATGCCAGATCGCGCACGAGGCGCAGACGTGCCCGGCGCGCGTGCATCTGTATTTCGGGGATGCTGATCCTGTAATATGCCGACGCCGCGTCGCCGTTGTTCGGGTTGATACGCAGCACATTGTCCAGGCAGACGGCGCTTTGATCGAGCGTATCGACCGAGACGCTCATCCACAACCAGGCGTGTTCAAAATCGCTGTCGTCACGGATCAGGTCGCGCAGCAGATGACGCGCCGCGTCGCGCTGATCGGCTTTGACCAGCTCGATCGCGTCGAGCAGCTTGTCGATGCGCGCTGCCTGCGGGTTGGCGCCGTCCGCTGCCGCCTGATCGGTCATGCGCGCGCCTCGACCCCGGCGAACAAGTCGAACTCGTCGATGCCGGCATGGGTCGGCGCCGGATGCACGCGCGTGAATCCCTGTCGAGATGCCATGCGCCGACGCAGCCACAGGGGCAGCCGCTGCGAGCGTCCGCCGAGCTGACTCTGATGGCAGGCGCTGGCTGCCTCCCACGCATCGAAATAGGCGCCGATGTCCACGCGCGTATGGATCGGCTCGACGTGATCGAGGATCGCCACGATGTCGATATCCTGGTTGCGTCCGAGCTTGCGCGGATTTTGTCGGCGCAGCCGGGTCAGCAGGATAGCGAGCTGCATCTGTGCCTTCATGACGTTGGTGTAATACAGTTTTTGCGGCGCGTAGGGCGCCTGACCCGTCTCATAGCCGGGATCGCCTGCCCGCCCGAACGCCTCGGTCGCGGCACGCTGGATGGCGATGTGATCCGGGTGACCATAGCCGCCATACTTGTTGAAAGTGATCATGACCTGCGGCTTGAGGTCGCGCACCACCTCGACCACGCGGCGTGTCACCGCGTCAGGAGCGGCGCTCCACAGCGACGTGGGATCATCGTTGTCCGGCGAACCCATCATACCGCTGTCACGGTAGCCTAGTTTGATCACGTTGGTCAGGCACAGCAGCCGCGCCGCCGCATCCAGCTCTGCCAGCCGCACCGCGACCGCCGAGCCATGCTTTTCGATATATTCCGGGGCGATCGTGCCCGCTTCGCCGTTGGTCGCGCAGATCAGATCAACCTGCACCCCTTCTCCCACCAGTTTCGTGATCAGCGCGCCCAAGCCGAAACTTTCGTCGTCCGGGTGCGCATAGACGATCAGCAGCCGACGATTTGCCATTGGTTTCTCTCTGTATTCCCTATTGTGAGACGCGACGGGACGATTATGCCCTGTAATGCGACGCCGCAGCGTCTTATACTCTTACCGTTCGCGTGTCGTGCAGCTCGTGACGCGCGTCATTGTCTCATAAACAACATGGAGTCGCTATGCGTTTACGTTCAGCCCGCGCCGTTGCGATCGTGGCAGTCGCCGTGATCGTGTCGGTCACGATCGCCGCGCCCACCTCTGCACAGCAGATCGATTTTTCGACCAATACCCCCGTCCCACAGGGATTCTTTCCGACCAACACACCGATCCCGTCCCCGACGCTGACGCCTTCTTCGACACGCACCTACACGCCATCGCCGCTGCCGACGCTGACACCATCGCGCACGCCGACCCCCACGCTCACGCCGACGCCGACCGCGACTCAGGTGGGACCATTCGACTATCCCGAAGGCTACAACCCGCTGACCGGGCTGCCTTACACCAGTGACGAAGCCCGCGCCCGCCGCACCTTCATCATGAAGATCAGTAATTTTCCGCCAGTCGTGCGCCCGCAGTATGGCGTCAATCAGGCGGACGTGGTGTACGAGTACGAGGTCGAGGGCGGCGTGACCCGCTTTGCCGCGCTGTTCCGTGAAAACGCGCCCGAACGAGTCGGACCCGTGCGCAGCGGTCGGCTGGTCGATGTCGAGCTGGTGCAGATGTACGACGCACTCTTTGGTTACAGCGGCGCCAGCGATCCGGTGAATGCGCTGCTGCGTTCACAGCCCTGGTTTGGGCGGGTGATCTCGCCAGCACGCGGGGACAACTGCGTCGAGGCGGGCTACTGCCGGATCGAACGCGAAGGCGTCGCCTTTGAGCATACGCTGTTCGTCGATATGCGCCTGGCATGGGAGCGTGCGACCGCGCGCGGCGGCACCGTCAACGAAGGGCGGCGCGGACGCGGCTTCAGCTTCAGCGATTTGCCCGACCTGAACGCGCCCGCCGCCGCGACCATCGATGTCGATTATTATGGCGAAACGACCGCGCGCTGGGAATATAATGCTGCCAGCGGACGCTATCAGCGTTTCACCGACGGCGAAGCGCATTTTGACGCCGCCGAAGACCAGCAGCTCTGGACGGACAACCTGGTGATCATCGAGGTCGAACACGTCGAGCGTCCTGACTTGTTCGAGCCGGAGAGCAGCAGCGCCTCGCACCAGATCAGTCTGTTTGGAGGGGGCAGCGCCTATGTCTTCCGCGATGGACGCTGGGTCGAGGGGTATTGGCGTCGTGAGTGTAAAGGCACCGAACCCGACCCGGAATTTCCAGTCGAGCGCGAAGACCCCTGTTGGTCGCGCGCGGGCGACGCGCTGCAATTGGTCTACGGCGACAACACACCGATCATGCTCAAGCCGGGGCGCACCTGGGTGATGGTGACGCGCTGGCTGAATTACGTGGCTGTCGGCTGATCGCCGCGAGTACTCATTTTATAAATGGGCGCCTCGTGTGGGCGCCTGTTTTTATGCTCGTTTTGATTCGATCGCACCGCTGCTTCGTCCGGGTTTGCCGCCTTTTCGGTGTACACTGGACTCAATGTGAACTCAGCTTTTCGAGGCATGAATCATGATCACGACCGCCCCCGCGCGCGGCATGACTGTCGAAGAATTCGATCGCATCGCCGCGCTGCCTGAAAATGTCGATCGCAAGCTGCGACTCATCGATGGGGAGATGATTGAAAAAATGCCGAAACACGCCCATGCCAGACTTGCGGCGCAATTGATCATCTGGATCGGCAATTTTCTGCAAATGCACGCATTGGGTGATGTGTTTTCCGAGTTTCGTATCGATCTGCCGCACGAAAAAAATAATGCGCATGTGGCTGATGTCTGTGCCGTCACCTTGCGCCGTGACGATGTTGCCCGACTGCCTGATGATGCCGCACTGCCATTTATGCCCGACCTGATTATCGAAATTCAATCGGCGGGGCAGAGTGATGCCCACATGCACACGCTGGCGGCATATTATCTGGCACACGGCGCGCGCATGGTCTGGCTGGCGTACCCCGATCGCAAGTTGGTCGAATGGCTGACTCCGACCGATCGCCGCCTGATCACGATCGATGGCACCATCGACGGTGGCGAGGTGCTGCCCGGCTTTACGCTGTCGATGCGTGAGCTGTTCGGCTGATGCCCCAGTGCCGAGATCGCTGGTAGTGAGGGGGTGCGGTTTGCGGCGGCGTGGTACACTAGCAGGCATATTGATCGATCCATTGCCCGGAGACTCGCATTATGGCGACCGACTCGCGCACCTGGTTTTACACCACCCCTGAAGCGCGCCCGTATTACATCGAAGAGCGCGTCAACCACACGCTCTGGAAGAACCGCCTCGCCAACATTCATATGATCTGCACGCAGCCCGAACCGCCGATCCGTATGGAAGGGCGCTGGCAGGGCGAAATGCCTGTGATCTTCGAGTGGGATCCGGGCAAATACTTCATCCTGCGCACTGGGCAGGAAAGTAAGGAATTCATCGGTGTGATGCGTCAAATCCTGATGATCCGCCCGGCGCTGGCGTACCAGGATGCTGAAGGCATGTTCGTGGTCGAGTGGCACACCGACGGCGGCGATACACGCTGGCGCGAGGTGCAGGGCAAACCACAGTATCAATCGGTGCGCCGTCTGCGTCGCGCGTGATTCGACCGATCAATCAGGAAGTGCAGATCATGACCACACATGCCAAAGTCATCCTCGGCGCAGGCTTGACCACCACCGTGCAGATGCGCGGGTTCACCCTCACCGCCGACGAGCCAATCGAGGATGGTGGCACCAACCTGGGTCCAAAGCCGACAGAACTCCTGCTGGCTGCACTGGGAAGCTGTGCGGCGATCACCGCCAGGCTGTATGCTCAACGCAAAGCCTGGGATCTACAGGGCGTCGAGATCGACCTGACCACCGAGCGGTTCAAAAAAGAAGATTACCCGACCTATACGGGTGATGCGGCGTTTGTGCGCGAATTCGTGCAGCGCATCACTTTCACGGGCAATCTGACCGCCGAACAAAAGCAGCGCCTGACCGAAATCGCGGGGAAATGCCCGGTACATCGCGCCTTTACCGACCCGCAGGTGATGATCGAAACATGGGTCGATCAGACGATCGCGGAAGAGATGGAATGACAGAGAAAACCTTCAACGCTGATCGCGATCTGCGCGAGGCAAAGGCGATGGTCGATGCGCTCGTGCCCTATGTGTACGAGGATGCGCTCTATGGACGCACGGGCGGCGGCTTGTTTGGGGGCAGCGCCATGCCCGCGCTCACGATTGGCAGCCTGCTGCTGCGGCTGCGACGGCTGCGCGAATTGGACGAGCGGCTCTCCCCCGCACAGCGCGATCAACTCGGACAGATCGCCAAAGCACACGATGGCATCATGAGCGAGTGGCGCCAGCACTACGTCGAGAAATTACACCGTGAGGGCGAGTCACGCCTGAAGGCAATGCGGACATTTTTCGACGAATGCGAAGAGAGTCCACGTCAGTGCGCCAACATCTATCTGCCGGAGGTGGTACGCCGCACGATCGTGCAGGAGATCGTCCGCGTCCTCAAAATGCTGGAAGAGCCGCACGACGAACTCGTCAAGGCGATGCGCGGCGTCGATAGCAAGCTGCGCCGCTTCACCGAACCCGCCGCTTTCCTGTGGGAGCCGGACTTGCAAATGGTGTACCCGCAGAGCGAATTCTGGTGGCTGTATGCCGTGCCGCCGCGCGCTGAAACCAGCAAGGACTCCTGACCCGGCGCGCGCCCCGCGTCACGCCGGGTTGTAGTGCCGCCACCAGTGCAGCAATGTCTCGTGTGGGATAGCGTGCAGGGTATTGCCCGCGCGTCCGGTCATGGTCTCGGCGGCGACCAACGCATTCCAGATCGCCTCCTCGACCGTCTCGACCGCCGCCGTAAAACAGGCGTTGATCGATCCCGACTCGGTGAAGCGTTCGACGCTGGCTACCGCGTCCGATGGGCTGTGATCCCAGGGATTGGCAGTCGAAAAGGCGATCGCAAAATCGCCGCTGCCATCATGCCCGACCGTGCCCGTGCGTCCCAGCGCGAACGCCGCGCGCATCGCCAGTCGGGATAACTGGCGACCGTCGAGCGGCGCATCGGTCGCCAGCACCATCATGATCGAGCCAGGTCCCGGTGTCGGCATGTGTGCCTCGATCAGATGACGTCCGATCGGCGCGCCAAAAAAGCGCATCTCGGCGCGGTCGCCGTAGTTGGTCTGGACGAGCGCGCCTACCGTGAAGCGTCCGTCCAGGATACGCCGTGAGGCTGTGCCGATCCCGCCTTTGAACTGGAAACAGTTGGTGCCTGTCCCAGCGCCGACATTGCCCTCGCGCGTCTCATCCTCACGAGCCCCGTCGATCGCCGCCCACACGTCGTCCTGACCGATATGGCGTCCGCGTATATCGCTGAGAAAGCCATCGTTGCACTCGCCCACGATCGGGCAGACCGTCCCGGCGTCGATGCCGATGCGCGGGTGATCGCGCAGCATCCAGGCGATCAGGGCATCGCTGGCGCGCCCGATATTGAGCGTGTTGGTCAGCACGATCGGCGTCTCGATCACGCCGCGCTCGCGGATCTGCTCGAAGCCGGTCGCCTTGCCAAAGCCGTTGATGCTGGCGACTCCGGCGGGGACTTTACGCTCGAACAGGCTGCCACCATGCGCGACGATCGCGGTCACGCCTGTGCGGATCGAGTCGCCGTCGATGCGGGTGACATGTCCGACGCGCACGCCAGGCACATCGATAATGGCGTTGCGGGCGCCAGGCGTCAGCAACCAGCCGGGGTCGATACCAAGATCACGGATACGCATGATGAATGTCCTGACCGTATTGTGAATCGATAAAAATCATGGGCTGTGCGGATGATAGTGATGGGTCGCTACAGCAGGATGCCGTCCACCACCGTGGTCAGGTCGAGCGCGGCGCCTCGTGCCAGCGCACTTTCGACGGTGACTGGATTGGCGCTGGTGCGCAGTGTCTCCAGGATCGGCGCGGCGGTGATGCGCACATCCTCGTTCGACTCAGGATGTGCCAGCGCCAGCCCGATCAGCTCGCCAGCCCCGTCGGGATCGTCGGACGCCAGCCGAATGCGAGCGATTCCCAGCAGCACATCGAGGATGACCGAGACCGCGCCCAACTGCGTGGCGATTATGAGCGCGCGACGAAAATAAGCAGCGGCGGCGCCATAATCCTGTTGATCGAAGGCGATGTAGCCGAGCAGATTGGTCATGTTGGCGGTATACCAATTGGCTTCGTTCGGCTTGTGCATATCGAGCGCCAGTTGGGCGGCTTGTTGAGCTTCATCGAAATAGCCGAGCTGCCAGGCGGCGACGCCCAGATTGGCCCACAGGGAATTGATCGCGGTCACTGAAATGATATTCTGAAAATCCTCGATCAAGGCTTTCAAGGTCTGATACGCTTCCAGCGCCCTGCCCTGAGCGCGCAGCAGCTCTGGTGTGAAGCGGCGCACCAGGTAGCGCGTCTTAGGCGGGCTGTCCGGCGTCAGCAGCGATTCGGCGCGCGCCTGTGCATCGCTGGCGTGATCGATGGCACCGAGTCGATAGTGGAGGGCGGTCAGCCGTGTCCAGAGATCGATCTGCGCATCGATGTCGCCCAGTGCTTCCGCATAAGGCAGCGCACGCCCGACGGCGCTGATGCCGTCGGCATAGCTGCCATAATTACTGTAAATCGTCGCAACGATGCTGTAAATCTCGACCAACGCCGTCGAATCTGTGACATTTTCACTGTTGTACATGATGTCGCTGAGGATCACCTCGACTTCGGTGAAGGGCAATCCATTGAGATGTGTGACATCGACTTTGCGCGCCAGCAGGCGCGCGCGCGCGCCGGGGTCGGTCGGCGGCGTCAGGTCGAGCAGGGCGCCGAGCAGCATATCGGCGGTATCCGGATCGTTGGACACCAGCGCCACCTTGATCGCTTCTTCGGCGTAGATGCGCATTTTGTCGGCGTCACCCGCCTCTTTCCACATGCTGAACAGTCGGAAAGCATATTCGGGATCGTCGGCGTGTCCGATCTCGTAGGCGCTGGCGACCAGCCAGTACAGCTCGACGCGGCGGGCGTCGGGGATGGTCGCCAGCAGCGCCTCGCGCATCTTGTCGTGGGTAAAGCGCACCCGACTGCCGACCGATACCTCCAGGATGCCGCCGTTGACATTGGTCGCCAGCCAGCGGTTGTAATCGAAGGTCGGGTCGATGCTGTGCAGCGCCTCGAAATCGATGTCGCGTCCGATGATGGCGGCGTAGCGCAGGTACAGGAAGTCTTCCGCCGGGATGCGGTTGAGGCGGCGCAGCAGCAACGCGCGGATGCCCTCAGTCATCCAGCCGCTTTCGGGCGGTTCATCGCCGATCGCATCCAGCCCACCCGCCATCTCCGCGAGCAGTCGCATGAATTCGACCAGATAAAAGGCGTTGCCCTCGGTCTGCTCGACCAGCGCATCGACCAGATGGGCGGCGCGTTCTTCACTGCCCAGGATGGCGGCGGTCAGACGGTGAATCTCGTCGCGTCCAAAGCGATCCAGCATAATCACCTGACTGCCTGGGAGCTGCTTGGGCAGCGAACCAAATTCGTCGCTGCGATAGATGCCGACGATCAGCAGCGACAGCCGCGCGCACGACTCGATCAGCGCTGCCAGCGGCACCAGGCTTTCGCGCGCCCACTGCAGGTCTTCCAGCACCAGCAGCGCGGGCTGCGTCTGCGCGGCAAAGAGCGCGCGGATCGCCTCGATCAACGCCTCCTGACGGCGCGAGTCGTCGGGGTGGAGCGCACGGGTAGGCTCTCCGGTCAGCATTTCCACGTCGGGGATCACCATTGTCAGGGGTGAGGCGTCGATGCTGTAGGGGGGCGCCTGTAGCACCAGCTGACGCAGCGGCAGCCGCCAGAATTGATAGGGCGCGCCGCTGTCCTCAATGCCTTGTCCGTTCAGCACCTGTACCCCGCGCGTCAGAGCGATCGCCTTGAGTTCGTCCGCCAGCCGCGACTTGCCGACCCCACTTTCGCCGCCGATCAGCCAGGCGGAACCGTGCCCGGCGATCGCGGCGTCCAGCGCCTCTGTGAGCTGTGCCACCGGCTGTTCGCGTCCGACGAAGGGCGGGCGCAGGTGGCTCTCGCGGATGACCGGCGCTTCACGCGGTGGTGTCTCATTGAAGGCGCGATACAGTGCGGTCAGTGCGGTGCGGGCATTGGCATAGCGGTCTTCGGGATGCTTGGCGAGCAGACGTGCGATCACCAGCGCCAGCGGCGCCGATCCGGTCGCGGCGATCAGCGTCGGCAGGTCGATCGGCTGATGCAGCACGCTTTCGAGGTCTAGCTTGCCATCGCCGCTGACGAACGGGATCGCGCGGGCGAATACCTCGTGCAGCATCACGCCGACGGTATAGAGGTCGGTCGCGGGCGTACCCAGCTGCCCCCGCAGCACCTCCGGCGCCATATAAGTCGGAGTCCCGGCAAACACGTTGTAGCGCGCCAATTTCGCCGCCAAGCCAAAATCCATCAGCCGCACCTGATCGTTGAGATCGACCAGGACGTTGCTGGGCTTGAGATCATAATGCACGATGCCGCGCCGATGCAGATATTCCAGCGCCTCGAACGTCTGACGAAACAGATCGAGCCTGGACAGCAGATCGACGGGCTGCGCCGCCTGAATCAGCGTGCGATGATGCTCGACCCACTGCATGGTGTAAAAAGGCTGACGGTCGGCGTCGAAGCCGTAATCGAGGACGCCGATCACATTGGGATGCCACAGCGACGCCAGCAGGTGAAATTCCTGTGCCAGCAGCACGCGCAGTTCTTCTACCTGGCGGTGCGCGGCGACCGCGTGAAAATTGACCTGCTTTAAGGCAACGACTCGATCGAATAGGCGATCGTAAGCGCGATGAACGACGCCCATGCCGCCGCGACCGAGTTCGTCGAGGAGGCGATAGCGTCCATTGATGGTGATCTTTGCCTGGACGACCACGATTGCTTATTCCGCCGTGATGTGAAATTCATTTGATGATTGTAGCGCACAAACCGACCCGCCCCAACGTAATAGATAGCTGGTTAAGCATAAATCCATGAATTTTTCATGATTACCCGACTGCCCTGGATCGACGCAGCCTGGCAATCGCGTCAGCGGACAACCCCAGGCGATCGCGCAGCACCGCGTCGGTGTGCTCGCCCAACCCCGGCGGCGCCAGACGGATCGTCGGCGGGGTGGTGCTGAAGCCGACCGGGTGACCGATCAGCGCTACGTCGTCGATGCTCTGGATCAGCCCGCGTGCGGACACATGCGGATCGTCGAGCGCCTCCAGCACGCTGTTGATCCGTCCGGCGGGGATGCCCGCGTCGAGGCAGCGCGCGATCCAGCCGTCGGCACTGTCGGTCGCAAATGCAGATTCCAGCAGCGGGATCAGCGTCGCGCGCTGCTGTACGCGCGCCGGGTTGGTGCTGAAACGCGCATCGGTCGCCCATTCCGCATGACCGACCGCGCCGCACAGCGCCGCGAACTGACGATCGTTGCCCACCGCCAGCGCGAACATGCCGTCCGACGCATGAAAGGGCTGATAGGGCACAATGTTGGGGTGCGCGCTGCCATAACGTCGAGGGGTGCCGCCGCTCACCAGCGCATTCGACGCGACGTTGACCAGCGCGGCGATCTGCGAGTCGAGCAGGCTGATGTCGAGATGCTGACCGGTTCCGGTGCGTTCGGCGTGGCGTAAGGCTGCCAGGATCGAGGTGCAGGCGAACATGCCCGCGAACACGTCGCTGACGGCAACGCCCACTTTGGTCGGCTCGCCGTCCGGGGTGCCCGTGATCGACATGAGTCCGCTCATCGCCTGGACGACAAAATCGTAGCCAGGGCGATCGGCGTAGGGCCCGGTCTGACCAAATCCGGTGATGCTGGCGTACACCAGCGCTGGATTGACGGCGTGCAGCGTCGGCGCGTCGAGACCGAATGCCGCCATGCCGCCGACGCGGAAATTCTCGACCAGGATGTGCGACTGGGCGGCGAGGTCGCGTGCGAGCGCGCGTCCGTCGGGGTGCTTGAGATCGAGGACGATGCCGCGTTTGTTGCGGTTGACGCTCAGATAGTAGGCGCTGCGTCCGCGCGCGTCGAAGGGCGGTCCCCAGGCGCGCGTCTCGTCGCCGTCGAAGGACTCGATCTTGATCACGTCGGCGCCGAGGTCGGCTAACAGCATGGTGCAGAAGGGACCCGCCAGCACGCGCGTGAAGTCGATCACGCGCACGCCGTCAAGCGGAAGGGGGGAGGTCACGACGGGATAATATCTTTGGGTGCCAGAAGCAGAATGCGCGGCACAAATCGCTTGAAATCGTCGATATTCAGTGTAATAAGCTGAGTGATATCGAGCGATTGCATGGTAGCGACAATGTTGGCATCGTGGACTTGCTTTCCTGCAATTGGAACGTTTTCAAGCAGCGTAAGCAGACCTAAAGATACCGCTCGTGTTTCGTCTGCGATGTTTATCCACATGATCAGTTTTCGTAAACGAGCTACAGCTTGCGGCATTGTATAAGGAGTTGGAAAGGTAGGATAGGTCAACGTGCGGCAATACTCACGCATCACCTGTGGACTAATCCAAAATACGGCTTGCTGATCGATAAGCGAGGTAATCGCCTGATATATCAGCGGACTTTCGGGTAAATCGTTAATATCGTAGCGTACAAGGATATTGGTATCGAGAAAATATCGATTGTCATTCATCGTCGAGATAAAAATCCGATCGCTTGATAAATTCAGGAGCGCCGGGTTTCAATCCGCCCAGGCTGCCCGGTGCAATATCTTGCAGACCTTTCGACGAAAGTATCGGACGCGGATTGCTGACTTCGCGGCGCACGATCTCGCTAATCAAGAGTTCAAATTCCTCGATCGTCAGATCGCCCACCTTGCGCGCCGCGCTTTCGGACTGTACTTCGCTCGATGCCGCTGCTGCCACAGACTCAGGCGTAGACATGACATACTTCTCCTCGATCGACATCATGAGATTATAGTGCACGCGGCGCGCGGCGCGCATGTCCGTCCTCCTCAAACATGCACAAACGCCCCCGCCTGTTTTTGTCACGCTTCACCCATTGGCGTGTTCGTGTGCAAAACGTTACAATGCCCTTCACTGAATTTAACGTCCGTTTATTTTTGTGAGCGTCGCAAATCTCCATGACCGCTGCCACCCGCCCCGCTCTCGATTCTGGACTGCCCACCGTGCGTCCCGCGCGCCTCTCGACCGGGACGCGCACCGTCCTCACGGCTGTGTTGATCGTGGTGTGCCTGTGTATGCTGTGGGAAGGGCTGAAGGCGTTTAGCGAGTCGGTCGGCTACGCGCTCGACGTTGGCGGCACGACGGTCGATCTGACACTGTTCAACGATGCACAGCTTCCCCATCTAAGCGCGATCGTCGGCGCGTTTGGCGAGCCGAGTCAGCGGGGCGGCGCGCCGCTGTACGCGATGCTGTTCGAGAACGCACTCTACACGTTCTGGGCGGCGCTGCGCGGCTTTGCCATCGGTGGAGTGGTCGGCTTTGCGCTGGCGGTGCTGTTCGCCCATTCGCGGCTGCTCCAGCGCGGACTGCTGCCCTACGTGGTGGCGTCGCAGACGGTGCCGATCCTGGCGATCGCGCCCATGGTGGTGATCTGGATGGGGCGGGCGGGGGCGCTGGAATGGTCGGTGCCGATCATTGCCGCGTACCTGACCTTCTTCCCGGTGACGATCTACACCTTGCGCGGACTGACCAGCGTCCCGGCGACCGCACTGGAACTGATGCACAGCTATGCGGCGGGCTGGTGGGCGATCCTGATCAGGCTGCGCATCCCCAACGCCATGCCGCAGATTTTCACCGCGCTCAAGATCAGCGCGACCGCCAGCGTGGTTGGGGCGATCATCGGGGAGCTGCCATCCGGGATACAGAACGGACTCGGCATCGCCATCCTTAATTTTTCACGCTACTACAACCAATCGCCGCCGCGCCTGTTCGCCACGATCCTGGCGGCGGGCGCGCTGGGGATTTTCTTTTTCGTGATCGTCGCGCTGGCGGAGCGGGCGATCGTCCGCTGGCGCGTACAGGAGTCGTTATGACGCCGAGCAGCATCGTGACCGCCGCACCGATCATTGCGATCAAAAATCTGTCGAAAACCTTTCGCACCGCCGATGGCGCCGACGTACACGCGCTCGACAGCATCAACCTGGACATCGCCGACGGCGAATTCATCGCGCTGATCGGTCCGTCAGGGTGCGGCAAGAGTACGCTCCTGCGCATGGTCGCCGACTTGATCCCGCCCTCGACCGGGACGATCACCGTCAGCGGCAAGACGGCGGAAAAGGCGCGCAAAGACCGTGATTACGGCTTTGTCTTTCAGAGCGCCACGTTGTACGAATGGCGCACAGTGATCAAGAACGTCGAGCTGCCGCTGGAGATCATGGGCTACAGCAAAGACGAGCGCCGCGCCCGTGCCCGCGCCATGTTGAGCCTGGTCGAGCTGAGCGAATTTGAGGACAAATACCCCTGGCAGTTGTCAGGTGGGATGCAGCAGCGCGTCAGCATCGCGCGGGCGCTGGCGTTCGAGCCGCGTATCCTGTTGATGGATGAGCCGTTCGGCGCGCTCGACGAGATGACCCGCGAGCGCATGAACAACGAACTCTTGCGCATCTGGGGCGCGATGCAGGGCATGACCGTCATTTTTGTCACGCACTCGATCGCGGAGGCGGTCTACCTGTCGTCGCGGGTAGTGGTGATGTCGCCGCGACCGGGGCGGATCGCGGAGATCATCGACATCGATCTGCCGCGTCCGCGTGGGACGGAGACGCGCGATCTGGAGCGCTTCTTTCACCTCACCAGCCGCGTCCGCCACGCGCTGCGTGGTGGAGTCAGCGGGGGGGGGATGAACGAATGACGGGGCAACCGATCTCTTTCACTGCACCGACCGCACCGACCCCACCGGCGGCGCCGACCGTGACCCTCGCGCGCGCCGTCGATGCCGTCGTGCAATACGACGGGCGCACGCTGGCGTTCGACCTGATCGCGCTGGCGGCGCTGTTCTTCGCCGTTGTCTGCTGGCACCTGACCAATCCGCTTTTGACCTTCGAGACGCAGTTTGGCAGCGCCTTTCGCAATGTCACGCTTCAGCCCGTCATGGCGATCGGTCTGCTCGTGTGCGCGGGCGCGCTGATCGCGGCGCGGCGCCCGATCCGTCATCCGGTCATCGGCGCGGCGGCGATCGCCCTGGGGTTGGTGTGCGTCTACATGGTGCTGGCGATCGTACTGGGTGTCAACTTGAGCGGACTCGCCCTCGGAGTCGAGCCAGCGCTCTTTCGGGAACGCCTGACGGATGCGACGCCGCGCGATGGACTCGGTGCGGCGCTCACGCTCTCAGCGCCGCTGGTTTGGATCGCGGTCGCGGCGATCATCATTTTGTGGCAGCCCTGGACACGCCTGTCGGTCTACACGCGGGCGGCGCGCAGGCAGTGGGCGGCGCTGCTGATCGGCGTGCTGGTGCTGCTGTTGTGGGAAGGGGCGATCGCGCTCTTTCAGATACAGGAATTCCTGCTCCCCCGTCCGAGTGTGATCGCGGCGGCTTTTGGGGAGGTGTATCCGCGCCTGGTATCCGCCGGGTGGAATACCTTTCAGAATGCCTTCTGGGGCTTCGTCGTCGGCTGTGGCGCGGGCATCGTGACGGGGATGGTGGCGGCGCGCTTCGTCGGCTTCAGCCGGGCGCTGCTGCCGATCGCCATCGGCATCAACGCGATCCCGATCATCGCCATCGCGCCGCTGATGAACAACTGGTTCGGCGCGCTCAACCCGGCATCGAAGATCGGGATTGTCGCGCTGCTGACCTTCTTTCCGGCAATGATCAGCACGGTGCGCGGCTTGACCTCGGTCGATGCGCTGTCGCTGGAATTGATGCACACCTACGCCGCGCGTCCGCTGGCGATCTTCCGCAAGCTGCGGCTGCCGAGCGCGCTGCCCTTCATCTTTTCGGCGCTGAAGGTGTGTACCACGCTGTCAATGATCGGCGCGATCGTGAGTGAGTATTTTGGCGGATCGACCGCCGGACTCGGCTTTCGCATCCGCGATGACGCCGGGCTGTTCCGCTATCCTGAAGCGTGGTCGGCGATTTTCATCGCGGCGCTGTATGGCATTCTTTTTTATCTGGTGGTGTCGGCGGTAGAACGAACGCTGATGGCGTGGCATGTCTCGTTCAGAGAGCCATGATCCAGTCGTAGGGGTTTGGCATGCCAAGCCCGCCCCGAACCACCCAAATACGGTCACAATCGCGGCAGCCGCCGCGTGTGTACAACATGTTTCTACAAGGAGAAGATCAGACCATGCGTAAATTCCTCGTCGTCGTCGCGTTGCTCCTGGCGGTCGCTATCGTGCCCGTCAGCGCGCAGGACCTCACACCCGTCAGCGTCGTGCTGAAGTGGGTGCCGCAAGCGCAGTTCGCCGGATATTACGCGGCAAAGGCGCTCGGTTACTATGAAGCAATGGGCTTGGACGTGACCATCCTGGCAGCGGGTGTCGATATCAACCCGCAGCAGTTGGTCAGCTCAGGCGATGTCGAATTTGGCACCGACTGGATGGGCAATCTGTTGGCGACCCGCGCCAGCGGCGTCGATGTGGTCAATATTGCGCAGATTTATCAGCGGTCGGGAATGCGCCAGATCACCTGGGGCGACAGCGATCTGACGACGTTCGATCAGCTGGGCGGCAGAGTGGTCGGCGTGTGGTGCTGCGGCAACCAGTTCCCGACCTATGCGGCACTGTCCAAAGCCGGATTCGATCCGGAAAATCCCGACGATGTGACGATCGCGCAGCAGAACTTCGACATGAATGCGTTCCTGGCGCGCGAGATCGACGCCGCCAGCGCCATGACCTACAACGAGATGGCGCAGGTGCTGGAATTCGTCGCGGAAGATGGCACGTTCCCGGTCTACACCCTCGACAACCTGAACATCCTCGATTTCAACGAGTACGGCACGGCGATGCTGGAAGACGGCATCTTCGCCCGTGCTGAATGGCTGGCGGAAGAAGGCAATGAGGCGATCGCCACCAGCTTCCTGGCAGCTACCTTCCAGGGTTGGGCATACTGTCGTGACAACGCCGACGAATGCGTCGAATTCGTACTTGCCGAGGGTCCGACTCTGGGCGTCGGGCATCAGCTGTGGCAGATGAACGAAGTCAACAAGCTGGTCTGGCCCTCGCCGGAGGGCATCGGCATCATGGACGCGGCGGCGTTCGACGTGACGGCGCAGATCGCGCTCGACTACGGCATCATTACCGAAGCCGCCGAGGGCGATGGCGTCACCTACCGCACCGATCTGGCACAGGCGGCGCTGGATATGCTGATGGAGATGGACGACATGGAGCTCGATATGATGGGCGCGGAATACGTCGCGCCGGACGTGGCGATCACCCCCAACGGCGAATAACACCGCCGCCAAATCGCAGGGACACATATCGTTGCGTCCGCATAAAAAGACACCCCCGCATCACGCGATGCGGGGGTGTCTTTTGTTGTCCAGGGCTTAGGGTGCCACACCCGCCGTGAATATCGGCGGACGCATCGTTATGCGTCCCTGCGAACGGGATGCGTCCCTAGCGCACCGTCACTGACGCCGCGCCGACCGCCGGACTCGCCGTCGCGCCCTGATACGCCAGCGCGGTCGGCGCGTCGGCGTCGATCGTCGTCGTCCCGGACGCGATCGCCCGCAGCTCGACCGTGAACGCCGTGAACCGTCCGTCCACAACCCCACCGAGCTTGCCCGCCGCCACGTCGATCGTGCCGTTGACGTTGTCGAACGTACTGACGATCACGCGGTCGAGCGCCGTCCCCGGCGTCACCGCGACGACTTGCAGCCGCGCCGGATCGAAACGCAGATGCAGGTCGGCGCTGTCGATCTGGCTGGCGACGATCCCCGACGCGGCGTTATTGCCGGCGCGGACGGTCAGCGTGAACGTCCGCCCGATACGGGCGCCCCCGCGCGGTGCGCCTTCGAGCGTGATCGCGGCATTGGCAAGTTCGGACGGCGGCGGGAGTGTGGCGCTGAATGTCCCGTCCGGCGGCGACGGATCGGGTGCGCCGATCTGACCGAAGCTCGCCGTTAGCAGCGAGTAATCGCTGATATTGACGGTGTTATCGCCGTTGAAGTCGGCGCGGGCGTCGTAGCCTGCTGTCCCGCTCGACTTGCCGTAGGTTGCCGATACGATCGAAAAGTCGGTGATGTTGACCCGGTTGTCATTGCTGGCGTCGCCCGCGCGCAGGGTCGGCACTGTGACGCTGCTCGTCGGTGCGCTGACCGTGACCGGGACGGACGCGGCGAGGTGCTGTGCGTGCTTGAGCCACAGGGCGTAGGCGCCGTAGGGAATGGCGGGGAGAGCGAACGTGCCGCTGTCATTGGTCGTGGGCGTGAACGATACCGCTGTCATGGCAGGCTGCGAGAATTTCACCGTAAACGCCTGGCTTAATCGCGCGTTCGGTGCGGCTGGACGACCGGGAAAGGTGATAGACGCAGTCAGCGCCGATTTGGGTTCAGCGATCCAGCACTGCGCTGATTCCTGACTGGGCGCGTTGGTGATGAGGCGGTGTACGTTGCTGCCATCCGCATTCATGATGTACAGTCCAGTCGCGCCAGGCTCTGAACGCATCGATGTGAATACGATCTGCGAGCCATCCGGTGACCAAATCGGCGTGTGATTGGCGATCTGTCCTGGGAACTGCCCTTGAAATGTAAGCTGGCGCAGATTGGTGCCGTCGGCATTGAATACATAAATGTTGGATCCGCCAGCCCGGTTCGATGTGAAGACAATCTCATCGGCTGTCGGCGACCAGCCCGGATCGCTACTACCAATATTGCCCGCACCCTGCGTCAATCGGCGCTCGTTCGTCCCATCGACATTGACAACGTAGACATCACCCGCATCATCACGAGAGGAGTGGTAGACGAGCTGTGAATCGTCACGTGACCAGGAAAAGTAAGGGGATCCTTGTGAAACGACTTCCTGGATTGTGCTTCCATCACTGTTCGCCATATAAATCTTCATGCCCATACGTGGCTCATCGACAGCAAATGCCACCCGACTTCCGGTTTGTGACCACTTGATCGCCCAGTAATGTGTGCGAAGTGGTAAACCAAAATCATCGACTTCCCCGGTCTGCAAATCGTGCAGAAAGATGTCGTTGTCATTGGTGGCTATAAAACTTCCATCGGGTGAGCAAGCCGCGCTCGTGATTAGATAGCGATTTTCAGCCAGCAGGCGTGCATCTCCTCCTTGCGGCGTGATCGACCAAACCTCACTATCTGAACCTTCATACGCAATATAGACGATGCGAGAACCATCGGGAAACTGAGCTTGCAGGCTGTGAACAGCGAGCAGCGAAAGTGTGAACAGACAAACCAAAATCAAGGCGCCTTTTGCGCGGTTGAACATGATCTTCACTCCTCTTTACAGTTGATATTCAGCGCACAGTGAAGTAGGGAAGCGGCGTGATGTTTGGATTGTGGTAGTACGAAAATGCAAAAAAACCAGTGGATATGCCTTCGCGTGCTTCTGATTCCGTCGCTTCATTGCCCCACTGACACGGACATTCGCCATAGCCGTGATATTCATCGCCATAGGTTGGGACAAGCTCAAAACGGGTGGCGTTATCGCTCCGATAGCAGGTCGAACCGAGATTGCTCGCCTGAGGATTGTGGTAAGCCAGCGATCCATCTGGGTTACGATAGCCCAACAGAATGCTGTTGCCTTCACCGAACAGGATGAGCGAGACGAACCGCCCCCATGTCATATCGCTGCTGTCTGCGTTCAATACTGCACGATAGTTGTTTAACTCCAATACGGAGCAGGGAAGTCGCGATTCCGGTTTGCCCCAATTAAGGTCATTTGGATTTGTTGGATATGAAATACCTTGCGGGGCAGCGACCGGCGGCATGGTCGCGGCAAAGAGGACGGGAACGGCACTCGCTTCCCAGGGTATGGGAGTTGGCGTCGGCGTCGGCGTAAGTGTCGGGGTATAGGTCGGCGTGGGAGTCGGCGTCGCGCAGGTGATCGTATCGAACGGATTGTCGCCCGTACCCTCGATCCTGACGGAACGGGCGATCGCCGGTTGAAATGTGTTATGGCTGCCAAACTCGATCCTGACATCGAGATTGCCTGTGACTGCGCCATCCCAGTACAGCGGGTTGATACGCGCTGCATGGCGTGCATCGGGCGTACAGGTATTGCCCTGAGGACCGGGATCATCTGGGGGAAGTCCGAGCCACTCTCCACAACTGTTGACTGTCCCATTGACAGTGATAATTTTTTGACCGGAATTGAGGTTGTGCAGGCTTTCCGGAATGGCGCCACCGCCTACGGTGATGACGACATTGATATGTCTGACAGTGGCATTCACAGGCAGCGCACGATTCATGAAGAAGAAACCATTCAGACTGGGTTCAGGCACGTTCGCTGCCAATCCTTCCAGTCGCTCCGTGAGCGAGACGAGTCCGAAAGCGTTTGTGCCGATCGTCCAATCATCCCATCCGATAGTGGGATTGAAGCTGTGACTCCAGGTGCCACTACAGGCGGTGGCTCGACGGACGGGGAGGCGACGGGCGTCTCGGTCGCGTAGGCGGTCAGGGTGGCGAACGGGGTCGGCGTGATGGTCATGAACGGTGCCAGCGTCCAGACCTCGGTTGGCAGCGCGATCGGCGCCTCGGCGGTCGGCAGGGCGACGGTGGGGATGATGACGAACGAGTCGGTCGGTGAGGGTTCGAGTGGTATATTAGTTACGGCAAACAGGGGGGGTAAGAGGCGGTTCGTCCGCGTTTTGCGCGGTGGACAGACTCACGACGAAGATGCTCAGGATTCCCACGACGATCGACAGCAGTACGCACAGCTTGCGGCGCATCGATTTCCCCTTTCAGACGCGCGGATCGGCGCGAATGCCGACCACACCCTGATGTTATCCGGGGTTGTGCGCCGCTGCAATCCGGCTGCCCGCCGCGTGCCCTACGCTGCGCGACGCATCACGAACCGTCCGCGTCTCGCACAAAAAGACACCCCCGCATCACGCGATGCGGGGGTGTCTTTTTCATCACGATCGCGGGCATGTCACGCCCTGCCCGCGATCGCCGCTGGAAACAGAATTACATGCTGTCCGCGAGTGCCTGGTCGGCGCCAGCCTGGAGCGCGGCGACCGCGTCTTCGACCGACATGCCGTTGCTGGTGACGTTGGCGATCGCTTCGCTGATCAGACCACGCACGGTGCCCTGTGCGACGATCGACGGACCGCTGTACAACGCGACATCCGGGTTCGCCAGAATGTCGCTGGCGCTGGTGAAGTACGGGTAAATCTGCGGGGCGCCAAAGGGGGTCTCATCGGTCAGGGTCATCTGACCCGCGCGCGACGAACCAAAGTAGCCCGTGCTGCTGCTCCACAGTGCCGACGCTTCCGGCGTGACCAGCGACTTGAGGAACAGCCAGGATGCGACCTGCTCTTCAGGGGTGCCGCCAGCCAGGATGATGCTGGGGACGAATACCTGAATGGTCTCGGCGCCTTCAGCGTGCGGGAAGGTCGTGACCGACCAATCCGCCTCGTAGCCGCTGTCCACGAACGCCTGAGTGACGAAGGTGAAGCCGGCGGTGCTGGTGCCGAAGAACGGGGTCAGACCGCGTGCAAAGTCGGCTTGTTCCGCGAAACGCTCGGCGGGGATGTAGCCGCAGCCGTCGTCGTACAGGCGCTTGTACAGCTCGAAGCTGGCGACGACTTCATCGCTGGTGAAGGTATACGCTTCGCCGTCGAAAATCTGTCCGCCCTGGCTGGCGACGAACGACTCGAACATCGAGGTGTCGGTGGTGATCGGGAAACCCTGCACGTCTTCGCCATTCATGCCGGTGTATTCGGCGGCGGCGCACGCCTGGGCTTCAAATTCCTCGATCGAGCGGGCGGGGGCGTCGAAGCCCAGCTCGCTCAGCAGGGTCTGGTTGTAGGCGAACACCTGAGCCGAGGTCTGGTGCGGGAAGGCGACCACTTCGCCCGTCGGCAGGGTGTTGAAGGGCAGCAGGTCGGCGCGGAAGTCGGCGAGGGCTTCCTCGTCCATGCCCCACATGGCGCTTTCGATGAAGGGGGTGAGATCGACCGTCGCGCCATCGCGGAGATAGCTGGCGGCGTCGTTGGCAAAGCCGGCGACAATGTTCGGCAGCTCACCGCTGGTGATGCCCGCGTTCATCAGGTTGCGAATGTCGTTGTAATTGCCCTGGGCGATCGCCTCGACGGTGATGCCGTACTCGTTGGTGCTGTTGAAAGTCTCGACCAGGCTGGTCATGGCTTCCAACTGCGCACCGCTGAACTGATGCCAATAGACGACGGTCGCCCCGGTGGGATCGACACTTTCGAGATCGGTCATCTGCGCGCTCACCGCGCCGACGCTGAACGCAGCCACCACCAACAGGATCACCAGAAACAGTTTACGCATGGGTCGTTCTCCTAAAATTCGGGTACTCGCAGATCATTATCGGGCAAACGAGGTGGGCGAGTCCATCATGGGAACTTTAAGACTGTGTGATGAGTCGTGATCGGCGCACGCGATTTGTCCACTTGACCTAGTGCGGGATCAACCGCCGTGCGTTGACGCCGTTGCAGGGCGTGATACGCTTGAATCGTAGCTTGACATCGCCCGCTGCAGCCTATTACGATAAGAATATGACGATGATACGATCGCTGGTCGCACCCCCTACCTGTGTCGATGAACCTGAATTCATCCTGCGGCGCAATCTGACGCAAGAGAAGCTGGAGATCGCCTATCAGGAGGGCGATTGGCTGTGGATCGATGTGGTCGATCCGACCAGCGACGAGATCGACTGGATCGGACGGTTCTTCAACTTTAGCCCGTCGGTGATGGAAGACCTGTACCGTGCCGACCGCCGCCCGACGCTGCTGGTCTATCCGACCTACATCTTCCTGTCGCTGTTCGAGCCGGCGATCGTGCAGCACAAGGTCGAGGGACGCGAAGTCCACTGCATCATCGGGGAGCGCTTTTTGCTGACCGTGCGCACCAACGCCGCCAAGTCGATCGAAGCCGCCTACGACCGCGCCGCCAAAGACCCCGGCACCTGGCGTCAGGGACTCGCCTATTTCCTCTACCTCACCTGCCAATCGACGATCGACAGCTACTATCCGCTGCTCGACCGCATGAGCAATCAGCTCAACAAGATGGAAGAACAGTTGATGACCCCGGACGGGGTGGAGCGCAACCCGCGCCAGATGGTCTATCACATCAAGCAGCAGTTAATCCATCTGCGCCAGATGATCGCGCCGCAGCGTGAGGTGCTGTCCAATCTGCTGGGCGAGAGCCGGCTGAACAGCGAGGACGTGCGCGACCTGTTTCGCCACCTCTACGAGCGACTGCTGCGCATCTATGACCTGATCGATGCCCAGCGCGATCTGTCCAGCGACGTGATCGACATGATGGAAAATCAGGAATCCAAGCGCATGGTCGATGCGGTTAATCGGCTGACGATCTTTTCGATGATCTTTCTGCCTCTGACCTTCATCACCAGCCTGTTCGAGCTGAATTTCGTCACCACCGCCAATCCGGTCGAGCTGCCGATCACCGGGGCGGTGATGCTGACGCTGGTGGTCGGGCTGATGATCTTCTCGGCGGGCGGGATGTATGTATATCTGAAGCGGCGCGGATGGATTTAGTGAAATTTAGTGCATGAAAAGGATCACAGCCATTGCTGACGCACGCCGCTGACAGCGATCTGGTGCAGCACCGTCACACCATCGACTCAATGCACAATGTGCTGCGCGTGCTGAATTCGAATCGCTCACTGGATGAGATTCTGGGACACATCATCGCACAGCCAGGTCAACTGCTGCACTGCGACGCCGCCGCGATTTATTGCCTGGATAAAGACCAGCATTTCTACATCCAGGCGTCGAAAGGGATGGATGCCAGCCTGACTCAGTTTCACGACTCCGTGAGTAAAAGTTTCGCGGAACAGCTCACGGCGAGTCGTGAGCCGAATATCGTCTCTGATTGCGCGCATCTGCTGCAGATGGACTGGACGCACCAGGATGGGGAACGTCTCGCCTATGTACAAAATCTGGTGCGCCACTATCGGGCTTATGTCGCCGTACCGATCATCGTCCGCGACGAGATGCGCGGGGCGTTGATGGTGTATTATCGACAACCGCGCACCTTCTCGTCCGATGAGATCAGCCTGGTAACAGCCTTTCGGGATCAGGCGGCGCTGGCGCTGGAAAACACCTGGCTGCACGAGCAGATACGGCAAATGGCGATCGCCGACGAACGCGACCGGATCGCGCGCGATCTGCATGACTCGGGTGACCAGGCGCTGTATGGCATTACCCTGTGTACCGAGGCGTCGATCCGCTATCTGGCGTCGGGCGACAACACTGCCGCCTCGCAGCGCCTGCAGCAGATGCAGGGACTGGCAAAGGAAGCGCTGCACGAAATGCGCTCACTGATCTATCGACTGCATTCCCCCTTTCTGGCGGGGAGAAACCTGGTCGAGGCGTTACAGGCGCGCATCGCCGCGATCGAAGTGCAATCCGACCTGCGCATCGATTTACAGATCGCTGAAGACGTGCAGCTGTCCGGTAGTATCGCAGAAGCGATCTGCCGCATCATCCAGGAAGCGCTGAATAACGTCCTGAAGCACAGCCATGCGCACGTTGTCACGGTCAGCCTGCAATGTGCCGAGCGGCGGCTCGATGTGGCGATCCGGGATGATGGGGATGGGTTTGATCCACGCATTCAGCCGCGCGGGTTCGGCTTGATGCACATGGCAGAACGCGCCCAGGCGCTCGGCGGCAGCTTTACGGTCGAGTCCACGCTCGGTCTGGGAACGACGGTACGAGTCGCGCTGCCACTGTGAGTGCTATTCGCGTGCTGATCGCCGATGATCATGCCCTCGTGCGCATGGGCATTCAGGCATTGATCGAGACCGAGCCGGGGATCGAAGTGATCGCCGAAGCGACGAACGGCGAGGAAGCGCTGCGTCAGGCAAAAATGCTGGAGCCAGATGTGATTTTGCTCGATCTGGTGATGCCGTTGATGGACGGTATCGAGGCGATCAGGCAGATACTCGAACATCGACCTGCCACGCGCATCCTGGTGCTGACCAGCTTTGCCACCGACGACAAACTGTTCCCTGCCATCAAAGCGGGTGCCATCGGCTATTTGTTGAAGGACTCCCCGCCTGCAGAGCTGATCCGCGCGATTCGTCAGGTGGTGCAGGGCGAGTCCTCGCTGCATCCCGCGATTGCTCGGCGTGTCCTGCAGGAATTGGCAAAGCCTTCTGAACAGCAGCCTACCAGCGATCCGCTCACGGCACGCGAACTCGACGTGCTGCGCCTGATCGCACGCGGCTTGAACAACGACGACATCGCCAGCACATTGGTGATTAGTGAAGCCACAGCCCGCACACACGTCAGCAATATCCTGAGCAAATTGCAGCTCGCCAGTCGCACTCAAGCCGCGTTGTACGCGCTGCGCGAGGGGCTGGCATCGCTGGACGATGTGCCGTAATCGACTCGGATCGACAGGCTTTTGTCCGCACCTGACATTGTCTCGCTATCCATCCGCCCTTGAGCTGTGTTTACGGGACGCCTTGTGATGCCTCCCTACGACGTGCTGAATTCATGATTCACTGAAAGTCATCTTTTTGTCGTAGAATAAATAATCGGATCAGCGTACAGGACGCAGGACGCGCTCGCCTATACTGTGCAGTATCGTTATGAACCTGATCGAGGCGATCCGATGAATGTCCAAACCGCGTGGGTTGAAATTCCTGTGACCGATCTCGAACGTGCCGCCCGGTTTTACGGGGCGCTCTTCGATAGCAAGTTCGATATCATCGAGGGGGATGTGCGGCGTGTCTCGGTGATCACCGCCGTGCCGGGGGGTGTCGGTGTGTCGTTGAATAAAACCGCGCATTTCGCACCTGGAAATACAGGAATGTTTGTCAGCTTTGCCGCTGGCAACGACATCGCGCTGCTGCTGTCACGGGTCGAGCCGGCTGGCGGCAAGGTCATCACCGCGCGCGGTGAGCTGCTTTTGCCAAACAATTACTACGCCTCTGTCCAGGATACCGAAGGCAATGTATTCGGTTTCGTATGGGCTGAATAAGCGTAGCCCGGCTCGATTTTGTCGATTACGGTGACCTGAAAGGCAGTCGAACAGATGAAAATGCGCAATCTGGGCAGCAGCGGTCTGGCGGTGTCTGGCGTCGGTCTTGGCTTGATGGGGATGTCGGACTTCTATGGCAAGTCGAACGATGTGGACTCGATCGCCCTGATTCACAACGCATTAGAGTCAGGGATCAACTTTCTGGACAGCGCCGACATTTACGGAGTCGGTCACAATGAAATCCTGCTGGAGCAGGCGCTGCGCGGACGCGCCGACAAGCCGATCATCGCCACAAAATTCGGCAATGTGCGCACCGTAGCGGGCACCTTCGCCGGGGTGAACGGTAAACCGGACTACGTGCAAGCCGCCTGTCATATGAGCCTGAAACGGTTGAATGTCGAGACGATCGACCTGTACTATCAACATCGCGTAGACCCGAATACCCCGATTGAAGAGACCGTCGGCGCAATGGCAGCGTTGGTACAGCAGGGCAAGGTGCGCTTTCTTGGACTGTCTGAAGCGGCGCCTGCCACCATCCGGCGTGCCCATGCCGTCCATCCGATCACCGCGCTGCAAACCGAGTATTCGCTGTGGTCGCGCGATCCTGAAGATGAAATCCTGGCGACCTGCCGCGAGCTGAATATCGCGTTCGTGGCGTACAGCCCGCTGGGACGCGGTATCCTGACCGGGCAAATCCCATCGACCGATACCCTCGACGCCAACGACTTTCGTCGTGCCATGCCTCGGATGCAAGGGGAAGCCCGCCAGCACAATATGGCGCTGGTGAACCAGCTTGAAGGTTTGGCAGCGCACAAAGGCTGCACGACCGCGCAGCTCGCTCTGGCGTGGGTGCTGCACCAGGGGGACGACATCGTGCCGATCCCCGGCACCCGGCGCGAAAAATACCTGCACGACAATATCGCCGCGCTGGAGATCACGCTCGACGCCGATGAACTGGCGGCGCTCGATACGCTGATGCCGCGTGGTATCGCCGAGGGCACCCGTTACCCGGAAGCGTTCATGAAGAACGTCAACCTCTAAGGTTTGGCGTGCCAGACCCTCACGCAAAGGGTTTGGCACGCCAAACCCCTGCGCCAAAAAAGCAAATATTTCAGATGGTTTCCAGGGCTTTCAATCATTCTGCTGGCGCGAACCACTCGCCCAGCAGCGCGCTGACCTGATAGGCTTCCTCGTGCTGCACCCAGTGCGTCGCCTGATCGAACAACACCAGCCGACCATCGTCGCAGCGCTCGACACTCTTTTGCGCCATGCTCACGGTCAGAAAGGCATCTTTTGCACCCCAGATCACCAGCGTCGGCACATGCACGCGCATGTCTCCCGCCGGCGCTGGCGGCGTCTGCACGATCGCGCGATACCAGTTGATCATGCCCGTCCAGGCGCCGGGGTGCGACCAGGCTTTGACGTATTGCGCGATGTCGGCATCCGTGAACGTCCCCGGTCGGCTGGTGCTCAGCAGGGCGCGCGCTGCCATCATCGATCCGCCCAGCCGCATTCCCAGCTCGGGTAAGACCGGGATTTGAAAGTAGCCGACATACCAGCTTTTGAGCATCTGCGCGGGATCGCTGCGCACGGTCTCGCTGAACACCAACGGATGCGGCACATTCAGGATAGCGACTTTGTGCAGCCGATCGCCATGCGCCAGCGCGATCCCCCATGCCACCATCGCGCCCCAGTCATGTCCGGCGACATATGCCTTGTCGTGCCCGGACGCATCGATCAGTCCCACGATGTCGCGTGCCAGCACATCGAGCGCATAGGACGCGATCCCATTCGGCTTTTCGCTCAGGTTGTAGCCGCGCTGATCGGGCGCCCACACGCGAAACCCCTGCTTTGCCAGCGCGTCGATCTGTTTACGCCAGCCATACCAGAATTCCGGGAAACCGTGCAGCAGGATGACGAGTGCGCCGTCTTTGGGTCCCGCCTGGACGACGTGCAGTGTGACGCCATTGGTCTGGACGAGATGGTGTTCCAGCGCGATAGGTTCGGTCGTATTGGTCATGGGAGATGCCTTTTTTTTAAGCAGAATGCACGGACAAACCATGCATTGTCGCTACGGTTGATGGGATGGATCAGGTGTCGCGGCGCGTCCACGCAGCCAGGCGCGCACGCGCGGCATGAGATTTTCATAGGCAGTGTACAGCGGCGGAAACGGGACGTAATCCCAGGCGCCGACGTGCCGGGTGACAGCGCCGCGAAAGCCGCGCTTGAACTGATACACGCCCCACAACGGATCGCCCTCGGAAAAACTGTCCGGGGCGCCCCACATATCATACGCGCTCATGCCGCGCCCGTGTGCCCACTGCAGCGCCGCCCACTGCAACCCGTAGTTGGGCATGGCGTCGCGGGCGTCGTCGGATGAGGCGCCGTAGAAATACCAGCAGGTGCGTCCAAAGGTGTACAGGATGACGTGGGCGATCGCCCGTCCCTGATATTCCGCGATCAATGGCTCTGCCATCCCTGCCTCCATGAAGCGTGCCCACGCCTCGACATAGTAGCTGCGCGGACGGATTAGAAAGCCATCGCGTGCGCCCGTCGTCTGATAGAGGGTATAGAGCAGGTCGAGGTCGTCGGGCGAGCCGTGCCGGATGGTCACCCCCGCTTTTTCGGCGATACGAATCTTGCGGCGCGTACTCTGGTTCATCGACGCCAGGATCGCATCCAGCGGACGGGCGAGGTCGATCACGACGGTATTGCGGAACTGCACCTGATCGCGTGAAAAGCGCCAGCGTCGATCGCGCAAATCGCCCATCAGCCGCGTTCCGACCGGATCAGCGCCCATATTCTCCCGCGCCTGTACGAGCGACGCCGCACCCGCCTCCGGCGTGCCCGGCACGGGATCATCGTTGGGATCGCCGCTTGCCGCGATCACATCCGGGTCGATCTTGAGCCAGACCGCGCGATAATGACGGGCGATCTGCTGCAGGTGATCCAGCACGAATGCGGCAAGCGTGGTATCACTGTAATCCAGGACGGCGCCTTTGGGCGCGTAGAGCGCGTTGAACGGTCCGACCTGGCGCACGCCCATGCTGACCATGCCGACGACCGCCCCGGCGCGCGTGTAGGCGACGCGGATCGGCTGCCAGCCGGTCACGCGCTTGAATTCGCCCCATTCCCAGCTTTGCAGGATGTGCGCGCCGGGCAAGGTCGCCAGCGCGCTGTTCCAGGTCTCGCGGTCATTCACTGTTACGATTTCGACGTTCACGCCGCTGCACCGCCATCTGATAGAGCGCATACACCAGAGGATTATAAACCCGTTCCCACGCACCCAGGGAGCGGACGATTCGCCCACCCCATCCGCGCTTGAAGCCGTACACACCCCACAAGCCGTCCGATCGGGTCTCAAACTCGGCTTCGAGCTGTTCCGGCGGCGCGTCGGGGATGCCCCACATGTCATAGAGGGCGCAGCCGCGCGCGCGCGCCCATTGAATCGCGCTCCACTGCGCGCCGTAGCTCGCCATCAGGTTGCGCTTGGAATCCGACGAGGCGCCGTACAGATACCACGCCCGCGCGCCGACCGCGAACACCATGACACCCGCCAGCGCTTCGCCGTCGTGCTGCGCCAGGATCAGCGCGGCGTCGCGCGGGGCAAAACGCTGGTACATGCCGACATAATAACCGGCGTCGTAGGTGCCAAAATCATTGCGCTGTCCTGTTGCCTGCATCAGCGCGGTGAAGCGCGGAAGATCGGCGGGGGACGCCTCGCTGTAGATCACCGTGTCCTTGAGGCTCTGCCGAATCTTGCGGCGCGTCCCCTGATTCATGCGCGCCAGAATGTGTTCGTCATCGCCGTCCAGGTCGATCAGCACCGTGTTGGGCGGCTGGATCGGGGCGTCGGACGGGCGGAACCCGCGCGCGATAGGGTCGGGCGTCGGCTCGTCAGCCGCGTAGATTCCGGGCTTTCCATCAATGAAAACACCAGGCTTTCCATCAATGAAAACACCAGGCTTTCCATCAATGAAAACACCAGGCTTTCCATCAATGAAAACACCAGGCTTTCCATCAATGAAAACACCAGGCTTTCCATCGTTGAAAACACCAGGCTTTCCATCAATGAAAACACCAGGCTTTCCATCAATGAAAACACCAGGCTTTCCATCAATGAAAACACCAGGCTTTCCATCAATGAAAACACCAGGCTCCCACTTGATGAACACGGCGCGATGCCGGCGCGCCGCCGTGTCGATGCCGCGCCAGAGCGCCGACTCGACCTGCGGGTCACGCGCGTAATCAGGGTGGATCAACGGTGCCATCGCCAGGTACGCCATCGTGCCGAGGCGCGCGGGCAGCGGACGAAACAGCAGCAGCGCGCCGCCGAGGATGCGCGCCTCGTCAGTGGCGGCGGTCACGGCGACCCGTTCATCACGCCAGCCAAACGCGGCGCGGTGCGCGCCCCATTCGGACATCTGCAGGATGTGCCCGCGTGGATGGGCGCGCACAAAGGCGTCCCAGTCGGACGGGGAAGGGGTGTCGATACGATGAGTCATTGTTGATTCTCTGAGTTGTACAATTCATTTTACACGGATTTGCATTGCCGAAACGGCGCACGATCACTCGATTGAGACAGAACGTGATCCCGACGGCGAGCAGCAGCGCTACCACGAGCGAAAACGGCTGGTTGCGCGGGAAACGGGCGATCGCAATGTCCATCTCGTTGGTGACTGGCAGGAACTGCGTCAGCTGTGCATCGATGTCGGCGTCGGCGCTATCGACGATTGTTCGATACGGCAGCGAATAAAATACCCGGCGTCCCGATAGTCCCCTGATTTGCCCGCGCCGACTTTTGCAAACCCCGCCTGTGCGTGTTATCATCGCGCAAGCTTTCACAAACAACATCGCTCTATTTTATTTTTACGATCCGTTCGTATTTTTCAACCCGATCGCGCAAGGCGCAGACGCGAGGACAACATGAGTCTTGTAAACGAGTGGGCATTCATCGGCTTGTTCATCGCGGTGGCATGGCTGCTGCCAACGCTGCCGCTGGTGGTGGCGTGGGTCTTCCAGCCCCGCAAGCCGAACGCCATCAAAATGCAGACCTACGAATGCGGCGTCGAGACCGTCGGCGACACCTGGGTGCAGTTCAAGGTGCAGTATTACATCTATGGGCTGATCTTCCTGGTGTTCGATATCGAGCTGATCTTCCTGTTTCCCTGGGCGATGGCGTACAACAAGCTGAGTTTCTTCGCGTTTGGCGCGGGGCTGCTGTTCATCTTCCTGTTGTCGGACGCGCTGATCTACGCCTGGCGCAAAAACGCATTGGAATGGGCATAACATGTGTGGCAAACGCGGGTTTGGCACGCCAGACCCCTACGATCGCGGGTGTAGGGGCTTGGCATGCCATGCCCAGGAAAAAAAGGACAGGTGATGAACGGCGAAGCTGCGGCGTGCGTCAATATCGTTGAAACATTATCGAGCTGTCTGGTGGCGGGCGGGATGGCACCAGGGCTGGCGTCGTTCATCCAGACCCTGATGGGCGTGGTGCTGGTGTCGGCGTTTCCGCTGGTGCTGGTGATCTTTTTGATCTGGGTCGAGCGCAAGGTGGCGGCGCGGGTGCAGGATCGCGTCGGACCGAACCGCGTCGGACCCTACGGCTTGCTGCAATCGTTCGCAGATGCGATCAAGCTGATTCTGAAAGAAGATATTATCCCGGCGGGCGCCGATCGGCTGATCTTCAATGTCGCGCCGATCATCGCGGTGCTGTCGGTGCTGCTGATCTGGGCGGTGATCCCGTTCAGCCCGGTGCATATCGGCGCCGACCTCAGTATCGGCTTGCTCTACTTCGTCTCGGTCAGCTCGATCGGGGCGCTGGCGATCATGATGGCGGGCTGGGCGTCGAACAACAAATACGCCTTGCTGGGTGCCTTTCGCGTGGTGGCACAGCTCGTCAGCTATGAAGTGCCGATGGTGGTGTCGCTGCTGGTGCCGGTGCTGATCGTCGGCTCGCTGTCGATGCAGACGATCGTCCGGGCGCAGATTGGGATGTGGTTCATTGTGCCGGGCTTGTTGAGCGCGATCATTTTTTACATCTCCAACCTGGCAGAGACCGGACGCGCGCCTTTCGACCTGATTGAAGCCGAGTCCGAGCTGGTGGCGGGCTACAATATCGAATACAGCGGGATGAAGTTCGGCTTGTTCATGGCGAACGAATTCATGCACGCCTTCACCGTCAATGTGCTGTTCGCGGTCATCTTTCTGGGCGGATGGTCGGGTCCCGGCGCGGAACAATTCCCGCTGCTCGGCTTTCTGTATCTGCTCGCCAAGACCGCGCTGGTGTACGTGTTCTCACTGATTCTGCGCGCGACCGTGCCCCGTGTGCGCATCGACCAGATGATGTCGTTCAACTGGAAATTCCTGGTGCCGCTGTCGATCGTCAATCTGCTGGTGATCGCACTGCTGCTGCAGGTGACGCGCGCGCTGGGCATCGCGCCCGCGCCCGGCGAGACCGATTTTCTGGCGAACCTGCCGCAAGCGCTGGTGCTGCTGGCAGGCAATCTGGTGATCATCGCCGGAACACTGGCAATCCTGCGCAACAGCGGGCGGCGCGAACGACTGGCGGAACAGACGGTCGTCACCAGCCGGGCGATCGTCCCGGTCGGCAGCGGTGATTGACGCGCCCGGCTTATAAGGGTGTGGTTGACGGATTGGGTTTACCGCCCACAGATGAAGGAAGAGTGAGATGCTCGAACTGAACGCGACGACCCTGGCATTTTTCGTGTTCGCTATCCTGTCACTGGGGGGCGCGCTCGGCGTGGTCACCAGCAGCAATCTGATACACGGCGCGCTATACCTGATCCTGAGCCTGTTCGGTGGCGCGGGCTTTTTCGTGCTGCTGAGCGCGCCGTTCATGGCGGCGGTGCAGGTGTTGGTCTATATCGGCGCGATCGCCATTCTGATCATCTTTGCCGTGATGCTCACGCGCAGCATGACGCGCATGACCGAGGTGTACAACCGCCAATGGTGGTTGAGCGCCCTGGTCGGCACGCTGCTGCTGCTGATGCTGGCACTGGGCGTGATCTTCCCCGTGTGGGGGGAGGGCGGTATGCTGCCCAACCAACCGGTCAGCAACGAGGTCGCCACCACCGAGGCGCTGGGTGTGGCGTTCGTCAGCGGCGATCAGTTCGTGCTGCCGTTCGAGATATCGTCACTGCTGCTCACCGGCGCTATGATCGGCGCGATCGTGCTGGCACGCGACACTGAAGCGTCGTAGAAAACACAAAGAACGGATGACCCGATGATCCCCCTGTGGATGTATTTACTGGTGGCGGCGGCGATGTTCTGCATCGGCGTGTACGGCGTGCTGTCGCGGCGCAATGCCGTCGCCATCCTGATGAGTGTCGAGTTGATGCTCAGTGCCGTCAATATCAACCTGATCGCCTTTTGGCGCTACACGGCGCCGAGCGACATGGCGGGGCAGGTGTTCACGTCGTTCGTCTTCGTGATCGCCGCCGCTGAAGCCGCCGTCGGTCTGGCGATCATCATCTCGATCTACCGCAGTCGTCGTTCCGTCGCGGTCGAGGACGTGAACCTGCTCAAGGGATAGGAATCTATGGACTTTTCCGCATTGTTGAACGATCCAAATTTTCTCCCCTGGCTGATCCCGGTCGGACCGCTGCTGGCGTTCGTGATCATCTCGCTGCTGACCAACCGCAGCCGCATGACCCCGGCGACCAGCGCAGCCTATGGCGGGCATCATCCCGACTACGAGGGAATGCTGGTGCCGATCGTGACCGATCGCAGCCGCATCGCCTCGATCATCGTCGGCATGAGCGGCGTACTCGCTGCCTGGGCGATCGCCTACCGCGTGGTGTTCGACGCGCTGGGTATTGCCGACTTTGGGCGCAGCGTCTTCACCAGCGCCGTCACCTGGATGGATACAGGTGCGCTCACCTTCAAAATGGGCGTGCTGGTCGATCCACTGACGGTGATCATGCTGATCATGGTGCCGCTCGCCGTGACGATGATCTTCATCTACAGCATCGGCTACATGGCGCACGACCCGCGTCAGTCGCGTTTCTTCAGCCTGATCAGCCTGTTCGCTGGCGCGATGCTGATCCTGGTGGTGGCGGACAATCTGCTGCTGCTGTTCGTCGGCTGGGAGATCATGGGCTTGTGTTCGTACCTGCTGATCGGCTTCTGGTTCGAGAAGCGCAGTGCCTACAACGCGGCGATCAAGGCGTTCACCACCACGCGCATCGCCGACGTGATCATGCTGCTCGGTATCGCCTATCTGTATTTCGCCACCGGGACGCTGAGTTTCCGCGAGATCATGTACGACCCGATGCCCACCCATGACAGCGCTGCCGCCGTCGCGGGTGAACACGACGAGGGTGTCGCTGTCGCTGAAGGGGATCACAGTGAGACGGTCGTCGCGGTCGAAGGGGAAGCGGTCGAAGGCGAGGCGATCGCCGTCGCCGCTGAAAACGAGGGCGATCACAGCGAGGGCGCGGTCGCTGGTGCGGAGGGCGAATATGCCGCCGAGGGTGAACACGTCCATACCTGGGCGATCGAGCTGGCTGAAACCCCGGCGATCTTCTTCGGCGGGATCAGCGCGGCGGGCGTGATCGGGATTTTCCTGGTGATCGGGACGATCGGCAAGTCGGCGCAGTTTCCGCTGCACGTCTGGCTGCCCGACGCGATGGAAGGTCCGACGCCGGTCAGCGCCATGATCCACGCCGCTGCGATGGTATCAGCGGGCGTGTACGCGATCATCCGCATGTATCCGCTGTTCGAGGCGGGCGGGCATCCGCACGATGGCGACCTCACCTCGCCGCTGATGCTGATGGCGGTGGTCGGGTCTGTGACGGCGCTGTTCGCGGCGACGATCGCGGTCGCGCAGAACGACGTGAAAAAAGTGCTGGCGTACAGCACCATCTCGCAGCTCGGTTTCATGATGGCGGCGCTGGGTATTGGCGGGTTCATCGCGGCTGCCTTTCACCTGATCACCCATGCGTTTTTCAAGGCGCTGTTGTGCATGGCGGCGGGCGCGGTCATTCACGGCATGGAACACGGTGAACATCACGTACACGCGCACGGTCACGGTCACGGGGCACTGCCCGCCGGAGCGGTCGGTGCGCTCCCGGCGAATGTCGGCGGCGGCGCGGTCGATCCATTGTATGACGCCATCCCGGATCACGGTCACGGCGCCGGTCATGGCGATGGCGGACACGGCGCCAACGCGCACGACGAGCAGCCGGGCGTGAGCAGCCACGCGCACGAGGTCGGTGACGAGCAGGGGCACGGCTTTGACCCGCAGGATATGATGAACATGGGCGGGCTGCGTCGCACCATGCCGGTGACGTTCATCACCTTCCTGATCGGCGGGCTGTCGCTGGCAGGCTTGCCGCTGATCACGGCGGGTTTCTGGTCGAAAGACGAAATTCTGGCTGAGGCGTGGCTCGGCACGACCAAGGGCTTTGGTCCGCACGCGCTGGTATTGGTGTGCCTGTCGGTGGCGGCGTTCCTGACCGCGTTCTACACCATGCGCCAATTGGGTCTGACCTTCTGGGGCGAGAATCGCACCGAGGAAGCCGCCCATGCCAACCTGGGACGCGGCGTAGTGAGCGCGACCATGACGCTGCCGCTGATCATCCTCAGCTTCTTCGCCATCACCGCCGGGTTCGTCGGCGTGCTGCCCGACTTTCCGATTTTGGGCGGCATCTTTTCACCGGAGGGCGCACCATTCGGAGAATTCATCGGCAGGACGCTGGTCGAGGAACCGCCGCATCTGGATTTCAACATCATCCCGGTAGCGATCTCGTTCATCGTGGCGCTGGGCGGGCTGTTGGTCGGCTACCTGATGTACTGGCGCCGTCCTCTGACGGCAGGTCAGCGCGATCCACTGATGGCTATCCTGGGCGACTCGATCCACACCACGCTCAGGAACAAATACTATTTCGACGAGCTGTACATCGCGGTCTTTGTGCGTCCGTCGCAGTGGTTCGCCAAAAATGTCGCCTACGAATTTCTCGACAAGGGCGTGATCGACGGCTTTCTGCACCTGATCGCGCGTCTGTTCAATTTCGTGGGCGACCTGATCAAGATGCTCAATCTGTGGCTGATCGATGGGGTGGGCGATGGTATCCCGGAGATGATTGGACGCCTGGGCAAGTGGTTCCGGGGCGCGCAGACCGGACGTATTCAACAGTACATGCTGCTGGTGTTGGTGGCTGCGCTGGTCATCGGCGTGATCTTCGCGCTGTCGTCGGGCGTCTTGCAGGCTGCGCCGTAACCTGGTCGGAGCGAAAGAAAAAACATGCAAATTCTCGGTATCGATGTCCTCAGCTTTTTGGTGTTCGCCCCGGCGCTCGGCGGTATCCTGGTGCTGCTGCTGCCGCAAAACAAGGCACTGGCGCGCTGGCTGACGCTGGCGATCGCCACCGTGATCGCGGGCGTGTCGGCGGCGGTCTTCTTCGCCTATCAGACCAGCACACCCGGTTATCAATTCGTGCTGGAGACAGAATGGTTCGACCTGCTCGGCGCATCGTGGCACATCGGCATCGACGGGGTGAGCGCGTCGATGCTGCTGCTGACGGGCATCCTGACGCCGCTGGCAGTCCTGATCAGCTTCGAGGTCGAGGAGCGGGTCAATGCGCACATGGCGCTGATCCTGTTCTTCCAGACGGGCTTGTTCGGCGTGTTCGTCGCGCTCGACCTGATGATCTTCTTCTTGTTTTACGAGCTGACCCTGGTGCCGATGTATTTCATCATCAACCAGTGGGGCGGACCGAATCGCAAGTACGCCAGCACCAAGTTTTTCATTTATTCGATGGGCGGCACACTGGGGATGCTGCTGGCGACGCAGCTCATCGGCTTCACGGCGGGCACCTTCGACATCGTGACACTGACGAGCGATCCAGCGGCGTGGGTGATGCTCGATCGACCGGACGGTTTGTTTCTGGGCGTGAGCGTGGCGACGGTCAAGGCGCTGGCGTTCATCGGCTTTTTCGTCGCCTTTTGCATCAAGGTTCCGGTCTGGCCCTTCCATACCTGGCTGCCGGACGCGCACAGCGAGGCACCGACCGCCGGATCGATGCTGCTGGCAGGCGTGATGCTCAAGCTCGGTGCCTACGGCTTTTTGCGGCTGGTGATCCCGCTGTTCCCAGATGTATGGATCGGCGAATTCAACATTTTAGGCATCACAGGGTCAGTGGCGGGGTTGTTCGCCTTTTTAGCGATGCTGGGGATCGTGCTGGGCGCGTTCGCCGCGTTTGGGCAGACCGACATCAAGCGGCTGGTGGCGTACAGCTCGGTCAATCACATGGGTTTTGTGGCGATCGGACTGGCAGTGACGGCGGTCGTGTATGCCGAGAACTATTTCAACGGCACCAGTCAGCACGCACAGGATGCGATCCTGGCGACCAACGGCGCGGTCCTGCAGATGTTCAATCACGGCTTGTCGAGCGCGGCGATGTTCCTGCTCGCTGGCGCGATTTATCACAAGACTCACACCCGCGACATGACGCAGTACGGCGGGTTGTGGGTGCGGGCGCCGATCTACGGCGGGATTTTCATCTTCGCAAGTATGGCGAGCCTGGGACTGCCCGGCTTGAACGGCTTTGTGAGCGAATTTCTGATAGTGCGCGGCGCGTATCCGGTCTTTACGGGCTTGATCGTGATCTCGATGTTGGGCTTACTGTTCACGGGCGGGTATATTCTGAAGGGTATCCGGGGCGTGCTGCACGGACCATTCAACCTCCAATGGCGCGATACCAACCTGGAGATCGATCTGCGCGAATTCGTAGCGATCGCCCCACTCGTGGTGCTGATGCTGATCACAGGCATCGTCCCGAATTGGGTCTTATCGGTGATCAACGCCTCGGTGACGGGGATGTTGAGTACGGGCGGTTGAGGACGAGAGAAAATTCATGGAAGCAATCGGTTTTCCGGTACTCAGTCTGATCATCTTCATCCCGATCGTGGCGGCGGTCATCATCCTCTTTTTGCCGCGCGAAGGGACAGACCTGATCCGAGGCGTGGCGATCACGGCAGCGGCGGCGATGTTCGCCCTGAGCCTGTTCGTCTATCTGAACTACAACGCCAGCGTCGCGGACATCGCGGCGGCGCAGTCGTCCCTTTTGGCGCAGGCAGGACGTGACTCCGAGATCGTCGATCTCAATCTGCGGGTCGGCGCCGAGTCCAGCACGGTGCTGGTCGGTCAGGAAATGACCGCGACGCAGATGTTCCACGATGGGCTGGCATTCGAGGAGCGTGTCGAGTGGCTGCCGCAGTTGGGTATTTCATATCATGTCGGCGTCGATGGCATGAACGCGCCGATGGTACTGCTGACGGGCATGGTCGCGGTCGCAGGTGTACTGGTGTCGTGGAAGGTCAGTGACCGCACGCGCGAATTCATGGCGTTCTTCCTGCTGCTGGTCGCAGGCGTGTACGGTGTGTTTCTGGCGATCGACATGTTCCTGCTGTTCTTCTTTTACGAGCTGGCGATCTTCCCGATGTATCTGCTGATCGCCACCTGGGGATGGGTGCCGCTGCGCGAGTATGCCGCGATGAAGCTGACACTATACATCCTGATTGGGTCGGTGGTGGCGCTGGTCGGCGTGATCGCGATGGTGATCGTCGCCAATCAGTTCTTCCTGGGCACAGGCGCGGGCATCTTCCAGACAGCGCAGACGGCGGGCATCCTGCCGGAAAGCGCGACCGAGTTCAGCTTCAGCATGACGCATCTGACGCTGGCAGCAGAAAATGGCGCCTTCGATGTGAGCGGCTATGCCGGGGTCGATGGGCTGACCTTCGGGCGGCTGTGGTTCCCGTTCATCTTCATCGGCTTTGCGGTGCTGGCTGGTTTGTTCCCGTTCCACAACTGGAGTCCAGACGGGCACGTCGCGGCTCCCACCGCCGTTTCGATGATCCATGCAGGCGTGCTGATGAAGCTGGGCGCGTATGCGGCGCTGCGCGCGGGGGTGCAGCTGCTGCCCGACGGCGCACAGGTGCATCTGCCCTGGATCGTCTTCCTGACGCTGATGAACGTGGTCTACGGCGCCTTCATCGCCTTCAGACAGCGCGACTTCAAGTATCTGATCGGCTTTTCGTCGGTCAGTCATATGGGGCTGGTGGCGATGGGCATCAGCACCATGAACCTGACCGGGATGACCGGGGCGGGCTTGCAGATGTTCAGTCACGGCGCGATGACGGCGCTGTTCTTCGGCTGCGTCGGCATGGTCTACGACCGGGCGCACACGCGCGATATTCCGTCGTTGGGAGGCTTTATGAAGGTCATGCCCTGGGTGGGGGTGGCATTCATCATCGGCGGTCTGACCAGTATGGGAATGCCGGGGTTCAGCGGGTTCATCGCGGAATTCCCGATCTTTCAGGGGATGTGGCGTGCCAGCGAGCAGATCGCGCTCGACATCGGACCGCTGCATCTGACCAACTATTACGCGGTGATCGTGATTATTTCGGCGCTGGCGATCATCATCACGGCGGCATACGTGCTGCGCGTGACCGGACAGGTCTTTTTCGGTGAATTCGACCGCGCCAAATTTCCCGATGTGGGCGACATCACCGTGCGCGAACGGTTCGTGCTGCTGTTCTTAGGCACGCCGCTGGTGCTGCTGGGTATGGCACCGTTCATCATGGCGCCGATGCTCGAATCGGGGATGCGTCCGGTGCTGGCGCTCCTGGGAGGGATGTAAATGCCATTCGATTTTCTGCAAAGCCTGCCCTCGATCGCGCCAGAGGTCGGCTTGATGATCATGGCGGTCGTGGTGCTGTTTCTGGATATGTACCTGGCGGAGAGCCAGCGACGTGGGATCGCCTACGTCGCCGGGATTGGGCTGCTGGCGATCGCCGCGCTGACCTTCTTTGCCTGGGCGCCGACGGCTGACACCCAGGGTCTGTACTGGGGCGGGACGATCCGCTTCGACACGCTGGCGCACCTGTTCAAGATCATCGTGCTGATCGCCGCAGCGATCACCTGCATGATCGCGGTCGATACGCGCGGCATCGCCCGTCAGGGTGAATTTTACCTGCTCATCATCGTCAGCACGCTGGGCGCGACGCTGATGTGCGGCGCCGCAGACCTGGTCGTGGTGTTCCTGGCGCTGGAGACGACCACCATCCCGCTGTACGTGCTGGCTGCCTTCAAGCGCGACGACAAGCGCAGCGTCGAGAGCGGGATGAAGTATTTCCTGTTCGGCTCATTCGCGTCGGCGATCATGCTGTACGGTCTGAGCCTGCTGTACGGCTTCAGCGGGCAGACCAATCTGTACGACATTGCGACGTTTCTGGGCACGGATGCGTTCAGCACCAATGCTGCGCCGGTGCTGATCGCCATCGCGCTGATCGTCGCCGGGTTCGGCTTCAAGATCAGCGCCGCGCCGTTCCATTTCTGGACGCCGGACGTGTACGAGGGCGCCCCGACCCCAGTGACCGCCTTCCTGAGCGTCGCCAGCAAAGCCGCCAGCTTTGCGTTGATGGTGCGCTTCTTCACGGCGGTATTCCCGACCGATCTGGTGATCGACGGACAGCTCATCAGCGGCTTTTGGACGCAGTTGGCGGCGGTGCTGGCGCTGCTGTCGATGACCTTCGGTAATCTGGTCGCGCTGGCGCAAAAGAACGTCAAACGGCTGCTGGCGTATTCCAGCATCGCGCAGGCGGGCTATACGCTGATGGGCGTCGCGGCACTCACGTCGAGCGCCGACATCGGCGTGGCGTCGATCGCGTTCTATATGTTCATGTACACCTTCACCAATCTGTTGGCATTCGGTGTGCTGATCTACTTCACCGAGGCGACCGGGGGCGAGAACATCCGCGACCTGGCGGGCTTGAGTCGGCGCAACCCGATGCTGGCGCTGGCGATGACGATCGCGCTGCTGTCGCTGGCGGGCATTCCTCCGGCTGCTGGCTTCTTTGGCAAGTTCTTCCTGTTTCAGGCTGCCGTCAACGCCAACCTGACCTGGCTGGCGATCGCGGGCGTGCTAAACGCGATCGTGGCGCTGTACTACTATCTGGTCGTGATCAAGGTAATGTACGTCGATCACGGCGAATTTGAAGAGATGGCGATCCCGGTGTCACGTCCGGGCGGCTGGCTGCTGGCGGGGGCGGCACTGGCGGTGATCCTGTTAGGAACCGTGCTGGCGACGCCGCTGTTCGATTGGGCGACGCGCGGCGCGGCAGGGCTGTAGGCAAATCCTCCTCTCAGCCCTCCCTATTGGGGGAGCTGAGGGGCTTGAAAAACATCTTTTTGCTTTACTTTCCGTTTGTGATAGAATTCCCGAACGAACGGCGATTGAGACAATATGAGCATCGGCAGTCCGCCGCCACAACCGACTCGCCCTGAAGAACCGGGGCGGAGTGCGCGCGCCGCCAACCTGGGGTACGCGGCGGTCGCGGGTCAGGCGGGGTGCTTCACACTGGGGATCATTCTGGTGTCGTTATTCGCCGGGATCGCGCTGGACGCTCATTTTGGGCTGCGCGGACCCTTCACGATCGGGTTGCTGCTGTTCAGCATCCCAATCAGCTTGTTTATGATGGTGCGTATCGCGTTAGGGGCAGTTGGTCGAATCAGCCCCCCGCGTCGGGACACTGAGCAGGTCATCCCACCAAAGGAGGAAAATCGTTGAACCCATGCGGTTTCGTATATTGGCACAGAGGAGCGCTCGTATGAACGCGACTACACGCGGCTTCATCGTGTTCCTTGTCCTGATCGGCGTCTTGGTTGCCTGCGCTGTGTTCAGTTTTGGGGTGCTGCCCGGCATGAATGTCGGCGTGGCGATCCCGGTGATCATGGTGCCAGGCGAGCCATACGATCCCACTCTTCCGGTCGAGTCGTTCCGCTGGACGAACACGCTGACGGCGATGGTGTTATCGTCGCTGGCGGTGATCGTGTTCGCGGTGCTGGCATGGCGCGATTCGAAAGGCTGGACGAAGCAGGTGCCTGGGCGTTATCAGTCCTGGGTCGAGCTGCTCGGCGGTTTTCTGTACGGACAGGCGAAGCAGATGGCGGGCAAGAATGCCCGGCTGCTGTTCCCGCTGGTCGCCTCGATCTTCGTGTTTCTGCTCGCCGTCAACTGGATGAAGCTGCTGCCAGGTGTCGAGAGCGTCGGCGTGCTGCACTGCGCTGAAGAGGGCTTCAACGGCTATCCGATGGTGCAGATCGGCAACGGCGCCTATCAACTGTATGTCGATCGCCCGCTCAACGGCGGCACCGGCACCAGCCACGAAGATTATGAAGCCTGTGAGCATTACAAGCATGACCCGTCGCTGAAGCCGAGCAAAGAAGCGGTCGAATCGGTCGCGGATCAGCTTGAAATTCGAGAAGCGGAGCTGGTCGAACGGCTCAATGTCGAGGGCATCCTTGGCGAGGCACAAGAGCCGCAGATCGCCGCCCAGCGTCTGCTCGCTGCCGAGTCGCTGTACGAACACGCGACTATGCCTCTGAGCGCGGAACAACTGCGCGAGGGCGCGGTGCCATACAGCTTCGTCATTACCCCGTATGTGCGCGGTGGCTCGACCGACCTCAACCTGGCAATCGCGCTGGCGCTGATCTCGGTGATAGCCATTCAGGTATTCGGTGTGATCGCCAACGGTCCGAATTACTTCCAGAAGTACATCAATCTGCGCGCGCTCGGCAATCTGGGCAAGAAGCCGCTCGGCGCAATCGACTTCGTGGTCGGTCTGATCGAGATCATCTCGGAGCTTGGCAAGATCATCTCGCTGGCATTCCGTCTTTTCGGAAATATGTTCGCGGGCGGTATCCTGCTGATCGTCATGGCGTTCCTGGTGTCGCTGATCGTCCCGGCGCTGTTCATCGGGCTGGAATTGATCGTCACGACCATCCAGGCGTATGTGTTCGCGGTACTCACGCTGGTGTTCTCGGCACAGGCGATGGAAGGTCATCACGACGATGGCGACGCGCACACTACCGAAGAGCATCACGCATAACCTTGTCTCATTTTCGCTTCACACTGACTTATGTTCACTTTCACTTTCTAATACGCTCAGGAGATAACAGATGGAACTCGAAAACGGTCTGAAGGCAGTGGGTGCGGGTCTGGCGATGGTCGGGGCATTCGGTCCTGGCATCGGTATCGGTCTGCTGGTACAGGGCGCGATGCAGGCGATCGGGCGCAATCCCGACGCAGCAGGCACCATCCAGACGAACATGATCCTCGGTATCGTGTTCACCGAAGCGATCGCCATTTACGCGCTCGTCGTCGCTCTCATCATCCTGTTCGTGCTCTAAGCGCGACCGAGGAGTAACGAATGATGCAGAAACGTTCAACGCTCGTGCGGCTGCTGATGATCACCATGCTCGTCCTGAGCCTGGCATTCAGCGCGACCGCGTTCGCACAAGAGACTACCACCGAGGCGCCCGCCGCCGTCACCGAAGGTGAAGCCGCCGCGCCGGTCGCTGAAGCTGAAACCGCCGAGGGCGAAGCCGCTGCCGAGGGCGAAGCTGCTGAAGGTGAAGCGGTCGTCGAGGAATCGACCAATCCGCTGGTGCCGCTCGGCATCAATACCGGTTTTTTGATCGCCCAGATTCTCAACTTCCTGCTGATTTTCGGGCTGTTGAGTGTGATAGTCTGGCGTCCGCTGATGAATATGCTGGATAATCGTGCCCTGACCATCCAGAAGGGCTTGGAAGACGCCGCCGCCGCCGCCAACGCGCGCCGCAGTGGTGAAGTCGATGCGGAAAAGGTGATGGCTGGTGCCCGCGCTGAAGCCGCCCGTATCATCGAGGACGCGCGCGGTCGCGGTGATGAAGTGGCAAAGACGGTCGAAGCCGACGCCCGCGGCGCCGCTGAGACCATCCGCGCCGAAGCCCGTGTACGCGCCGAAGAAGAGCGCAACCGCGAGCTGGCGAATCTGCGTGGTCAGGTAGTCTCGATCGCCAATGCCATGTCGCAGCGCATCATCGGTGAGACCCTGGACGCCCAGCGTCAGCAGGCGCTCGTCAGCGACTTTTTCGCCAAAGTGCCGGAAGCGGCGCGTTCGCTCAGTGGCAGCGTGGAAGTCGTCAGCGCCATGCCCCTCAGCCAGGACGAGCAGAACAGCGTGCGCGGTCAGGTCGGCGCACAGGAATTGACCTTCACGGTCGATCCGGGCATCCTCGGCGGCTTGATCCTGCGCGCCAGCGACCGCGTGGTCGATGGCAGCGTGCGCAGCAATCTGACCGAGCTGGCGGGTCGTCTGCGGTAAACAACTTTCCGTGCCGGATAATGCGCACAACGTGCATTGTCCGGCACGCTCACCATGACCCCTCCCCCCCGCGACATCCTCTTGCAAGGCGATTGTATCGAGATCATGCGCACGCTGCCCGATGCGTGCGTCGATCTGGTCTTTGCCGACCCGCCGTATAACTTACAACTGCAAAACGAACTGATCCGCCCCGACTCGACTCGTGTCGCCGCGGTCGATGACGCCTGGGACAAATTCGACGATCTGGCGAGCTACGACGCTTTTACCCGCGCCTGGATGGGGGAATGTCGGCGGCTGCTCAAAGACGATGGGACGATCTGGGTCATCGGCTCGTATCACAACATTTTTCGTGTCGGGGCGATCATGATGGACCTGGGCTTCTGGTTTCTCAACGATGTGATCTGGCACAAGACCAATCCCATGCCCAATTTTCGCGGCACCCGCTTCACCAATGCCACCGAGACGCTGATCTGGGCGCAAAAGTCGCAGGCGCAAAAGCGCTACACCTTTCATTATCATGACATGAAGGCGCTCAACGACGGCAAGCAGATGCAGAACGTGTGGCGGATCGCATTGTGTACGGGTGCGGAGCGGATCAAGGGTGCCGACGGCAAAAAGGCGCACTCGACGCAAAAGCCAGAGGCGCTGCTGCACCGGGTGATCAGCGCGTCCAGCGATCGCGGTGATGTCGTCCTCGACCCATTTTTCGGCACTGGGACGACCGGCGCGGTCGCCAAAAAACTGGGTCGGCACTGGATCGGGATCGAGCGCGACCCCGAATATGCCCGCATCGCGCAAAAGCGCATCGACGCGATTCCACAGATCGATCAACCCGATCACACCGACACGCCAGCGGAGTCGTGATGCCGACCTTACATGATCTGCTGTCCTCCCTCCCCATCCCCTACACGCTGCATGGCGACCCCGACACCGTGATCGGCGCACCCGTCGTCGAGTCTGATACCGATGTGACGGCGGGCGGCATGTTTGTCGCGCGCGTCGGCGCCAGCTTCGACGGGCACAGTGTGATCGACAGGGCGATCGCGCGGGGGGCGGCGGCAATCGTCGGCGAAAAGCCGATCGAGTCGGTCGGCTCGCTGCCTGTGCCTTACGTCCAGGTGGAGCGGGCGGCGCTGGCGGTCGGCTGGCTCGCGGCTGCATATCACGGTCACCCGTCACGCAAATTGCATGTGATCGGTGTGACGGGCACCGACGGCAAGACCACCACCAGCACGATCCTGCACAGCATCCTGCAGGCATCGACAGGCGGACGCGCGGGCTTGATCAGCACCGTCAACGCCGTGATCGGCGATCACAGCTACGATACCGGTCTGCATGTGACCACGCCGGGCGCGCCGCTGATCCAGTCGCTGCTGGCGCGGATGGTGGCGGCAGGGCTGACGCATGTCGTGCTGGAGATGACCAGTCATGGGCTGGCACAGGGGCGGCTCGAAGGGGTGGCGATCGACACCGCCGTGCTGACCAACCTGACCCACGAGCATCTCGATTATCACGGCACCTTTGACGCCTACCGCGCTGCCAAAGGGCGCATGTTCGCCATGCTGTCGGAGTCGTTTCGCAAGCCGCATACGCCTAAGATCGCGATCGTCAACGCCGACGATGATAATGCCGATTATTTCGCGGCGTTTCCCGCTGACCTGACACTGACCTATGCGCTGGATCGTCCGGCGTCGCTGCGCGGGTCGGACGTGATCCATCAGCCGGGGGTTACGCAGTGGATCGCGCGCGGGATGGCTCTGGATGGCGTGGTTCATCTGCCGCTGGTGGGCGCGTTCAACGTGCGTAACGCACTGGCGGCGATGACGGCGGCACGGGCGATCGGCGTCCTGAAAGATGCGATCACGCGCGGTCTGTTAGCTGTTCCGCCGATACCGGGGCGGCTGGAGCGCATCGACGCCGGACAGGATTACGTGGCGCTGGTCGATTTCGCCCACACGCCCAACGCGCTGGCGACCGTACTGGATGCCGCGCGCGGTCTGGTCGGGCACGGCGGACGGGTGATCACGGTGTTCGGCTGTGCGGGCTTGCGCGACCGCGATAAGCGCGTCCTGATGCCGGAAGCGGCGATCGCGCGCGCCGACCTGTCGATCTTCACCGCCGAAGACCCGCGCACCGAGTCGCTCGACGACATTCTGGCGACGATGGCGGCGGCGGCGGTCGCGGCGGGCGGGATCGAGGGCGAGCATTTCCTGTGCATCCGCGATCGCGGCGAGGCGCTGGCGGTCGCGTGCGGCTTTGCCGGGGCGGGCGATGTGGTGATCGCCTGTGGCAAGGGACACGAGCAGAGCATGGCGTTCGGGACGACCGAGTACGCCTGGGACGATCGCGACGCGCTGCGGGCGGCGATCGCGGGGCGTCCGCTGACGAATTTGCCGACGGGGAAGGTGTGATACGATAGAGGCGTCCGACGTGCGGCGAGAAAACAGCACAAACAGTTTTCAGAGGATAAAAATATGACATACATAATTTATGTTGATGCTGAAGTCACAGCAGATGGCAGACTGATTGCCGACGTTCCGAATGCAGGATTAGAACCGGGGAAAGTCAAAATTGCGATTGAAGTCGAGGAAAAATTCACTGTGACACATCAGCCAGAGATAGAGTTCGTCCCGTTCGACGAAGATGAGCTGGAAGAACTTCGAGACGGCGGTCCACGCACAGGCGAACAGATGGTCAAGCAAGGATTCGTCGGCGGATGGGAACATATGGAGATCGAGGACTCGGCTGCATGGGTTCAGGCGCAGCGTGAAAAAGCGAGAAAGAGAAGAGGATTAGACTGGTGAGGTTTGTCGACTCGACCGTCATTGTCGATGCGCTGCGTTATTATGAGCCTGCGATCCTCTGGCTCAAAGCACAAAAAGAACAGCTTTATGTCTCCCGGATCGTGCAGCTGGAAATTATTCAGGGAACGCGCGATCGTGCAGAAATGCGCTCCGCGCTGCGGGTCTTGCTGCAATTTGCACCGATTACCCCCACTCAAGAAGACATCGACTGGGCGATCGACCAACAGCTTTCACTCCATCTGCGTCTGCGTCCTGGCATCAACGATCTGTTGATCGCCGCCACCTGTCACCGTTTGTCGGCTGAATTTTTTACGCATAACCTCAAACACTTCACCCCCTTGATCGGCGCGCTCGCCCTACAGCCGTACTGACCCGCGCCAGAAAGTAACCCGCCATGCCCCTCGACCTGGGAATCGTCATCGTCAATTGGAACACCCGCGACCTGCTGCGCACCTGCCTCCAGACCGTGTACGCCAGCGCCGGGACGACCTTCGCCGTCGTCGTGGTCGATAACGCATCGGATGATGGCAGCGCCGATATGGTGCGGACGACATTCCCCGACGCGATGCTGATCGAGCCGGGCGCCAACCTCGGCTATCCCGCTGGCAACAACGTCGGCTTGCGCGTGTTGGGCTACCGCGCCGCTGGCGATGTGGACGAGGATGCGCCGCGCTATGCGCTGCTGCTGAACCCCGACACCGAGCTGCCGCCGGACGCGCTGGCGTCGATGGTCGCATTCATGGACTCGCGCCCGGATGTCGGCATCGCGGGACCCAAGCTCGTCCTTTTGGACGGTTCTCTGGACAAAGCCTGTCGGCGCGGCTTTCCAACACCCCTGGTCTCGTTGTATCATTTCAGCGGGCTGGCAAAACTATTTCCGGGCAGTCCGCGTTTTGCACGCTATAATATGACGTATCTTCCCGTCGATGCCGAAGCTGAAGTCGATTCGGTCGTCGGGGCATACATGCAGGTGCGCCGCGAAGCCGTCCGCACTGCCGGACTGCTGGACGAGACCTTTTTCATGTATGGAGAGGACATCGATTGGGCGTTTCGGATAAAAAGCGCCGCATGGCGCGTCGTGTATCATCCTCAGGTCGTCGTGACGCACGTCAAGCGGGCGGCAAGCCGGCAGAGCGCGCGGGCACAGCGCGAATTCTGGCGCGCGATGCTGCTGTTCTACCGCAAGCATTATCGGCGCACGACTCCACTCTGGCTGCACAGCCTGATCATGACTGGGCTGGCGCTCAAGGGCGGACGCTGGCTGTGGACGGAAATTCGCCAGCCGACGGCATGATCGTGCCCGTCTATACCCCCGCCGATCCCACCGTCCCGATCGCGCTCCCGCGACGCACCGACCCCGCCAAGATGCTGCTGAGTCTGCTGCTGATCGGCACCGACATCATCGCGCTGGCGCTGGCATTCGTCCTGGGCTACTACGCACGCGAATCGCTGCCGCTGTTTTCGCCGCCGCCGTTCTCGCAGCCGCCGCTCGAACGTTATATCCCGACGCTGCTGCTGCATGTCGTCACGATCGTGCTGATCTTCTACTTCACACAGTTGTATCATCTGCGCCGGGGGATCAGCCGCATCGACCACGCCCGTAACATTCTGGGCGCGGTGACGATCGGCGCGCTGATGGTCAACGGTATTCAGGAACTGGTGTTCAAAAACACGCTGCTGGAACCGGTCGATTATCCGCGCAGCATGTTTTTCTACGTGTGGGTCTTCAGCGCGATTCTGGTGGTGAGTGGACGCGAACTCAATTCCGCCATCCGTCGGGCGCTGCGGCGGCGCGGGATCGAGCGGGCGAATCTGCTGGTGGTCGGCATGGGCAAGATCGCCCGCGACATCATCCGCAAGATCGAGGGCAGCCCGGAGCTGGGCTATCACCTGGTTGGCGTCGTCAGCGCGCGCCGCGATCAGAAGCACAACGATTTCGGCATGGGCGCGCCCAATCTCGGATTCTATACCGAGCTGCCGTCGATCATCGATCAGCACAATATCGAGCAGGTGATCATCGCCGTGCCCGACGCGCACCGCGATGAACTGGTCGATCTGATCGCGTTTTGTCGGCGTGGGCGGGTGGACATCAAGATTTACCCGGATATGTTCGCCTACATCGCGGGCGATCTCTCGGTCGATGACCTGGGCGGGACGCCGCTGGTGACGGTGCGCGACATCGCCATGCGCGGCTGGACATTGAGCCTCAAGCGCGGCATGGACATTGTGGGATCGGGGATCGGACTGGTGCTGCTGTCACCCTGGATGCTGCTGACCGCGCTCTGGATCAAGCTGGAGTCGGAGGGAGCGGTCTTTTACACGCAGACGCGCATGGGTCTGGACGAGCGCCCGTTCGAGATGATCAAGTTTCGCTCGATGCGCATCGATGCCGAGGCGATGGGCGCGGGCTGGACGGTCAGGAACGATCCGCGCGTGACCCGGATCGGGAGCTGGCTGCGTAAAAGCAATTGGGACGAGATTCCGCAGTTGATCAACGTCTTTCTGGGTGAGATGAGTCTGGTCGGTCCGCGCCCGGAACGCCCGATGTATGTGCAGCAGTTCCGCGAAAAGATTCCGCGTTATATGGAGCGGCATCGTGAAAAAGCCGGCATGACCGGGTGGGCACAGGTCAACGGGCTGCGTGGGGATACCTCGATCAGCGAGCGCACGCTCTACGATCTGTGGTATATCGAGAACTGGTCGGTGTGGCTCGATATGAAGATCATCATTCGCACGGTGCTGAACACGCTGCTGCGGCGCGATCGCAATGCGTATTGAGCACTGCAAGACCATCTTGATTTCTATGCACATTGGAGCAGTCAATGAAAACGCGATTTCTGGTCATGCTGGTGCTGGTGTCTGGTACGATCGCCGCTGCGCACGCTGAAGATGTGTATGACATCACCCTGTTCATATCGGAGAACAGCCTCATTCTCTATGCAGGCGGTGAGGCGCCGATCAATCTCGACGGTCTTGGCTTTGAAGTAGTGGATGGTGAGCAGCGAATCACCTATCTCTTGTCAGAATTCACCTCGTTTTCCATACTGCGGCTGGATCGGGTGCCGACGCCGATCTGTCTGCGCATCGAATTGACGGGCAACCGTGAGCCGCTGCCACAAAGCTGCCAGTCGCCGACGCGCACGCTCACCCACGCCGTCGCGCAAAACGACATGTTCTGGTGGGATCGCGCGGGACGCCAAACGCGCACGATCCTGTTCGTACAGCGGGCAGAACAGATCGACTTTTGCCCGGCTGGTGTAGTGGAGTGCCAGCTCCGTTATTCACCAGGGCGTACCAGTGCGACGGCACCGACGCTCAGCCCGGCACAGCTTGCCCTGGTGCCTACAGCGGTGCGATCCGTGCCCGCCGACCTGCTCGGCACGGTTGGCTACCCTGTCCTCTCCAATGACGAATGGACGCCGATCGTCCAGGTGTTTGGCGCGCATACGATGGTCTTTGTCCCTGTGGGCTGCTTCCTGATGGGGGATGAGACAGGCAGCTTAGATGAACGTCCGGTTCATCAACAGTGTATCGATACACCATTCTGGATCGACCAATTCGAGGTGAGCAACGCGCAATATGGCAGTCCAGGTCAATTTCCAGGCGCCGATCTGCCCCGCGATTCGCTCACCTGGTTTCAGGCACGCGCCTTTTGCGAACGGCGCGGGGGACGCCTGCCCACCATCGTGGAATGGGAGTACGCCGCACGCGGACCGAGTGGGCTGAAATACACCTGGGGGGCAAGCTTCGTCGAAGAGAATGCCAACGCCTATCGTGTCGGTGTGCAATCATCGGAACCCGTGAACAGCCATCCCGGTGGGCAAAGCTGGCTCGGCGCGTTCAATATGACCGGCAATGTGTGGGAGTGGACAAGCTCGACCTACACGCCCAGTTATCCCTATACGACCGCGCAGGAAGACCCGGATGATACGATGTTGATGCGCGAAATGCGCGGCGGCTCGTGGCGCTACGAACCTATCCGCGTTCGTTCCGCCTATCGAGGGGCGATTCCGCCAACTGGCATCTATGATGATACAGGGGTGCGCTGTGCGCGGGATGCTGCGCCGGGTGATCGCAACTGAAATGCGTATTGAGGGCGAGAACGCACATGGCAAATTTGCTCGACCGTATCACCATCGACCCGGCGATCTGTCACGGCAAGCCCGTCATTCGCGGGCTGCGCTATCCTGTCGAAACCCTGCTTGAACTGCTGAGTGCGGGCATGACGTTTAAAGATGTGCTGACAGATTACGCCGATTTAGAGCGAGATGATTTGTTGGCGGCGCTGGCATATGCTGCGAAAGCTGTCGGTGTGAAGCGCGTGACCCTGTTTGCGACATGAAATTTTTAGTCGATGCGCAGCTTCCGCGCCGTCTGGCACGGGCTTTGCGAACGCGGGGGCGCGATGCTGTTGAGGCGCTCTTTTTGACTCAATTGGATACGCTGGTTGAGGCGCTTCAGGCAGCACGCTTTATCGAGCTGTCGCATGAAGCACTTATCGTACATAGCTGATGATCGAACGAAAGTCCGACGACAATCATGGACATCGCCACCCTCACCGCCGCCATGCACGCCTTCGTCGCCTCCAAAGGCTGGTACGCCGCCGACTCGACCCGCCAGCAGACCGCGCGTAATCTGGCGATCTCGCTCTCCCTCGAAGCCGCCGAAGTCCTCGAACTGTTTCAGTGGGGTGACGCGCCGCGCCGCCCCGACCAACTCCCCGGCGAACTCGCCGACGTGATGCTCTACCTGCTCCAGCTCGCCAGCATCAGCGGGATCGACCTGGGACAAGCCGTTATGGACAAGCTGGCGATCAATGCCGATCGCACCTGGGACGACCCCGATCCATGATCGCCCCCCACGATTGCGCGGCGTCCTGCCGTGACATACAATCATCTCTCATTATGTCGATCCGCATCACGAGGAGACCGCCCGCATGACTCAGGCGCTGACATCGATCAAGGATGATTTTTCCGGCTGGTACAACGAGATCGTCTACCGTGCCGATCTTGCGGCACCGTCGCCAGTGCGCGGCTGCGTGATCATCAAGCCGTATGGTTACGAATTGTGGGACACGCTGCGCATCGCGCTCGATAAACGTTTCAAGGCGACCGGTCACCAGAACGCCTACTTCCCGCTGTTCATCCCGGAGAGCTATCTCAAACGCGAAGCTGAACACGTCGAAGGTTTCAGCCCGGAACTGGCGATCGTCACCATCGGCGGCGGCAAGACGCTGGAAGAGCCGCTGGTCGTGCGTCCGACCAGCGAGACGATCATCGGCGAGGCATTCGCGGAATGGATTCAATCGTACCGCGATCTGCCGCTGCTGATCAACCAATGGGCGAATGTGGTGCGCTGGGAAATCCGCACCCGTCCTTTCCTGCGCACCACTGAATTCCTGTGGCAGGAAGGGCACACCGCCCACGCTACCCACGACGAAGCCGAAGCCGAGACGCTGCAAATGCTCGACGTATATAACGACGTGGTGGTCAACATGTGTGCGATCCCGGTCATCAAAGGACAAAAGAGCGACAGCGAACGCTTTGCCGGGGCGCTGCGCACCTACACCATCGAGGGCATGATGGGCGATAAGCGCGCCTTGCAGTGCGGCACCAGCCACAATCTGGGTCAGAATTTCGCCACTGCCTTCAATATGCAGTTTCTCGATGAGAACAATCAGCGCCAGAGCTGCTGGACGACCTCATGGGGCTTTAGCTGGCGCGTGGTCGGCGCGGTCATCATGACGCATGGCGACGAGAAGGGCTTGCGTCTGCCGCCGCTGCTGGCGCCCATTCAGGCAGTGATCGTGCCGATCTTCAAGACCGACGACGAACGTACCAGCGTCATGGCAGCCGCCAACACGGTCAAAGCGGCGCTCGTCGCCGCCGACGTGCGCGTCCACATCGACGCGCGCGATTATCAGCCCGGTTACAAGTACAACGACTGGGAGATGCGCGGCGTTCCGGTGCGTCTGGAGATCGGTCCGCGCGACGTGCAGAATGGCACGGTCGTGGCGGCGCGGCGCGATGTGCCCGGCAAAGAGGGCAAGGCATTCTTCAGGCAGGAGGGGATCGCGGAACAGGTGCGCGACCTGCTCACGGCGATTCAGGCAAATATGCTGGCGCAGGCGACCACATTCCGCGACGCCAACATCGTCGATGTGACCAGCTACGACCAGCTCAAAGAAGTGGTCGAGGCGGGCGGGTTTGCGCGCGGCTGGTGGAACGAAAACCGTGAACTGGAAGCCCAGATCAAGACCGAGACGGGCGCGACGCATCGCTGCTACCCGCTCGAACAACCGAGCGGCGGCGGTGTCGATTTTATGACCGGGCAGCCCGCCGAGCGGGTGGCGCTGTTCGCGCGAGCGTATTAGAAGCGGACTTTACCAGGGGCAGGGGGTTGGGACGCCAGCGCCAGCCCCCTGTTTCTTCACGTTTCCCCACAGGTTACCGTTCAGCGGCGTTTTAACAGCGCCAACAGACCGCCTGCCTCCAGGATCGCCCGCACCTGATCGGGCAGGGATGGCAGCGCGAACGTCTCGCCCGCCGCCGTGATCGTCGCGCTGTCGGCGTCATACTCGATCACATCCCCGGTCGTGACCCGCTTGTAAAGCCCTGGCACGACCGCCGCATAAATCCCCTGATTGATGCAGTTGCGGAAATACAGCCCGCCGAACGACTCCGCGACGATCAGGCGCACACCCAGCGTCTTGAGCGCGGTCACCGCCTGTTCACGGCTGCTGCCCATGCCCCAGCTGCGTCCCGCGATGATCGCATCACCGGGATGCGCATTTGCCGCGAACGTGGGATCGAGGTCTTCCAGCGCGTGTGCGGCGATCGCGGCGGGATCACGTAGTGTGTAGGTGTACTTGCCAGGAAAGATGAGATCGGTGTTCACGTCGTCACCATAGACCCAGACGCGATGTGTCGTGATCATGATCGCACCGCCTCGATCGACTCGACGGGCACGATCGCCCCCGCCACTGCTGCCGCCGCCACGACCGCCGCATTTGCCAGATAGATCGGTGCATCGGGCGTGCCCATGCGTCCGTGAAAGTTGCGACTGCCTGAGATGATGCTGGCTTCCCCGACCGCCGGGACGCCCATATGATTGCCCATGCACGCGCCACAGCCAGGCGTGCCGATAGCAGCCCCCGCCGCGATCAGATCGCCCAGTACGCCCGATGCTGCCGCCCGTGCCAGCACATCGCGGCTGGCAGGGATGACGATCAGGCGCGCCCTGAGCGTCTGTCCGCGCACGACCGCCGCCGCCGCCGCCAGATCGTCGTAGCGTCCGCCTGTGCAGGTGCCGATGAACCCCTGCTGAATCGGCGTCCCGGCGATCCGACTGAGCGGCACGACCGTATCCGGCGAACCGGGCAGCGCGATCAGCGGTTCGAGCGCATCCAGGTCGATGGTGTGCGTCTGGTCGTAGCGCGCGTCGGCGTCGGGGTAGATCGGGGTGTAGGGGCGCGTGCGCCTGCCTTCGAGCGCGTCGAACACGACCTGATCGGGCGGCATGTAGGCGCTCATGGCGCCGAATTCCGCCATCATGTTCGGCAGCACCGGGCGATCGTCCAGAGGCAGCGACTCCATCCCATTCCCGGCGAACTCGACCGCGCGATAGGCGCCGCCGCTCACCGTCAGGTCGGCGCACAGCCGCAGCGCGATGTCTTTGGCGGTCACGCCGCGACGCAAGCGACCGTGCAGCAGCACGCGCAAGGTCTCAGGCACGCGAATCCACAGGCTGCCAGTCGCCCACAGCGCAGCCATTTCGGTGCGTCCGACGCCCATGCCAAACGCGCCCATCCAGCCAAAATGGGTGGTGTGGCTGTCCGACCCGAAGATCACCTCGCCAGGCAGGATCAGCGCTTCTTCACTGATCACCTGATGACAGATGCCGCGCCCGATCTCGAAAAAGTGGCTGATGCCCTGCTCACGCACGAACGCGCGAATCTCGATATGATTTTGCGCGTGCGCGGTGGTCGGCGCGGGGGCGGCGTGATCGAGCGTGACGGCGATCCGATCGGGGTCGAACACGCGCGCGACGCCGATCTCCGCGAAAATCTTGGCGATCGCCGCCGTGTTGTCATGGCTGAATACCAAATCGGGGCGCACGATCAGCACTTCACCCGCCCGCGCCGACTCAACCCCCGCCGCCCGCGCCAGCACCTTTTCCACAAACGTAAACCCTGTCATCTTTATTGCTCCCTGTTTTTCTCCCACCCTTCGCGCCTTCCTGTTCATCTCTTGATTTTCATCTCACCCCACCGCCGCACGCAGCAGCGCGTCGATCTCGTCGAGCGTGAGCGGCTGCGCGTCCGCCTGCGCCTTGATGTCGCGCGTGACCGCCCGCACCGTGTCGTCATCCAGATCGAGTCCGATCGTCCGCGCCCGATCGCGCACCGCATTCCACCCGGTCAGGCGGTGTCCGATGGCGATCGAGCGCGTCACGCCAAAGTCGTCGGGATCGATTACCTCGTAACTTGTCGGGTCGGCTAAGACCGCCTTGGCGTGGATGCCGGCTTTGTGAATGAACGCGCTCGATCCGGTGATGTAGTTGCTGAACGGGATGTCCAGGTCGCAGATGTGCGCGATCAGTCGATCCAGCTCAGGCAGCAGCCGCAGCGCATACTTGCGCACATACGCTCGATCGAGCGTGTACAGCCGAGCGATCAGCCCGCCCAACGGCGTGATGCCGTTGCGTTCGCCAATGCCTAAGACAGTGGTATCAATATGAGTCGCGCCGGCTTCGAGCGCCGCGCACGCATTGGCGATCGCGCAGCCGGAGTCGTTATGTCCGTGAAATTCGATGTCCAGCCCGGTCAGCCGCACCAACTGACCGACCAGCGCGCCGACCTGGGTCGGAGTCGCCACGCCGACCGTATCCGCCACGCCCAGACGATCAACCGTGCCGGAGTCCGCTACCGCCAGGTACACGCGCAAGAGGTCGCTCTCGCGGCTGCGGAAGCTGTCCTCGGTGCTGAAACGCAGTATCAGGTTGGGCGCCTGACGGCGGATGAAGGTCAGCACGTCGAGCGCGGTGTCGATGATGGCGGGGATGGCTTTGCCGTGACTGTGCTGCATCAGCTGCGGCGAGGTGCCGATCAGCACGTCAATCCCGTCCACGCCTGTTTCGAGCGCGCGCATCGCATCCTCACGCGCACAGCGGACGTGCGTCAGGATTTTAGCGTTCAGCCTGGCGGCGACGACGGCACGAATGTCCGCCGCGCTCTGAGGCGAGGCGAGCGGGGAGGTCATCTCGATCATCTCGACGCCAAAGCGGTCGAGCAGGTGGGCGATCTCCAGCTTTTGCGCGGTCGTGAAGGTCGCAGTGCCGAATTGTTCACCCTCACGCAGGGTCGATTCGATGATGGCGAAATGATGCAAGGGCATAAGGCATCCTCCTGTAGGGACGCATAACCGTGCGTCCGATCATTTACAATCGCGGAATGGCGGACGCCAGCACACGCACAGCGCGTACATATTCATCCAGGTCGATCCGTTCTTCGGGTGTGTGGTCGAGCGCCGAGTCGCCCGCGCCGTAGGCGGCGATCGGACAATCCCACAGGCGCCCGACGATGTTCATATCGCTCGTTCCGGTCTTGTGGACAAACGCGGGTGTGCCGCCCTGTTCGCGGATGGCACCCCGCAGCGCCCGCGTCACGGTCGTGTCCTTGTCCGCGACGATCGCCCGCTCGTGCCCGCTGCATGTGACCGTACCGTCTTCAGTCAGCGCGGCGATCAGCTCTGCTGCCGACTCAGGCATGACGCCCGGCGGCAGTCGCAGTCCGATCGTCACATCCGACCAGCCAACCACGCCGTCGCTGCCGCTGTAAATCGCCTGGACGGTCGCGTCGATGCGCCCGAACACGCGCTCGATCCCGGCGTTGTGTCGATCGACCCAGGCGCGCACGCGATTGCAGAATGCCACCGCGCGATCGCCCGGTGAGGCGATCTGTCCGGCACTGTGAGCGAGTCCGCCGCGCCATGTCCAGCGCGCGATCAGCCGTCCTTTGTAGCCCAGCGTGATCCGATCCCACGACGACGGCTCCCCAATCAGACACGCCGAAGGTGCGTACTGGCGCACGGCATAATGCGCGCCCTTGCTCGACGCCGATTCTTCCTCGACCGCGCCAATGACGATCACGCGCGCATCGGTCGGGATCGTGCCGTCGGCATGGGCGATCGCCGCCGCCGCTGCGAACGCGCACAACGATCCTTTGGCATCGACTGCGCCGCGTCCATGCAGCACTCGTCCGTCTGTATGCACAGGCAGCGCCGCGCCAAAGGTATCGATGTGTCCGAGCAGGACGATCTGGCGTGCGCCTGTGCCGAATTCGCCGATCGCGTTACCAGCGGCGTCGCGGGTGGCGCGCGTCGCACCGTGCGCGCCCATCCAATCGACCAGATGCGCGACGGCGCGCGATTCATCGCCCGACGGCGAGTCGGTCGCCACCAGATCGCACAGCAGCGATTCGGCGGAAAATGCAGGTATTGTCTCTGCAATGCGCGTTCCTGCGTCAATGGGATGCGACATCGTGCAGCGCCCCCTCGACGGCATCTGCTAATTGCGCTGCTTCGTGATCGCTCAGGATCAACGGCGGCAGCAGTCGCAAGACCGTCTTGCCCGCTGGCAGTGCCAGCACGCCGCGCGCCGCCAGCGCCGCCAGCACCGGCTGCACGCGATCGCGCAGCTCGATCCCGATCATCAACCCGCGTCCGCGAAGCTCTCGCACGCCTGGCAGGTCACGTCCGCCCAAATCCGCGATCAGCCGCGCACCCAGGTCACGCGAGCGAGTCGGCAGGTCGGCGTCACGAATGGCGGTCAGCGCCGCGACCGCCGCCGCGCACGCCAGCGGATTGCCGCCAAAGGTGCTGCCATGCGATCCGGCGGGCAGCGTCCCAAGCGCGCCGCGCCATGCCACCGCGCCCATCGGCACGCCCCCGGCGATCCCTTTCGCCAGCACCAGCATGTCCGGGACGATCTCCGGCGCGATCTGAAAGCCGAACCATGCGCCCGTGCGTCCCCATCCGGTCTGAATCTCATCCAGCACCAGCAGGACGCCGTGCGCATCGCACAGCGCGCGTAGCCCACGTAAATAGTCGGCGTCGGCGGGATGCACACCGCCCTCGCCCTGGATCGGCTCGATCACTACCGCCGCGATGGTCGAGTCGATCGCGGCACGCGCCGACTCCAGATCGTTGTAGCTGACATGGGTCACGGTCGGCAGCGTCCAGCCAGCGAATGGCTCACGGTATTCCTTGTTCCAGGTCAGACCGAGCGCGCCCATCGTCCGCCCATGAAAGCCGCGCCGCGCCGCCACGATTCGATCGCGTCCGGTCAGCAACCGCGCGACCTTGAGCGCGCCTTCGGTCGCCTCGGCGCCGCTGTTACACAGGAAGATGCGATCGAGTCCGGCAGGCAGCAGACTCGCCAGCAGCGCCACCAGCTCGGCGCGGCGATCGTTGTAAAACGCTTCGCTACAGGTGACCAGCGTGCCCGCCTGCGCGACGATCGCCGCCGTGACATCCGGGTGACAGTGACCGAGCAGCGCCACGCCCTGTCCGCTGGTGGCGTCGAGATAGGCGCTGCCGTCGCTGTCCCAGACGGTGCAGCCTTGTCCGCGCACTAATGCGATCGGACGTTTGCTGTAAGCGCCGGAAGCGTGGCGGTCTTCGATAGTTTGAATCGAGTCGTGTATGAGGACAGTCATGATGTGAACACTGTCCCGGCGCCGTCGAGCGCCTGTGCCAGCCCGTCGGAGATGCGCCCGTCGGCGATGGTGACGCGCACGACGCCGCCATTCAGCGCCTCACGCGCGCCGATGACTTTGCGTTTCATGCGCCCTGCCGCCCAGGTGAGCGCCCGCTCGATGTCGGCGCCGCGCACCGCCTTGACCAGCGAGTCCGGGTCGGCGTAGTCGCGGTACAGCCCACGCACATTGCTCAGGATCACCAGATCATCGGCGCCGACCGCCGCCGCGATCGCCGCCGCCGCGCGATCGCCGTCGATATTCAGCAGTCCGTCGGGACTGAGCGCCAGCGGCGGGACGACGAAGGTCTGTCCATCCGCCAGCGACGAGAGCAGACGTTCGGCATCGACGCCAGTGATCGCGCCGCTGTAGTCATCGTGGATCAGCCGCACCCGCCCGTTGACCAGGGCGCGCACCGCATCCTTGCGCGTCGCGGTGATCACGGCGCCCATCGCGACAGCATCGACGCCATGCTCGCACAGCCGCTCGACCAGATCGGCACTGACTCCATGCGCCGCCTCGACGTACAGATCGCGCGTCGGCGCATCGGTATAGCGCGAGACGTGGCCGCTCGGACTGGTAATCGTGCGGGTCGTGACTCCGCGTTCAGCGCACAGCCGATCGAGCGACGCACTGACGCCGTGTACGACGATGACAGGACGATCCGCCGCTGCACGCGCGATCCCCCCGACGCACGCCGCTATGTCTACGCCCGCCCCGCCGCCGATTTTGACCACCAGCGGCGCGATCGCCGCGCGCGTCATTATGTCCGCTGTGTACAGATGAATGTCGATCACCAGACTGGCACCCGCACTCGCTACGATCATGGATACACCCCGATCATGTCTAAGCCGTCCATTTCATCGAACCCGCACATCAGATTGAGACACTGCACCGCCGATCCCGCCGCGCCTTTGCCCAGGTTGTCCAGCGCGGACACCACCACCACATGACGCGGATCGTCCGCGTCCAGTTCAAAGCCGACATCGCAAAAGTTCGTCCCGGCGACGATGCGCGGTTCGGGCAGGCGGTGCATCCCGGTCTTGCCCGCCACCAGCCGCACGAACGGCTCGTCTTTGTAGGCGCCGCGATACAGGCGCCACAGCTCTTTATCGGTCAGCGGCGCGTTGGTGGTCACATGCGCGACGACATGAACGCCGCGTATCATTTCGATCGCGGTGATCGCCAGATGCACCCTGACGCCCGCGCCCAGGATCAGCGCGACTTCGGCGCCGTGACGATGCCCGGTCGCCTTATAGGTGCGCACTGCGCCGCTGCGAATAGGGTGATGTGATCCGGTACTGACGACCGCGCCCCCTTCTGACGAGCCGACGCTGACCGCGCACGCCGCATAGTCGATCAGTCCGGCACGCGCCAGCGGCAGCAGCGCCAGATTGACCGCCGTCGCATTGCAGCCGACGCCGCTGGCACAGCTGGCGCCGCGCAAGCGGTCGCGGTTCACCTCTGGCAAGCCGTACACGAACCGATCCACCCATGCTGCCGGACGCGCATCGCCGCCGCCGTCGGACTCTCCGCCGCCATCGGAGTCTCCGCCGTACCAGCGCGCGTAAGCATCCGAGTCGTGCAGACGAAAGTCGGCGCTGAGATCGATGATCACAGGCGCCAGCGCCGCCAACCGATCGATCTGGCGCGCTGCTTCGCCATGCGGCAGACACAAAAACAGCGCGTCGCAGGTCGTCAGCGCGTCGGGGTGGATGAACTGGAGACTCGATCGTCCGCGCAAGCCGGGATGCACGGCGTGGACGTAATGCCCGGCGTTGTCGCGGCTGGTAATCTGTGTCACGGTGACGCGCGGGTGCGACCGCAGATAACGCAGCAGTTCGCCACCCGTGTAGCCGCTGCCACCGACGACGCCGACTTTGAGCGTAGTGGCTGGCGTCACGCCCGTACCCCAATCGTGTCGATGCCGATGGTGTCGAGCGCATAGGCGACTACCTCGGACGCGATGTCTATCCCGGTTGGCGCGCTGCTATTGCGGAATTCCATCGTGTGATTGATCTCGTTGATCAGCAGCCCGTCGGCGGACTCGAACACGTCGAGCGCCAGCACCCCGCCGCCGACCGCCCGCGCCGCCCGCTGACACAGGTCATCCAGCTCCGGCGTGACCGGGCAGTTCGACGCCACGCCGCCGCGCGCGGTGTTGGTGATCCAGTGCGGAGAGGTGCGATAGATGGCGCAAATGGTGCGATCGCCAACCACGAACGCGCGTATATCCCGCCCTGGCTTTTCGACGTACCCCTGAATGTAGCTGGTGTGATGGTTGTAATCGCCCAGCGTGTATTTGTGTTCCAGGATCGACTCGGCGCTCTGACGGTCATCGACGCGCGCCAGCAGCCGCCCCCATGATCCGGTCACGGGTTTCAGCACGGCGGGATAGCCGATCGAGTCAATGGCGTCGAGGCTGCTCTCTTCGGTGAAGGCGATGCGGACGCCCGGCTGCGGCACGTCGGCGGCTGCCAGTGCCAGGGTGGTCAATGCTTTGTCGGCACAGACGCGGGCGGTGTCGTAAGCATTGATCGTCGGGATGCCCCAGCTATTCAGCACTGCCAGCGTGTACAACCCACGTGACGTGCTGACCGCCCGCTCCAGGATCAGGTCATAATCGCGCCAGGGGGCGCCCGATGGCGCCGACTGGTCGCCCCTTGCTGTCAGATCGAGGACGAGATCGCGGTCGAGGATCACGTCGGGCGTGACGCCGTGCCGCTCGAACGCCGCGATCAGCAGCTTTTCTTCTGGTCTGATGGTGGTGACGAGGATGCCGATGCGCGTGCTCATTCGCCCCAGTCCTCTTCGGTCTGGGGCGCGGCTGCCAGCGCCAGCGGGTCGAGCGCGACGATCTCCAGCTCGGCGCCGCAGTCGGGACAGGCGATCAGCTCGTTCTGCATGGCGTCGGCGGGAATGGCGACATCGGCTTCACAATCGGGACAGGTGGCGAAACGGGTCATGGGTGCGATCACTCCTGGACTGGAAATAAAAAAACCGCCCTGTCCGGGCGGTTCGAGGTACAACGCAGTGCGCTGTCGTCTGAAACGCAAAAATCCCGGACGGTTAGGTCGGGCTGCGCTTCTTGCTCTTGCTGACGATCAGGGCGGTGAACATGGTGCGTGATGCTTTCGCGGCGTATGCGCCGCAGGCTGTAAAACTGATTTCAGCATACGGGATAAATGGGGACTGGGAGTCTTGTCAACATTTCCAAAGTTGTTTAGACAGGTTGCATAGAATCAAGTCAACCCATGTGTGTTTGAAATGCGTTATGATTGAGTTTGTAATTATCGACCTGGATTATAGATTTTGGAAAACGGTTCGACTCATGGCTGACGTCTTCATCTCATATTCGCGCCGCGACATCGACTTTGCCCGCCGACTGTTCAGCTCATTGGAGCGCAGCGGACGCGACACCTGGATCGACTGGGACGACATCCCCTTTTCCGCCGATTGGTGGACAGAGATCAGGAAGAATATTGAAGCTGCCGAGTCGCTGGTGTTCGTGATCACGTCAGAGTCGCTGTCCTCCCCGGTCTGCGCCGACGAACTCGATTATGCCATTCAGCTCAACAAACGGCTGATCCCGGTGCTGCGTACCGACATCGACGAGCCAAAAATGGCGGCGGTCTGGTTCGACAAAGTATGGGAAATGAAGGCGCGCGCCAACTGGCGCCATCTCAAAGGGCTGAACTGGCTGTTTTTCCGCGACACCGATCTCTACGAGCGCGCCTACGGCTCGATGCTGGAGGTGCTGGAACTCGACCTGTCGCATGTGCGCGCCCATACCCGTGTGCTGGTGCGCGCCTGTGAATGGCAGGAATCGCAGGGCGAGGACTCGGTGCTGCTGCGCGGCGGCGAGCTGGCGGTCGCTGAAACGTGGCTGAAGACAGCCGATCAGAACAAGTCCGAACCCGCGCCGATCAAGCTCCAGCGCGATTATATCGCCGCTAGCCGCGCCGCCGAGGACGAACGCCGCGCCTTCACCCTGAATCTGGAGACGCGCGCGCAGGAAGCCTCGCGCCAGGCGGATCGCCTCGCCAAACAAACCCGCCAGTTCCGCACGATCGCGGTCATCCTGGCTGCCCTGGTCGTGTTAGGACTGATCGGCGGGGCAGCGCTGGTCTCGATCGGCGTGCAGACCACCAGTGCGCTGGCGACCGCGACCGCCGCCCTCAGCACCGCGCAGTACCTGGCGGATGCAGCGCTGGCGACCCTGGCTCCCGTCCCGGCGACTCTGACCGCCGTTGCGAATGAAATCTCGACCGGACGCGCCCGGATCGAGTCGCTGCGTCTGGCGGCGCTGGCGCAAAGCGCGCTCGATGATCCAGCACAAGGCGCCGAGGCTGCCGCGCTGCTCGGAATCCGCGCCATGCGCGCCGCCTATACCGACCAGGCGGACAGCATGTTGCAGCTCGCGCTCGACCGTTTGTATACGCTGCGGGTGTTCGATCACGGCGACAGCATCCTGGGAGCGGCACTCAGCCCCGACGGGACGCGCCTGGTCACGGCGGGACTCGATGGCAGCGCAATCCTGTGGGATACAGCCAGCGGGGACAAAGTGCGCACCTTCCAATCACAGGACGACGCGCTCACCAGTGTCTCTTTCAGCCCCGACGGTCTGCTAGTCGCCACCGGGTCGATCGACGGCTCGGTCTGGATCCGCGACGCCGAGTCGGGCGCGCCCAATCAGCGCATCGCCGCTCATGCTGCTGGCGTCAACACCGTCGCCTTCAGCCCGGAGGGATTTCGGCTGCTCACAGGCGGACGCGATACCGCCGTGCGTCTGTGGGATGTCAAGTCGGGCGATCTGATCCGCGCCTTCGACGGACATTTGGCGAATGTGAACGCGGTCGCTTTCAATCCGAGTGGGGACGATTTCATCACCGGCAGCGGTGTGCTGCTGGGTGGCGCCGACGCGCTGGTGCGTGTGTGGGATCCTGTCAGTGGATTCGCCACACGGGTGCTGAGCGGGCACAGCGTCGGCGTGACCAGCGTCGCCTACAGCCAGGACGCCCATTTGATCGTCAGTGGCAGCCGCGACTCGACCGTGCGCCTGTGGGACAGCGCCACCGGAGCGGAAATGGTCGTTCTGCGTGGACACGAACAGGGTGTGACCGATATCGATATTTCCCCGGACAGTGCCTCCATTCTCAGCGGCGGGCGCGACAATAGCGCGCTGCTATGGGACAGCCTGACGGGAGAGACGCGCCGCCGCTTCGAGGGGCACAGCCTGCCGATCAGCGCGGTGCAGTTCAGCGCCGATGGAGCAATCATCCTTACCGCCAGTCAGGATGGCACCGCCCGCCTGTGGGACGCCCAGCTGAACGATCCCGACAATGTTTTCATCGGGACGACCGACGGCTTGACCGCATCGAGCGTCAGCCCGGACGGACGGCTGATTGTGACAGCGGGCAACGACTCGGTCGTGCGCCTGTGGGATGGCGCCGATGGCAGGCTGCTCGGCATGTTGAGCGGACACAGCGATGTCGTCAACGCGGTGGCATTCAGCAGCGATGGGACGCTCGTCCTCACCGGATCGCGCGATGGCAGCGCCAGATTGTGGGACGCCACCACCCGCACGCTGATCTACAGTATTGAGGGACATCGCGCGATCCGGT
>Ga0163147_10000143_pt1 | contig 104720 bp, 84 predicted proteins | sample OliLakLV19MP6G1_FD_148597 | JGI IMG/M metagenome (GOLD analysis project Ga0163147, IMG submission 148597) | Freshwater microbial mat bacterial communities from Lake Vanda, McMurdo Dry Valleys, Antarctica- Oligotrophic Lake LV.19.MP6.G1 | ecosystem: Environmental > Aquatic > Freshwater > Lake >... | reverse complement strand
GGACAGGGGGTTCGCCGGGGTGACGTGGGGTTGAATCGGCGACCTTGTTGGGGGTGGTTGAGCACGCTCGGCGTTGGTTCGACCGCGACAGCGCTCTCCAAGGACTTGGGCTATTAGACTCTCCTGACGCATCTTCCCCCGCTCCGGAGAAAACATGGGCCTTTTTGGCAAACCCGACCCCAAACCCGCGAACGAACCGGCCGCGCCGCCGGTTGCACCTCCACCACCGCCGCCCAAGCCGCAGGCGAAGAGCACCGTCATGGGTGAGAAGACCCGCTATGTCGGCAAGATCGAGACCGACGAGCCCTTGCTGATTCAAGGCAAGGTCGAGGGCGAGATCCACTCGACGAGCGAGGTGGAGGTGGGCGACTCGGGCGAAGTAAAGGCCACCATCGCGGGGCGCTCCATCGTCATCTCCGGCCGGGTGAACGGAGACTGCACGGCCACGGACCGTCTCGAAATCCGCGCCTCCGGGAAACTCACGGGCAGCATCAAGGCGGCGCGCATCGCGATCGCCGATGGGGCCGAATTCAAGGGAACGAGCCAGATGGCCGGCGCTTCCAAGTCCTGAATACGCCAGGGCCTCGCCTATACTGAGGCTCTGCCCCCCATGTCAGCTTCGAACCTCACTCCCACCGAGCCGGCCGATGTCGCGGCCGCGGATGCTTCGGCACCCGAAGGCGGCGCCGAGGTCTCGAATCCGGAGCCGGATCGGGCGACCCTCCTGGAGCAGGAGGTCGCGACTCTCAAGGATCAGCTTCTGCGCCGCCGCGCCGAATTCGACAACTACCGGCGCCGCACCGAGCGGGATCACAAAGCCGCGGCTGATGACGCGGTCATCTCCCTCCTGTCCGATCTCCTCCCCTCCCTCGACGCCCTCGAAAAGGCGCTCGCCGCGCAGGGCACCCTCGACGAGATCCGGGCCGGTGTTGAGATCACGCTCAAGGATGTTTCCACCACCCTCTCGAATCGGGGCGTCCGCATCGAGGATCCCACCGGAGAGAAGTTCGATCCCCTGCGGCATCAGGCACTTTCCTACGAACCGGTTCTCGGCGTCGAGGATGGTTCGATCGTGACCTGCTACCGCAAGGGTTACATCATGGGCGAGCGGCTGATCCGCCCGGCCCTGGTCAAGGTGGCGCAGAAGGCGACCGAGGATCATCCCTCGATCGTCGTGCCGGTTTCCCGCTAGGAGAGCTCAATGGGACGAATTATCGGCATCGACCTCGGCACCACGAACTCGTGCGTTTCCGTCATCGAGAACGGGCTGCCGGTGGTCATCCCGAACGCCGAGGGAGCGCGCACCACTCCCTCCGTCATCGCCTTCACCGCCAAGGGCGACCGCCTGGTCGGCCAGATCGCGAAACGCCAGGCCATCACGAATCCGACCAACACCCTTTACGCGGTCAAGCGTCTCATCGGCCGGAAGTTCAACTCGCCAGAGGTGGCTCACGCCCGGAAGTTCGCGCCCTTCGAAGTGGCCGAATCTCCAAACGGCGATGCCCACATCCGCGCCGCCGACCGTCTCTACGCGCCGCCCGAGATCTCCGCGCTGGTCCTGCAGAAGCTGAAGCAGGGCGCCGAGGAATACCTCGGAGAGACGGTGGACGAAGCGATCATCACCGTCCCCGCCTACTTCAACGACCCGCAGCGCCAGGCCACCAAAGACGCCGGCATGATCGCGGGCCTCAAGGTCGGCCGCATCCTGAACGAGCCTACGGCCGCCGCACTTGCCTACGGCCTCGGCGGCAAGGGCCAGAAGAACCAGTACGTCGCGGTCTACGACCTCGGCGGCGGCACGTTTGACATCTCGATCCTCGAGGTGAGCGACGGGGTCATGCAGGTGCGCGCCACCGGCGGCGACACGTTCTTGGGCGGCGAAGACTTCGACCAGCGCATCATCGACTTCCTCGTCGAAGACTTCATCAAGAGCACGTCCATCGACCTGAGCCAGGACCGCATGGCCCGGCAGCGTCTCAAAGAAGCGGCGGAGAAGGCGAAGTGCGACCTCTCCACCGCCGACTCGACCGAAATCGTCCTGCCCTTCATCTCCGCCGACGCGTCGGGCCCGAAACATCTCTCCACCACGCTCACCCGCGCGCAATACGAGGCGATGACCCAGGATCTGCTCTCCCGCACCGAGGAACCCTGCCGGCGCTGCCTCGCCGACGCCGGACTCAAGGCCGAGCAGATCGACGACGTCATCCTGGTCGGCGGCCAGACCCGGGCGCCCCAGGTGGTCGACGTGGTGCAGCGCGTTTTCGGCCGCAAGGCGAACCGCACCATCAATCCTGACGAGTGCGTGGCCATGGGCGCGGCGATCCAGACCGGCATCATGGAAGGTGAAGTGAAGAGCCTCGTGCTCCTCGACGTCACGCCCTACACCCTCGGCATCGAGACCATGAACGGCACCTTCACGCCGATCATCGACCGCAACTCCGCCATCCCCACGCGGCGGGCCCGGATCTTCACCACCGTCACCGACAACCAGACGAGTGTCGAACTCCACGTTTTGCAGGGTGAAAGCGACATGTCGGCCTACAACCGATCGCTCGCCCGCTTCGACCTCACGAACATTCCCCCTTCGCCGCGCGGCCTTCCCCAGATCGAAGTCGGTTTCGAGATCGACTCCGACGGCATCGTATCCGTCTCGGCCCTCGACCAGGCCACCGGGCGTTCGCAGTCTCTCGTCATCCATCCCGCGAGCGGCATCAATGAGCGCGAGCTCGAGCGACTCGTGGGGGAAACGAAGCTGCGCCAGGTGAATGAGAAGGAGACGAAGGAGAAGGAGAAGCTCCTCCAGCAGGTGAGTGGCCTTGTTGCCAACTCCCAGCGCACCCTGACCCTTCTCGAACGGAAGCTTTCGGCCGAAGAGAAGACCAAGATCCAGACCGCCATCATGGACACCCAGCGGCTGAAGATCGAGGACACCATCTCGACCCTTCAGCGTTCCCTGCGCGAGATGGAAGAGATCGCTCAGATCCTCTCATCCGCGATGCTCCGCGCTTAGGCGTCCGAACCGAGGTTTCCCCGGCCTCGCGTGGGCGAGGCCCGATTTTTCTGAGTGAAGGCAAAGATCCCCTAACCCATGGCGCGCGACTACTACGAAGTTCTCGAAGTCTCGAGAACGAGCACCGACCAGGAGATCAAGTCCGCGTATCGGAAGATCGCGATGAAGTACCACCCGGACCGAAACCCCGGGGACAAGGCGGCCGAGGATCAGTTCAAGGAGGCGGCCGAGGCATACAGCGTTCTCTCCGACCCCGACAAGCGGAAGCGATACGACGCCTACGGCCACGCGGGCGTTTCAAGTTCCGCGGGTTCGGCCGGCTTTGATCCTTCCACCTTCGCGGACTTCTCCGACATTCTGGGCGACTTCTTCGGTCTCGGGGATCCGGGGAGGCGAAGGGGCGGAGGGGCCAGGCGTGGAGCCGACCTCCGCTACACCATCGAGATCGATTTCGAAGAGGGTCTGTTCGGCGCCACCAAGACGATCCGGGTGCCGCGTCATGAGAAGTGCGCCACGTGCAGCGGCTCGGGTGCCGCGGCCGGGAGCAAGCCGACCACCTGCGGCACGTGCAACGGCACGGGGCAGATCGCGTTTCAGCAGGGATTCTTCACTGTGGCCCGCACCTGCGGACGCTGCCGCGGCTCGGGCAAGATCATCGCCTCGCCCTGCCGCGACTGTCGCGGCGAGGGTCTCGTGCCCAAGGAGCGGGAGATCCAGATCAAGATTCCCGCGGGTGTGGACACGGGATCCCAACTCCGCGTGTCGGGCGAAGGCGAGCCCGGTATGAGTTCGGCCCCGCCCGGCGATCTCTACGTCGTTTTGCGCGTGCGCGACCACAAGGACGGTTTCTTCAAACGCGACGGCACGGCCCTGGTCTGCGAGATTCCGATCAGCTTCGTCCAGGCGATCCTCGGCGACCAGGTCGAGATTCCCATGCCGGACGGGTCGCGCGCCAAGGTCACCGTCCCCGAAGGCGCTCAACCGGGGTCGGTGCTCAGGCTGCGCGGGCAGGGCGCTCCCGAACTGGGGGGCCGCGGCCGCGGCGATCTCTACGTCCAGATCAAGGTGGTCATACCCAGGAAGATCGGCGGCGAGGAGAAGAAACTCCTCGAGAAGCTCGGCAAGACCATGAACGTCGATCTCAATTCCAAGGGCAAATCGTTCTTCGAAAAAGTTCGCGATTTATTGGATTAGCTGGAGGGCCGCACACCGCAACGGAAAGCCATGCTCAGCCCCCCAGACCCCCACGCTCCGCCCGAAGCTTCCGTTACCGCCTGGGCCCTCGTCGTTCCCGAGGCGATGGAGGACGAAGCCTCCGGGTTGATGTGGACCCCGGGCTGCACGGGTGTAACCATCGAGAAGGCCGCCGAGAACGCGATCCGTCTGGTGTGTTTCTACGATGACGCGGAAGCGCACGCCGAAGAGGTCCAAAGTGTGGCCGGGGTACTCGGAACCACTGCGCTACGGATCCAGGTTCCAAATCCCGACTGGGTGCAGAAGTTCAAAGAGACCTTCATCACCTTCGACGTGCCTCCGTTTCGGATCGTGCCTGAATGGGTGGTCGATCCCCCCACCGCCTTGCGGGAGCGGAGTCCGGTGATCCTCCGCGTCGATCCGGGCCGCGCGTTCGGAACCGGCGCGCACGAATCAACGCGCCTGTGCCTTGAGACCCTGGGCGCGATCGCTCCCGTCCTGGGAAAGCAGCCGCGAACCCTCGACCTCGGCTGCGGAAGCGGAATCCTCGGCATCGCGGCGATCCGTCTCGTAAACGCCCGGGTCACGGCCTGCGACTACGATCCTCTCGCGATCGCGGTGGCGCACAAACACGCGCGGCTGAACGACGTGAAGCTGCGGCTGCTCCAGATGGATGGATGCCGGAGCCTCCGGCCGGGGCAGTTCGATCTGGTCCTTGCCAACCTGATGGCCCCATTTCTCATCGACCGGGTCGCCGAGATCACCGCGATGGGGGCGCTCGGGTGCCGCTTCATCCTCGCGGGCCTGCTTCGGGAAGAAGAAGCGGCGGTGAGGACTTCATGGCCCTCGGACTGGAAAGTGACCGCCTCCTATCGTGGCGACTGGGCCAGCCTCCTCTACGAGCGGCCATGAGCCTGCACCGATTCCACGTGCCGTCCGTGGCGCCCGGAACCATGGCGCTCCCCGAGGCGGCGCGTCAGCACGCGACGCGCGTGATCCGGCTGGGTGTGGGAGATCGCTTTCGTGTGTTCGACGCGGGGCTCGAGTTCGAGGCCACGATCACCGCGATCGAGAAGCATCGCGTCCTGATCGAGGTCGGGGCCGCGGCCTCCGGCGCAACGGAGCGCTCGATCCCCCTTCACCTCATCATGAGTCCGCTCAAGGGAGACCTGAGCGAACTGGTGATTCAGAAGGCGACGGAGCTGGGCGTCGCGCGCATCACGCCCGCGATCTTCGATCGCACCGACACGGTTGCAAGACGCGATCCTTCGGAGGCGCGTACCCTGCGGTGGCATCGTGTGGCCACGAGCGCCGCAGAGCAGTCGGGACGTTGTGTCGTTCCGAAGATCGAGCCCCTGGTCGACCTGCGGCAGGCCATGACTTCTCTTGGGCCCACCAGTGACGGCGAGTTGAGGATCGTCGCCGCCGAACCCTCGCTCGACATTCACGTTTCGCCTCGGTCAGCCAGCGCCGCGGGCGTTCGCTCGGTGGTGGTCGCCGTGGGCCCCGCGGGCGGATTCAGCGGCGCGGACGTGGAGGCCTTGACCGCGGCCTCGTTCTCACCGGAGCGTTTCGCCCTTCACACCCTCCGGTCGGAAACCGCGTGCCTGGCCGCCCTCGCCATCCTCGGAGCCCGCCACCGCTAATTTCGAGCCGGCGCGCGGGTTCGGGGCGGGTAGGGGCACGAGGGCACGCGCGGCGTGCCCCTACGGTTGCGATTCCGCGCGGTCTCGGCCGAGGCCACGCTGGCCGCAATTTCGGGGCGGGTAGGGGCACGCTGCGCGTGCCCTTCGATGCCCCTACAGGGTCTCACCGCAGAAGGGACATTTCGTTGATCGCTGGGGCTGCGGCCTGCCGCAGTTCCAGCACAGCCCTCTCTTCGGGGCCTCCCGCGCGCGCAGGCGTTTGCGTATCTCCTCCATCTCCGTCTGCCGATGGTCGATGTCGGCGGCGGTCTGAAGATCCTCGAGGAGTTCGGACGCCGAAAGGTAGCGAACGGTGAGATCGGGCGCCATCGCCTTCATCACGATGTCCGAGAGTTCCTTGGAGATCCGGGAGTTGCGGACGCGCGGCGCGGTGCATCGCCCCTGCGAGACCATCCGCTCGATCTCCGCGGGATTCGGGCTGAAATAAGGCAGCATTCCCGTGAGCATCTGGTACAGCATCACCCCCACCGAATAGACGTCCGCGGGCAGCTGGGCCTTGCCCGCGAACTGTTCGGGCGCCATGTAGGGGGGCGATCCGATGACCGTGTTCGCGTGGGCACGGTCGAGAATGCGGGAGGTGCCGAAATCGGCGACCTTGAGCAGGCCGCCTTCGGACACGAGAACGTTCGCGGGACGCAGGTCGCGATGAAGGATCTGCGCCTTGTGGGCGTGCTCCACACCCTTGAGGATCTGCACCGCCATCTCGACCGCCTTGAACTGATCGAGCACCTTCTCACGGTCGAGCAGCCCTTCGAGGCTCTCGCCCTTCACGTATTCCATCACGATGAAGAAGGTCCCGTCGATCTTCTCGGCGGTGAGGATCGACACGATGTTCGGGTGATTGAGGGCCGCGAGGAGGCGCGATTCCTGGAGAAGGTCCTCCTCCTTGCCGGTCTGGCGGTGGGGAACCTTGATCGCGACTTTCTTGTCTATCCAGGTGTCACGGACGAGGAAAACCGTGCCAAAGCCCCCCGACCCAAGATTCTGGAGGATCTGATATTTCCCGACATTTTGGCCCAGCAAAAACACGCGCGGCGAGAGTATACGAGCCCTTGAGCAGGGCCTTCGCGGCGTCTCTATTACTCGAGAAAGAGACCCTTCCGGAGCTTTTCCATCTGCTCCGGCGTGACGTTCTGACGCTTCAGGGCTCTCATCATCTTCGATGCGCCGAAGGCGATCGGCCGATATCCGCAGCCCTCGAGCATCTCCGGATCCGCCTGGTACATCAGTTTCCGCGGGTAGTCGCGGCACATCCCGGGCCGCGAGTCGTAGCTGTCGCAGCTTCTGGTCTTCCGGTCGAAGTGCTCGCATCGGAAGACGAAGGCTCCGGACGGCTTGTCTTCGCGCACCAGATGGAAGCGGTTGACGTGCTTCTGCCAGGCGATGAAGAGGGCGCGGAGCGAACGAAACCTGCGCACCGGCCAGAACACCGAGATCGCAGGCGCCTCGCAGCACGCGGCGCAGCGCCGGCACGCGCCGCCCAGGTCGAACGCGGGTTTCTCGCGATTCGGCCGCCACTTGCGTTCGAAGGCCAGATCGAACTCGAAGGCGGCCAGGGCCAGCCGTTTGAGAACCCGCCGGGGAAAATTGTCGCGCATGGAAAGGCGGAGGGTAACATTTCACCACCTTGCCCCCTTTTGCCGTGCGGGAGATGGCGTTGCTGGGCGTCGCCACGCTTCTGCCGCGCGCCCTGCTCGCGATCGGTCTCGGAGTCTGGGGGAGCCCCGAGCGATGGGAATACGACGTGATCGCGGCCAGCCTCGTCGACGGCACGGGCCTTGTCTACGATCGCGACGGCTTCACCTACCACGCCTACGCGCCGCCCCTGTGGTCCCTGGTTCTGGCCGCACTGCTCCTGCTTCCGGGCGATTCGCGTCTCAGCATCCAGATCACCCAGGCTCTCCTCTGCCTGGGAGCGGCGACCATCGTCGCGGTCCTGGCGCGCCGAATCTGCCGCGACGCGCGGACCGGGATGATCGCGGGATTGATGGTCGCCCTCCAGCCTTCACTCCTCTACTACTCCGTGGTGAAGAGCGATCCCCTGCCGCTTAACGCCTTCCTGCTCGGCGGCCTGGCCCTCGCCGGCTCTCACCTCATTCAGACGCCGGATCGGCGGTCTTCGGTCGCGTTCGGCCTGCTGGTGGGTCTCGGCACCCTGTCGCGGGGAACGCCTGCGGTGGCGTTGCCCCTCATCGTCGCGTTCCTCCTGGGGCGGTGGCGGCGGCAGGCCTGGCCATTCATCGCGGGAGCGAGCATCGCCTTCGCGATGTGCCTGACTCCGTGGCTCGGGCGCAACCTGGCGCTGATCGGAGCGCCGCTCATCACCTCCACCACCGGAGAGAATTTCTGGCGCGGGAATCATCGGGGCGCAAGCGGGGGCGTGGTCGACCTCGACGGCGGCGACATCACCACGATGATTCCCGTAAACGAATCCCTGCCAAAGACAATCAGGACGGTCCTCGCGGGCGGAACCGAACTTGAAAGGCACCGCGTGTTCATGGCCGAGGCCTGGCAATTCATCTCCGCTGACCCAGGGAGCGCAGCGGTGCTTTTCGCGCGCAAGCTGCGGACGTTCTGGTGGCGAATCGATTCGGATCCCCGGGACTACCCGCCTGTGGCAGCGCTCGGGTACCAGTGGATCTTCCGGGCGGAACTTCTATTCGCCCTTCTGGGCGCCTTCTTCATGCTCAAGGCTCCCTTAAGTTGCGAGGCGGCTGCGTGGTGCCTGGCGCTGATCATCGCGTTGAGCCTCCTGCAGTGCGCCTTCTATGTCCAGGGCCGCCACCGTTTCCTGATCGAGCCTGTGCTGCTCATGTTCACGGCCGCAGGAGTCGTCCGGCTGACCCGCCGGCTCTAGCCGTCCGTGGTGAAAGTCGACCGCGAGCGAAAGCGAGAGATTTTTCGTCAGATCAAGGCGCCGAACCGCAGGAATACCGGGAGTATTTCAAGGTTTGGCAACGCGGAGCTCTGCGGAAAAGATCCGCTTTCGGCGCGGAGGGACTTTCACCACGGGCTGCTAGAAGCGGCCGGGGCCCACCGAGACGTCGCCGCTGCCGGCGTCGACGTCGATCTTCACCTGAAGATCACCGCGTCGATACCCCTTGACCTTGCGGCGCTGCGTGATCGCGGTGGCATCGTCGAAGTCGCTCGTGACCTCGCCGCTGCCGACATCCGTCTTCATTTCGAACCCGAGGTTGCGCGGCAGCCTCAAGGAGACGTCGCCGCTGCCTGTGTCGGCGCTGACCCGGGCGAGCTTCGCGCCGCCGAGTTCGAGAGAAACATCGCCGCTGCCGGTGTCGGTGTCGACTTCCTCGGTGTCGTCGACTTCGAGGTGGATGCTGCCCGAACCCGTGTCCGCGCTCACGAAACGCGCGCTCGATCCTGCGACGTTGATGTCGCCCGAGCCGGTGTCGAGGTCGATCCGCTCGCCCGTGAACGAGTTGAGCATGCAGTCGCCGCTGCCGGTGTCGCATTTGAAGCTCCCGCGGCCGGAAGTGGCGTTGACGTCGCCTGAGCCCGTGTCCGCCACGATTTCCCCTTTGAAATCACTGAGGGCTATGCCCCCGGAGCCGGAGTCAAACTTCAAGGTTCCCTCGACCCCCGAGCCCTCGATGGCTCCGACGACGTTCCGGAACGTTCCCGTGACGCCCCGGGGGATCTCGACCACCAGATCGGCGTAGACCTCGAGGCCCCGGCTGCCGCTGACCGAGACACGGACGCCGTCATAGGTGACATTGTTGCTGCTCATGCCGGAGAACATCCGGTCGAAAAAGCCTCCTCCGCTGCCGCCATTTTCCCGGCCATACCGATAGGTCGTGTGGTCACCCAGGGGATAGATCATCCGAAGGGTGGGCAGACCGGTCTTGGCGTCGCGAACCTCCTGGAGTCTGAGAAGGTCGGCCGTCTTCTGATCGGCGCCATGAACGGTCGCGGTGACCACGACCTTTGCCCCCGAACCCTGTCGGACGATCATCCTCCCGACCAGATTCTCGACTCGAAACGGGCGACTCGGATCCGTGAGTTCCGCCCGCAGCGTGCGGGTTACCTCGGCCGAGGCGACGGACCCGGCGAAAACCAGGGAAACAAGAGCTATGGAAGCAAGGCGCATGGCGGATCTCCTCTATGGGAACGGCGTCTACCGGTAAAGACGCCAATGGTCCTCTCGAGGTTCCGGAGGACCCTCGAATTGCCTCGAGATTTCACTCGCCGCGGTGGAGAGTGATCTTTCGGACGGCCGCCGCACGAAAGGCCCGGACCCCGTAGCCCCTGACCCGGAAGAAGTGAGCGGTCTGTTCAAATTTGAGAACAACTTCGTTCGTTCCCACTTTCCAGGCCGCGGCGGGAAGTACGAAACGCACGGTCTGCCAGACTGGCGTTATCTCCTGCTGGCCGAGGGAGGTGCCGTTCACGAGCACCTCCAGCTTCTGAGGCCTTTCGGTCTCCATGGCCCGGATTTCGAGAGAGAGGCGCAGTTCGCCACGGCCGCGGAGAGGGAGCCACAAGTGTCCCTCCCGCCCGTCGATGAAGCGCGCCAGGGACCCGTCCTCGGATTCAACCTCGGAAAAGCGTCGAGCAGGCCTCGGCAGACGGACCCACCAATCCTCCGTTCCAAGGTCCAGGTCGGATCGCCCCTGACCCAGGAGAGTCGAGCCCGTGTATCCCTCCAGAAAGGCGACGGCAACGCTCGGCGAGACCACTTCGAGGCCATCGTAGACGGGACCGGCGACTGAGTCAGCGGTGACCTGCATGGCGGCCTGGATGGGCACGGGGGTCCCGGGCAGGGGTCGAAGGGAGTCGACCGCCACATCGTACTGATGGACCACGAGGACCAGCAGGGTGCCTGCGAGCACACCGGCTCGGGCGAGGGCCGGGGTGATCACGGCGAGACCCAGCGCGATGAGGGGAATCGTTCCCGTGAACCGGCGGACCTGGTACCAATCGAAGATGGATGCGTTCAGGCGCCACTGGAGAATGAGGACCAGAAAGGCCGCGATCACCCACGGCCGGCTCTTCCCCAGTGCAAAAGGCAGACCGAGGACGGCGAGGAGGGTCACGGGATACGTCGCGAAGAGCCCGCCCCGCTCCGAGAACAGCATCTCAAGGAGCTTCGGCGCCTCCGTCGCGACGAAGGCATCCCCATGAAGGACCTTGTGAGGGACGAGGAAGGGCGTCCCGAACATCGACCACCAGACCGCACTCTGGATCCAGGCGAGGCTGAGGAAGCCCGCGAGTGTCGCGGTACCCTCCCCCATCATGCGTCCGAGGTTCCGGTGGCCGAGCCAGGCGTCGAAGATGAAGACCGCGGGCACGAGAAGAAGAAGGCCGTCCTGCGAACGCACCAGATAGATCAGGCCACAGGCGAGGCCCGCCTTGAAAGCGCGCGCCGACGAACCGCTTTCGTGAAGCCGCTTCGCGCACACGACCACCAGCACCCCCGCGAAGAACTCGATGGCGTGGGCGAAGCTTGGGAGCACGCGCATGTAGAAGCGCAGGGGCGTGCCGAACCAGACGAGGAGCACGGCCAGCAATGACGCGAGGGGACCGATGAAGATGCGAAGCTCGCGGAAGAGAAGGAAAAGGCCCGCGCAACCAAGAGCGATCGAAGTCAGGCAGGCGGCCGCGATGAACATGGGCTCGGCGCCCGTCACCGCGAATCCGAATCCCAGGCCCAGAAACGACTGGATCAGATACAGGGGGACGAGCAGCACGCTCCACACCAGCGGGGCGCCGATGGGCAGGACATTTCGGGCACTCATCTCCTGGCCGAGCAGCGCGTAGTCGTTGGCAAGATCCAGATCCCGGTCGCCGATAAGGGAACGAGCGAACGTGAAGTAGTGGATCCCATCGGCATCGAGCGATCGCGGGTGCCGGAGGTACAAGAAGGCGGCGAGCAGGACGAGGACGAGGAGCGCAAAACGTTCGCCTCCCTTTCGTCGATGGCTCAGGAAGACGCTCCAGACGACCGCCACCGCCACCGCCGTGAGGGTGGCCTGGAAAAGGGGCACTCCCGGCTCGAGAGAAGGTCGGAGCAGATCGGCCGCGACCAGCGCGAACGCCAGCAGCACGAGACCAGGGCGGCGGTTCATGAAGGCTTTCACTATACTTTTGGCCGACCCAAGAGAACGCACCCGCGCTGGCAATTGGGCCCGCGCACGCGCATAAGAAGGACACATGACCGAACTGACAGAAGACGTCATCCGAAGGCTCCCGAAAACCGACCTCCACGTCCACCTCGACGGGTCGCTGCGCATCCCGACCCTGATCGAGCTGGCGAAGGAACGGCAGGTGAAGCTGCCCTCCTACACCGTGGAAGGCCTGCGCGAGCTGGTCTTCAAGGACACGTACAAGAACCTGCCCGAGTATCTCGAGGGCTTCTTGTACACCACCGCGGTGATGAGCGACGCGGAGGCGATCGAGCGCATCGCCTACGAGTTCTGCCTCGACAATCAGGCCGAAGGCGTCCGCTACGTCGAGGTCCGCTTCGCGCCCCAGCTTTCCGTGCGGTCGGGCCTGTCGATGTCGGAGGTGGTGAACGCGGTGGACCGGGGCCTGCGGCGCGCCGCGCGGGAGTTCAACGTGCGGCCGGAGATCCAGAACGGCACGGAGCCGAGGTTCGTGGCGGGGATGATCCTGTGCGCGATGCGCTACTTCGAGGGCACGTGGTCGGAAGGATTCGGGAGGCTCTTCGAGGCCATGCCCGAAGCCGACCGCTTCGAGCTCTATTCGACGGCGAGTGTGGAAGTGGCGCGCGCGGCCGCGCGCCTGCGCGACGAGGGTTGCCTCGTGGTCGGCATCGACCTCGCGGGCCAGGAAAAGGGCTACCCTGCCGGCGACCACAAGCACGCCTATCAGATCGCCCACGAGTCGTTTCTCGGCAAGACCGTGCACGCGGGCGAGGACTACGGCCCCGAGTCGATCTTCCAGGCCATCGGGGATCTCCACGCGGACCGCATCGGCCACGGCACGTGGCTCTTCAGCGAGGAGAAGATCCAGAGCCCGATCGCGAACCGGAAGGCGTATGTCGAGTCCCTGGTTCAGTTCGTTGCCGACAAACGGATCACCCTCGAGGTGTGTCTGACCTCGAACCAGCAGACCGTGCCGGAACTCGCGGACGACCTCTCAAAGCACCCCTTCGCCGAGATGAGGAAGCGGAAGCTCTCCACCACGTTTTGTACCGACAACCGACTCGTCTCGAACACCACGGTGTCCCGCGAAATCGGGCGCGCCGTGGAAGCCTTCGACCTCAATGCCCGCGAGGTCCGCGACTCCCTCATCTACGGGGTCAAGCGCAGCTTCTTCCCGGGGAGCTACCTCGAGAAGCGGCAGTACGTCCGCCAGTTCATCGACTTCGTCGACCGGATTCTGGGGAAGACCGAAAGCAGTTAGCAGGGGCGCTGAAAAAGGTCAGCACCCTGCGTGTCCCGGCGAAAGCCGGGATCCACTGACCGCTATTTGCCAGTGTGCTGCCTCATAAGTTCGCGGCACATGGGACGGCCGATGCATCCCGGATCGCTGCATCGCCCGTCCCCCGAGGGCAGGCTTCGCGCGCGCCCGAATATTCCCGATATTCGCGGCTTCTCGGCGCCTTGCGCTCCGAGCGCCCCGAGGGTCGCATGTACCGGGAACTTACGAGGCAGCACACTTTCACCGCGGACTGCCGGGAAAGGAAAGTCGGCCGCACGGGTTTTCGGCACCCGGCCAGGCAGGAGCCGCGGTCGGGCGCGGCCCCACCGCCCTTATGCGCTGGCCGCGGAGTCGAGCCTCGCCTGAAGTCCGTTGCGCGCGTCCCGCTCAGTTGCGGTCACGAAGGAGAAGTTCTCTTTCACGATGAGGGCCAGGAAGATCAACTCGTCGGTGGTGAGATTCACCGCGATCCGGTTCTCCTTCGGGCTCAGGACCACCTCGTTCAGTTTGTCGCGCAGCAGCTGACGCGCGTTCTGCTCGTCGTCGGTGATGAACTGATACTCCGCGCGGGAGATCTTCTGGAGAAATGCCAGCTCACGATGGTCCAGAAGGAACAATTTCGACGTGTTGGCCAATGCGGATCCCCCTCTTCAGTTACGCCCGATTCTAACGGCAGGCCGGACGCCGTCAGCGCACCTGGCCCGGATCACTTCCTTCGAGAAGCGAGCGCACCCATTCCGAGAACTTCCGGCCCCCCACGGCCTGCGTGTAGAAGGACGGCCGGTTGATCACGCAGTGCTCGACCCCCGCGGCGAGATAGGCACGGAAATTTGGACTCTCGGCGGAGATCTGCTCGACGTTACCGACCATTTTCGTCGACCAGTCGGCCGCGTCGTTCGCGGTGATCGAGCCTTTTGAAAGCGCGTAGAAGAAGATCTGCACTGAGTCGGTGCGGGTGTTGAACTGAGAGAACGAGGCGGTCGGGAAGAAACTCGCGACCGACGTGTAGAGCTTGGGAAGGGTCAGGGTGGCGGGATCCACTCGATCGAGGGCGAGGCTCGGAATGAAAGTGGGCCAGGCATCGGCCACGTTCCAGCTCGCGAGCGTCGTGGTGAAGAATCCTTCGGGAACAACCCCCGCAGCCGAATCCGCAAGCTGGACCATGCGGGCGCCCGGGTAGGCCTGCGCGATCTTCGCCGACCACAAGGCCGCGCCATAACCGCCGGCACTGCACCCCGCAACCACCACCTGGGAAGGCGCCGCCACATTCTCCCCCGCCCAGTTGAGCGCGGTGGTCGCGTTCGCCGCCCCCTTGTGCTGAATCGTGTAGGGGGCTCCGGTGAACCCGGTGTAGGACGCGGTCGCGTTGCCCCAGTGCAGGTCGCCCGTGCAATACGGAATGTACACGTGGGTGTAGTCCTTGAGCGGGTTTAGTGGGTTGGTGCGATCGTAGATCCCCTGGAGCTCACCGGTCTGTCGCGCCGTCTCCGGATCGCTGATGACCCTGCGGTTGTAGACATCCGCTTCGCAGGTGGAGCCGCTCCAGCACGCACCCCCGCCTTCGAACTCGATCAGCAGTTTCGAAGCGTCCCCGCGATGGACGAAGAAGCGATAGGGCGAGCCATCCGAGCACACCGTGTCGCCTCCGGGGACGATGGTTTCCCACTGTTGGGCCAGGGCTCGGGGTGCGAGGGCGAGGACAAGGAGGAGGGCGGCGGCGGGAGGCTTCATCATGATCCTTTAGTTCGCGGCGACGGTGCGCTCGACGCGCTCGACGATGTCCTTGAGCGACGCCCCGGGGAGAAAGACCTCGGAAACGCCCATGGTGCGCAGAGGCTCTATGTCCTGGCTCGGGATGATGCCGCCCACGAAGACACGTGTGCTTCCCATGCCTTTCTCCTTGAGCAGGGCCACAATCTTTTCGCAGATTGGCAGATGCGCTCCGGAAAGAATGGAGAGACCGATAATGTCGGCGTCCTCCTGGGCGGCGGCGCTCACGATCTGTTCGGGGGTCTGGCGCAGTCCGGTGTAGACCACTTCCATGCCCGCGTCGCGCAGCGCGCGCGCCACGACCTTGGCGCCGCGGTCGTGGCCGTCGAGACCGGGCTTGGCGACAACGACGCGGATCTTCCTGCTGCGCTGGGCTTCGGTCATGAGGGGACAGGGATTATAGGGTTGCTAGCCCTTTGCGGTCTCGGTGGCCGCGGCCCAGGCGATTTTCTCGCGCAACGCCTTCATCGCCGCGGCGTCCGGCGTCATGGGTTCCCAGCCGATGCCGAGACCCTTTCCGTCGAACTTCGGAATGATGTGGAAGTGGACGTGGAAGACCGCCTGATGCGCCTCGGGTCCGTTGTTTTGGAGGACGTTAAAGGCGGTGGCCCCGGTCGCCTGCAGCACCGCGCGCGCGATGCGCGGCAGCACCCGGCCGATCGCGGCCGCCGATTCCTCGGATAGCTTGTCGAGCGTCGGCACGGCTTCCTTGGGGATCACGAGAGTGTGCCCGGGCGAGAGAGGATTCACGTCGAGGAACGCCAGGACGTGATCGTCTTCGTAAACGCGGTGGCAGGGGATCTCGCCCTCGATGATGCGGCCGAATATGGTTTCGCTCATTGGTAGAGCCTACTTTCCTGACCAGCGTTGCGCCGCGGTCATTTCCGTAGGCCCCCTTTCAAACCGTGCGTGCCGATTTCCGGCACACGGCTTGGCGTAGGGATCCTACGGCCGCGGGATGGGTTTGGCGGAGCCTGCCTGACCAGGCCCGGGCAGCCGGCGCTCGCCCTGGGTCAGGTTGCCAAACATGATGCTGTCGCGATCCCACCCCGCGTAGGTATCCTCAAGCCCAAGCGCGTGGCCGATCTCATGCAGAACAACGCTGAGGAGATCGAGGCGCCCCGCAGGTCCTGCCGAAGGATCGGCAACGCGTCGTGTCGGCGAGATCGCCGTCCCGAACATTCTTTCGTCTCCGACGGCGGTATCCATCCACCAGCCGTTGCCGGCCGCGTCATCATCCACGCGGGTCCCATCGCTTCCCGTCTCGGCGAGAGACGAGCCAGGCAGGCTCGCCACTTCAAACTTCATGCTGTGGATAAGCGCAGACTGTTCGGGCGTCAGGCCTGAGGCAGTCCAGCGTTCCAAGGCGGCTTCGACGACGCGTTCCAAGGCGGCTTGAGTGAGGTTCATGTCACCGCTTGGCGCCGGGAGAGACTGACTGCTCTCGATCCCGCCCGGAGCGAAGAGCAGGGGCAGCGGGGGGGCCGCTTGCCCGTAGGTTGGGGAACCGCCAACGCTGATGCTGGCGACGTCGTTGAAGCCGTTTGCGTCGTCGAGCTCACTCGCGTTTGCGGCGCCGGTGGCAGCGAGCTGAACAACGTTGAAGACCTTGGTCGTGCTGCTCTCGCTTCGCCGCAGTCGAATGTAGGTGCCATCACCCGCTTGACCCGCGACGTTGGAAATCACGTTGCCAGAGATCGTCGCCCGGACGATCCCGGCATCGCCACCTGAGGGCAGGTGGTCCTGTTGTTGGACGGCGATGGCGCGTCCACTATTGATATTCCGGATCGTGTTGCCAGTGATGGTCACGTTGGTAGCGTTGTTTCCAGCCACCGTGCTGATGCCGTGGCTCACGTTGATTCCGGTGAATGAAACCGATTCCTGGACGAGGTTCCCGGTGATCCCAATGGTCGCCAGAATGCGGCCCTCGTTCTGCACTCGAATCGGGAATCCTACGCTCGCACCGGAGCCCACGACACCAAACGTTCCGATCGTGTTATTCCGGATCTTCCCGATGATGGACTTCGTAAACGGGGGGTTCGCGTCCGCGAAGACGTTGACGGCGATGGCACGGCTCCCCTGAATCGAGTTTCCATTGAAGTCGAAGACCACCTGTCCGTTGCCCGCCACCGACGCCTGAGGGCCGACGTTGTTGTTGGTGAAGGTGGCGCCCGACACGTTACAGGTCATCGTTCCGCCCGAGCCCGAATGGTCACACTGCACACCCGTCGCGGTGATGATCTTGCCGCCCGAGGTGTCGGTATTGCCGGTGAACGTGCCGCTCGTGAGATTGAGCGCCATGTTCGCGGACCCCCCGCCGGCCACGAGGAAATTGAAGAGGTTCCCGTGGTTTAGCTGGAGCCCATTGCTCGAGAGCGCGTTCCCCGACATCTGGAGGTCGGTCAGGGTTCCCGTGTTGTTGGTGATCTGGAGTTCGAACTCGAAGTTGTTCTTGATGATCGTGCTCGTGATGCTCGTGGGATTGGACCCGCCGAACGCGGTGCCGACGAGGTTATACAGGTCGACGCCGACCTCATCTGGAAGCGAGGTTCCGGTGTCTCCATTGGCTTCGATGTTGCAGTTGCCCAACTGGAAACCATTGATGGTGCTCGGATCAATCACCCCGGAAGGATTGGCGACGGTCCCGCCGTAGATGCCGCTGTGATTGTTGCCGCTGATGTTCATGTAGTTCAGTCGAACGTTCTCTACACTGAAGAGGCGTACGCCGGGCGTGCCGGTCGCTTCTGAATTGCCGGTCTTGCCCGAGATCGAGCCACCGGTGCACGAACCGGCGGTGGTGCACGTGCCGCCGTTGCCGGTGACGGTGAAGCTGCCGGTGGTACTGGTGAGGGTGATGCCGGGAACCGTTCCCCCGACCGATGTAATGCTCTGGAAGGAGAACACGCCCCCGGTGTTCGAGAGGGTCACAGCGGCGGCGGCGCCGGTGGTGATCGACACTTCGCTCACGGAGACGCCGGTGATCGCGGCGCCGTCGTTCATCCCCGTGCTCGCCCCGGTCGAGAGGTTGAAGCCCTGGGCCTTTACGTTGCTGCCGTTCAGCGTCACTGTCCCCTGGATCGTCGGTCGCGTTCCGTTGATCGTCGGCCGTGCGATCGTCCCGGTTGGCGGCGTGATCCCCATAAGGGCATCAAAGCTCGCACCCGTCGCGCCCTGGCCAATCAACCACTGCGCCGTCGCCTGAGTCCCGTCGCCGGCGAGGCTCACGCCCGTGCCTCCTGCGGTCGTCCCCGTGAGGACGAAGATCCGGTGGTTCACCGTGGTTCCCTTCGCGGTGTTCGCCGAAGACAGGATGTTGAAGGGGTTCGACAGCCGGCCGTCGCCGTTCACGCCAAGAGCCGGGTTCACAAACCAGATCACCGGCCCGCCGACCGCGATGGAGATCGTCGCGGCGGTGCTGGTGGCGGCGGGAGCCGGGCAGCCGGTGTCTGAAACCGTGTAGCTCACGGTCGCGGTGCCGACAAAGCCTGCGGCGGGCTCGAAGTCAAACGTGCCCGCGCCGAGGTCCACGTTGAACACTGTCCCGTTCGTCACTGTGGTTCCGATGTTGGCGACCGAGAAGGGGGTGGACACACAACCGTTGACGCCGTTGTCCACATCAGTGACGCCTGTTAGCAACGAAGCGTCAATGCCATTACGCCGCATGTTCGCCTGAACCGCGCTCCCCTTCGGGAGCGCCACCGGCGCGTCGTTCACTGCGGTCACCGTGATGGTGCCCGTCACCACGGCACTCAGGTTATTGACGCCGGAGCCGTCGTTCACCTGCCAGGAGATCGTGCGCGTGGGCGTCATGGGATTCTGTGAAGCGTTTGCGTAGGTGACGGAGCGCAGGGCCGTCTGATAAGCAGCCTTGGTGACATTCCCGCTGAGCGTCAGGGTCGGGGAAACGAAGCTGACGCCAACCCCCTGGCCCGCGCAGGCCGGGCAGGCGAGCACGTCGTCCGCGCTGACGTTCGCGCTGATCGAGACCGATGCGGCGGTGAGGTTCGCGTTGTCGACGTCGGCGACGGTAAGAAGGCTGTCGAGCGTTGTCGCCGCGTTCCCTTCCGTGAAACTGATCCCGGCGGAGTTGAGCGCCAGCACCGGATTGTCGTTGACGGCGGTCACGTTCACCGTGCTCGTCACCAGTGCGCTCGTGTTCGTGTCCGTGTCGGTCGCCGACCAGGTGATGGTTCGCCCGAGGGTCGACGGAGCCTCCGACGTGTTGACATAGGTGACTGACCGCATGGCCAGCTGATAGCCCGTGATGGTCACATTGTTCGACAGGGTCAGAAGGCCGCTTGCCGGCGTGAAAACCGCATTGATCCCCTGGCCGGCACAGGCCGGACACGCGAGCACATCCTGCCCGTTGGCGTAATTCGCGGTGATCTGGACCGTGGCCCCGGAAAGATTGACGCTGTCCGCATCCGTCACGGTCAAAACGCTCTCGATCGCGGTGGCCGCCTGGTTCTCGGTATAGGCCATCACCGTTCCAACGGAGGCGATGACGGGCCGTGCCCGCACGATGATGGTGTACGGGCGCGAACCCTTGCACCCGTTCGCGGCCGTGGCCTCAACGGTGAAGTTGAACGTGCCGGTCGCCGTCGGCGTGCCCGAGAGGGCGCCTCCGGCGGCAAGGGTCAGACCGCCGGGGAGTGCCCCCGCCGTGACCGCGAAGGTATACGGTCCCGTGCCGCCGGTGGCCGTGATCGTCTGGCTGTAGACCGTGCCCACGAGCCCGTTCGGAGTGGTGGCGGGATTGACCGTGATCACGGGACAAACCTTGAACGTGTAGGCGCGCGTTCCCGCGCATAGATTGTCGTCGAGAACCTTCGCGGTGAAGCTGAACGTGCCGCTCGCGGTCGGAGTGCCGGAAAGGGACCCCGCCGAACTCAAAGTGAGACCTGTGGGCAATGCGCCGAACGAAACGTTCCACGTGCCGGTTCCGGCACCGCCGGTCTGGGTCAGAGCCTGCGGGCCATATGCGACGCTCGGCACGCCATTGGGAATGGTCGCGGGGTTCACGGTGATCGCCGCACAGGTCGCGATGTTGAACGGATCGCTCTCGTCGCATACCGACAGATCGGACGTCCAGCAAACCTTGAGCTTGCAACGCAACACCGAGTCACACACTCCGGTCGGGCTCCAGAAATAGTTCCCTCGCGTGGTCCATGCGCTCGGGGCGCTCGCGACGATCGCTTCGGTGTAATTGGCGGGAGCGCCGCCCCCGTTCCGGCTGAGGTCGATCTTGACGGTGGGAGATCCCATGTTGTGATTCCAGCGGATCTCGCTCGACACCGATGGCGCCAACGCTCCCTCCAGCGGGCGCATGACCACGATTTGGGGCGCGGCCGACACCACGAAGGGCACGCTGTCGTCCTGCGTCGCGTTTGACGCTATCGCGCGGATCTTCGCCGCGGGCCAGGGTGCCGTACACCCTCCGGGCGGCGCGGGAACCGTCCAGGAGAAGGTCGCAGACGTCGACGCTATGGCCACGACCTCTCCGGTGGTGATGGTCTCCACGCTGCAGGCTCCGCCCGCGAAGTTGCCATCGCGATCCAGCTGCAGGGTGAAGGTGGGAAGCCCGCTCGCCGGCGCCAGCGTGAAGCCCCACTTCATGATCTGAGTCACGCCTTCCGCCCAGCTTTCCGTCGAGAGGCTTGGGGACAACACGGTCGTGGAGTCACCGAAAGTGAACGTATCGAACAGGATGTTGTCGTCCGCGCCGGCACCATCGCTTCCGTACGCGATCACGAACTGGGGACGCTGATCCCGGGTGATACCTACGCTCGGTTCGAACTGACCTCCGGCGATCGTCGTGTTCGCCTGGGTCTGCGCAGAAAGGGCGGAGCCGTCGGCTCGAAACCGCCTGAAGGCGATATCCCCGCTCCCCGCATCCGTCCGCCACGCCACCACCGAATCACCGTTGGCCGAAACCGATACCGAGGGAGTCCCCTGGTTGCCCGCGGTCGTGCCGTTCACGACGAATTCGGCGAGACGCTTCTGCCCGTTCGACGCGAAGCGTTGCGCGAAGATGTCCGTTCCCGTACCGGGGCCCTTCCAGACCACGAGCGTCTCGCCGCCGGTGCCCACCGATACGCCGGGCTCATCCTGGTCGCCCGCAACCGAGGTATTCGCCCGAACCTCGACCACGAGGGGTGACCCGGTGGCGTTGTATCTCCTCACGAAGACGTCCTTCTGCCCGGCCGAAGACCTCACCCACGCCACCACCGTTTCTCCGTCGTCGACTTTCATGGCTACAGCGGGACGGCCATTCGCATCCACGGAGGTGAGGGCGGTTTCGCCACCCACGGCGGCGCCTGCGGCGTCATACCATTGCGCGTACACCTGGAGCGACCCGGACTGATCGCTCTCCCACGCCACCACGAAGCGTCCGTCCAACGCCATGGCCACGGCGGGCGCGCTACGCACGCCGGTGGTCGTGGTGTTGACGCGAACCTCACTGGCCGGAATCGAAGTGCCGGCCGCCAGGAACCGACTCACGAAGATCCCCGAATCCGCGACGTCGGGGCCGGCCCACGTCACCACGAAGTTCCCTGCCCCGTCCACCGCAACGCCCGGCGTGACCTGGTTCCCGACCACGCCAGTCGTGGCGGAGTTCACGAGGATCTCGGCGGAGAGCGGTGCTCCCGCTGCGTTGAAGACTCGGGCAACGAGTCCAGTCCCCGATCCGTCCGAGCCATCCGCCGACCACGCGATCACCGATCCGCCGGTCACATCCGAGCGCACCGCTACCGATGGGCGCGACTTGGCCCCGGCCGATGTCGAGTTCGCCCCGGTTTCGGCCGCCATCGCCATGGGCGCGGCCAGAAACGCGGCCAGCATCAGACCGGCCGGCATTTTGAGTGTTCCGCGAATAGCTCTCACCTCAGGGGTTCCATTCATTGATTCGCTGCCTACGAAGCCGGCGGTGCGGTGACTGAGCTGTACATCCCGATCCCGCCGTCGGTAAGCGCGCCCACCGGTGTCGCGGCCTCCGTATCGCTCGTCGCGAGTCGAACACATTCGGGCTTCCGCCAGAGGACCCGCTGGTCAGGCGTTTCGGGGCTGACCCCGCCTTCTGGATTGTTTTCGTTGGCTGAAGTCATGCTGGAACCTGCTCATTCAAAGGGGGCCCCTCGCGCAAGCGCTCAGAGCGAAGATCGGGGAGCGGGAGCATACTCCGGTCCGGGCAAGCTGTCCTGCGAGATCAAGACTTGCAGGAGATACGGGTGACCAGGCCGCGCCGCTCGATATCCGCGAGGAAGGCCACCACATCGGTCTGGCACGTGGCTTCGTCGACATGGAACTCCGCCACCAGCCTCGAACACACTTCAGCCACGGTCCGGTGTGCATCGAGAAGCTCGAAGATCCGGGTCCCCGGGGACCCGAGGCCAAAGTAGGCGCCGCGAGACTCCGAGAAGAGGGCGAGTTCTCCATCGATTCGCGCTTCCGTCAGTTCCTTCACGGGAGCGAAACGATCCGACAAGGTCACCGGAGGAGGCATCAGGGAGGGCCTCCCAGGGAGGGCTTGTCGGGGTCGTACCCGAAACGGCGCATCATCGCCGCATGATCGCGCGAGATGGCCTCGACCTGGGCCGGCGTCAAGCCGGTTCGCCACTGCCCGGCTTTCCCCTCGCGGAAGAATCGCTCGGCTGCTGGAGGCCTTTCGCGAAAGCCAACCAGATCCTCCTGCCGCCGCAGTTCTTCAAAAGCGCTGTGGCTCACCGCCCGGTCGATCGCGCACGCCTCCGAGGTTATTCCCGTGAACGACGCCAGCTTCGAGAGGGTCGTCGACGGATCGGTCTGGAGATCCTCATAGCGGACCACATGCTTTGGAAAGCCGTCGTGGTCCAGCCAGCTCGATGCGTGTCCGCTCCATGTCGAGAGCCGTTGCTCGAGCTGGGCCGCGAGCCTCACGCCGGTCGCCGCCAGACTGAATGTGTCCTGCGACATCCGTTCTATGGCCCTGTCGATCGAGACACCCATGTGATGCGCGAAGGATATGGCTACATCCCTAGGGTCTCGGACGATGTAGATCACGCCGGCGGTGGCCGTAGCCGGAAAGAGGGCGACGCCGTCCTGCGCGAGTCGCGCATCGTGCACCTTCAGGAAGAGGGGGCCTGTGGCGCCACGCGCCAGATCCTCGTAGAGGCGCGGTCTCAGGCGGGCGATCTCGTGCGGCGTCAGGTCGGAGGCGGCGATCCCCAGCCGCTCGTCGAACATGTGGCGCGCGCTCGCGATCGGCGTGGGGTCGAGGGCGTTGATGCTCACCGGGGCCTCCGATCCGCGCAGCAGGTTCGAGAGCAGGATTCGCACCCAGGTGTTCCCCGACTTGGGATAGGAGGCGAGCCAGACAATCCCCTTCACGCGACGACGCCCAGATCCTGAAGAACCATCCCCACGACTTCACCGAAGGGCGCGTGCTGGGGTCGAAAGACCTTCCGCACGGAAAGGTTTCCGGCGGCCTCAGCGCAGTGAAGGAAGTGGCGTCTCTTCCGGGCCGGCTCAACCATGCGAAGACGATAGGTATTGGCGATGAGGGCCTCGAGCTTTCGCACCCCCTCGACCGGCTCGATGCTCAGCGTGGGCTTGTTCCACGTCCGGAGCACGTAGACGCGCCTCAGAACCATGGTCTTCGCGGCGGCGGGTGTGGTGGGCACGCGGTACTTCTCCATCTCCGGCCGCACTCGCTCAAACGTCCCCGCAGCGTCTTCCTCGAAGAAATGGGTCATGGCGTCGGCCCAGAGCTTCATGTGAGGAGGACCCGGAGCCACCAGCGATTCTCCCGAGGCCCCACGCGACAACGCGCAAATGTCATCCGTGATCAAGGTATGACCGCGTCGTTCAAGCCCCGCGACCATGGTGGATTTCCCGGCGCCTGAATGTCCGACGAACGCAATGGCCGCGCCGTCAACCGCCACCGCACTTGCATGCAAAGGCAAAACCCCACGCTGATGGAGGAGCACGCCCATCGGTGTTCCGAGCAGGAAGAGGCGGATGGTGGCGGGGTCGGCGCCTGGTTCGACCGCCACTCGAATCTCGCGGCCGGAACTGACCAGATACCGGGCAACCCCCGGGACGGTGAGCAAAGCGCGATCCTCGTAGAGCTCGAAGAGAGAACTGCCGCCCCCTTCCCGAAGGCTCTCGGGAACGTCACCGAGAAGAATCGATGCGTCGATCGCCCCTTCGGTCTCCGAGAGTTCGGGGCAGAGGACCTGCGACTGCACGACCAGGCCAAACAGGCTATAAAGGAGAGGCTTCGAAGACATGTTGAGCCCGAGCGCGAGTGTATCAGACGGTCCGAACGTGCCGCGGCCCGGTCGGTGGTCGGACCGGATCGCCCTTCTTGAAGCGGGGGTGTGCCTTGCCATTGCCGGGTTTTCCGTCCATGCCGTCCCGTTCCGGTGGCTCGGAAACGCGTTGCGGCGCCCCGGTGGTTCAAGACGAGAGAGGGCCGATGACCATCGTCAGGCGCGGCGGGTTGGCTGGGCGATTCGACGCGCGGTCGCGAAGAGTCCCGTTCGCTTCGCCTGCCTCGCCCAATCCGTAGCCGCGAAGGCGATGCTCGCGCGCCGCCGCACACCAAGCACGCTGCATCTGGGGGTTCGCAAGACCGAGCAGGGCGAACTGGCCGCCCACGCCTGGCTGCTTGTTGGCGGAACGTTCGTTACCGGTCGCATGGGCCACAAGCAGTTCACCGTCGTGGCCAGGTTCGACTGAACTCCGCAAGGCCGGTCTCACCGACGCGCATGAACGACGCTCGCGCCAGAGACTGCTGGCCCACGCCACCGCAGTCGCGTGCTCTCCGGGCCGCCCTGCGCCGCGGGCCCCAGGCGCGGCCGGCCATCGAGGAATGGGCCCTTAACTTCGTCCCGGGGCAGGTCGATCCGGGCACGCAGCGCCTGCTTTCCCTTGTTCACGAGAACGCACGCGAACACGAGATCACCACCCCCTGGGATGACCGGCTTGCGGCCCGGCGGCGCGCGGCCCTGAAGCAGGTCTCGCGTTCCCTCGAGACCGGCAAGGCCACGGTGGCCCTCCTCGAAAAGAAGGAGATCGAGGCCCTGCTCCTCAAGGGACTGCCGCTCGCCGCCCTCTACTACAAAGCACCCGAGTTGCGACCGATGGGCGATGTGGATGTCCTGGTCAGGGTCGGTGCGGTGACGGATGCGTTGAACACCCTGAGCGCCTCGGGAATCCGCCGAACCGATTCCGGCGCGGACGCGTCGTTCGACGCGCTCGGCGCGCATGCCCTGGCCCTCGCCGACGAGAACGGCCGCTGCATCGACCTTCACTGGCACGTCTTCGATGGCTGCTTCAAGGCCGGGGACGATGATGAGCTCTGGAGCCGGTCACAGCCGTGGGTCCTGGGCGAGCACCGGGTTCGGGCACTCTCGGCCGCCGATCAGTTCCTCCATGTCTGCGTTCATGGTCACCGATGGATTCTTGTTCCGTCGTGCCGGTGGGTCGCCGACGCCGTCACCGTCCTTCGCACCACGACGGACCTCGACTGGGACGTCGTGCTGCGGGAGGCGCGATCGCGTTCCTTCACCGCGGTGCTGCGCGAAGCCCTTCCCTACCTCAGCGACGTGACCGGTGAGCCGGATATCGTGCCCGCTTCGGTGCTCAACGACTTGAAGCGCGGGCGCGTGTCGTGGAGAGAAGGAACCGCGCAGCGCGCCCGAACCATCGCTCCCGAACTGCGCGGCGGACTCATGAGCCTCGGGCTCCACGCCGACAGCTACGCCCGGCTGCGGCGCTCGGGGGCGATCAGCGGCGGCATCTCCGGATGGCGAGAGATGGCGCGCAGGACGTGGGGCCTCAAGCAACTGCGAGAGCTGCCCCTGGCGGTACTCCTAAGAGGAGCGCGTCGGATCCGGCAGATCTGGAGTTGGCGTCATTCGGCGGATGCGCGGGCATGACCGCCGTCGCCTCCCTCGCCTTCTTCGACGATAGGCCCGTGCATCCTCACAACGACCGGCCGAGCCGTATCAACCAGGCTCTGGCGCGGTTCGGCCCCGATCGAAGGGACGTTCAGTGCTTCCCCGGCGTTGCCCTTTTCAGAGGCCTGTTGAGGATCACGCCCGAGGACCGATTCGATGAACAGCCCGTGGTCCACGAGCCCTCCGGCACCGCGCTTGTCGCCGACATCCGGCTGGACAACCGCGAAGAGCTTGCCCGTGAACTCGGGTGGCCCGCGGAGCGCGCTCAGGGGGGCCCCGACTGCGACTTCGCCATGGCCGCGTACCTCCGATGGGGGGCGTCCTTTCATCAGAAGCTCCTCGGGGCTTTCGCCCTCATCATCTGGGACGCTCGGAATCGCCGTCTCTTCGCGGTGCGCGATCCGATGGGCGAACGCTCTCTCTTCTATGGAACGCCGCGAGGCGGCGGGGCCGCGGTCGCGTCGTCCCCATGCGCACTTCTGGCCGCGGGCGTCGCCGGCGATCTGAATGAGTGCAAGGTCGCGGATGCTCTGGCCCGACTCCCCGTAGATGGAGTATCCACCTATCACCGCGATATCTTCCGCCTGCCTCCGGGCCATCTCCTGCAGGCATCGAGCGAAGGCTTCTCGGTTTCGAAGTACTACGCTCCCGAAACTCTCCCCCTTCTTCCGAAGGCTACCGACGACGACTACATTGACGAAGCTCGCACGCGGTTCGAGGACGCGGTGAGGGTGCGCCTCCGGTCCGAACGACCCGTGGCGGTTCTCATGAGCGGGGGCCTCGATTCAGCGAGCGTGGCCGCAGTCGCGGCCGCCCAGCTCAGCCGAAGCGGCCGCAGCCTCGCGGCCTACACCTCAGCGCCTCATCCAGACTCCCCGCACCCCTTTCCGTCCCGCTTCGGTGACGAGGGCGCCCTGGCCCGCGCCATCGCCACCGGGCGTGAGGGACTCGATCTCACGCTCATCACTCCCCCGCTCGGCACGCTCTTTCGAGGCTCCACTGACTACGCGGCCGTCACCGGCGCGCCGGAGATCAATCCGTTCAATCAGCTCTGGATCTCCGAGATCGGTCGGGCCGCCCGCCTGAGGAATGTCGGCGTCGTCCTCACGGGACAGCTCGGGAACGTGACCCTCAGCTACCACGGCCGGCCGCCGAGGCGCGCGGGCGCGATGAGAGCGGCTTGGAAGGCAACTATCGACCGCGTCCACGACACGTTCGGTATCGAGGACGAGCGATGGACCGACTTGACACCGCTCAGGGCCGAGGTGATCAAGAGGCTGCGAATCAGTCACCGTGCGCGAACCGCCGAGCTGCTCGGGGGCCCGACCGAATCGCAGGGCCGGGTCGAACGAATCCGCGCGTGGCGACGAGCCGACGTGAATGCGGGCGGGGACTTCTGGGGGGCCACGTTTGGAATGGAGAGCCGCGATCCCACGGCCGACCGACGTATCTTCGAGTTCTGCCTGGGCCTCCCTCTCGCTCAATTCGCCGGCCCGGCGGGCCCGCGCGACCTCATTCGCCGCTTGATGGCGGGCCGACTTCCCAAGGAGGTCCTCGAGAATCCGAGACGAGGGCTGCAATCGGCCGATTGGCCTCGCCATCTGAGCGCGATCCCTGGGACCCTGTCCTCCTCGCTGGACCGAATCGAATCCGATGGCTGGCTTTCGGGGCTTGTGGATGTCGAGCGGCTGCGCGGGTGGATCCAGCAGGGGATTCCAACCGGCGCTGCGGCCTTTGAGCCTCTCGCTCTGGCTCGCTATCACAGCGCTCTCCCGAGGGCCATCGCCCTCGAGCAGATGTGCCGGTCAAGAGAACTCGGCACCGGCGTCTGAGCCGTCGACGCGCCGGGCGGGGCTACGGGGCCGGGGGCCGCTGCCGATGCTCGGCCACGCGCTTGTCTCCGTAGTAGGGGGCATAGTAGCGACCGTAGTAGTAGGAGTGACGGTTCATGTTGACGCGGTTCAGAACCACGCCGAGCACGGTTCCGCCCACCGCCCGCAGTTGGTCGGTCACCGATTTCAAAGCCTGCCGGGGAGTTTTGTCTCCCGAGCAGACCACGACCACCGCATCGGCCAGCGTGGCCAGAACCGAGGCATCGGGCAGGCCCAGTGAAGGCGGCGAATCGACGATGACCCAGTCGTAGTTCTCCTTTGCCTGGGCGATCAGGGACCGCATGTTCTCCGAGCCGAGGCGGGCTGCGGAAACGGTGAGAGGGGGACCGGCGGTGAGCACATCGACCGATGGAACGCTGCTCTTGGAGACGGCGAGTTTGACGGGGAGGGGTGCGGTGAGAAGGTCTGAAAGACCGGGAGACTGCGGCGTCTCGAGGAGATCGTGAAGAGTCGGCCGCCGAAGATCGCCGTCGATGATCACCACACGCGCCTGGGTCTCATGAAGCAGGAGCGCCACACCAGACGCGACCGTCGACTTCCCGTCCCCCGGTGAAGCGCTCGTGAAGACCAGCACTCTCGCCTTGATGTGCGGTGCGCCGTACATCAGATTCGTCCGGACCAGACGCAGCCCATCGGAGAATCCGGTGGGCGTGTCGGCTAGGGCCTCCGCCATGGTTCCGCCCGAGAGCCTCGGAACCATCGGAATGACGCCCAGGAAGGGCAGCCCGAGGATCTCCTTGATGTCATCGGGCGTCTGGATGGAATCGTCGAAGCGCTCCCGCATCCAGGCGAGGACGAGCCCGGCAAGAAGGCCGCCGATCAACGAGTAGGCGACGTTCTGCGTCTTCTGAGGCGAGATGGGAATGGCTGCGGGAACCGCGGATTGAACAATCTCGGTCTCCAGGATCACGGCCAGCGTGGTTTCCTGTCTTTGGATGAGTTGCTCCACGGCGGTGCGGCTGGCCTCGGCTTTCTTCTGCGTGAGGTTGTAGTCGAGGGACTGGCTGTCGAGCCGCGCCAGCTCCCTCTGCGCGCGGGTCAGGCTCGCCTCGATCCGCGCCTCTTCTTTGACGGCCACCTCGTAAGCCGAGTCCGCCGCCCGCTGCACCGAAGCGGTGGCCTCGGCCAATCGGGTCCGGGCAGTTTGGACCTGTGCCTGAACGGTCACCACGTCGGGATGAAGCGCGCCAAGAGTAGCGAGCAACTCCTTCTCGCGATCCTCGAGTTCGGAAAGCCGGGTTCGCGACGACTGGACCCGCGGGTCGCCGAGGGCGACCCCCTCGAGCTGGGCGGCCTCGCGGGTGCTGGCGGCTCGACCGACCCTTGTGGTCTGGGCAGCCACGAGGGCGTCCTGGAAGCCCCTGATCTGGCGATCGAGGATCGCCCGGCGGGCGGGCAGATCGCCGAGGCCGGTTTCGGCCCCAAGCTCCCGCAGACCGCTCAGTTGTTCGCCAAGCTGCTTCCCCTTGGTCTGAACCTGGGTTTCGAAGGCGCTTAGGGACTCTTCGGAGCTTTGGCGATTGACGTCGGCGGTTTCGCTCGTGTAGCGCTTGACCACCGCGTTGGCGAGTTCCGCTGCCGCATCCGGATCGTAGGCGGTCACGCGCACTTCGATCCAGGTCGATGGCTCCTTCCACTCGAGTTTCAACCGGGTGCGAATCGCACCGACGGCCTGCGCTTTACCGACCTTCGCCGTCTGAGCCGGATCCCCGCCCGTGCCGAAGCGCAACCTTTCATACCAGCCGCCGATGGGTCCGGTCGCGAGTTCGGCCATCAGGGCGGGGGTCGCGCCGCTGACCACCCGGGCGGCGAACTCCCTACCGGCCAGAAGCCCCATCTGCTCGTTGATGACGGCCTCGAGGCGCGGCAGGTTGAGACTCAGCCGGGCGTTGGGCTGGCCAGGGGCGGTCTCCGAAACCGAAACGACCGCGACGCTCGTGTACAAGGGTCGAACCGCGTAGTTGAAGATCACAGCGCCGACCAACCCGAGCACCGTGGTGGTGAGAATCAGCCAGCGGTGGCGGACCACGATCATCCACTCGCGTCTGAGGCCGGGGACCACGTCCAGGTCCCGATGATCGTGGGTGAAAGTGTTCATTGTCCCGCGCCGCCAGAGTTGACCAGGAAGCCCATCGACCGCAGGGCAAAGACGATGCTGCCCGCGTTCTCGGCCGGTGACTGTCGGGGATCGGACAAAACGACGTCCGGAGACAACGGAGCTTCGTAGGGATCGTCGATGCCGGTGAAGCCCTTCAACTCGCCCGACCGCGCCCGCGCGTAAAGGCCCTTCGAATCGCGGCTCTCGCAGATCTCGATAGGCGTATCCGCAAAGACCTCGACGAAGGCATCTCCCATGAGGGCGCGACACCTCGCGCGGGCTTCGCGGAAAGGGCTGATCGCCGCGCAGATCGCCACCCCGCGGTGCCGCACCACCTCGGACGCGACGTACCCGATTCGGAGGATGTTCGCGTCGCGATCTTCCCTGGAAAAGCCGAGACCCTTCGACAGATTGAGTCGAACCTCGTCGCCGTCGAGCAGGGTCACGGTGCGGCCCTCCTCCATGAGGAGGGCGCGCAGCGCCTCCGCGGTCGCCGATTTTCCCGCTCCGGACAGGCCGGTGAGCCACACACAAAACCCCTGGGCGCGGCGCGGCGGCTGAGCCTGCTGGAGGACCCGGGCGGTCTCCTTCCGCGTGAACCAGTCGGGCAACGGGAGACCCTCGGCGAGGTGTCGACGGACGTCGCTCCCGGAGAGCGATCGGGTTGAAGCTCCTTTTGGAACCTTGTCCTCCTCCTCGAACCGGTCCTCCGCCTCGAGGTACACCATCTCGCGGAACGGAACCATGGCGATGCCGACCTCGTCGGCGTGCCGTCCGACCAGTTCCTGAGCCGCGTAAGGCCCGAAGAAGGGGCGTCCGGTCGAATCGGGCCCGGGCCCCGCGTGATCCCGGCCCACGATGAAGTGAGTGGCGCCATGATTCCGGCGGATGATCGCGTGCAACAGGGCCTCCCGAGGCCCCGCCATTCTCATGGCCAGGGGAAGAAGGGCGAGCACCACGGAACCGACTTCGAAGTGTTTTTCAACCAGGCCCCGATAGGTCCTGACCCGGGTGAAATGGTCGATGTCGCCCGGCCGGGTGAGCCCCACGACGGGATGGAGCAGGACCGTCGCGTCGAGATCCCGCGCGGCCCGCTTGATCAGCTCTTCATGGGAGCGATGAAGGGGGTTGCGGGTCTGAAAGGCGACGACATTCCTGCGGCCGGCTGCCGCCACCTTCTCACGCACCTGGTCCGGATTCAGACGAAGATCCTTGAAGTCCTCATGAGGCACCGGCCGAACCGGCGTCAACCGGCCGGCGATCCGCCACCTCGGACCCGCCATCAGCTCCCTGGTGTAGGGATGGGCCGGGTCCGTCGAGCCAAGGAGTGCGAGCACTTCTCTCTCGGGATCGATCTCGAACGCCTCATCCACATCCAGGATCGCGAGCACGTCGCCACGGGGGTGCGTGAGCTCCACCCTGCTCCCGGCCTCGATCGAAGTCTGGGCGGGAAGGGTGACGGGGAGCGGGAACAAAGAGCCATTCGCGAGCCGCATAGTCGCGAGGCAGGCCTCATAGTCCGCCTGGCCCATGAAACCGCGGAGCGGGGCAAAGGCGCCGGACAAAAGCATTTCGAGGTCGTCCAGCGCGCGAGGACCCAGGGTGAGTTTCATGTCATTCATAAAGGCGTCAGGAGCCCGCGGAGGTTAATCGAGAAGCGCGGGCGGAGAGCCTCCTGGTCACGGGAAACCAGCCGCCGTCGGCTTCTGCGCGCTTGACAACGCCCCCCGTGCGGGTCAAAGATCTATTGTTATAAGGATAGGACAAGCCGCGTCCCGTTCGAGGAAGAGGTCTGCTTCGCCCCATGACTCCACAATCCGTCAGCATCGTAGAGGTAGGGCCCCGGGACGGCTTCCAGGTGGAGAAGGCGTTCATCCCCACCGACCTCAAGGTCCGGGTGATCGATCTGCTGTCTTTGGCGGGCCTCAAGACCATCGAGGCCACGTCGTTCGTGAATCCGAAGGTGGTTCCGCAGATGGCGGATGCGAGCGAGGTCATGAACCGGATCTCCCGGCAGCCCGGAACGACCTACAAAGCCCTCGTGCCGAACCTGAAGGGAGCGGAGCGGGCGATCGCAGCAAAGGCGGACGCGCTCGAGCTGGTGATCGTCGCCTCGGAGAGCTTCAACCGGAAAAACGTGGGCATGAGCGTCGACCAGTCGATCGCCGCCTGCTCGGAGATCGCCGCCGTGGCGGCGACGTGCTCGGTTCCCTTTGAAGTAGTCATCGGCACGTCCTTTGGCTGTCCGATCGAAGGTGCGGTCCCCGAGGCCCAGGTCGAGCGCATCGCCCGCGCCGTGGCCGCGTTCGGGATCTCGCGCCTGTCCCTCGCCGACTCGATCGGCGCGGGCAATCCAGGCCAGGTGACCCGGCTCGTCGCCCGGATCAGGAACGCCTTGCCCGCGATGCCCCTTTCCCTCCACCTCCACAACACCAGGGGCCTCGGCCTCGCGAACGCGATGGCAGGATTCCAGGCCGGCATCGACACGTTCGACGCCGGTCTCGGCGGTCTCGGCGGCTGCCCGGTCTTCCCGGGCGCCACCGGCAATGTCGCCACCGAGGACATGGTGAATCTGTTCGAAGAGATGGGTGTCGCAACCGGCGTGAACCTCGACCGGGTTCGCGAAGCTTCGCGCCTGATGCAGCAGTTCCTCGACCGTCCGCTCCCTTCCTACATCCTTCGCGTCGGCACGACGGCGGAACTTTTCGCCAAAGCGTCCTTCGCCCGCGTTTCCTGAACAAACACGAGAGGTATTCGTCCATGGGTTACAGACTCGGCATCGACGTCGGCGGCACATTCACCGACCTGCTCCTGTTCCACGAAGAGACCGGAAGGATCTGGCGTGCGAAAACACCGTCGACCCCCGCCGATCAGTCGGTCGGCGTGCTCACCGGCATCAATGAAGTCTGCAAACGCGCGTCGATCCACCGGGATGCGATCGACTCGATCATCCACGGGACCACCGTGGGCACGAACGCGGTCCTCGAAGGGAAAGGCGGCCGCGTCGGTCTCGTCACCACCATCGGTTTCGAGCAGATCCTCCACCTGGCCCGCGGTCAGACCCCCGGGCCTCTCGCCGGCTGGATGATCATGATGAAGCCGGACCCGCGCGCGAGTCTTGAGGACACCGTGGAGGCCCATGAGCGCATGGACGCGCGTGGTTTCACCGTCCGGGCTCTGGACGAGGCCGACATACGGGCGAAGATCCAGCGGCTGGTGAAGAACGGCATCGAGTCCCTCACCATCAGCCTGATCAACTCGTTCGCCAACCCGGCGCACGAGTATCGGATCCGCGAGATCGCGAAGGAAGTTGCGCCGAAACTGCCGGTGACGTGCTCGTACGACGTCCTCCCGCAGTTCCGTGAATACGAACGCGCGGAGACCGCGGTGCTGAACTCGTACATCCGCCCGAACGTCAGCAGGTACCTCCACAACCTGGAGAGCAAGCTCAAGAGCGCCAGGCTCAAGGCGATCCTGAACGTCCTGCGTTCGGACGGCGGCCTCATGTCCGTGGCCGCGGCCGAGGACAAGCCGGTCAACCTCCTGATGTCCGGGCCATCGGGCGGCGTCACCGGGGCGCTGTTCGTCGCCAAACGCGCCGGCTTCCCGAACATGATGACGTTCGACATGGGCGGCACGTCCACGGACGTCTCGCTCAACCAGGGCGAGGCGTCGATCGGACGCGAGACGAACATCGCGACCTTCGCGTCTCAGAACACCGTGCTGCCGATCAAGGTCGCCTCGGTCGATGTCCGCACCATCGGCGCGGGCGGCGGTTCGATCGCTCACGTCCCGGCGCTCACCAAAGCGCTTCGTATCGGTCCGATGTCCGCGGGCGCTGACCCCGGCCCCGCGTGTTATGGCAAGGGAGGAGAAGCGCCGACCGTCACCGACGCGAACGTCGTCCTCGGCCACCTGCCGCCGCAGCTCCTCGGCGGCAAGATGAAGCTCGACGTGGAGAAGGCGAAAGCCGCGGTCAAGAAGGTCGGCGACGCCATCGGCCTCGAAGTTCACGCGGCCGCCGAAGGCATCATCAACATCGTCAACGAGTCGATGTGCGGGGCCTTGCGCCTGGTCTCGGTGGAACGCGGTCACGACCCGCGCGACTTCGCCCTCGTCGCCTTCGGCGGCGCGGGGCCGCTTCATGGCAACGCCCTCGGCGCGATCATGGGCTCGTGGCCGGTCATCGTGCCTCCCGCACCCGGCGTGCTCTGCGCGCTCGGCGACGTCTCGTCCGAATACCGCAACGAGTTCACCCGCACGTTCACCTCGACCGTCGACAAGACGCAGCCCGAAGACGTGGTGAAAGCGATCAAGGAACTCGGACAGAAGGCTTCCGACTGGCTTACTTCGGAGGGGATCGCGGGCACGGCTCAGCACATCCGCTACGAGGCCGATGTGCGCTACTACCGCCAGGGCTACGAACTTCCGATCGTGGTCAATCCCGACAAACTTCTCAAGGGCTTCGGACCTCTCTTGAAGGAGTTCCACGCCACGCACCAGCGGCTCTATCAGTTCAGGATGGATGTCGACGTCGAGATCGTCAACCTGCGTGCCATCGGCATCGGCAAGACCAAAAAGATCAGGCTCGCGAAGAAGAAGAAGGGGAAGTCTGATCCCAGGGAAGCGGTGACCGGGTCGCAGGCCGTCTACTTCAAGGGTGCGTGGGTCGACACCAGGGTTTACGACCGCGCGAAGCTCTCGCCCGGCCATGTGGTGAAGGGCCCGGCGATCGTTCTCGAGGAAGACTCGACGACGCTCATCCATCCCAAACACAAGGGTGTGGTGGACGAATACTCCAACATCCTCATCTACCCGGCCGGAAAGTAAGGAGGCTTGAAGACAATGGCTAAAGCGAACAAGAAATCCCACAAGTCATCGAAGAAGGCCGCGGGGAAAGCGATGAAGGCGAAGAAGGTGAAGAAGGTGAAGAAGATCAAGATCGACCCCATCACCATGGACGTCATCGAGAACGCGCTCAAGAACGCGCGCTACGAGATGGACGCGACGCTCTTCCGAACGTCCGTGTCACCGTCGATCCGCGAGCAGCACGACGAGTTCCCCATCATCGCCGACCCCGAGGGCCGCATGCTGGTCGGACAGTTCGGCTCGTGGCTCGGGGATCTCAAGAACCACTTCCCCGACTCGATCGATGAGAACGACGTCATCTTCACCAACGACCCGTACATGTGCGGAGGCACGATCAGCCATCTCAACGACTGGCTGATCCAGATGCCGATCCACTACAAGGGACGGCTCGTGGGCTGGACGTCGATGTTCGGACATCAAAACGACACCGGCGGCCCCGTGCCCTCGTCGCTCCCCACCGACGCCACCACGATCTTTGGCGAGGCCCTCCGTATCCCTCCCTTCAAGCTGTACGAAGGCGGGATCCTGAACGACGTCGCCCTGAACATCATCCTCGCGAACGTGCGCCAGCCCGAGATGAATCGCGCCGACCTGATGGCTCTCGTGGCCGCGTGTCGCACCGGAGCGCAGCGAATTCGCGAGCTGTGCGAGCGCTTCGGCACCGACACGTACCTCGCCGGAACCCAGGCGCTGATGCAACGCACCTACAACGCCATGAAGGCCCTCATCTCCCAGGTCATCCCCGAAGAGCCGCAGGACTTCGAGGATTACGTGGACGACGACGGACGCGGTTTTGGCCCCTACAAGGTCAAGGTCACGATCTGGCGCAAGGGCGACAAGGCCTACTTCGACTACACCGGCACCGACCCCCAGTCGGAAGGCCCGATCAACTACTACCTCAATGAGCATCTCCTCAAGATGTTCATCGGCGTCTACCTGATCATGACCCACGACCCGTGGATCCTCTTCAACGACGGCTTCTATCCGCTCGTCGACATCCACATCCCCGAGGGCACGCTGCTGAAGCCGCATCACCCCGCGGCTTTGTCCTGCCGCACGCATCTTTTGGGCCGTCAGTTCGACATCCTCGGCGGAGCGCTGTGCAAGAAAGCCCCGCAGTTCCTCACGGGAGCTGGATGGGGATCATCGCCGCACATGATCTACAGCGGCTACGACGCGGATGGAAAGTGGTTCAACGCGTTCGAGATCGGTTTCGGCGGCATCCCCGCAAGGCCCTTCGCGGATGGCATGGACGGTCACGCCATGTGGCCGCTGTTCACCAACCAGCCGGCCGAGCTCATGGAGACGTACTACCCCATGCGCGTCGAGGCCTACACGTCGGTGATCGACTCAGGCGGTGCTGGGTACCATCGCGGCGGCAACGGCCTGCTCAAGGTCTACCACTTCCTCGCGGAAGGCGAAGTCTCGATCCACGACGATCGCTGGCTCACGTATCAGTGGGGCGTGAATGGCGGCTCGAAGGCCATGCGCGGCAAGAAGTGGCTGAAGAAGGTCGACGGCTCGATCGAGTATGTCGCGTCGAAGTGCGACCACGTCAAGGTGTTCCCCGGCGACGAGTTGTTCTATCAGACCTGGGGAGCCGGCGGCTACGGAGATCCCCTGACCCGCGAGACCGCTCGCGTGCAGAAGGACGTCCGCTTCCGTCTCGTGTCGCCGGAAAAGGCGCGGGACGAGTACGGTGTCGTCATAGACATGAAGACCTTCGTGGTGGACGAAGAAGCCACGAAGAAACTCCGCGCCGACATCGCCAGCAAACGCGGCCCGGCCAAGCCCTTCGACATGGGTCCGCCCCTCGCCGAAATCCTGAAGAACTGCAAAGCCGAGACCGGTCTCGAGCCGCCTCAGCCGCCGGTGTTCAAGAAGATCGCGAAGATGCCGATCTACAAGTCGAAGCCGAGCATGTCGAAGCTGGTATTGAAGAAGGTAAAGGGCAAGCACGCGGCGTAGGCTGAATCGCCGTCATTGCGAGTTTCAGCACGGACTTCGTGCCCCGAGGGCAGGCTGCGCGTTCGGCAAAATCTCGTCGGCCTCCTGCTGAGAAACTCGTTCGAGAACGCCCCATTCTGGGCACTTTTCGTTCCGGCCTGGACCCCGGCTTTCGCCGGGGTGACGGAGAGTTTCTGCCAAACGTCACGGAGCGCGCAGCCTGCCCTCGGGGCACGTAGTCCGTGCGGAAACTCGCGATGACGGATCGGGGGTTCCTCCCGGTGTCACGGCCCTTGGGTCCGTGGACCGACTCGCAAATGGTCGCGGGTGCCCGAACGCAGGGACGCACGGCGCGGCGCGGCTGCCCGAACGTAGGGGCACGCTGCGCGTGCCCACCGCGACTTGCCCCAGGGGCACGCTGCGCGTGCCCACCGCGACTGTCCCTCCGGGAATTGCTTCGTTCTCCCAACCGTCATCGCGAGCGAGACCGTCGTTTTGCGGGGAGCGAAGCGATCCTCGGTTCGAACCAGCACCCTCCGTCCCGAGGATCGCTCGCCCCAGGGGCACGCTGCGCGTGCCCACCGCGACTGTCCCTCCGGGAATTGCTTCGTTCTCCCAACCGTCATCGCGAGCGAGACCGTCGTTTTGCGGGGAGCGAAGCGATCCTCGGTTCGAACCAGCACCCTCCGTCCCGAGGATCGCTCGCCCCAGGGGCACGCTGCGCGTGCCCACCGCGACTGTCCCTCCGGGAATTGCTTCGTTCTCCCAACCGTCATCGCGAGCGAGACCGTCGTTTTGCGGGGAGCGAAGCCCCAGGGGCACGCTGCGCGTTCGGCAAAATCTCGTCGGCCTCCTGCTGAGAAACTCGTTCGAGAACGCCCCATTTTGGGCACTTTTCGTTCCGGCCTGGACCCCGGCTTTCGCCGGGGTGACGGAAGAGTTTCTGCCAAACGTCACGGAGCGCGCAGCCTGCCCTCGGGGCACGAAGTCCGTGCGGAAACTCGCGATGACGGATCGGGGGTTCCTCCCGGTGTCACGGCCCTTGGGTCCGTGGACCGACTCGCGATGACGGATCGGGGGTTCCTCCCCGGTGTCACGGCCCTTGGGTCCGTGGACCGACTCGCAAATGGTCGCGGGTGCCCGAACGCAGGGACGCACGGCGCGGCACGGCTGCCCGAACGTAGGGGCACGCTGCGCGTGCCCACCGCGACTGTTTGATCAGGCTCTCCGCGGGTATGCCCAGCCCAACATGGAGCCGCCAGATCATCTTCAGGGTCAGGGGGCGGGTTCGGTTGAGGACCTCGTAAACCCGGTTCAGGCGACCGATCATGGGTTCGAGATCCTTGGGTCCAAGGCCCTGCTGTTCCATCCGGAACTTGATGGCCTCAATCGGGTCGGGCAGTCCGAGCGGGAAGTGCTTCGCCTCATACGCTTCGACCAGGGTCGCGAGGACGTCGAGCCGTTCCCCTTCCGAACTGCCCTTCTTGGTATAAGGTCAATCCACAACTGGGGATCGCTTCGTGGCCCGAGGTCAAGGCTTCGCGTTCCCCCGGGAAGGCTTGGCGCTCGGAAGCATCTCGTCTAACCCTCGATCCGGCCGCGGCTACTTCACGGGGGCGCTCTCGATCACGCCAGAGTCGACGCTCTGGCCCGTCCGTGAGACCGCCTGGTAGTACAACTTCGGGCCGTCAATCTCCACGAGCATGAACGCGAAGTCGCGATCGAAGCCGGTGGCCGAGAAAGGCTGCGGGCGGCCGTAGTCGCCTTTGCGAAGGGAGCCCGCGGAGCCTGATACAAAGTAGGTGATGCCCTGCTGGGGCTTCACCCGCTCGTAGTAGTGGTCGTGACCGGAGAAGACCACGTCCACGCCGTAGCGGAGAAACAGCGGTTCCAGGGTCTTGCGTAGATCAAGCGACGACCCGTGGGTTCTTCCCGACGAGTAGAGGGGGTGATGAAAGAACGCGATCTTCCAGTCCGAGTCCGAGGACGACAGCTCTTTCTCCAGCCACACGAGCTGCTCCGCATCGAGGTAGTTGCTGTCGAGGGAGAAGAAACGGACTCCGGTGGCGAGGGCCTTGTCATCGCCCGCCGCGATCGGACGGAACGTGTAGTAGCGCACGCCGCCCATGCTGAAGGGCGCGTAGTTGCGCTGTTCCGGGTTGTCGTGGTTGCCGAGGGAGGCGTAGAACTTAACTCCGGCCTTCAGCAGGTCCGCATAGGGCTGCTCAAACTTCGCCTTGAAATCCGCGGCCGATTCCGAGCCAAGGATGTTGTCGCCCACCGTGATGACGAAGGTGAACGGAAACTTGAGGCGGAAGAGCGACATCTGCTGGCCCACCTCCCGCTGCGCGCGGCTCGCCGTTCCCATGTCGCCGATCACCGCGAAGCGGATCGCGCCTTTGTTGGGGAGCTTGAGGTCTTGTGCTGCGGCGGTTGGCAGGCGGGCCAGCGAGGCGGCTATGACGACGAACAGGGCGAGGCGACCCAGGCGTGTCTCCATGGCTACCTCGGCACCGAGCGGTCAGTGATGGCGTCCTTGATGAAGTCGAGAATCACATTGGCCTCGGTGTCGCGCAGGATGAGATCCCGCCCGACAAACTGGTACCTCACCTGATCGGGAAGCTGGGGCAGCTTCAGCAGGAGGGAGGGCGGCATGGAAGAGCTCGGAGCCTCGGTGTTGTAGAGGGCGTTTACCGCCACCAGCACCCGCTCGGAGCGGGCGCTCGTCGGGTCCGCCTGATTGGGGACGCCCTCCACTTTGGGATTGCCCTGCTTGAGCTCCTGGATCATCTGTTGTCCTTCCGGGCTCGATATCTCGCGCGCGATGATGCGCCTTATCGCCGCCTCCACCGAAGGTTTGAACACATCGCCCTGCCGGGCCCCCTTACGTTCCGCCTGAATCCCCTTCGTCATCTTGTCCCGGTGGGCGGCGATCTCCTCGGCGGTGGCGTTGGGGCCGACGTTTGGAATCCGCTTCACCAGGTCGCGGTGCAGTTCTATGTACTCCTCGATCTCGTGCTGGAACCTCGCGAGCACCTTCCCGTCCATGTCGACGTCGGCGGCGGGAGCGATGTGCGCGTTGCGGTGCGTGCTGCACCCGGCGCTTCCCATCAGGAGCGCGAACAAAAAGCCGCGAGTGTTGATTTTCATATGATCCTTCCGGAACATCGTCCGGAGGTGGGCGACGGCCAGCTCAAACATCATCCTCCTTCCGGGCGGCGCGCCGTTAGCACGTCGCCCCATCGCGAAGAGGCCGGTCAGATGGATCGGAGCGCCAGCCTGCCCTTGGGGAAACATCTGACCGCTGCGCGGCCTCCTCCGGCGTAACATTTCGGGAGATGGCTTCGAGACATTGGGCCGGGTACGCGCGTTGAAGACCCCCTGGAGGGAAGGATCCTTAGGCTGACCCTGCTGGCGCTGGTGGTTGGATTCCATGCCGCGCTCCAGGGCTTCGCCGGATGGTTCAACCCTTCGGCCTGGCCGGGCCTGATGCCCCCATCACGCTGATCTCATTCCTGCTCGGCCTGGCCGCAGTCGCGATAGGACGAGGGGCCTCGCTCTGCGGACCACGGCCTCGGTGAGCCGTCGGTGAACTGCCCACGCTGCTCCGCCGACGCCTCGGCAGACGCGCTCGACTGTTCTGGGCGACTACGTTCTCGCGCCTCCTCCAATAGGATCGCGACGGAGCCGCTCCTTTGAAGACTCGATCCTTCCGCGTCCATTTCGGACTGCTGGCCGCCTTTTGGGGCGGGGCCCTCACCGCGTCCACCGGGCTCGAGCCTCTCAGGGAGCAGGTCCGTACGGAAGCTCTGCCTCTCCTGATCGCCACCAATCACCGCGGCCTTGGCGTCGAGGCTCAGTCGGTGGTTGCGTGGGTCCTGCGCAACCGCGGTGCGCTGGTCCTTCACCCCACCTCACTTCGGGTCGAAGGCGCAGCATCGTCCCTGCCGCTCTCTCCCGCGATGGCGCGGGCGCTCGGCCGCCTGAACCAGTGGTATGGCATCGCCGCCACCGAGGAGAACCCTATCAAGCATGCCCAACTCGAATCGGGGGCCCTGTCCAAAGCCGCCGTTTGGAGGATCCGCGGCATCTTTGAGCGCGCGATCGCGCGCGGTGTGCGGATCGGTTCCACCTGGATCACCCCGGAAACCGGGGGTGAGGCCACGATCGACGAGGAGTTACATCTGGTCGAAGTGACCGATCCCCGCTGGTCGACGATTGAGGACCTGGTCAAGGTCTCGCGAGACCCTCAGGCCATCGCTGCCCTGGCCCAGGCTCGAGCCGAAGAGGTCGCGGCGGTCGACACCCATGGCCTGCTCAAGGTTGCTCTCGCACGATACCGGCTCGGGACAAAGGGCTCGGCCGAGGAGGTCCAGCGCGCCCTCCTCACCGTCGCACGGAACGCCGCACCTACTTACTCGTTCGGCCCGGAGGAACAGCTCGCCTTGATTACCGCGCGCGACTGGCAGGGACGCTACGTCGGCGCCTGGCACACCCATTCCCCACATGACACCGGCGCCGGCTGGGGAGGCGGCGATGTCCCGAGCTTCGAGGACATGCAGAACGCGATCGCGTTCGGCCAGTTCCTGACCCTGTCGTTCCAGCCCGACGGGTTCGACCTCTACGACGCAGCGCAGCTCGGCGACGCCAGACGAATCGATTTGAAACTGGTGAGGGTCATCCGGTACCGTTCGCCTAGCTGGCGCGCTCACTTTGACAAGCTCCATCCGGGGTCACGCCTCACCCCGCCGTGAGAAACTTCGCGCTCCATGCGAGACCGCGTCCGTTTCCTCTCCGCCTTCGTGCGGCGGCCCTTCGACACCGGGGCGATCACGCCAAGTTCGGCTCATCTCGCGGAGGCGATGGTGGAGGGGATGGGCATCGCCGAGGCCGATACCGTCGTTGAACTTGGGCCGGGAACCGGGGTGTTCACGAGAGTCATCGAGAAGCAGATCAAGCCCGACGCCCGGTTCCTGAGCTTCGAGATCAACCCGGAACTCGCGGGAGAGTTGAAGCACCGGTTTCCCCGCGTCCACATCGTGAACGATTCGGTGGAGAACATCCACCATCACCTGCAGGCGGCGGGCCGCCACGAGGTGGACGCCGCCATCTCCGGCCTGCCCTGGGCGGCGTTTTCTCAGGAGCGCCAGCAAACGCTCCTCGACGCGACGGTGCGAGCGTTGAGGCCGGATGGCCGCTTCGCGACTTTCGCCTACTCGCACGCGGCGTGGCTTCCGCCCGGCCGGAGGTTTCGCGAGCTTCTCCACTCCCGGTTCAAGCACGTGGAGACGTCAAAGGTGGTGTGGCGGAACGCGCCGCCCGCCTTCGTCTATCGCTGCCGGAAGTGAGGCCGCTTCGGCCTATTTGAGCAAGTAGCTCATCATCCGGTAGCCGCGGGCGCCGTCCTTCACAAGGGTGACGGACTCGGAACCGTTCGCGTGTTTCTCGAACACAGTGGTGAAGCGGACCGTGATGTACTTCCCGGGGGGAAGATTTGGAAGCGCGGCTCGGACCTCGTGGTTGAGGAACGTGCGAACCACGAGCTTGCCCATGGTCGGGCGCGCGCCGCCGAGGCCCTTCGCCCAGTCGGATTTGCTCTGCGCCTTCTGGAAGGGCGCCGCGGCCTCGTCCCAGGTGGCCTCGAACTTTCCCGCGTCCACCAGTGCGAGCCAGGCAAGAGCGGCCTTCTTCGCGAGGGCCACATCGGGATCCGAGTCCTTCTCGGCGGAGGCTTTTGCATCAGCCTTGGGCGCGGCGGCCATGGGTTGGGCGGCCGCGGAGATCGAGAAGGCAAGGACGACCACGACGGCGGCGGCGAGGCGGAAGGTGTTCAGGATTCGTTCACTCATGCCCCGGATTATAGGGACCTCTCCCGAATCAAGGCCATCCGGCGGGCCCTCAGGGCTCAGCGGTGAGCACGCGGCCGGGTCGAGCGCCGGTAGGCTTGCCCGTCCAGACCAGTTCGCCCGAAACCCAGACCTTCTCGATGCCCGACGACCGCCGGAAGGGCTCAGTGAAGGTCGCGTTATCGACAACGGTTCGCGGATCAAAGAGCACGAGGTCAGCGACCTGGCCGGTGGCAATCGTCCCTCGATCCTTGAGGCCGAGACGCGCGGCCGGAAGCGACGTCATCTTCCGGATCGCTTCTTCCAGAGTCAGCCACTTGCGTTCGCGCACGAACCGGCCGAGCACCCGCGGAAAACTGCCGGCGCCGCGCGGATGCCGGTACTCGATGCCGCCATCGCTCGACACCATCGTAAAGGGCCAGGCGTAGAAAGCGCGGATGTCTTCGTCGATCATCGACTTCGCCACCACGGAGGCCCCGCCGTTCCGGGCAAGCTCGATGAAGAGATCCACCGGCGTGATCCCGCGCGCCGCCGCGATCTCGGTCATGGTCTTGAACTCGTACGAAGGATCCTTCGCGTATGAGGTAATCAGAACGTTCTGAGCCCCTCCGACATCCCGGAGGCCGCGAGCCACGCTTTCGGGATCTTCGTACTTCTTGTTCGGGATCAGGACCAGAATCGTGGAACTCCACGCATCCCACGGATAGCAGTCCGCGGTGACGTCGACTCCGCGCCTGCGGGCCTCGTCGAACATGCGCAAAGCCTCCTTCGCCTTGCCCCAGACGCCCGCGGTGCCGACCTTGATGTGGGTGTTCTGCACCGGGACCTTCGCCTGCTCTCCGATACTGACGAGTTCGGCCATCGCTTGAAGCGCCTGGTCGGCCTCGTCGCGGATGTGGGAGATGTAGAAACCGCGGTGGCGCGCGGCGACGCGCGCGAGGGACACGACCTCGTCCGTGGCGGCATAGCCGCCGACCTCGTACTCGAGGCCGCTCGAAAGGCAGAGCGCACCCTCCTTGAAACCCTGATCGACGAGCGACTCCATCAGCGCCACCTCGTCGGGACGGGCCGCCCGCTTGTAGTCCCCGCCCATCACCCGGGAGCGCACGCTTGAGTGACCCACGCAGGTCGCGACGTTCACCGCGGCGGGGGCGTTGCGCCGGGCGTCGAGATATTCGGCTATGGGCAGCGGCGAACTGCCGTCCTGGCCGACGAGCAGAGTGGTGATGCCCTGAGAGACCTGGGAGATCGCCAGGGGTTCGCGGGCGAGGCCGCTGGTTGAATGGTTGTGCACATCGATGAAGCCCGGGGCGAGAACCATTCCCCGGCCCTCGATCGTGATCTCCCCGCGGCGACGCGCGACCTCTCCCACCGCCACGATGCGCCCGTGCTCGATGCGAACGTCGACGGAGCGCAGCGGACCGCCGGTTCCGTCGGCGACCCGGGCGCGCCGGATCACCACCGACTGGGCCGAGGCGGCATCGACGGCGAGGATCGCCAGCATGGATGCGAGAAGGCGGCCGCGCGATTTCGTGGTCATGGCGCGAGCGATGTTACGGGACCCAAGGGAGCGGCTACACTTCCCCGGCCGCAGCCCCGGGCGGATTCTCAAAAGGAGTCGTCATGCGCACCCCACGCCCTCTCCGGACGAAGGTCTTCACGTCGATGGCGATAGCTTCCCTCGGATTCACCGCCCTCGCCGCCGTTCAGGCGCCGGCGCCGCCCCCCGCCCGCGCCGATGACCCCGTGGCCACGCTCGTCCAACAACTCGAGCTTGAGAAGTACAAAGCGACCATCAAGGGCCTGACTCAGTTCGGCGATCGACGACAGGGCACCGAACGCAACCGCAAGGGCACCGACTGGATCGAGGCCCAGCTCAAGAGCTACGGTTGCTCGAACACGGAGCGCACGAAGTACGACTTCACTCAGCCAACGCCCCGTCCAACCCCCGCGCCGGGGGCCTCTCCTGCGGGTCCACCGCCCGGCATCGCGGGCCGAGGAGGGCCGCGCAGCGGCGGTCTCGGCGGGCCTGCCGGGCAGGGCGGCAGCACTTTGTTCGGCAATCGCGCGCGAACGGGCGTGAACAATGATCCCCTTCTCCAGCCGGATGAAAAGCTGCGCGCCCTGAACTCCGAGCCGACGCCTCCGGGCACCACCCCGCGCGAGCAGGTGTACTGCACGAAGATCGGCACGAAGTTTCCAAGCGAGATGTACATCGTGGGCGGGCACATGGACGGCATCGGCTGGGGCGAGGCCGCAAACGACGACGGGTCGGGCACCGCGATCGTGATGGAGATGGCTCGCATCCTCCATCAGCCGGGGGTCGAGACGGAGCGCTCGATCCGTTTCATCCTCTTCAACAACGAGGAGTCCGGGTTGAACGGCGCCGTGGCCTACGTCGCTCAACGCAAGGACCTGCAGGGAATCGAAGAGCCTGTGGGCTCGGGCAAATACCCGGAGCCGAAGTGGCTCGGGATGGTCCAGCACGACATGATGCTGTGGGATCACGGCATGCCGATTCCCAAGCTCGACGCGAGCGGCAAGCAGGAGCTCGACCCGAGCGGCCGGCCCATCTTCGTTTCTCCGAAGGAACAAAGACTGGAGGCCGACGTGAACATCGAGTTCCAGTCCACCGCGAAAGAGGCAGAGGGCGCCGCGGCCCTCGCGTGGTTCTTCCGCGCGGCGAACGACAAGTACGCGACCGACTATCCGGCGGCGGTCGGCTTCCACATGACGAACACCGACTCGACGCCGTTCATGGACCTCGTGCCCGCGATCAGCCTGCGGGAGAACGAGCGCGGCATGCAGATCGGCGCGGGCTGGAACCCCAACTGGCATCAGCCGACGGATGTCTTCTCCACATATTCGGACAAGGATTTCCGCCTGGGCTTGAACGCGGCGCAGACCACCCTCGCGGCGATCGCCCAGCTCGCCGGAGCGACGATCAAGAGATAGAGGTGGTCCGGACCCTTGCCGTCACGGCCGCCAACGAGGCCTTCGTTCCTCTCCTTCGCGGTCTGATCGGCTCGTTGAATCAATGGGCGGCGTCACCGGTCACCGATCTGGCCTGCTTCGACCTCGGTCTCGCAGCGGCAAGCCGCGACTGGGTTGCTTCCGAGACCCGCCACGCGGTGAAACCCGGCTGGGACCTTCCCGTTCACCAGGGAACGCGGAAATCGAGACCGGAGTTGCGCGGCCTCACGGTAAGGCCGTATCTCCGGGACTACTTCCCGGGGTACGACGTCTACCTCTGGCTCGACGCTGATCTGTGGGTCCAGCAGAAGACGGCGCTCGACGTCTACATCCGGGGCGCTTCGGCGAAGGGACTGGCGATCGCCGCGCAAAGTCATCCCGCCTACCTCCATCAACACGGCTTTGTCCGGCAGCGCGTCTCGCACCTCGAGTCCTACTACGGGCCGGAAGGAGCGAGGCTCCTTGGAACCCGTCCGTACTTCAACGCCGGCGTCTTTGCCCTGCGCTCTTCCGCGCCCCATTGGGAGGCGTGGGCGAGGTCGTTCCGCACCGGTCTCGACCGGACGGGGGGCAGACTGGTGAACGACCAGACCGCGATCAATCACGCCGTCTGGACTTGCCGGTTGCCCGTGACCGCGCTCGACGCCCGCTTCAACTGGTGCTACCACCTTGCCGCCCCTCACTACCACGGGAATCGCGCGCGGTTCGTCGAGCCCGTCGAACGCGGGCGGACGATCGGCATCGTCCATCTCACCGCCCACACGAAGCGCGAAGCAAGCCTCCGCTTCAAATCGAAGCCGAACCGGACCTGGCCCCGATCCACAGGGAAACGACGAGGGCCATGAACCGACACCGGTCCGTCCGTGCTTCCTTGCTCATGGCATTCGCCCTGACGCTTGGAGCGGCCCCTCCCGGTCGCGGCGCGGATCCGAAAGCGGCAGAGGCGAGACCCGAAGTGCGCGCCTTGTGGGTGGACGGATTCCACGCGGGAATCCGGTCTCAGGGTGAAGTCGATGAACTCGTCGATCGCGCAACGCGCGCGAACATCAACACTCTCTTCGTTCAGGTCCGCCGCCGGGGCGACGCCCTCTACACGGGCGGCCTCGAACCCGCCCTCGACGATCCCAATTACTCGCCGCAATTCGATGGCCTTGCCGCCGTGGTCGAAGCCGGGCATCGCGCGGGCCTCAAGGTTCACGCGTGGATCAACGCCATGCCGATCTGGCGCGACGAGGCCGCCCCGAAGGATCCGCGCCATGTGTTCAATCTCCACGGACCCGACCGCACCGGGCCCTTGAACTGGCTGACGCGAACTCGCGAGGGCCTTCAGAAGTTCGAGGTGGGCTACTTCCTCGATCCCGGCCATCCCGCGGTGCAGGAGCACCTCGTCTCGGTCTACCTCGACATTACCCGGCGCTACGACATCGACGGCATCCACTTCGACTACATCCGCTACCCCGAGACCGAGGAGCGTTTGCCCCGCGGCTCGAATGTCGGCTACAACGACGTGAGCCTGGAGCGCTTCCGCCGCGCCCGCGGGCGCACCGACCTGCCGGCGCCGGACGACGAAGCGTGGACGCGGTGGCGGCGCCAGCAGGTGAGTGACCTCGTGAGACGGGTGTCGATCGAAGCTCGCGCGATTCGCCCGCAGATCCAGGTGAGTGCGGCCACCATCGCGTGGGGCGCGCCGCCCGGTTCACGAAAGGACTTCGACAACGCCTCGCCCATGCAGAGGATCTTCCAGAACTGGCGCGACTGGCTCGACGAGGGCCTGCTGGATGTCGCGGCCCCGATGAACTACGCGCGCGAACACGATCCGAGGGTGAGGGAGTGGTTCAACGGCTGGATCTGGTGGGAGAAGCGAAACAAGTCCGATCGCCATCTTGTCGTGGGCATCGGGGCCTATCTAAACACGCAGGCGGCGGTCCTCGACCAGGTCGCACGCGCCCGGAGCCATGCCGGGGAACACCGCGCCGATGGCGTTTCCTTCTTCTCCTACTTCCGACCGCACGCGGTGGACGGCGGCACGCAGACGCCCTCGGCCATGGAGCCGCCATCGGACCGTCTGGATTTTCTCGTTCGTGGCGTTCAAGGGAAAGGCGGGGTCTTCGAGACCGCGGTCGCCGTTCCCTCCCTGCCCTGGATCGAGCGACCGACCCGTGGTTTCATTGCCGGGCTGGCCATCGATAGCACCGACAAACCCCTCGATGGCGCGACGGTGCGCGTGAAACGCACGGGATGGTTCCGGAGAACCCAACGCGTGACGACGGATGGCAACGGATGGTTCGGCCTCACCGATCGAAAGCCGGGCCGCTACACGATACGACTGGAATCGCCACCGGGAAGGTTCGGAAATGCGCTAACCGTTGAAGTGCGAGCGGGCCTCGTGACTCGGACCGAGTTACGCCCGCGGTGAAGGCGCCCGGATGGCGGTCACCACGTAACGCAGGGGACCGCCGGGGACGAGAGCGTCGAAGGGATAGCAGGTAATAAGGGTGAGGCGGTCGTCGCCGAAGTCACGAAGCAGATCGGCGCGCGTGTGGTCGACGACATCCATCTTCACAACCTTGTAGTCGATCAGGTCTCGATCCCGGCCCTCCACGAGAAGCAGGTCGCCCTTTTCGAGGTCTTTGAGAAAACGAAAGTGGGTGTCCCGATGACCCGCGATCACGACGTTGCCGCTTTCGCCGGGCCGGGCCGTCCCCGTGACATGGCCCGGACCAAACGCGAGAGTCCGGCCGCTGCCTCCTTCGAGCACGATCAAGTCCACTCGGTACATCGGGGCTCCGAGCCGGGCCACCGGCGTGGTGTCCGCCCATGGCCACGGCTTCGGTGGACCTCCTTTCGTTCCAGGGTGCGACCACGCCCTGCGGATCAACGCCTGGGCCAGGGACGCCTTGGAGTGGATGTAAGCACCCCGAGCCATCTGAGCAACCCCCCAGCAAATGAAAACCAGCGAGGCGATCTGCAGGACCCGGCGCTTCACAACCGCCTCCCCGCGACATAGAGGGCCCAGGCCGCGAGGGTTGCGGCAAGACCCTGGAGGAGAAGCAACGTCGCGGGCGTAGCCGACTGCGGCAGAGGGCCCGCAGCCGAACCGTACGGAGAGTTCACCGGAACCATCAGGCTTTCCATCGGCTCCTCAGCCGACCGCACCGGCGTCAGGTCCACCGCCACGAGGCTGGTGTGCTTCGTCACCAGGTGGTGGGTCAGGCCGAGCGAAACCACCTGGGCGCGCACCGCTTCCGGATCGGCTCCTTCGTGCACACCGTCGAGGAGCGATTGGATCTTCCGCCGCGCCCACAACACGTTGATGCCGCGGCCGGACTGCGCCTGCTCGAACGGAGCCACGGTTTCAAAGGGCTGGCCGTCGCGCCGACCGGTCACGCGTATCGCGGAGGGAGTCTCGTCAAACCGCGCACCCACCACCACCGGCTCGCCGAGGTACAGATCGGGGGCACGGCGGGGCCACACCTCGGCCTTCTCCGCGGCGATCCCGTCGAACGAGACCTGGATGTCGGAGAGAACCGGACTCTCGATCTTCGTGTACAGCTCGGTCATCTGCTTCTCGACCGCGTTCACATCGGAGATGAACGTAAAAGTGCCCCGTCCGAACTCCGCCGCCTTCGTCATGAAGTGACGGTTTGGAGCCGAGCCGATGCCGACGGGGAAGAGGCGCGCGCGGCCGAGCTTCGCCTTGATGACGGAGAAGAGTTGATCCTCATTCGAGACGGCGCCGTCGGTGAGGAAGATGACCTGCCTGACCGAGGCGGAATCCTCCTCCCCGTGAGCCGGGGGAGGGGAAGCCAGGGCGGCGAGGAGGGCTTCGAGCATCTCCGTGCCGCCCTCGGCCGCGAGCGATTCCGCGAAGGCGACCGCACGCTTCAGGTTGTCCGGCGAGGCGGGCACCGGATGCGGGAAGAGGGACGAGGTGACCGAGTTGAACTCGATGAGATTGAACGAATCCGACGCGTCGAGGCGCTGGATCGCGAGAACGACGGCCTTTTTCGCCTGTTCCATCGAAGCCCCCGCCATCGAGCCGGAAGTGTCGATCACGAAAGTCACCTCGCGCGGGATCCGCACCGACCACACCGCACCGCCCGAGGGTGGGAAGAGCGTGATCAGGGCGTAGGTGCCGTCGGGACCCTTCCCGGTGGCGATGCTGCTCTGCGGCATCACGCCGGGGAGCGCCTTCCAGGAGATCTCGAAGTCGCGATCGGCCGGCGCCACTTCATCGCGCAGCCGGGCCGCGAACTCGTGGGCGGATCTGGGTTCGACCTCGAGCGCGTGAGTGTCGCTCGTCAGCGAGGCCACCTCGAAGCCGGCGTTGAGATTCACTTCGATCGAGACGGGATTCGTCTTGATACCGGTGGGAAGAAACGGTGGCTGCACGAGAGTGTTGTCGCAGTTCGGCTGGTACAAGGCCGGCACGACCACGCCCGAGCCGGACTTCAGGCTCGCCAGTTGCACGAGCGAAGAATCGATCGCGGGCACGTAGCGTGGCGTCATGGCCAGGGGGAAGCGCAGCCGGACGCGACCTTCTTCAAGCTCAAGGGTCTGTTGATACTCGATCTCAACCTCGAGCTCCTCGAGCGGCCCGAGGTTCGCGACCCGGCTGGTGAAGAGGTTCGCCCGCTGCTGCTCGACGAGGGTGGTTCTTTTCCCCTCGGCCGCGGCGCGCTCAAACTCCTGCCGCGCCTTCTCCTTCTCGCGGATCTGCCCTTCGATCACGCGATCCCCCGCGCGCATACGCAGGTGATCCACGGCCGCCTGCTCGGGCAGAGGGAAGACGTAGACGCCCTCGATCCAGACGTTCAGGGGGTTCTTGAAGCGCTGGGTCACGGTAGCGCGGGCGATCACACCGGTGATGTCGAAACGCACGCGGGTCTCGACCACGGGGGCGGTTTCAAAGGCCGCATCGGTTCCGCGGCGATACCAGAACTCGCCGGTGGTCGCGTCTTTGGGCGACCCGGCCTCAGACGGCGGCGTTGGGGGCGTCTGCGGCGCGCCGCTCGCGGTGGCCACGAGCCCGAAGAAGACCAGGATCATCCCGACCACGAAGCGCAGGGATGCTTTGAGGAATTCGCGCGTTTCCGAACTCCTGGGTCCGGCGTACGCCAGCCGAACCAGGATCTGCTGAGTGAGGTAGTGACGTCGTCCGTAGGTCATCGCTTCTGCTCCGATCAGCCGTTGTGCGGCGCGGAATTGCGGCGCGTCGGCTTTCATGTCGAGAAGGATTTGAGCGGACAAATCGGGCCCCCTAAGGCCCCACTTCTGGCCGCTTCAGGGAACATTGTGGCGAAAAGATGGCAGGGCCTGCTTTCGCGCGGACGGCCCGTATAGTCAGGCGCCCGACCCCATGTCCCGAAGAATCGCGATCGTCGAGGACGACCCCTCGATCCGGCAGAACTACCGCGACGGCCTCGTCTCCCAGGGCTACGAGGTGGCCGCCTACGAGGACCGGAAGCGCGCGCTCGAGGCGTTCAAGACCCACCTGCCCGACCTGGCCCTTCTCGATATCGGTCTCGGGTCCGACGTGGATGGCGGCTTCGCCTTGTGTCGTGAACTCCGCGCCCTGTCCGCGACCCTGCCCATCATCTTCCTGACCGCGCGCGACTCCGACTTCGATGTGGTCTCCGGCCTGCGCATGGGTGCTGACGACTACGTGACCAAGGACGTCAGTCTTCCCCACCTCTTCGCGAGAATCGGCGCGCTGTTCCGGAGGATTGAGGCGAGTTCCGAGCCGATGAACGCCGTGGAAACGCTGGTTCGCGGCGCGCTGACCCTCGACGTCGCCCGGGTGCAGGCCTCCTGGAAAGGCCGCCAAGCCGACCTGACCCTGACCGAGTTCTGGCTGGTTCACGCCCTGGCGAAACACCCGGGCCACGTCAAGGATCGCCAATCCTTGATGAACGCGGCGAAGCTCCTCGTGGACGACAGCACGATCACCTCGCACATCAAGCGCGTGCGTCGGAAGTTCGAGGCCATGGACGAAGCCTTCGACCGGATCGAAACCGTCTACGGCATGGGCTACCGCTGGAACCGGGAAAGCGACTGAGACATGCGCCTCGGGCTGCGCGGCCAGTTGCTCGTCGTGTCGAGTCTCCTGCTGGCTCTCCCGTTCCTCGGCCTTCGTTCCGCCAGGGAGATCGAGGCGTTTCTGGTGGAAACGCAGGAGCAGGGCCTGACCTCGACGGCCAAAGCGGTGGCGACCGCACTCCACGAACGCCCCGGCATCTTCTCCACCGATGCCTCAACCACGGAGGCCGCGAGCCCGGCGGCCGCCGAACTTCGAATCGAGACGCTCACGGCTCCCATCGTCGTCGATGGGCAGGCGAATGACTGGCCGGCACAGCCGGGAGCGCAGAGCGAGGTCACGGCCGAGTTGGCCGAGCCGCCGGCCAACGGCTCCACAAAGTTTCGCTACCGCGTCGGGAGGCATGAACGGAGCGTGTACGTCCTCGCCGAGGTGATCGATGACTCGGTCATCCGGCACGATTCCGAGTTCCCGCGCACGGACGCCAGCGACCACGTCCTGATCGCGATGGTCACCGCCGACGACGAGTTTCTCCGTTTCGCGATTCACGAGGCCGGCGACGGCGCCGCACGCGTCTCCCTGGCGGGGCAGGACGGCACGAACGTTCCCGACCCGCGCGTCGAGGCGGCGCTTTCGGAAACAGACGAGGGCTATCGGGTCGAGGCGCGGATCCCGCGCGCCCTCATGGGCTCCCGCCTTGCGCTCGGGGTCAGAGATGTCGACGATCGCGCGACCCGGCTGGTGGTAGCGAGCGCAGGCACGAGCGGGATGAGCCGGCGCGAAGAACTCGGACGCGTCTTCGTACCGTCCCCCGAACTCGCCGCCCTCGCGCAGGGCCTGGGTCGCGCGCGTTCGCGTCTGTGGGTAGTGGACGCACGAGGCCGGGTCCTGGCCCGCGCGGGATCACTCCAGGGAACGCGGGCGCCAAAGGCGCCTCCCACCTGGCGGCAGCGCCTCGTGATGGAGCTGCGTCCGCTCTACCGATCGATCCTCGTCGAACCGACCGAAGACTTTACCGACCAGGGGCCGGACGCGACGAGGATCGAAGGCACGGAGCTCACCCGCGTTTTGAAGGGCGAGAGCGCCCGATGGCGTCGGCGAACCACCGATGGGAGGGCGGCGGTGCTCTCCGCCGCCGAGCCCGTTTGGAGTGAGGGCAAAGTGGTGGGCGCGGTCCTCGCCGAGGAAACCACCAACGAGACGCTGGCGGCGCGCAATCGCGCCTTCGAGCGTCTCTTCTTCTCGATCGCCCTCGTCGTTGTGTTCGGGGCGCTCACCCTGTTGGCCTTCGCCACCCGGCTCTCGGTTCGTATCCGCGGGCTCAGGGACGCGGTGGAAAAGGCCATCGATCGACAGGGTCGGGTGAAGGGCGATGTCCCCCACTCGGGAGCCGGCGATGAGATCGGCGACCTGTCGCGGAGCTTCGGCTCGATCCTCGAGAGCCAGCGACAGTACACCGCCTATCTCGAAGGCCTGCGCAGCCGGCTGTCGCACGAGATCCGAACCCCCGTTGCGGTGGTTCGTTCCTCGCTCGACAACCTCCGCCTCCATGATCTTCCCGCACCCGCGAGCATCTACCTCGATCGCGCCGACGAGGGTCTCGCCCGCCTGATCACGGTTCTCCAGCGAATGACCGAAGCGTCGAGACTCGAACAGACCCTCGCCACCACCGAACGCGAGTCGTTCGACATGGCGCGCGTGGTCACGGGTTGCGTCGAGGGTTACCGGCTCGCAAACCCATTGCGGCGGATCGATCTCGCCCTCGAGTTTCTGAACCCGCCCATGATGGTGATGGGCGCACCCGACCTCGTGGCCCAGCTTCTCGACAAGCTCGTGGAAAACGCGCTTGATTTCGCGCGACCGGACACCGCCCTCGATATACGCCTGGCCCGCGGCCTCGGCCTCGCTCTGCTCACGGTCAGCAACGACGGCCCGCTCATCCCCGAGGGCGACGCGGACAAGCTGTTCGACTCGATGGTGTCGGTCCGGCCCGCCGACCCGACCGGCAAGGTCCACCTCGGGCTCGGCCTCACCATCGTTCGCGCGATCGGGGATTTCCACGACGCGCCGGTGAGCGCCTTGAACCGGCGCGATGGCTCAGGCGTGACCTTCTCGGTGGCCTTCCCGCTGGATCGGACGGCGCGCCCGCATGAAGCGGACTGATTTTTTAGAAACGGACGGCGAGGGTGGCGCTCACCGACCGGCCGGGGGCGAGTACGAAGCGCGCATCCGGGCTGGCATGGTACTGCACCAGAGAACGCCAGGTCGCCGCTTCATGACCGCAACCCTACCGGCCTCACAAGAGCTACTACCAGAAGTCGTACTCGCGTCGGCCCGCGAACTCAGGGCGCCAACAGCCGTCCGACCATCTCGCTGAAATCATGCGCCGGCCGGGACCAGGCAGCGCCGAAGGTAGCGAGGAGGGCAACAAGGGCAAGGGTCCCCGACGGAAGCCAGGCGGCCGAAGGTGGTCCTTCCGCCTTCATGTCGGCGAGCGCTTCGATGCGCGCCCGCAGATCGACCGGGCTCGCGGTAGCCGAAGACACCGCGACCTCGAGCCCCTCGCCGCCGGTCGTCTTTGGAACCGTGCCCAGACGCGCTACCTTGATCAAAGCGGACGCGAGATCGAGCGCCACCTCCTGATTCCCTGAGACGGCCCGCGCGTCGGCCGCGAACTCGCACGCCCGCGCGAACATCCGGCGCCACGGCGCATCGAGCGAGAACCACGGGAGAAAGTCGGGGCACGAGCCCATCCACAAGAGCCGGAGCGGATCAAGACTCCGGGCATGGCTCTCCTCGTGAGCGAGGGCCGCCTCGAACTCCGCGGGGGCGAGCGACCCGATCACGTCGGTAGAGGCGTAGATGGTTGGGCGGAGATACCCCCCGACGCACAGCGCGAGGTCGCGGCTTCGAACCTCCAGCACCTCGAAGGACGATTGGACGATGCCCGCGTCCCTTGAGCGATCCCGCCACACCAGCATTCGATCGCGCGTCCTCAGGAACATGCGCCCGGCTCGAAACGCCCCCCGGAAGATCGGCGCGATCGAGGCGACGGCCGCGAGAAATAGGAGGAGCGAAACCTTCTCTCCGGTGTTTTCCGGCTCGTGACGCCACCAGGACGGCAGGAAGACCAGGAGAGCCGAAGAGGCCGCGATGACCAGTGGAAGGGAGCGCACGACGAGGATGGCGTCCGTTCTCACCACCGGCGTCAGGCGGTTGAGCCGGGACATAAGCGACGGGGTCAGACCGAGGAGGGCCAGATCGAGGACCAGAAGGAGGACGCCAAACACCACCGCCAGCACGGCGACGCCGTACTCGTTCATCGCCCCTCCGCCTTCTTCGTCTGCCGCAGAGCGCGCTTTTTCTCGCGCACCAGGCGATCGAGTGAATCGAGCCACCCGGGGTCGTGGGACTCGATGGCCTCCACGAGGGCGGCGATGGCGAGGTCGCGGGTCTCGGGGCCGGTATCGATGCTGGATACCGCGGTCTTCAAGGCCCGGACCCCCAGTTCGGTGCGCGACACGCGGGCCCGATACGCGAAGGCGCGGCCTCGCGGTTCCCGGGTCAGAAGGCTCTTCTTGAAGAGGCGATCGAGCGTCGTCATCAAGGTGGTGTAGGCCCAGGGGCCGTTGAGGCGAAGGGCGACGTCGCGAACGCTCAGGGCCTCGGCGTTGTGCCAGAGGCAGTCCATGACCAGGGTTTCGAGGCGGCCGAGAGGCAGGGGGGGCACGTGGGGAGAATAGCTGAGGCCTTGGGGGTCCGCCGAACGCCCGGTCAGGGTACGGCCAACGCGCCGTTCTCGAGAATGATGGCGGCGCCGCGTTCGCTGCGCACGAAGTCCATGAAGGCTTTTACATGCGCTGGGGTCGCCGTCATGGTCACGAAGTACGCGGGCCGGACAAGGTTGTAGGTTCCCTTCGTCACGTTTTCGGGCGTGGGCGCAATGCCGTCGATCGACACAGATCGGAGGGCCACGATGCTCTGGCGCACCACCGTCAACGTGGTGAGACCGATGGCGCCCGATGTCTCTTGCAGGGCCTGACGCATTTCCCCGGTGGTTTCGGCCAGGGACACCGACCGCGCCACCAGCAGTCCTTTCATGCAGGGGATCAGGGCGCGTACGATTTCCGTGTCCACCTCGGACTCGGGCCGCAAGAAGGCGCGGATCTGGAGCTTGGGACCGCCGAACGACGACCAGTGCGTGACCTTGCCCTCGTAGATGTCGCACAGGTCGCGCGCCTTGAGGTTGCGAACCGGGACATCCGCGTGAACCGCAAACACCACGGGAGTCACCGCGATGCGGTGGGCGGTCATGCCACGGCGCGCCAGATCGGGGAACTCGAGGCCATGACTCGCAAGAGCGATGTCGATCGATCCGGAGGCGAGCCCCTCGATCCGCGCCCGGCCGCCGAGCCCGCCGCCCAGGGCGACCTCGCCGCCATCGGGCCACGCCTCGAATCCGAGACGGAGCGCAGCGGCGAGAGGGAGAACGCCGTTCGAGCCATCGATGCGCACCTCCCGACCCTTGGCTCCCCGCTCCTGGGCATCGGTCGCCGCCAGGGCTCCGAAGGCAAAACCGACGAGAAGGAGGACCGAGGGGCGCGCGATCATGGTGCGAGGGAATCGTACCTCGGAGAGTGACTGGTATACGCTCGCACCCCCCAAGGAACTCCGTGGATCTTCAAACCGCCGGGTGGGCGTCCGACGGGTGGCGGGCCGACTTCGAGTACCTTGTCCACTTCTACCGGACGGGCGAGAAGAAGGACATGCGGTCACTGCTCAAACGCGGCGGCGAGGCGCTCGGTCCCCTTGCCATCCCGAAATTCACTCCCACGAAGTTCGCCTCGCGCTGGAGTTTTTGATCGACGAAGGCCGCGTGAGTCCGGCAGACCCTAGAGAATCAGGAAGCGCGCGAGACTCAGGAACAGACCCATGCTGGCCACGTCGGTGGCGGTGGTCAGGAAGATGCTGGAGGCGGTCGCAGGATCCGCGCCCAGGCGTTTCAAGGTAAGTGGAATGAGGGCGCCCGAAAGGCCGCTGACCACGCAGCTTCCGATCATGGCCAGGAAGACGACGAACCCGAGGAGGGCCGCCTTCTCGTTCGATTGAAGGGTCGCCACCACAAACATGCCAAGGCCGGCGGTGACCCCCACGAACGCCCCGTTCAGGAGGCCGAGCAGGCCTTCCTTCATAACCAGGACCTTCTCCCGCCCCGGCTTCAACTCGCCGAGGGTCATACCGCGCAGGGTGACGGCAAGGGCCTGGCATCCGGTGTTCCCGGACTGGCCCGCGAGGACGGGGAGGAAAACCGCCAGCACCACCAGCTGATCGATGGTGTCCTGGAAGTAGCCGACCACACCCGCGGCGACGAACGCGGTGAGCAGGTTGAGCTGCAGCCAGGGATGACGGTACTTGAGACTGGTGCTCCACGGAGTCGAGAGTCGCTCTTCCTTTTCGACGCCGACCATCGCGCCGACCTGGGCGCTGATCTCGTAGGCGTGTTGCTCGAAGAGGGTTCGACCGCGGACGATTCCCACGAGACGCCCGGCCGAGTCGCACACCGGGTAAACCGGGAAATGGTGGTTCACCACCACTTTCATGGCGTCTATGGCGTCGAGGTCGGGAGCGAGAGAGAACGGATTCCGCAACATCACGCTCTCGACCGTGGCGTCCTTGTTCGCCAGAAGCAGGTCGCGCATCGCCACCACGCCGAGGAGCACACCCGCGCCATCGACCACGAAGCCGTAGGTGACGAACACATTCTTTACGAGCTCGCGAATGCGTTCGGTCGTCTCGGCAACCGTGAGCTCCGGCCGAAACACCGCTCGCGGGGGTTCCATGAGACGGCCGATCGAGTCGTCGGGATACGTGAAGTTCGCCGTCCACTGGTTGGCATCGGCCAGGGGTGCGGCGGCGATTACGGTCTTTCGTCTCTCCTCCCCCATCGCGAGCATGATGTCCTCGGCCACCGCGGGGCTCAACATGGCGAGCACCGTGGCCGCTTCGGCGTCGGGAAGCGGATCGAGCATCTTCGCGGCCTGCGTGGGCGCCAGGGTCACCAGCTCCGCGGCGATCGAGCCCAGACGCGACGGTGCGGTGGCGACGGGAAGGTCCGACGTGGCCGGCAGTTGAGGCGAGTTCTGGGTCATAGGCAGGGGTGCGGTCAGGATAGCAACCGCGGGTCCGCATGTCACTTGATTTGCGGGTAGCCTCGGTTTCATGATCGACCCACGCCCCGTTGTCCTCGAGGGCCACGGCATGCGCCTCGAGCCCCTGTCTCCAGACCATGCCGACGCCCTTGGGAAAGCGGCGGGCGACGGGCGCCTCTATGAGCTTCATTTCACCTCGGTACCCGCTCCTGGCCAGGAAGCCGCCTACATCCAGACCGCTCTCGATGGACAGCGCGCAGGTCACATGCTCCCGTGGGCCATCCGGGATCTCGATGGCGATGAGATCGTGGGCAGCACGCGCTATCACGACATCATGGCCGGGATCGACCGCGTCGAGATCGGCTACACCTGGCACGCGACGCGCTGCCAGCGCACTCACGTCAACACGTCCTGCAAGCTCCTGCTGCTTGCTCATGGTTTCGATTCGCTCGGCGGCCAGGTCGTTGGACTGCGGACGGACATCCTCAACACGCGAGCGCAGCAGGCGATCGAGAAACTGGGCGCCAATCGCGACGGGGTGATCCGGCACCACGCGGCCCGACGCGATGGCACGGTCCGCGATACGGTGATGTACTCGATCCTGAGGAGCGAGTGGCCGGCGATCCGCGAGCGACTGGAAGCCCGCCTCAGAAACGGCGGATACTCCGCGACGCCGCGCCGCGCGTAGAAGGCTCAGAACGTGCGGGAGAACCCGGGCCGGGATATCGAGGCGCGGCCTGAGCTTCGGCCTCGTGGACGCGGCTCGGTTCGCCGCGATTCGCCAACCGCTGTACGCGCTTTCGCCAGAATGACGGACGGCAAACGCCCCACACAGGACCTCGTCGCGTCAGCGGACGGCGTTCTTCAGCGCCCGACTAGAACCGGAAGCGCAGGGCGGCGCGAATGTCGCGGCCCGGGAGCGGGACGAGGTCCTTCAGATAGGAAACATGGTTCCGGCCTTCGGCATCCGTGAGGTTCGTGGCCCGAAGGACAAGATCGGTGATCGTCCTCGATCCACCGAAGATCCGGTAGCTGGCCGTGGCGTTGACAAACGAGTGGCCCGGAGTCTCGATCTCGAAATCCGAAACCCGCTCCTGCTTCCGGGTGCGCCGGATCTCCGCGCGCACGTCGAGACGCGAATCCTGGTAGTGAACGCCGAACCCCAACCGCATCGGAGAGATGCGCGGCAGCGGCTCACCCGTGGGATCGATCCGGGCCCGGACATAGTCGGCCGATGCTTCGAGGTCCAGATGCCGGTCGGCCTGCTCATACAACTGGATCGCCACCTGAGCCTCGAATCCCCAAAAGAGCGCATCACGCTGTTCGTAGCGCACCACGCGGAGTTCGTCCTCTTGCTCTTCTGTGAAACGTTCGAAAATGTAACCGCTGAACGCATTCCGGAAGATCGACACCTCTCCGGTGATCGGCCCTCCCGATTTGCGAATCGAGGCGTCGAGGCCCAGGCTCTTCTCCTTCGCCAGGTCGGGGTCGCCGATTTCGAAGGCATTCGTCGCCGCGTGTGGACCATCGGAGAACAGTTCCTCGGCGCCCGGCAGTCTTTCGGAATGAGCGACCGTGACGCCAACGGTCAGGCCCGGTTTGGCGCGGATCGAAAGACCAACCGAGCCACTCATCCCCGTTCTGGCCCGGCTCTCGCCCCCGTCCACGTCGACGGTCTGACGCTCGATCCGGCCGCCCAGGGCCAGTCGGGTGCGACCGGTCCCGAGTTCTTCGAGAACAAAGGCGGCGAGGGAGTTCGTCTGGCTGGGCGGGAGAAAGGCCTCTGCGCCCTTGACGGTGAGATCCCGGCCCTGCGCCTGGAAGCCGAACGCGCCGCTCAAGGAGCCAATGGGTTGGTGGAGAAACTCCACGCGGCCTTCGTAGCCCCGGCTGTCGAAGCGCGTTCCCACCTCGTCGCCTTCGAGTTCACGGTGTTCGTAGTCGGAAACACCGAAGCGGACCTTCAGCGCGCGAAACGCTCCGAAAGGCTCTCGCACCGCGCCCTTGAGGTCCAGGCGGCGCTGTTTGAGGTCGATGGTCACATCCTCCTCGGCGGGGATGCCGTAGTCGGTGTTGAAGAGCGACGCGCTCGCTCCGAAGAATCCACGCTCCCCCACGTAGGAGGCTCCGAGCGACCCGGCCGTACTCGCGGTGGCGGAGTTTCGAACAATGCCTTCATCGACCGGAATCCTGACGTCGTCGGTTTCCCGACGCAGCGCGTCGGCGTGCCAGGCCAAGCCGCCCTTGCCTCCGTGCAACGAAGCTCCACCCTGCCTTTCCGAGGAAACGCTCCCCAGGGCAAGATCGAAGACGCCGGCGACGCTCTTCTCCGCCTTCGCCTCGGGAATGCGTCCGTCAATCACGTTGACCACGCCGCCGATCGCGGTGCTTCCGTAGAGAAGGGTGGCGGGACCCCGGACCACCTCAATCTGCTCCGCCGAAAGGGGATCAAAGCTGACCGCATGGTCGGGGCTCGTGTTCGACGCATCGGCCATGCCCACGCCGCCCTGGAGGATACGAACGCGGTCGCCGCCGAGGCCACGCACGACCGGTCGGCTGGCGCCGGGACCGAACGAAGTCGAACTGACCCCCGGCTGTTCGGCCAGCGTCTCGCCCAGCGTGGACTTCAGACGGGAAGCGAGGTCAAGGCCGGCGAGAACGGTGATGGGCCTGGCTGACTCGGCGAGCGAAGAGGCGTCCACCCCCGAGGTCACCACGATCGCCTCCTGGTGCACCGCGACGCTCAACACAATGCCGGCCACCACCGAACCGGAAGCCGGAACGTTTACGCGCAGCACCTTGGACCCAAACCGATCTGATCGCGCCTCGACCAGATAGGAACCGCGAGGCAGGGCGTCAAAGCGGTAGGCGCCATCGGCGCCCGCATCCGTGTGCCGCGCCAGTTCAACAATGCGAAGGTGAGCACCGCTCACGGGGGCTCCATCGATGGAAGTCACCCGGCCCGAGATTGAGGCGTCCTGGGCGAAAGCGGCGGAGGAAAGCAGGCCGATAACGGCGGCGAGTCCGCGAGTAAGGGGAAGTACAGGGTAAGGCAGGAAGGCTAAACGCATGGAAAAACGGCTCCTCAAAATAATGAATCAAACCTGAAGGGTTCAAAACCGGCGGCCGTCCGCAGGAAACGGGAGGGCTCGCGCCGGTCTATGGAAGACGGCGACGGCTTCAGGCTGAAACGGGAGGAGCTCTGCCTTGTGGGAGGAGGTGCTCGGGATTGTCGTGGGGGCGCTGATCCTCGGCTCGAATGATCGAAACGACCTGGCTGGCGCCGGTGAAGACAATCTTCGGAGCCCGGAGATCCGTAATCGGGCCCAGGTGGGCGCGACACGCGATGCAGTGGACTTCAATCGCACAGCCATCGTCGGTGTGGGACAGAAAATCGGCAACGCCCAGGAGCCCCACGAGCGCCACCAGGACGCCCATGCCGATTCTGCGACGCCAGAGGGAAGCTTCGCGCATGTTCTGAGCGAACAAGATATCAGAACAAGACGCTCCCGCCCCGCTCAAGCATGATGCGATCGCACCATCGACAACCCCCGCCTCGGGTCGTCTAGGCTCTTGGCGTTGCGAATTCCGAAAACCGCAAGCCCTCATTCCATCCACTTCTAAGGAGCCTTCCATGTCCCTTGTGCGCCCCATCGCCGATGTCGCTAGAGATCTCGGGATCGCCCGGGAACACCTGATTCCCTACGGCGACGACAAGGCCAAGATTCGACTGGAAGCCCTGGCCTCCCGCCCCGCCCGCGGTAAGTTGATCCTGGTCTCGGCGGTGACGCCGACCTCGGCGGGCGAGGGAAAGACCACGACATCGATCGGACTCGCGCAGGGCATGGCGAAGATCGGCGAGAAGGTTTGCCTGGCTCTGCGCGAACCCTCGCTCGGGCCCACCTTCGGAGTGAAAGGCGGCGCTACTGGAGGCGGCAAATCGATCGTGGTGCCCGCCGAAGACATCAACCTCCACTTCACCGGCGACTTCCACGCCATCACTTCGGCGAACAACCTGCTGGCCTCCCTCGTCGACAACCACATCCATGCCGGGAACCCGCGCGGCATCGATCCGCGCAAGATTCTCTGGCGCCGGGTCATCGACCTCAACGACCGATCCTTGCGCCGGGTCATCATCGGTCTCGGCGGCGCGCTCGAGGGGGTTCCCCGCGAAACCGGCTTCGACATCACCCCCGCCTCCGAGATCATGGCGGTGTTGTGCCTGTCCAAAGACCGGGATGATCTACGACTGCGTCTCGGCCGTCTGATCGTGGCCGTGGACAAGGACGGCGCTCCCGTCACTGCGAACGACCTCAAGGCCACCGGCTCCCTGATGATTCTGCTCAAGGACGCGATCCAACCAAACCTCGTGCAGACCTGCGAGGGTGTGCCCGCCTTCGTCCACGGAGGTCCGTTCGCCAACATCGCCCATGGGTGCAACTCGGTCATCGCCACCAACATGGCCCTCGCTCACGCCGACTGGGCCATAACCGAGGCGGGTTTCGGCCTCGATCTCGGCGCCGAGAAGTTCATCGACATCAAGTGCGCATCGGCGGGACTGCAAACCGCGGCCATCGTTCTCGTCGCCACCGTCCGCGCTCTCAAGCGTCACGGCGGCCTTTTGAAGGACGACCTCGCGACGCCGGAGCCGGCGGCGGTGGAACGCGGCCTTCCGAACCTCGAGAAGCACATCGAGAACGCCCGGCTCTTCGGCCACAATCCTATCGTGGCCCTGAACCGCTTCGCGACGGACAGCCCGGAGGAGCTCGCGGTGGTGCGCGGCCTGTGCGACCGTCTCGGCGTCCCCTGCGCCGACTCGGAGGTGTTCGCCCGCGGCGGCGACGGCGGAACGGAACTGGCGGCCGCGGTGGTGAAGCACGCCGTCTCGCCTTCGCCCATGAAGCGGCTCTACGAATGGAACGAGCCGCTCAAGCAGAAGATCGAGAAGATCTGCACGAAGATCTATGGCGCGGCGGGCGTCGCCTACTCGCCCGCGGCCGAACGCGACCTCAAGCAGGCCGAACGGCTTGGGTTCGCGGGCGCGCCGGTGTGCATGGCCAAGACGCAGATGTCCCTTTCGGACGACGCGAGCAAGGCAGGACGACCGACCGGCTTCACGGTCACGGTAAAGAACGTGGTCATCGCCGCGGGCGCGGGTTTCGTCGTTCCTCTGCTCGGCGACATCATCCGGATGCCGGGCCTCAACGCCACGCCTCAGGCCGAGCGCATGGATCTGGTCGATGGCAAGGTGGTGGGGCTGCTCGGCGGCTGAGCGCCCCTGGCAGTCCGTGGTGAAAGTCGACCGCGATCGAAAGTGACAGATTTTTCGTCAGATCAAGGCGCCGAACCGCAGGAATACCGGGAGTATTTCAAGGTTTGGCAACGCGGAGCTCTGCGGCAAAGATCCGCTTTCGACGCGAAGGGACTTTCACCACGGGCTGCTAGAAGTCCACGCGGTTTGGCCCGCCCGATCGCGACGAACCGGCGTCGATCAGGGCGTCGATTTCCGTCGCCCGCAAGAGGAGCCGCGAGTGTATGTCCGCGTCGAAGCCCTCGGGGGCCGGGACGCGCTGCGTGGAGACCGTGCGCGCGAGCCGCGTGAGACGGCTCGCGACCGCAGCGTCCTTCTCGGCCGCGGCCAGACCGCCCAGTTCTTTCGCGACGCGGGATACCGCGGCAGGGTCGAGCCCTTTGAGCCGCAGCGGACGCAGCCATAGCCGGTAAACCACGCGTTCGATGTATCCATACTCGTCGGGGGTCATCCCGGCCGCGCGGTAGGCGTCCATGCGACCCGTGACGGCGCCTCCCACACCCTCGAGGAGCCCCTGAATCTCCGAGAGGTTGGGCCTCTCGTTTCTCCGCATGCCCTCGGCCGGGAGCGGGTTCTCCTCGTCGATGGCTTCGAAACGGCGACGCAGTTCGAGAAAACGGTCGAGTTGCTCCGCGGACAGGGTCACCGCCCTGGGCTCCTTGAAAGCCTGCTCGCGGCTCCAGGCCTCGAACTCCTCCTGCGCATTTCTCATCTTCGCGATAGGTTCGTAAATGCGACCGCCCTCACGCACCAGGGTTGGGCCGACCAGAGCCGCGACGAGCGCCATCAGGGCAAGGCCCACGGCAAGAACGATCAGGCAGCCCCGGGCTTTCACGGGGGTAATTATGCGGGTTCGAAGAGCCGTTTGCAGGGCGCCCCCCGCGTGGACCATACTTTCAGCCATCATGGGGCGGCTCCTCGGGATCGAGGCCATTCTGTTCGCAACTCTCCTGGCCGCCGTGCCGGGCGAGGCCGCGCAGTCGCTCGTCACCCTGCGGCCGGGCGTCACCCTCGACGCCTTCGAACGGCGGTACAACCCCGACGAACGCGAGATCGACGATCCTGAGGCCTGGGGCTACCTCAGCCGTTCGGTCAAGGGCGCGATCCAGGTCCTCGAGAGCACACATTCCTTCCGCGCAATTCACGGTTACTCGAAGGTCCTGCAGGGTTTCGTGGCGGACCTCACCGCGGAGCAGATTCAGGGCCTGCGGTTCGAGCCGCTCGTGGAGTCGATTTCGGTAAGTGTCGAGATGGCGTCCACCGACCAGCGGGTGCCCTGGGGCATCGCCCGAATCGGGGCGGCGCCGCGTCTTCTGGAAGCCACCGAGCCCGCGCCGGCCGACCTGGACGGGGTAACGGTCTACGTGCTCGACTCCGGCATCGATCCTTCCGGGGGTGATCTCAATCTGGTGCACCACGTCAACTTCGCGGGCGGTCCGAACGCGGATTGCCATGGACATGGGACGCATGTCGCGGGGACGGTGGGCGCACGGAACAACCACATCGGGATCAGCGGCGTGGCGGCGGGAGTTCCCCTGGTTGGAGTGAAGGTGATCGACTGTTCGGGCAATGGCTCGAGCGCTTCGATCATCAAGGGGATCGATTGGGTCGCCGCGAACGAGACGGGTCCCGCAGTCCTCAACCTCAGTGTGGGCGGGGGCGTCTCGGCCTCGCTCGACGCGGCGGTGAGAGCGGCTTCAGCCCAGGGTCTGTTCTTCACGATCGCGGCCGGAAATGCCGCCACTGACGCCTGCCTCGCCTCGCCTTCGCTCAATGGAGCGTTGTCGGGAATCGTCACCGTGGCCGCGGTGGACGCGAACGAGAGCGAGGCGTCCTTCTCGAACTTCGGCGGTTGCGTCGATCTCTGGGCGCCGGGCGTGGGTGTCGCCTCCACCACGCCGGGCGTCGAGGGCCTTTTGAAGCGGCTCTCCGGCACGTCCATGGCCGCGCCCCATGCCGCGGGCGCGGCGGCGCTCTTCCTCACTCAGAATCCGAAGGCGACCCCCGCGGCGGTCGAGTCCGCGCTGATCGGCACGAGCGTGATCCCCGGCACCGCAAGCAAGGACGGCCGCACGATTCTGCGGCTTCAGATCATCGGGAGTTAGTCGGACGGGACGAAAGGATGAATTCAACCTCTTCGGCGCACAACGCGGACAACATCGCGACGAAGTCGGGAGTCAATCCTTGTTCCCTCCTTGGCGAAGCCAGGCGTTCTCCGTCGCCCCGCGAACCGCGAGCACCCGCGCAGATGCGGAAAGTTGACGCATCCACGCGTCCCCCTCGTCCAGCTTGCGCGACGTCTTAACCACTTTCATCTCACCAATCGGCACCGCGTAAGTCTACCGTTTCACCCCAGCCCCGGTGCCACTTTCCTGGTCTCACTCTGGAACTTCGGATTGGTCTTGGGGTGCTACCTCTTCGGCTCCTTGAGGGCGGGGCGATTCGGAGCGCCCGCCTCCTGCCCGGTCAGCGATTCCATGAAGGCCACGAGGTCGTGTTTCTCACGGACCGAGAGCGCGAGAGGGGTAATGGCGCCATCGAGATACGCATTCGGCTCTCCCCCCTTGTCGTAGAAGTCCACCACGCTCAGCAGGGTGGGTTCGGAGCCGTCGTGCATGTAGGGGGCGGTGAGCGCGATATCGCGAAGACCCGGCGACTTGAACGCGCCGATGTCCTTCGGCTGTTTCGTGGCGATGAAGCGGCCAAGTTCCGAGAAGTTCGGGTCGAAGGCCAGTTCCTGGAGTTCCGTCACCCCGGCGGCCCGGCGGGCCAGCGCACTGAAATCACGACCCCGGGCCGCCACGCCGATGTTGTGGAACTTGTTGTCGGAGAAGTTAGGGGTGGACGGAGCGAAGGGATGACAGGTGTTGCACCGCGCCTTGCCGTTCCAGAGCATCCAGCCGCGACGCGCGGACTCGGACAGGGCCAGCGGGTCGCCGGCCTGGAAGCGGTCGAATGCCGAGTCGCCACTCACCACCGTGCGCTCGAAGGTCGCGATCGCGGCCGCGATGTCGTCGATGGTGGCGGCACGGCCGAAGATCCTCTGAAAGTCCCCCGCGTAACCCGGGCCATTCATCACCGCGGCCACGACCGCATCGTGGTCCTTCATCCCCATCTCGACGGGGTTCGTCATCGGGTCCTTGGCCTGCTCTTCGAGGGTCATCGCGCGGCCGTCCCAGAACTGGAACTCGTTGAAGACGGCGTTCAGCACCGTGGGTGAGTTGCGAGCGCCCTTTTTCCCTCCGATTCCCTCGCTGACTTTCCTGCCGTCAGCGAAGCCCTTCTCGGGGTCGTGACAGGTCGCGCAGGAAACGGAGCCATCGGCGGAGAGGCGCTTGTCGAAGTAGAGCCGGCGGCCCAACTCGACCTTCTCCGCGGTCACGGGATTCGCAGGCGGAATCAGGAGGTGCCAGAGATCGGCGGGAAGCCCTTTCGGCAGCTGGATCGGATCGCCGGCCGCACCCAACAATGCCGTGGCGGCGACGGCGACAACGACGAACGGAAGGAATCGCCGAGGGGTGAATCTCATGGAAGCGTTTCGGATCTTCCCGTGGCGATGAGGGCACGGAGGTCGAAGAAGCGACCATTGGCGACGACACGTTTCACGCGGTATGCGGCGGAGATGTCCTCGAGTGGGTTGCCCTGGACAAACACGAGGTCGGCAAGTTTGCCGGCCTCGATGCTCCCGGCATCGAGGCCAAGCGCCTCCGCGGGTGTGACCGTCGCGGCACGGAGAGCCTGATACGGCGTCATCCCTGCGGCCACGTAGCCCGCAAGCTCGCCGTGCAGGTTGATTCCGTTGGGGGAATCGGTCCCGGCCACTATGCGCGCGCCCGCCTTCATCAGGTCCATCACCATTCTTCCCGGACCCTCCGGATCGCCCGTATCGACGCCCGGAGGTGCCATGGCGCGGCCGCTTGCGAAGGCCGCGACCTGGTCGCGCATCCACCCCGGGTAGAGCGCGAATCTCGGATCCCTGGCGAGGTCCGGGTTCGCCGCGAAGACGCGACGCGTTCCCGCATTCGCGATCATCGGACAGAAGATGGTCTGGGACTTCCCGAGCAGCTGAATGACGTCGTTGTAACTTCGCTGAAACGTGCTCATCTTGGGCGAATAACCACGGCGGCTGGTGGCCGCGGTGTGTTCGGTGTTGTCGACGCCCACCAAGGCGGAGGGATAAACCTCGTGGGTCGCGACCGGGATCCCGTTCGCGTGCGCGAACTCGACCATCCTTCGCTGTTGCAGATCGGGCATGCGCACGTAGCTCTTCACGAGGTCGTGTTGAAGCGCCTTCGCGCGCTCAAGCTCCATCTCGAGCTGGCCCGGTCCGGAGATGGCGATACCCATCTTGTAGTAGACGCGCTGCCACTCCATCAAATAGCCGGTCGAGAAGACGCGTGGCCCAGGCCGAACGCCGGCATCAATGACCTCGCGATCCTCGACCGCCTCGTAAGGAGTACCCCCGGGACTTCGTACCGTGGTGATCCCGAACGAAAGCCAGGCGCGGCCCTGCGCTTCGCCCATGTCCTTCTGGAGGTGGGAGTGGAACTCGATCAGGCCGGGCATCAGGGTGAGCCCCGTGCCATCGACAAAGTCGGGGCCCGAGTGGCCCGCGGACTTGTGCGGCGTCACACTGATGATCCGTTCCCCTCGACCACCACATCCATACCGGTACGCGCGGTCTCGCTCTTCCCATCCACGAGCGTCTCGGCATGAATGAGCTTGCGTCCCTTCGGAATGCCGAGGGAGTACTTGAGGTCCACAGGAACGTCCTTGGTTTCGCCGGTCTCGATGTCGATGAGGCGGAGCTTGTCCATCGACTGGTAGAGGATGCGTTTCGAGTCGCCGGCCCAACTCGGCGCGTGCGCCTGCTCGGTGGTGATGCGTCGCGGCGGCCCGAGCGGTTCGCCCGAAGGCGACACGGGCACGATGGACAAAACGCCCTCGTAAATCATGGCCATCTTCGTGCCGTCGGGAGACCACTCGGGACCACCGCCGACGCGCGAGTCGATCGAGAGGTTGGGCTGCGGCGCGAACCAGCGGTCACCTCCCCCGTCCGCCGACATGGTGAGGATCTGATTCGTGCCTTCACGAAACCGGGCGGAGTAAGGCGCCACCATGGCGACGGCGACACGCCGGCCATCGGGCGACCAGGTCGGCATCCCGGGTCCGAACAGCGAGTCGTGGATCTTCGTGACCATTCCGGTCGAGACGTTCACCACCGAGACCGAGGCGCGACGCCACATCCCATCGACTTCGAGAAAGGCAATTCGCGATCCGTCCGGCGACCAGGACGCCCCCATCGGCTGGGTGCCAAGTCGGGTGAGCTGAAGGTCCCGGCCGGTGACGAGATCACGCACCCATAACTGGAGCAGGTCGCCGCCCTTGTCTGAAGAGTAGGCGAGCTTCGTCCCGTCCGGCGACCACGCGGGCTCGGTGTCGAGGAAACGATCCTTCGTGAGGTTCTCGGGTCTACCGCCGATCTGCATCAGATAGATGTCTCCGACTGCGGCGAACGCGACTCTCGTCGCGTCGGGCGAGATCACCGGCCGCACGATGCCGAGAACGGGCCGCGGAGTCGTGGAGGTGAAGTCGCGTTTCCGATGGACGTACCCGGGCCTCGTGACTTGAAGGGCCGCGGTGAACTCGATGGTCTGGGGCGGTGCCTCGGGTGTGGCGAGCGAGCGCTTGCGGATCTTCCCGTCGGAGACGTGAAAGAAGTCCGATGCCGAGGCCCACGACACCCGGAAGGCGAAGGCGTTTTCGCCCCCCGTCAACAACTTCCCGGCCCACTCGAGCCGGCTTTGACCGCCTCCGACCACGTGGTGGACAAGTTCGCCACCGGGCCCCCACGAAGGCGCGTCCGCCCGGGTCTTCGCGTCGGTGATCCGGCGCTCCGCGCCATCACGGAGCGCGACCGCCCAGATCGACCGGCTGTTCTCGCGCGTCGAGCTGAACGCGATCTCCTGGTCGTCGGGCGACCACGCGGGCATGTAGTCGTCGGAGGGATCCGTGGTCATCTGCCGCATCGCGCCGCCGCGAAGGTCGAGAACCCAGATGTTGTAGTCGCTGCCGAGCGAGCCGCCGCGATCCGACGAAAACGCGACGCGCGTTCCATCGTGCGAGTAGACGGGCTCGCGATCGTCGAAGTTGCCCCAGGTCAACTTCTTCTGGTTCGTCCCATCCGGCGCGATCGTCCAAAGGTCGTAGCCACCATCGCGATATCCGAAGAACACGATGGTCTTCCCATCGGGCGACCACATGGGCTGCCGCGCGTCGTTGAAGACATCCGTGATTCGCTTCGCCGGGCCACCCGTCGCGGGCAGCGTCCAGATGCTGCCCACGAGGTCGATGGCGAGGGTTCGCCCGTCGGGCGACACCGCAACCGACATGGAGGTGCCTTCGCTGACGGTGACGTCGATGGGCGCCTTCGCCGGGACCGCAGCGGCAGCCACCAGGGCGAATCCGCCGGCCGCGCACAGCAGGACGGCAACCTGCGAATGACTCTTCATCGTGGCGTTATACAGGGATCGACAGTCGACCGGGTCGGCGCTCCCAACGTCATCGCGAGCGACATAGGCGTTTCGGCTTTGAGCGAAGCGATCCTCGGCCGGAACCACCATCCTTCCAGCCCGAGGATTGCTTCGTGGCCCAAGGCCAGGTTTCGCGCTCCCCAGGGGAGGCTTCGCGCTTGCCCGGCGCAGGAGCCCTTCGGCCGGACGCTCGCGGCGCGGACACGGATTCGGCGGAACCTGAATGCCCCATTGCCCGGCACCGCGGGACGCCACTACCAAGCACTTAAGAGATCGCTTCGGTCCGGCCCGAAACTTCGGGTCTCTCGCGATGAGGGAGGTTTCGCGGGTTGCGAACGGACAGTTCGCGCCAGGCCCCGGCTTTCGCCGGGGTGACGTGGGGTTGAATCGGCGTTCTGGTTGGGCGATGGGTCCCTGGCGGGAAGGACAGGGGTTCGCCGGGGTGACGTGGGGTTGAATCGGCGTTCTTGTAAGGGGTGGGTCCCCGGCGGGAAGGACAGGAGTTCGCCGGGGTGACGTGGGGTTGAATCGGCGTTCTTGTTGGGGGGGCTCGCGATGACGTAGCCGCGTCCCTAGAAAGTCGGGGATTCTTCGTATTCGCCGAAGACTTCGCGCAGGGCGTCGCACATTTCGCCGATCGTGGCGTAGGCGCGGCTTGCTTCGACGATCAGGGGCATCAGGTTCGCGGTTCCCTTAGCACCTGCCTTGAGCGCCTCGAGCGCAGCGGCGACGCGGGCGTTGTCGCGGCGTTTCTTGAGGGCCACCACACGGGCAGTCTGCTCTCGCGCCGTGGTCTCATCGATGTAGAGAATGTCGAACGGCTTCTCCTCCATGGTGTAACCGTTCACCCCGACCACGATCTTCTCCCCCCGTTCCATGGCCTGCTGGAAGCGGTACGACGCCTCACCGATCTCGCGCTGCGGGAAGCCGTTCTCGACCGCGGCCACCATGCCGCCCATGGCGTCGATCTTCCTGATGTACTCCATGGCCTCGGCTTCGATGTCGCTCGTGAGTTTTTCCACGAAGTACGAACCGCCGAGCGGATCCGCGGTGTGGGCGACTCCGGTTTCCTCCGCGATGATCTGCTGGGTGCGCAAGGCGATGGTCACCGCGTCCTCGGTGGGAAGGGCGAGCGCCTCGTCGAGCGAGTTCGTATGCAGAGACTGCGTCCCGCCGAGAACCGCCGCTAGGGCCTGGATGGCAGTGCGCGCGACGTTGTTCACCGGCTGCTGCGCGGTGAGCGACACGCCGGCGGTCTGGGCGTGGAAGCGACACATCCACGACCGCGGATTCTTCGCCCCGAAGCGCTCACGCATGGTACGCGCCCAGATGCGGCGCGCGGCCCGGAACTTCGCGATCTCCTCGAAGAAGTCGGAGTGCGAGTTGAAGAAGAAGGAGAGTCGGGGCGCGAACGAGTCGACATCCATCCCGCGGTCCACGCACCATTGCACGTACTCGATGCCATCGCGCAGCGTGAACGCCAGCTCCTGCGCCGCGGTCGAGCCGGCTTCGCGGATGTGATAGCCGGAGATCGAGACCGTGTTCCACTTCGGCATGGTCTTTGTGCAGTACTGGATCATGTCGACCAGGAGCCGCATGCTCTGCTTCGGCGGAAAGATGTACTCCTTCTGGGCGATGAACTCCTTCAGGATGTCGGCCTGGATGGTTCCCGCGAGCTTGTCGGCGGGCACGCCCTGCTTCTCGCCCACCAGCAGATAGAAAGCCACCAGCATGGGCGCAGGCGAGTTGATGGTCATCGAAGTGGTGACATCTCCAAGCGGAATCCCGTCGAAGAGAGTCTCCATGTCGTCGAGCGATGTGACCGCGACGCCACACTTGCCGACTTCACCAAGCGACAGCGCGTGATCGGGATCGCGGCCCATCAGGGTCGGCAGGTCGAACGCGACCGAGAGGCCCATAGAGCCGTGCGCGAGGAGATACTTGAATCGCTCGTTGGTTTGCGCGGCCGAACCGAAGCCCGCGAACTGGCGCATGGTCCAGGTCTTGCCGCGATAGGCGGTCTTGTGAACGCCGCGAGTGAAGGGATACGAGCCCGGGTCAGCGAGGTCGCGGTCGTAGTCGAGACTCTTGATGTCCTCGGGCCGATACAGCGGCTCGATCGGCCGGCCCGAAATCGTAGTGTAGGGCTTCAGCTCGCGACCGTCATCGACGGCCTTGGGGCTGGCGTTGGTCTCGGTCTTGGCCATGTTCTCTCCTGAGGGTGCGGCCCAGTCTACCGGGGGCGGTCGGCCGGGGATGGGGCTGGGGCCGCCCCGCTCGTGTGCCGCGGCCCGAACTGTCACATGAAGGCCGGACCGCGCTTCGCTCAACTTCGTAGTGTGCTCCTGCCGCATTCGCCGACCCCGGGCGCGGGCTGCCCGGGGCCGGATTCGCGGCTCAGCGAATCAGCAGTTGGGGTACGACGCGGTCCCAGCTGTGCTTCGCGGCGTAGGCGAGGCCATTCCGGCCCAGGCGTTCGGCCAGGGCCTGATCCGCGGCGAGACGGTCAAGGGTCTCCGCGAAAGCCGCGGCCTGGGGCTCGAGAATCCACCCGGTCACGCCTGGCTCAACCTGCTCGGTGGGCCCTCCGGAATCACTGGCAGTGAGGACGGCCTTGGCGCTCGACATCGCCTCGAGGGTCACGAAACCGTAGTCCTCATTGCGGGGTGCAAAATAGACGGCGCGGCAGCGGGCAAGATGGTCGAGCTTCGCCGATTCGGTAAGAGGTCCCGTAAGTTCCACGCGCGCCTCGAGCCCCTTCTCGCGGATGAGCCCGAGCAGCCGAGCCTCGTCATCGCCCTCGCCCGCGATCACGGCGCGCAGCGAACGGTCCTTCATCAAGGCCATGGCCTCGACCAGGAGGTCCATGCGCTTCAGCCGATGGAGCCGGCTGACCGCGAACACGTAGGGCTCGTAGCCGTCGCAACGGTAGTCGCGGGCCGGTGCCGGGGGATGGAGGACGGTCGAGGGCACGCCGATGAAGTGATTCAGCCGGTCCGTCACGGTTTGGGAGATCGTGAACAGCTTCGACACGTTCCGGGTCAGCAGCCTTCGGTCGAGGCGATGGACGAAGTACCTCCGGATCGTCTCCTTGAGCCGGCCCTTCCGGCCGAACCCCTGCATGATCGAATCGAAGAGGTCGTAGTACTCGCGCATGGTGTGGGTCAGCCAGCAGACGTGCTTCGGATGGCGCAGCGCGAAGGCGGGATAGCGCATGGTGATGATCTGGTCGATGGCCCGGCCGTCCGCGCCTTCCGAAACGTCGGTGAGCCGGGTTGCCTCGTAGGCATCGAACTGCCGGCCGAAACGGTTGGTGGGCGTCTCGAAGATCTCGGCCTCGTGCCCGGCGCGGCGCAGGGCGGCCACGGCCTCCTCGGCGATGACCAGGTGCCCGCCGCGCACGAAGGGCGCGGACGACGTGACCACGAGGATTCGGCTCATGCCTTGCGTTCGGCCGACAGATCGTCCCGCCGCTTGATGATCTTCGCGGGCACGCCCGCCGCGATCACGGAATCGGGCAGAGACTCAGTCACCACAGCCCCCGCGCCCACCACGACATTGGAGCCCAGGGTGACCCCGTCGAGGACCTTGGCTCCGGCGCCGAGCCAGACGTTGCGCCCGATGCTGACGCCCATTGACGGACGCGCCTGGTCGATCATCACCGCTCCGAGATCGGCGTGGTCATGTCCGCCGCCGACCACGTAGGTGTAGGCGGCGAAGAGGCCGTAGTCCCCCACCTCCACGCGCGAGGACGAGAACACCTCGCAGTTGAAGCCGATGTTGATATGGCTTCCGAGGACGATGTCCCCGTCCTTGCACGAAAGGATCGAGTTGCGGCCGATGAAGCCGTGGTCGCCGATCCGGATGCCCTGGTTGGCGACGCCCTTGGCGTCGAGCAGGACGTTGTCGTCGATCACGGTTCCAGGACCGATGTGGATCTTGTGCGGGTGCCTCAAGGTGACGCCCTGGCCGAACACGACGCCCGGGCCGCAGGAGCCGAGCAGGGTCGGATAGAGGAACTTCCGGAGAAGCAGGCCAACAGCACCCGGAACCCATGAAGACGCCATGGTCACGAACTCGAAGTGGAGGAGACGCCCGAAATCGCGGGACCCCACCACCAGGTCCCGGTACTTCTCCGAGGCGGAGCGGGGGTCCTTGATCGCGGACTGGATCCCCACGTCCTTCATCGAACCGGGCTCGTTCACGCCGCGCTCCCGGGCTTCGAAGAACCGTCCCGTTGTCGTACGATCACGGTTCATTCTCTCAAAAGCGGCGTGCCGCGCGGCAACGCGACCTCAATTCACCCCCCCGAAGCCAAACCTCCTTGAACCGCAGCCTCCTGCTTTTGATCAAGCTCGTCCTCTCCGTGGGGCTGCTGGTGTACCTGCTCCGGAGCGTGGACCTTTCAGATGTTCTGAGCCACGTGATCGAGGGAGACCACTGGCTGTTCGGGGTGGCCATTGTCATTTACGCCACCGTGGTCGTGCTCTCCACCGTGCGCTGGAAGGTTCTGCTCGACGCGCTCGGGGCCACCACACCCTTCAGCCGGCTCTGTCAGTCGTACATGGTGGCCACCTTTTTCAACAACTTCCTCCCGAGCAACGTGGGCGGCGACGTGGTGCGGGTGCGCGACGCGGCCCGGGCCGCGGGATCGCACACCGCCTCGCTCACGGTGGCCGTCCTCGACCGGGTGATCGGCTTCATCGCCCTCTACTTCATCGCCTCCACGGCCTTTCTCTTCGGCGGACCGGTGGTCCGCGAACTGGCGGGAGCGCGGGTGATCCTGCTCGGCCTGACCGCGGTCTTCATCATCCTCGGCGCGATCTTCCTGCGCTCGGGCATGGTGAGCGCGTTGATCGAACGGGTGGGCCTGCGGCGTCTCCCCTGGGCCTTTGAGAAGTTCGAGTCCGTTCAGTCGGCGGTGAACTCGTACCGCGCGCGGAAGATGGCGGTGGTCGAGGCCTTCGCTCTCTCCCTCCTCCTGCAGTTCCTGGGAGTCTCGTATTTCTTCATGGTCGCGAGGGCCCTCAAGATTCCCCTGGAGTTTGGGGCTTGCCTGCTCATGGTGCCGCTGTGCACGCTCATCCAGGCGATTCCGATCTCGTTCAACGGCTGGGGCCTTCGGGAAGGGGTCTACGTCGTCTATTTCAATCAAGTGGGTCTGCCGCGCGAAAGCGCCCTGGCGTTCTCGATCGTCGCGGCCGGGCTCGTGGTGCTCCTCTCGATCTCCGGCCTCTTCGTGTGGCTCGCGCGGAAGTCGCACGCCTCCGAGACGCCCCAAGACCCGGCCTGATGGCGGCACTCCAACGTGCTCTGGATGCGGGCCAGCTCCTTCTCGACCTGGTCACGCGCGATCCGGCGTTCGTGCGGGGCGGCGGCCTTGAAGCGGGCGAGATCCCGGTGTTCACGTTTCACAGCCTCGAGCCCGAGTCCTTCGCGCGCAAGATGCGCTACGTGCGCGACGCGGGTTACCAGGCGATCAGCATGCCGATGTATCTCGACGCGCGGTTCGGGCATCGTGAGGCGCCCGCGAAGTCGGTTCTGATCACGATCGACGATGGCCGGGCGACCACGTGGACGGTCGGCTATCCGATCCTCAAGCGCCTGGGGATGCGCGCCACCGCGTTCCTCGTGACGAGCGCGGTTCACGATTCGGACGAGGTCTCGAAAACGATCGACGAGGTCCCCGCGGCCGAGAGCGGCACCCTTCGGGCGCGAGACGGTTCCCCTCACCGCCCCTTCGTGACCTGGGGCGAGGTCCGCGCGATGCGCGATGTCATCGATATCGAAAGCCATACTCACCTGCACGCGCGGGTCCCCGTCGGTCCGGAAACCTCAGGGGTCAGAACGGAAGCGATGCAGTCGGGCTACGGAGCCTTCGACTGCCCGTTTATCTCAATCGGCGGCCGCGCCGCGCGAGGCGGCGAGGTGCCGCTTGGAACTCCGATTCCGCTCTCCGCGCCGCGGCTTTCCGGAAAACCGGCGTACCTCGCGGCTCAGGATCGGTATGAAACCGGGGACGAGATGCGGGAGGCGATGCGCTTCGATCTCGGCGAGGCTCGGCGCCTGATCCGTGAGAAGGCGGACGTCGAGGCGACGACGGTCGGTTATCCGTGGCACGTGTTCTCGGAGCAAGCGAAGCAGATAGCGGGCGAGGTTGGGTACCAGGCCGCTTTCGCAGGGAAGGCGGCAGCGCCGCCCGCGATCTCGCGCGCGGGCTCCGATGTCTTCGAACTCGCGCGGATCGGCGAGGACTACGTCGAACGTCTGCCCGGCCCCGGTCGGAGATCGCTTCTTTCGGTGCTGCAAGAGAAGTTGGGACGGCGCGGGTGAGGCGGTTCGCGGCTGGAAACGTCGCGGCCGGAAACGGACGTTCGCGCTGGGCCCCCGCCTGCGCGGGGGTGACGTGGGTATCTCCGGGCTGGGTAGGGTCTTCGGTCGGCCGGCGCGGCTACAGCCATCCGTTTTCGCGGTACCACTGAGCGGTCCGGGCAATGCCCTCGGCGACGTCCACCTTCGGCGCATAGCCCAAAAGGCGGCGCGCCTTCTCGATCGAGAACGAGCGGTTCTTCACCCAGAAATCAACGCGTCGCCGGTGGATGGGCGGTTCGATGCCCAACGGAACGCAGATCGCTTCGACCACATCGCCGAGGCGCTGGATGGGCCAGGCCGGGATATGGAACGGCCACACCGAACCGCCGGTGGCTTTCGCGACCTCGTGCGCCAGGTCGTCTTGAGACACCGACCGCGGGCCCGCGATAATGAATGTCTCCCCCGCCGCTTCCTTGCGGTCGAGCGCAAGAAGGAAGCCCTCGACCAGATCGTCGATGTAGACGAGGTGATAGTGCGCTTTACCGCTTCCCACCACCGCGTACCGGCCGCGCGCGATGCCTTTGAACACCTTGAGCAGGCGCGTCTCGGCGGGCCCGTAGATCGCGCCCGGGCGAACGATGGCAACCTCGAGACCGTGAGTGGCGCCAAACTCGCGTGCGAGGACGTCCGCTTCGGCCTTCGTCTCCTGATAGATGTCCGAGGGTGCGATTGGAGCGTTCTCATCCGCGGGAGGATTCCTGACGTCGCCGTGAACGCCGACCGTCGAGGTATGCACGAATCGCCGAACCCCGGCCGCGCGGGCCGCTTCGAGGAGGAGCCGCGTGCCCAGGACATTGACCTCGCGATAGTACGAGTCGGGATGTCCCGCGGTGCGGTAGACCGCGGCTATGTGCATCACGGCGTCGCACCCTTCGACCAGGCGGCGCGCGGCCTCCGCACTCCCGAGAACACCCGTCACGATCTCCGCGCCGCTTCCCGAAAGGACCGGCGAAATCGAACCCTCGCGAACCAGCGCCCGCACGTTGTCGCCGCGCGCGAGCAGGCGCTTCAAGACGTGGCCGCCGGTGTAGCCCGACGCTCCGGTCAATGCCACCTTCACGTCGAACTCCCCTTCGGACTCAGCGAACGAAACAGATCCGCGTAACGCGACACCGTGGTCTCAATCGCAAACCTGGTCTGCGTCCGCGGTCGCGCCGCATCCGCATAGCGCGATCGCAGCGCCGGGTCTTCGATCAGCTTGCGGAGCCCTGCGGCAAGCGGTTCGGCCTCGCCCGGCGGGACCAGGATGCCGGTGACGCCGTCTTCGACAATGTCGGGCACGCCTCCGGTGCGGGAGGCCACGGCGGCCAGGCCGCAGGCCTGGGCCTCGACCGCGGACATCCCAAGAGCCTCGTCGAGGGTCGGGAAAACGAAGAGGTCCGAGGCCTGGAGATACGCGGCAACGTTCTCGACGCGCCCGGTGAACGTGACCCGCCCCAAAAGCCCGGCAGCCGACGCCAGCTCGCGAAGCTTCTCCTCAATCGAGATCACCTGCCCCTGACCCGAGCCAACGAGCACCAGATGCAGGGAAGGCAGGTCGGCAACCGACTTCATGGCTGCGAAAAGCGTCTCCAGGCCCTTCCCCTCGATCAGCCTCCCGGTGTAGGTGACGAGCAGTTTTTCCGCGGGCAGCCCAAGCGTCGCGCGCAAAAGGGCCTTGTGCTCCGGAGCCACTGGCGCGTACACCGACATGTCGATGCCATGGGGAATGAGCCGCACCTTGTACTGCGGGAAACCCGCCTCAACCGCCTCGCGAGCGATGGCCTGCGAGATCGCAACCACCGCGCCCGCGCGGCGAAGCAGAAGATTCCTGAAGCGGGCGAGGCGGCGAACAACGCCTCGTTCGATGTCCCGGCTCAGGCGACCCCACAGGGCGAGCGACCCGTCTAGTTCTCCGTTGAGTTCCGGCCGAAGGACGAGGGCGCAGCGCGTTCCCGCGATGGCGGCCCGCGCGGGAAGGGCGAGAACGCGGGTCCCGCCGTTCATGAGGACGTCCGATTGCCGCGCCAGGGCTCTCGCAGCCCGATAGGCGGCCGGAACCATGCCGAACTTCCTGCCGCGGCCCTGGCCCGGCGAACCCACGCGGTGAATGGTGACGCCGCCGTCGTCCTCCAGGAGGGCGAGGTCGGGGCTCGACTGGCGGGTGATGACGTCGACCGTGAAACCCCGCCGTGCGAGGCCAAGGGCCAGGGTCCGCGTGTGTTTCTCTCCGCCACCCAGGACCGGATGGTACGTCTCCGCCATCAGAAGGATGCGGGGCTCGGGCACTATCGATCGTCTGTCTTGAGGACGTAGATCGGCTTGCCCTGGCTCTCGTGATACGTCCGCATCAGGAGCTCGGCCATGAGACCGAAGTTCACGAGCAGGATTCCGGTGAGGAAGGAAAGGCCGCCGAAAAAGAGAAGCGGCCGCGAGCCGATGGCCTGATCGGCGAAGAGCCGGATGAAGGCCAGGTAGCTCAAAATCCCGAACCCCACGCTGCCGAAGAGGAGGCCGAAGAGGCCGAAGAGATGAGCGGGCCTGGTCCCGTAGGTCATGAAGAACTTGACCGTGAAGAGGTCGAGAAGAACGCGCGTGGTCCGCCCGATCCCGTACTTGCTGACCCCGCGGGTGCGCGGCCGATGATTCACCACCACCTCGGCGACCCGAACGCCCATCGACGAAGCGACGGCGGGAATGAACCGGTGCATCTCACCATAGAGGCGGATCCCCTTCACGACATCGGCGCGGATAGCTTTGAGCGAACAGCCGTAGTCGTGGATCTTGACCCCCGTGGCCCAGGAGATGAGGCGGTTTGCGAAAAAGGATGGGATTCTCTTCGATAGGGGATCGTGACGGTTCTTCCGCCAGCCGCAGATGATGTCGTACCCCTCGCCTTCATCGAGCTTCCTGAGAACGGCGGCGATGTCCGCGGGATCGTTCTGGAGATCGCCGTCCGAGGTCACCACGATCCGGCCGCGCGCGTGGTCGAAGCCGGCCGAGAAGGCCGCGGTCTGGCCAAAGTTCCGGCGCAGCCGAAGCACGCGAAGGAAGGGCTCGGACTTCGCGATCTCCATCGCGCGCTTCCCCGTCCCGTCCTTCGAGCCGTCATCGACGAGGATGACCTCGTAGCTCCGGCCCAGCGGAGCGAGGGCGTTTTTCAGTTCGCGCCAGAGGTCGTCGAGATTCAGAACCTCGTTGTAGAGGGGGATGACGACCGAGATCTCGGGCGTGAGCTTCGCCGTCTGGGTCTCGATGGTCATCGTGGACGCTCCCACGCCTCTTAGAAGAGCTTCAGGTTCATGTTATCGGCCGCGATGTCGGTGAGGTCGACGACCGCGGCGGCGCCCACGCCCATGGTGATCGCGATGGTCTCGGAAATCTCCTCGCGGGTCGCCCCATACTTGATGGCCTTCTTGATGTGGCCTTCGATGCAGCCCTGGCACTTGAAGGCCAGGCTCGCCGCGATGGCCACGAACTCCTTGGTCTTGCGGTCCAAAGCGGAGGGTTTGTAGGTTTCCTTGTAGAAATGAAAGTAGGCCTGCCGGAAACGCGGGTCGACCATGGTGTACGAAGCACTGGCCGGCTGCGGGGCGCTGCCATCGTCATCCTGGGGAAAAGGTTGATGCGGGGCTTTCTCTTCGCTCACTTGCTGGTCCTTTCGCGAACTGATTCAGGGGCTTTCGGGGCCGCGGTTTCGACTTTAGACGCGGGCGCTTCCGCTTGGGGCGGCGCCACTTCGTCGAGGAGCTTCTTCACCGCGGCCTCATAGGCCTCGCGGGCGTCGCGCCAGGCCCCGCCATGGCTCTTGCTCTCGGTGATGAGCATGTGCGCCTTCGGCCCCGCGCGGCGGGTCATCTCTTCGGTGATGGCGAAGGGGATTCGCACGTCGCCGCGATTCGCCACGAACAGCGAGGGCCGGCCATTCACTTTCGTGGCCGCCGCCATGACGTCGACGTCCGAAGGATTGAACGCGCCACGCTGCTTGATCCAGAAAAGAACGAGGTCGGAGGTCGGCCACTGGGGAACGAGCTTCAACGCGGGGATGCCGTAGAGCTTGAAGCCCCGGAAGAGGCGAAGGTGGTGACGGACCGTGTTCGGGAGCGAGTCGTAGCTGCTGTCGGCGATCAGGCCGGCCACCCGGTCGTCGTCGGCCGTGGCCAAAGTGGCGGTGGCCCCGCCCATGGAAACCCCCCAGACCACGACGGGGCCGCTCCCCTTCGACTGCACGAAGTCGATGGCACTCTGGACATCGAGTTTCTCCTTGAGGCCGAAGGTCGTCCCGTCGCCCGAGGACGCGCCGTGGTGGCGCAGGTCGATCAGAAGGCAGTTGAAGCCCCAGGCGTGGAGGGGTTCCACCTTCTTCGCCATCTCGATGCGGGTGCGGTTTAAGCCGTGAACCATGATCACCGATCCACGCGGATGGGCGGCGGGAATCCACCAGCCGGAGATCGCGACATCGTCCTTCGTCTTGAAGGTCACGTCCTCGCGCGGAATCGTGAATGACGTCTTCACATACTCGGTGTTCTCGCGGTCGGGCAGGCTGAAACGGCGGCGCGTGGCCATGCCTCCGAGGGTGTAGGGAACGATGCCGAAGAGGAACACCGAAGCGGCAAGGATCAAGGCTCCCAGGATGCGCTTCCACCAGCGGCCGCGGCCCTGCCGTTGTGTCGATTTCGATTCCAAGCCCGCACAGTTTAGCCCGCCATGCCGCCCCGGACCTGAAGCGGCTCCGCTACAATCGCCGCTCGAATGGCGCGCAACCCTGCTGAGTCGGTCTCGATGCCGGTCGAGGCCCTGCACACCTTGGCGTTGAGTGCGGCCGCCATCGGACTCCTCGCCGGCATCGTCGCCCGCGATGCGGTGTGGGTCAATCTGAGCGTTTCGCTCATACTTCTGCTGCCGCCGCTGCGGCTCGCGACCACCGTCGTTTCACAAGCCCGGGCGCGCCGGTACCTCATCGCCTTCACGGGCGTCGTCGTCCTCGCCTTCCTTCTGCTTTCCCGCCGCATTTCCTGAGCGCTCTCAATTCAAGAATGTCCACCCAGCCAAAGTCCGAGTCAAAGGCTTCCCGTTTGCGAAGGGTCTATGCCGACGCCCCGCGCGGGGTGCGCGTGCCCTTCCGCGAGATCACCCCGCATCCAACCCGCGACCGCTTCGGTCGCGCCGAGGAAAACGAGACGGTTCGCCTGTACGACGCGAGCGGACCCTGGGGCGATCCGACCTTCCGGGGCGACGTGCGCGAGGGGCTTCCGACCTATCGCCGCCACTGGATCCTCGAGCGCAACGACGTCGAGGAGATCGACGGCCGCGCCACCCGGCCCGAAGACAACGGCTATCGAAACTCGGTGGAAGAACTCTCCCGCCTGGAGAAGCTCCAGGCCGAGGGCAAGCTCGAGTTCTTTCCAAAGACTCCGCGGCGCGTGCTTCGCGGGAAGCCCGGCGCGCGCGTCACCCAGATGCACTACGCGCGCAAGGGCATCGTGACCCCGGAGATGGAGTTCGTGGCCCTGCGCGAGAACATGGGCCGCGCGGATGCGTTCGAGTCATCGCCCGACCGCAGCAATATCCGCTTCCAGCACAAGGGCGACTCGTTTGGCGCGTCGATCCCCCGCCACGTCACCCCCGAGTTCGTGCGTGATGAAATCGCCCGCGGTCGCGCCATCATCCCCAACAACATCAATCACCCTGAGAGCGAGCCGATGGTCATCGGCCGGAACTTCCTGGTGAAGATCAACGCCAACCTCGGCAACTCCGCGATCGCCTCGTCGATCGAAGAGGAGGTCGAGAAGATGCGCTGGTCGACGAAATGGGGCGCGGATACCGTGATGGATCTGTCCACGGGCAAAAACATCCACGCCACGCGCGAGTGGATCATCCGAAACGCCGCCGTCCCCGTGGGCACCGTCCCCATCTACCAGGCCCTCGAGAAGGTCAACGGCAAGGCCGAGGAACTCACCTGGGAGATCTATCGCGACACCCTGATCGAGCAGTGCGAGCAGGGCGTCGACTACTTCACCATCCACGCAGGCGTCCGACTTCCCTACATCCCGCTCACCGCGAAACGGACCACCGGCATCGTTTCTCGCGGCGGGTCGATCCTCGCCAAATGGTGCCTCGCGCACCACCAGGAGAGTTTTCTCTACACCCATTTCCGCGAAATCTGCGAGCTGCTGGCCCAATACGACGTGAGCTTCTCCTTAGGCGACGGTCTTCGTCCCGGCTCGATCGCGGACGCCAACGACGAAGCGCAGTTCGCCGAACTGGAAACGCTCGGCGAGCTCACGAAAATCGCCTGGGAGCACGACTGTCAGGTCATGATCGAGGGCCCGGGCCACGTTCCCATGCACCTCATCAAGGAAAACATGGACCGCCAGCTCGCGGTCTGTCACGAGGCGCCCTTCTACACCCTCGGCCCGCTCACCACCGACGTCGCCCCCGGCTACGACCACATCACCTCGGCCATAGGCGCGGCCATGATCGGCTGGTACGGCACGGCGATGCTCTGCTACGTGACCCCCAAAGAGCACCTTGGCCTGCCCGATCGCCAGGACGTCAAGGACGGCGTCATCGCCTACAAGATCGCCGCGCATGCCGCCGACCTCGCGAAGGGCCATCCCGGCGCGCAGATCTGGGACAACGCCTTGTCGAAAGCGCGGTTCGAGTTCCGCTGGGAAGATCAGTTCGACCTCGGCGTGGACCCGGAGACCGCGCGGCTCTATCACGATGAAACCCTGCCGGCCGAGGGAGCCAAGACCGCGCACTTCTGTTCGATGTGCGGCCCCCACTTCTGCTCGATGAAGATCACGCAGGACGTCCGCGACTACGCCCTCAAGCAGGGTCTCGAGGCCGAAGCCGCACTCGCCGCGGGCATGGCGGAAAAGTCGAAGGAGTTCGCGGAAGTGGGCTCGGAGGTCTACGTCAAGAGCTGATCGGCAGGGCGTCGGCGGTAGCGGGCATTCGCCCAGCGCCGGGCAAGCGGATACCGAAGAAGGGCCCGAAGTTCGCAGACGCGGAGGATCTCCCAGACGGCGTGCGCGATTCCCGAGACCCCAAACCCTTTAAGCACTGGCCGGCTTGATCAGGGCATCGCGCTGACCGACTGCGAACCCGGCGCCTTTTCTTCGGGGACGCTGGGGTTCAGCGGCCGGGCAGCTTCGAAAGGGTGAGGCTCACTTCCTTGCGGACCTCCGGGTCGGGATCGTTGTTCAAGATCTCGATGAGAGCCGGCAGGGCTGCCTTTGAGGCCTCGCCGATGCTCCCGAAAGCGCGAACGACGTGCAGGCGCACCAGAGCCGAGGGATCGCGGAGGGCTTCGGTCAGCCCGGGGACAGCGGGCGCGGCCGCCGGTCCCATCCTGCCGATGGTTCTCGCCGCACGGTACCGCCGATTCTCCTTGGGGTGTTTCAGCTCCTGAAGCAGGAGAGGGATGGTCTCGGGCGAGTCACCGCCGATCTTGCCGATGGCGGTGAGCGCGCCCGTCTTGCCAGCACCCCCATCCTTTCGGGCGAGTGCGACGAGCGCAGGAACGGCCCGCTGCGCCACCTCGCCCATCTCACCAAGCGTCCAGGTGGCAAACGCCCGCACGCGCGCATCTTCGTGGCCAAGACCACGGACCAGCACGTCGACAGAGGCCTCATCCGCGAGTCCGAGCAGGAAAGCGGTGTGCGCGGCCTCGAAACGAACGCGGGGCGAGGGGTCGTCCACGGCCCGCACCAACACCGCCAACCTCAGGGGCATCAGGGCTGATCCCGGATCAGCCCCCAGTCGGCCGGCCTGGGCCTGTATCCGCCGCAGCGTGCTCTCACGCAGTACTTCAGACCCGGGCTTTACGACCTCGGCGAGTAGATCGGCGGCGGCGGGTGGTTTCGGCAGTTCGAGGCGCGCCTTGTCGGATGGGTCCGTCTCACCAGCGATCTGTGGATGGAGGGCGAGCCAGGCGGCGACCCGCTCGTGCCCGGAAACGCTGAAGTGGTCGTAGTCGAGGAAGAGATCGGTCGGAGAGGGCGATTCGGCGATCTCGGGAAGAAGGTCGATGAAGGGGATTTGCTCGGCCGACGCAAAAGCCGCGATCCGCTTCTGCACAGACGGCACGGGCGCTTTGGGTTGGACCTGAAAACGGAAGGGCAAGGCGACGACCTGGAACGTCGCGCCGTCCTTCCTGACCTCCTCGCGCAGGGCGCGCACCTCGTCGAAAAAAAGGCGGAAGGCGTTCTCGACCCGGGGCGAGTCGCCCGAGGAGAAGAGTTCCTCGACCGCGCCGATCTCCCGGCGTGACGCTCCAAACGCCATCCGCACGGTCGCCGAGTACTTGAAGGCACTCAGGAGGAATCCGGGCGGCTTGGTGAGATTGATCTGGAGTTCGGCCAGGTCGTTGAGGCAGACGGCCAGAACGACGGCGTCGGGTTTGTACTTTCGTCCGATCCTCTCGTACGCGATTCGCTCCTGGCGGGTCGACCAGCCCGGCAGGGCCATGTTGAAGACTTCAACGTCTCGACCCCGGGCGCGGAGCTGGCGCTCCAGAACCTGCGGAAAGGCTTCGCTGGCATCGATCCCATGTCCGTAGGTGACGCTGTCGCCGAGGATCACGATGCGCTTCAGGCCCTCGCGCGTCTCAACCGCACGCGTCGCGTCGCGCAAACCATCGACGTTCGTCTCCTCGGTCGGGGGGTAGCCCTCGCCCTTCTCGAAGGTGTAGAAGTCCCCGTCCTTGAAGCGCTCGCTCCAGTCCCAGAGGTACTCCTCCCTCTGGACGGGGGGAGGCTCGATCAGCCGGGCGATTCCTTCGATGAGTGAGGCGAAGAGTACCGTCGACGCCGCGGCGAGGGCGAGGTTACGAACCGGGGTCGCGGTCATCTCGGGACTGGTAGCGGGGGGCGGAGGTTGCTTCGTTGGTCGCCTTCGGCTCCCCCCTGCTGAGAAACTCGTGCGTTTACGGCCCATTTCACCCGGTTTGTGGAGTCGAGGCTTTGGGCGAAGAAGGAGCGTGGCCGGCGCTGCGGAGGGTCGCTGGCGGCCGGGGTCGTGCCCCGAGGGCAGGCTGGGCGCGAGTCGCAGGGTCCGTCCGCGGCATTTGCGCCCAACCGAGCCGAGCAAGTAGGCACACGATTCCGACGTTTCGTAGACACCGTGCCGACGCGCGAGGCGTGGCCCAGGGCCAGGCTCCGCGCTACCCGGCGCCGCGAGCCCTCCGCAGTGTCCGGCCACGCGGCCCACCACAACCAAGCTTGAGAGATTGCTTCGCCGGGGTGACGGAGCGGGCAGCGTCCGTGCTGAAATTCGCGGTGACCGCTACCGTCGCGGTTTCCAAACGGACTCTTCGCGCTAGACCCCGGCTTTCGCCGGGGTGACGCAGAGTTTCTCGCAAACGTCACGGGCAGCGTCCGTGCTGAAATTCGCGATGACGTGGGGAAAATGGGCTTGGTCCGGTACTGACGTTCAGGATCGTGTGGCGATGAGGTCGTCGAGTTCTGCCTTCAGCTTAGGCAGGATCTCCTCATACGTGAAGGCGCCGAGCGGAGCCTTCTGCTTCTTGAGATTGACGTGGGTGGGCCCGCACCACAGGCCGAGGTCGGCGTCGTCGGTTTCGCCGGGACCGTTCACGCGACAACCCATGACCGCGATGGTGAGCGCGTGAGCCCTGGCGTAGGTGGTCATCTCCTTCACCGCTTCCGCCAGCTCGACGAACTTCTCGTTCTCCACGCGGGAACAGGACGGGCAGGAGATGACGTTGAGGGTGTGATCGTCGAACACCGGCACCGAGCGAAACCGGCCGGCCGCGATGTCGTCGAGGATCATCTTCCCCACCGTGATCTCTTCGTGCTTGCGCGGATTGGGAAGAGTGAGGCTCACCCGCACCGTGTCGCCGATGCCGCGGGGCAGGAGCTGCTCGAACGCCACGCGGGTCTTGATGATGCCCTCGGGCGGGATGCCGGCCTCGGTCACGCCGAGGTGCAGAGGCACGTCCTTGCGCGCAGCCGAGAAACGGTTGTTGCCCTCGATGACCTTGCGGGGGTGGGAGTCCTTGAGGCTCACCACGTACTGATCGAACTTCAGATCGTCGAGAAGGGCGCAGTGCTCGAGCGCGGAGGCAACCATGGCGGCGACGTCGTCGTTCGGGTGCCTCTCCTTCATCGCGGGATCGACGCTGCCGCAGTTGACGCCGACACGAATCGCGCAACCGTGCGCCTTCGCGACATCGGCGAGGAAGCGAACCTTCTCCGCAACACTCTTCTCCTTCTCGTGATGGTAGAGATGGCCCGGGTTGTAGCGGAACTTGTCGACGTGGGGCGCCACGGTGGCGGCGAGGCGGTAGTTCTCCTGAAGGTCGACGACCAGATTGGCCTTCGTCTGCTTCCGGATTTCGGCGAGGGCGGCCACGTCTTTGGGGGAATCGACGGCGATGCGCACCAGGTCGCCTCCGGCTTCGCGGATCTTCTCGGCCTGTTCCACCGTGGCATCGACGTTCTGGGTCTTCGTCGCGCACATGCTCTGCACCGCGACCCGATGCGCCCCGCCGATGAAAATCGACCCGGCGCGGACGGATCTGGTCTCGTTTCTCTTCATTGCCCCACCTTCATACCACAAAGCACCAAGTGGCTGAAAATCATAGAGATGGGACAAACCAGAGACATCTTGTGGCGCCGCTATACCGATATTAGTCAAAAGATAAAGGAAAGTTGATTGACATACACTACGATTATGGCCTATTCTTCGTCCCGTCGCACCGAATGGAACTCTTCCCGCGACAAAACGAACTCAACAAAGATTCCAAGGAGAAACCCAAATGACCCTCGTACGATTCGACCCCTTCCGTGAAATGACCGTGGCCCAGAACCGGATCAACCACGTCCTCGCAGACGCGTTCGCTGGCACCGGCTCCGACCCGTTCGGCTTCCTGCCCCCCGTGGACATTCGAACCGGCGCGGATCACAGCCTCGTCATCGAGGTCGACCTTCCCGGCGTGCCGCGCGACGCGGTTTCCGTCCACATCGAGAACCGCACCCTCACCATCAAGGGCGAGCGCAAGCGCAATGCCGCTCCTGATGAAAAGGCCGACCGGGTTCAGCGTTCCGAGCGCCTCTTCGGCACATTCGTTCGCGCCTTCGCCCTGCCGGAGACCGCCGACACCACCAAGGTCAGCGCGGAGTACAAGGACGGGGTTTTGACCCTGAACATCCCGCGCGCCGAGGAAACGAAGCCGCGTTCGATCGAAGTCAAGGTCGTCTAAGGCACACCCGGCCGGGCCGGCCCCCCAAGGCCCCCGCGCCGCGCTCACCAATCGGGGCGGTTCCTCTCCTGGCTGCAGAGGTTCCGCCCCCTCTTCTGTTTCGCTTAATGGGCGCGTCCCGTGCTACCTTCGGGCGTGGCACGAATCGCGATTGATGCCCGCAAGTGGCGGGACTACGGCATTGGCACCTACGTGCGGAACATCGTCCGCGCCCTCGCCCTGATCGACCACGAGAACACGTATTTCGTGTTCTGCCACCATGAGGATGTTCCGACCCTCAACGATCTGTCGGAGAACTTCGTTCCCGTGGTGAATGAGTCGCCCGGCTACTCCATCCGCGAACACTGGAGCCTCCCCGGGCAGGTGCGACGCCTCGGCGCCGAACTGTTCCACGAACCGCACTACGTCCTGCCCGTGCTTCTTCGAACGAAGTCTGTGGTCACGGTTCACGACTGCATCCACCTGCGCTTCCCGGAGTACCTGCCAAACCCCGGGGCCATCCATTACGCCCGGTTCATGATGGGCAGCGCCATTCGAAGATCCAAGGTCGTCTTCACGGTCTCGGAGGCGAGCAAGCGCGACATTCTTCATTTCTTCCCGAACACCCCCCCGCAACGGATCCATGTGGTCTCAAACGCCATCGACGCGGACCTGCTCGAGGCCCCGGATCAGGAGGAACTGGCGCGCGTGAAGGAGCGCTACCAGATCGCCCAGCGTTTCATCCTCTACGCCGGCAATATCAAGCCGCACAAAAACCTCCCCCGTCTGATCGAGGCGTTTGCGCGGCTGCGGGCAACTCCGGGCCACGAGGATGTCCATCTGATGATCATCGGCGACGAGATCGGCAAAACCCCGGAGCTGCGGCGCAGGGTCGAGTCGTTCCGTCTGCGGCCTTTCGTGCGCTTCTTCGGTTTCGTCCCCGAACGGACGCTCGCCGCTCTCTACCGCCTGGCCTCCGTCTTCGTGTTCCCGTCACAATACGAGGGCTTCGGTCTGCCTCCCCTCGAAGCGATGGCCTGCGGCACGCCGGTGGTGACCTCGAATGTTTCCTCCCTTCCCGAAGTGGTGGGTGATGCCGCGGTTCTCGTGGATCCGCACGACGGCGAGGCGATCGCGGAGGGACTTTCCCGGGTGCTCGACGACCCCGCGTTTGCCGATGCCCTCCGGGAAAAAGGCCGCATCCAGGCGAAGAAGTTCAACTGGGAAGACTCCGCTCGAAAGACCCTCGCAGGGTACCGCGAGGCCCTCGACCAATGAGTGCGGCCCCAAGACCTCGATGACGGCGCCGCGGCGCACGGCGCTCGTTCACGACTGGCTGACCGGATTCCGCGGCGGTGAACAGGTTCTTCTCTCGCTCGCCAGGATGTTCCCCGACGCTCCGATCTTCACCCTGCTTCACGTGAAGGGCTCGCTGCCCGAGGAACTCGAATCGCGCACGATCCACACCTCCTTCATCGGCAGATTGCCGTTCGCACGACGGCTCTACCGGCATTACCTGCCGCTGTTTCCCCTCGCCGTACGCGGCCTCGACGTGCGCTCCTATGACCTCGTGGTCTCGAGTTCGCACTGCGTCGCTAAAAGCGTCACGCCCGGCCCCCGCGCGCGACACGTCTCCTATTGCCACACCCCGATGCGCTACGTGTGGGACCGGTTCGACGACTACTTCGGTCCGGCGCGCATGGGACACGTGGGGAGCGCGGCCCTGCGCGTGATGGCCGAAGGCCTGCGGGCCTTCGATGTTTCGACCGCGCACCATGTGCACCAGTACGTGGCGAACTCCGAGACCGTAGCCGCGCGGATCAGGTATTTCTACGGCCGTGACGCGATCGTGGTCCATCCTCCGGTGGACACGGACTTCTTCACGCCGGGGCAAGACGACGCCCCTGAGCCCGACTACGACCTCGTGGTCTCGGCCCTGGTCCCGTATAAGCGGATCGATCTGGCCATTGAGGCCGCGAACATCACGGGACGGAGGCTCCTGGTCGTGGGCAACGGACCGGAAGAGAAGCGGCTGCGGGCGATCGCCTCAAAGAGCGTCGAGTTCCTCGGCCCCGCCGGCCGCGACCGCCTGCTCGGTCTCTACCGCGGATGCCGGGCGCTCGTCCTTCCCGGGGTTGAAGACTTCGGGATCGTGGTCGCCGAGGCCCTGGCCTGCGGACGGCCCGCGGTCACCAACGCCCTCGGAGGCGGCGCCGAGATCGTGAACCATGGCGAGTTCGGCGAAACCTTCCGAGAACCGAGCGGCCAGGCGGTTGCCGGAGCCCTCGAAAAGCTTGTTCCGAATCGCTTCAGTAGACTCGGGCTTCGAAAGCGGGCGGAAGCGTTCGCCCGGGCGAGGTTCGAAGAGCAGTTCCGGGCCGTGGTCGAAGAGACGAGAGGGCCCGCAGCCTGAGGCTTTAAGACCCGCGCGCCGGACCAGAGTGCGAAGGACATAAGAGCGTTTGCGAAAGCGAAAACAAAGACTCACCGAGAGCTTCCTCGCCGTCGATCTGCTGGCGGTGGCCCTTGCGTGGATGGCCGCTTACTACGCTCGATTCCATTCGAGCCTGATCACGTCCGCCTTCCCGCCCTACAAGGGCATCCCCGCGGCGCGCGACTACGCCGAGCTGCTGCCCCTGCTGCTGCTGGTGTCGGGAGTCGTCTTCGCGGTTCAGGGCCTCTATCGGCTGCGGCGGCCGGTGAGCGTGGTCGACGATTCGCTCCGAACCCTGGCCGCCTTCATCGTCGCCGCGATCTTCTCCCTCGGCGTCACCCTTTACCTCCGCATCTACTTCCGATACGCACCCGAAGTGGCGGCGAGTGCTGAGTACTCGCAGGCCGTGTTCTTCCTCTTTGTGGTCTTCGGCGCGCCTCTCGTGATGGTGGGTCGGCGACTGCTCATGGCCTGGTACGAACGGTCGTGGGCTCGCGGCGAAAACGCCGTGCGAATCCTGGTCGCCGGAACGTCGGAACTCGGCCAGACCGTGGCCCGACGGCTCGCGGCGCAGCACCGGCTGGGCTTCACCGTGGTCGGGTTCCTCTCGGACTCCGAGGCGGCAGGCGTGGAGCACGACGGACGGCCGGTCCTGGGACCGCTCACGATGGCCAACGAGATCATCGCTTCGAAGTCCATCGATGCGGTCTACGTCGCCCTTCCCGTCGACCAGCACGCTTCGATGGTCGAACTGGTGAAGAACCTGAGCAACCAGTTCGTGGACGTGCGGATCGTGCCGGACCTGCTGCAGTACCTGACCCTTCGGGCCGGCATCGAAGATCTCGACGGCATCCCGATCGTCTCGTTGAACGAGACCCCGATGCACGGACCCGCGGCGCTCGTGAAGCGGCTGATGGATATCTCGGGAGCGCTCGTCCTCCTGCTCTTTCTGACCTTTGTCTTCCCCGTCCTGCCCGCGATCGTTCTCGCCATTCGCCTCAAGGGGGGCAAGGGCCCGATCCTCTACACCCAGGAGCGGATGACGGTGGATGGACGGCGGTTCTCCGTCTACAAGTTTCGGACGATGGTCGAAGATGCCGAGGCGGCGACGGGCCCGGTGTGGGCCAGGGACGGGGATCCCCGACGCACCGAGCTTGGCGCATTCCTGCGCAGGTACAACCTCGACGAGTGGCCCCAGCTCATCAACATCCTGAGGGGCGACATGAGCCTCGTCGGACCCAGGCCGGAACGACCAGAGTTCGTCCACGAGTTCAAGGACCGCATCCCCAACTACATGCTCCGTCATCGCGTCCCGAGCGGACTCACCGGCTGGGCCCAGGTCCACGGCTGGCGCGGGAACTCCAGCCTCGAAAAACGGATCGAGTTCGACCTCTACTACATCGAGAACTGGTCCTTGTATCTCGACTTGAAAATCCTCGTCCTCACTCTGTTCCGCGGTTTCGGCCAGACTCACGCCTACTGATCCCCGCACGAAAGAAACCCCACTCATGCCACGAACCCTGGTCACCGGCGGCGCCGGCTTCATCGGATCGCACCTGTGCGAATACCTCCTCGACAAGGGCCACACCGTGGTCGCGATGGACAACCTCCTCACCGGCGACGCCGCGAACATCGAGAGGCTCATCGGGCGCGACTTCGTCTTCGTGAAGCACGACGTGACGAACTACATTGCCCTCGAAGGCGACATCGATTACATCTTCCACTTCGCTTCTCCAGCCTCGCCCATCGACTACCTCAAGCTGCCGATCCAGACGTTGAAGGTCGGCAGCCTGGGCACCCACAACGTCCTCGGTGTCGCGAAGGCGAAGAAGGCCCGGATCCTCCTCGCGTCCACGTCCGAGGTTTATGGCGATCCCCTCGTGCATCCGCAGCGCGAGGACTATTGGGGCAATGTGAACCCCATCGGGCCGCGCGGGGTGTACGACGAAGCCAAGCGCTTCTCCGAAGCCATGGTCATGGCCTACCACCGCTTCCACGGTGTTGAAACGCGGATCGTGCGGATCTTCAACACCTATGGGCCGAGAATGCGGGTGATGGACGGTCGCGCGATTCCCGCGTTCATGAGCCAGGCCCTGCGCAACGAGGATGTCACGGTGTTCGGCGACGGCGCCCAGACGCGCAGTCTTTGTTTCGCCTCGGATCTGGTCGAGGGCATCTATCGCCTCATGATGTCCGACACGAGCGAACCCGTCAACATCGGCAACCCTCAGGAGCTGACGATCCTCGATCTCGCGAAGAAGGTCATCGAGGCCACGGGGTCGAGGAGCCGCATCGTGGAACGCCCCCTGCCCGAAGACGATCCGAAGATCCGCCAGCCCGACATAACCCGAGCCCGGAAGATCCTCGGCTGGGAACCGAAGGTCAGCCTCGACGAGGGCCTCGTCCCAACGATCGCCTACTTCCGGACCAGGCTGGGCATCGATTAGCGACTAGCGCGTCGGTTGCGCTTGAGGCCATCCGCTGCGGTGGGGATCACGACGACCCGCCGGGGAGCCTCCACGTCATACGCTCCGGCCCGTCGCGAGGTGAAAGTGAGCAGGCCGCGCGGCCTCCTGACTCTGTTCGGTGGCGCACAGTCCGCCCCGGTCGAATGGGCGCAGCATTGTGTTGACCAACTTCTACTGGAGCCAAAGAAATGCTTGAAACCATCGTCATCGTCCTCCTCATCTTGTGGGTGCTGGGCCTCGTTACCTCGAACACCATGGGCGGCGTCATCCACGTTCTTCTGGTCATCGCGGTCGTCATGATTCTCCTCCGGGTGATCGGGGGTCGTCGCCTCTGATCACGGTTCCGGTGAGTCCGTCCTTACCCTGGCCGACGAGCCGAAGGACGAAACCGACATACTCCGGGGACCCTTCGGCGTAGATCTCGCCTTCGTTGACGGCGAGTTCATTTGGTCGCTACACGCCGGCCGCGGTGTTCAGGACGGGCGCAGTTTGGAAGGGGGATGGCTTGAACGGAGTCGCGATCATGGGTGGGGCTCCTGCCGCCCGAGACGAACCACGGCGAGGAAGAAGGAAAGAATCAAGGGGCCGGCGACGAGGCCCGCGGGACCGAATGTGGCGAGGCCCCCAAGCAGAGCGAAGAAGATGAGCCCCCCGTCGACCTCCATCCGGCCCTTGAGGAGCCAGGGTTTCATCAGGTTGTCCACGGTGCTCACCACCAGGATGCCCCAAAGGGCGAGGCCCAGGGCCGCTTCGGAATGACCGTTGAAGAAGAGGAGGCCGGCCGCGGCCAGCACCACGCTCGCCGCTCCAATGGCCGGAATGAATGCCACCACGAAGGTCAGGAAAGTAAAGAAGGCCGGCTTGGGCACGCCGGCGACGAGGTACCCGGCGAGGGCGGCGATCGACTGGATGCCCGCGGTGCCAAGGGACGAGAGCAGTATCGCCACCGAGACGCTCCGGAAGTCCGCGCACATGTCGAGAATCTGCTGCGTCGGCAGGGGCGTCACTTTCGCGATCCACAGCACCAGCCGCTTGCCGTCGAGGAGAAGGAAGAAGAGGGCCGCGAGCATCAGCGAGAAATGGATGACCACGGAAGCGACCGCCAGGAAGCCCCCGGTGACCGCGGCCGCCGCGGCGGCGGAGCGGCCGTCGGCAAGATTCTCGATCTGCTCATTGCCCCCAGGGACCTGGTTGATGGCCCGCCGTACCCGGACTTGAATGGAGAGAGGGAGGAGTTTGACGAGTTCGGGCACGCCGCCGCCGCCCCGCAACGCCTTCGCCACTGAAGCCGCGCCGGTCAGCACCTCATCGCCCACCTTGATGCCGACCCACAGGGCCGGTATGAGCACCAGGGCGCCGACCAGGAAAGTGAGAAGGCCTGCGGCTAGTGTAGGTCGCCGGCCGAGCCTGGCGGTCAGGCGCTCGAACATGGGATAGAACGCCCCGGCGAGGACGGCCGCGAAGAGGAGGGCGCTGGCGAAGGGGTAGATGAGGCTGCCCATCAGAACCACGCCCAGGAGAATGAGTCCGGCGAGAACGGCTTTCTCCGCCGACGGGAGGCGGATCGCGCGGGGCTCCGGGGCGGTGCTCACACCCTCACCCTCAGGAGCCGTTCCATGGAATCATGACGAAGCCAGGCGCCGAGACGACGTTCAGTTTCTTGAGAAGCGCCTGGGCCGCGGGCGCGGAGGATGCGGGATTCTGGCCGGTGATCAACATTCCATCCACGACCACGTGCGGATGCCCGTCCGTGACCTGGGTGTAGTTCCCCCCGTTTTCCTTGAGCATGGTCTCCACCAGGAAGGGGAGGCGGTCGGCCACGCCTCCGGCAGATTCTTCGGAGTTGGCGAAGCCGGTTACGTTCCTTCCTTCGACGATCGGCTCGCCCCCCGCTCTTCGGACGTGGAGTAGTGCCGCGGGCGCGTGGCAGACGAAGGCCGCCGGCTTGCCGCTCGCGAGCATGGTCTCGATGAGCGCGATCGAGTGGGGATCGCCGGCCAGATCCCACATCGGCCCGTGGCCACCTGGATAGAAGACCGCGTCGAAGTCCCCCGCGACCACATCGACCAGACGCACGGTGCGGGAGAGCTGCGCCAGGACCTTGGGGTCGGCCATCAGTCGCCGGGTGGACTCGGTCTGGGAGGCTTCGGCCTCGCTGCGCGGGTCGACCGGCGGTTGCCCTCCAAGCGGAGAAGCGAGAGTGACGAGCGCCGCCGCGTCCGTGAATGCGTAGTAGGGGGCGGCAAACTCCTCGAGCCAGAAACCTGTCTTTTCGCCGGAATCGCCCAAAGCCTGGTGCGACGTCAGAACCATCAAGATCTTCATGGGATTACGCGTTCAGACTAACGACCCTTCCGGCCCCTCATCTGTGCGGTGGACCACTCGTGTATGTATGCCGCCGCACCTGCGTTCTTTCAGTCAGCTCAGGGCCTGTACGTTCCCGACGAGGAACCCCGGCGGCAGGGGCGGGGGTCCGGTCAGTTCGGGCCGGAACTCCGCTTTGCTTCGTTGCGCCACGCGTCGCTTGCGTAGATCGCGACCTCAACGCGGCGGTTCTGCCGCTTGCCCTCCTCGGTGCCGTTGGAGGCCACCGGCTCACCCTCGCCGCGACCGCGGTTGCTGAGACGCGAGGACAGCACGCCGTGCGAAGCGAGGTAGTCCGAGGCGGCCCGTCCCCGTCGTTCCGAGAGCTGCTGATTGTAGCCATCGGCTCCGTCGGAATCGGTGTGGCCCACGATCATGACGTTGGTCTTCGCCTCGGCCTGCAGACTGTCGGAGAGTTTCCGCAGATTGGATTGCGCTTCCCCAGTCAGGACCGCCGAGTCGTAGGGGAACAAGATCCCAGAGTCGAAAGTCACCGCGATGCCCTCACCCACCCGCGAGACCTGGGCGCCCTCGAGTTCCTGGGCCAGTTTCTCCGCCTGCGAGTCCATTCGCCGCCCGATCAGGGCGCCGGCCGCGCCTCCCACTGCCGCGCCGATGATGGCGCCGCGCGCCGTCGACCCCGTCTTGTGCCCGATGATGGCCCCGAGGACGCCGCCGGAGGCGGCTCCGATTCCCGTGCCCTTCTTCTGCTTGTCGCCCCAGCTCGCGCAACCTGGCGTGCTCGCGAGTACCGCCACCAAAGTCCCGGCAACGATGAAGTGATTGATGTGTCTCATGATTTGTCTCCTTGGGCCAGGAGGCCCTATCGCCTCGGCCGCAGCGAAGATCCGGTCTGGGTTCCGCGGTGACCCGCGTCCTCGTTTACCGTCATCGATCGCAGCATGCGCGTGAAAGTACGTGACATCGCATCGTTGCCCGTGCCGGGCACGATGGAAAGGGCGTAGATCACGTGGCTATCGGAAAGACCACGGGTCACCACCGTCACCTCCTCCTCCTGTCCGGTGACCGGCGAACGGCCGGAGAGCACCACATAGAAAGATGTCGCTCCGTCGATCATTTCGCGTCGGGCCAGGCCATCTTGCGCGCGCAGGTACGGGTTCGATCGGATGAGCTGACGGACGAGGTCGTCGGTCGCGGCCTCGAGGCTCCCGTGCCACTGGTCCGTATCCTCGAAGGGCGCGTAGTTGCGCTTTCTGCTTTCGAGCCGCCGGTCCGTGTCCCCCTCGAACGGCGCGTAGTGGTTGATGATCACACCGTACAGCATGGCCTGCTGGCCGTTGCTGGTTTCGACCACGCCGCCGTCGGGAGCGATCGAAACCGCGTATCCGGAGTCGGACCCGTAGGTCCGCCAGTTGTCTGGGTGCTCTATGGTGAAGAGGCCATTTCGCTGCTCGAACTGCTGGAACCGGGTGGACGGCTCGGCCACCCGCACGTCGAACTGACCGTTCTGCGGCGTGTTCTGGTACACCGGCTCATCCACGATCCGCTGCTGCGCAACCGCGGTGGAGGCAGGAGCGAGTCGCCGCATGGCGTTTCTCGTGCGGTCGAAGCCGCCCACCTCCTGCGACCGCGCCACCCGCAGGCCTGCGGTCTGGCTCCTGATGCGGGCCTCACGTTCGGCGGAGGCGGGATGGCTGCTGAGGAACGTCTCCAGCTTGCCGGGATCACGGCCCTGCTCCCGGCGTAGAAGTTCGAAGAAGTTCGCCATGGCCACCGGGTTGTACCCGGCCGCCGCCATGATCTCCGCCCCGATCTGGTCGGCTTGATACTCGTCGTCGCGGCCGAATTTGAGAAAGGCCACGTTCATGCCCACGCCGCCGACCGTGTTCATGATTTTCGAAGTGTTACCCTGGTTTTTCCCCAGCAGGCCTCCGAGTATTCCGAGGCCGGCCTGGCCGAGATAGGCCTTCGAGGCCTGGTGAGTGCCATGGCGCAGGACCACGTGTGACATTTCGTGGGCCAGCACGCCGGCGAGCTCCGCCTCGCTGCGCGCCGCTTCGAACAGGCCGCGGTTGACGTACATCGGTCCCCCGGGGAGGGCGAACGCGTTGATCGCGGGGTCGTTGACCGCTTTGATGGTGTAGGGATAACGCGCGCCCGGAGCCTGCGCCGCCAGCTTGTTGATGACCGCGGTGAGGTATCGGCTGATGCCGGCGTTATTAAGGAGTCTGAGTGTTCGCTCGGCCTCCGCGGCGGACTGACGTCCGATCTCGACGTCCTGTTCGGCGCTGAACAGGTTGAAGCCGGGGGTTGCCCGTTTTGTCTGTTGTGCCGAGGCTCCGAGAGGCGCGCCCACTACGAGGATGCCGGCCAGCAGGAGGGAGGACACGCGAGTTCTTTTCATTTTCGTCAACATTTTTTTCTGTGCTTTCTGATGCCTTCGTGGGTGAGTCCCCCGCTTGGCTGGTGAACGTCTTCTCCCCGCTGTAGACGCAGGGGCCCTGATTGTTCCAAGCAACCCTTGTGCCAGCGCGAAGCCTGCCCTTGGGGCAGCGCGAAGCCTGCCCTTGGGGCAGCGCGAAGCCTGCCCTTGGGGCAAGGCAAGTCGACGACTCACCCGCGGCCTGGCCCCCACGGCAGACTAGGCCGCCGTGGAGGTTTGTAGAAGTGAGGGTCTTTACGAACAGGTCTTGGCGAGCAGCTTGACGGTGTCAACCTTGACCTGGTGGATGGTCACCGCCTGCGTCGTGTCGGACTTCACCACCGGGCCACCGACCGGCGTGTCGGTCTTTCCGCTCGCCTCCTTGCCCTCTGATTCAATCTTGACGGTGTTGTCGGGGCCGGGTTTGCCGGGCTCCTGCTTGATTTGGACGGTACCCGTGGTGACCTCGGTGAGGACGCCTGTCACCCTGACCCGGTGGCCGAGATGGCCGCGCATGAGCTTGACCGAATCGTTGCTGAGCCAATATGTGACCTCATTGGGTCCGCCGCCCTCCATTCCGCTCATCGCGGCGGGGGTGGGGCTCGACGTCGTCGAACGGGGACCGGAAAGCTGCTTCACTTGCGTGAGCACAAACGAGTTTTCCTTGTCGGTGATCACGCAGCCCGTGAGAGTCACGGCGACGCCCTTCTGGGTATCGTCGCGCTCCTGTCCGATCGCCGTGGTGCTCAGCCCCAGGCCCAGGGCCAGACCGCTCACAAAAAATTTCTTCGTCATTTGCCATGTCTCCTCAACCGCGTCGAAATGACGGGCTCGGGGCGGAGGCGCCCTTGACGTCGAACTGCAAGACCCGAGCCAGATCGTGCAACTCTGTTCATGGTGTGCCACCGCACAGAGGGCCGTGCGATTAACGCGCATCATGCCGGGAGGATGGAACCCGCAATCGCCATCGAGGACATGGCTGCCCGCAAGAGTCGGGAAGCGATCCCTCACGAGGTCCAGTCTTTCGTCGAGGCCTTCGTCGAGACGATGCGGGAACCGATCCTGATCCTCGACCGGGACCTCCGGGTACGGATGGCCAACGAGTCGTTTCTACGAACCTTCCGCGCGGCCAGAGCCGATACCGAGGGCCATCCGCTCTTCGACCTCGGCAACGGTCAGTGGGAGATCCCCGAACTGAGGCAACTCCTCAAGGATCTCATCGGGTCGAGCGCGGTGTTCCGGGATTTCGAGGTGGCTCACGACTTCCCTGCCATCGGCCGCCGTACCATGGTTCTAAACGCCCGCCTGCTCAACCAGCCCGGGGTCTTTGGCGACTTGTTCCTGCTCGCGATGGAGGACACAACCCCTGCCCTCCAGAGCGCCCAGGCGGGCGGAAGAGCGGCCGCGTTGCAGAGCGCCATTTTCAACAGCGCGAACTTCTCGAGCATCGCCACCGACGCCAAGGGCGTCATTCAGATCTTCAACGTGGGCGCGGAACGCATGCTTGGTTACACCGCGGCCGAGGTGATGAACAAGATCACCCCCGCCGAGATCTCGGACCCGCAGGAGGTGATCGCCCGCGCCAAAGCCCTCTCCATTGAACTCGGAACTCCGATCACCCCCGGCTTCGAGGCTCTGGTGTTCAAGGCTTCACGTGGAATCGAAGACATTTACGAGCTGACTTATTTCCGCAAGGACGGCAGCCGGTTCCCCGCGGTGGTGTCAGTGACCGCTCTGCGCGACGCCCAGGACGCCATCATCGGTTATCTGCTCATCGGCACCGACAACACCGCGCGCAAGCAGGCCGAAGAGGCCTTGCTCAGGGCGGGCGCCCTGCAAAGCGCCATCTTCAACAGCGCCAACTTCTCGAGCATCGCGACCGACGCGGAAGGCGTCATCCAGATCTTCAATGTGGGCGCGGAACGTATGCTCGGTTACACCGCGGCCGAGGTGATGAACAAGATCACTCCCGCCGACATTTCCGATCCTCAGGAAGTGATCGCCCGGGCCAAGGCCCTCTCCGTCGAGCTCGGGACTCCCATCACGCCCGGCTTCGATGCGCTGGTATTCAAGGCTTCGCGCGGAATCGAGGACATCTACGAGCTGACCTACATCCGCAAGGACGGAAGCCGTTTCCCCGCGGTGGTTTCGGTCACGGCCTTGCGCGACGCCCAGGACGCCATCATCGGTTATCTGCTGATCGGCACCGACAACACCGCGCGCAAGCAGGCGGAAGAGGCACTGCTCAAAGCGGGAGCCTTGCAGAGCGCCATCTTCAACAGCGCCAACTTCTCGAGCATCGCCACCGACGCCAAGGGCGTCATCCAAATCTTCAACGTGGGCGCGGAGCGGATGCTCGGCTACACCGCGGCCGAGGTGATGAACCGGATCACCCCCGCCGAGATCTCGGACCCGCAGGAGGTGATCGCCCGGGCCAAAGCCCTCTCCATTGAACTCGGAACTCCCATCACCCCCGGCTTCGAGGCCCTGGTATTCAAGGCTTCGCGCGGAATCGAAGACATCTACGAGCTGACTTACTTCCGCAAGGACGGCAGCCGTTTCCCCGCGGTGGTATCGGTAACGGCGTTGCGCGACGCCCAGGACGCCATCATCGGCTATCTCCTGATCGGCACTGACAATACCGCGCGCAAGCAGGCGGAAGAGGCTCTGGTCAAAGCGGGCGCGTTGCAGAGCGCGATCTTCAACAGCGCGAACTTCTCGAGTATCGCGACCGACGCCAAAGGCGTCATCCAGATCTTCAACGTCGGCGCGGAGCGCATGCTCGGCTACACCGCGGCCGACGTGATGAACAAGATCACCCCCGCCGATATCTCCGATCCCAAGGAAGTGATCGCGCGGGCCAAAGCGCTCTCCGTCGAACTCAAGACCCCGATTACCCCCGGCTTCGAGGCTCTGGTGTTCAAGGCCTCGCGCGGGATCGAGGACATCTACGAGTTGACCTACATCCGCAAGGACGGGAGCCGCTTCCCCGCGGTGGTGTCGGTCACGGCGCTGCGCGACGACGAAGGCGCCATCATCGGGTATCTCCTCATCGGCACCGACAACACCGCGCGCAAGCAGGTGGAAGAAGAGCGGATGAAGCTGGACCAGCGCCTCCGCGATCAGCAGTTCTACACCCGCTCTCTCATCGAATCCAACATCGACGCGATCATGACCACCGATCCCCAGGGGATCATCACCGACGCCAACAAGCAGATGGAAGCACTCACCGGCTGCACCCGGGACGAGTTGATCGGCGCACCCTTCAAGAACTACTTCACCGATCCGGAACGGGCCGACGCGGCCATCAAGCTGGTGCTCAGCGAGAAGAAGGTGACCAATTACGAGCTCACCGCGCGCACCCGGGACGGCAAGCAGACCGTGGTTTCGTACAATGCGACCACGTTTTATGACCGGGATCGCAGGCTCCAGGGCGTATTCGCGGCGGCCCGCGACGTCACCGAGCGCAAGCGCCTCGATCATGCGCTCGAGGAAGCCAAGGAATCGGCGGAGGACGCAAACCGCGCCAAGAGCGATTTCCTCGCCCGCATGAGCCACGAAATCCGGACTCCCATGAACGCGATCATCGGAATGGCCGACCTCTTGTGGGAGACGCCGCTCGCCTCCGAGCAGCGGGAGTATGTGCGAATCTTCAAGAAGGCGGGCACCCAGCTTCTCGATCTCATCAACGACATCCTGGATCTGTCCAAGGTCGAGTCCGGCCACCTGACCCTCGAAAGCCTCGACTTCGATCTCGCCGAAGTCCTGGACAAGACTCTCGAGATGATGGCAATCCGGGCCCACGAAAAAGGCCTGGAGCTGGCGCTGCGCATCGCCCCCGACGTCTTCACCGCCCTGGTCGGGGATGGGGGGCGCCTCCGTCAGGTTCTCATCAACCTGATTGGGAACGCCATCAAGTTCACCGAGAAAGGCGAGGTAACAGTACGAGTGGAGGTCGACCCGGCGAACCGGGTCCCCGGCGGCCTGAGGTTTGCGGTGAGCGACACCGGAATCGGAATTCCTGAGGAATCGCGCGAGGTGATCTTCGCCCCCTATTCCCAGGTGGACACGTCCACCACGCGCAAGTTCGGCGGTACCGGCCTTGGGCTCACCATCTCCCGTCGCGTGGTCGAGCTGATGCAAGGACGGATCTGGGCGGAGAGCACTGTCGGCGAGGGAAGCACGTTCTACTTCACGGCGCAGTTGGTCCCCGGCACCCGCCCCACCCAGAGGAATCTGACGCGGCCCATGGATCTCGACGGCCTGAAGACACTGATCATCGACGACAACGGCACCAACCGGCTGATCCTCAACGAAATGCTCGCGCGCTGGGGCGCCCAGGTGACGGAAGCGGACGGTGGCGAGCAGGGCGTCCTGGCTCTGTTGCAAGCCAGGCACGACGGCGTCCCTTTCGGCCTCGTGCTCCTCGACCGGCGGATGCCCGGGGTCGACGGATTCCAGGTGGCCGAACAGATTTTCCACGAGCCTGCCCTGGCCCGGACCACGATTCTGATGCTGACCTCGGAGAACCGGGCCGGGGACATCGCTCGAGGCCGTGAACTGGGGGTGGCAGCGTACCTGGTCAAGCCGGTGAAAAAGGCCGAGCTGATCGAGGCGATCCAGGAAGCCCGCCGAGGCGCAGCCCGTGCGGCCGAGCCCGAGACCCCCTCCGAGGCGGTGGTGGTGACCCCGCGGTCGCTGCGCATTCTTCTTGCCGAGGACTCCCAGGACAATGTGTTGCTGATCCAGTCGTACCTGAAGGCCAGCGGCTACACCGCCGAGGTGGCCGGAAATGGCGAAGTCGCCCTGCAGAAGTTTATTTCCGGGGCGTACGACATCGTTCTCATGGATGTCCAGATGCCGGTGATGGACGGCTACTCGGCCACCCGGGGGATCCGACGCTGGGAAGCCGATAACCAGGTCAAGCCCGTTCCCATCCTGGCCCTCACCGCCCACGCCTTGCCCGAGGAAGTCCGCAAGAGTCTCGACGCGGGCTGCACCGCTCACCTCACCAAGCCCATACGCAAGGCCACCCTGCTGGGTGCGATCCTGGAGCACACCACGGTCGTGGTGCGGGTGGACTCGAGTCTCGCCTCCCTGGTTCCGGGTTTCCTGGAGAATCGTCGGAAGGACGTTTCGGCCATCGCCGCCTCGCTTGAACTCTCGGACTACGACAACGTTCGCTTCCTGGGCCACAACATGAAGGGCTCCGGGACCGGCTACGGCCTCAGCCGGATCACCGAGATCGGCGCCGCTCTGGAGCAGGCGGCCGGACTCCGCTCATCCGAAGAGATTCGCGCGCGGGCCGCGGATCTCGTTCGCTACCTCGACCGCCTCCGCGTGGAGCACGAATAGTCATGAGAGTACGATTCTGGGGCACCCGGGGCTCGATCGCCACGCCCGGTCCGGGCACCGTTCGTTTTGGCGGCAACACGTCATGCGTCGAGGTGGTGACCCGATCGGGCGATTGTCTTCTGCTTGATTGCGGGACAGGAGCCCGGATGCTTGGCGTGGCCCTCACGCACTCTCCCCCACCCATCAAGGTGACCATGCTGCTCGGTCACACCCACTGGGATCACATCCAGGGCTTTCCCTTCTTCGCCCCTCTCTTTGTGCCGGGAAACAAGATCACGGTCTGTGCTCCGGAAGGGAGCGGCCGGTCATTGCAGGATGTCCTCGCCGGCCAGATGGAATTCAGCTACTTCCCGCTGGAGTTGAGCCAGCTTCCGGCCTCCATTACCTACCGCGAACTCGGGGAAGGAACGCACGACATCGAAGGCGTGCGGGTGGTCGCGCAGTACCTCAATCATCCGACCATGACTCTGGGCTACCGGATCGAGGCGGACGACGCCGCGCTCGTTTACCTGTGCGACCATGAGCCCTTCTCCGAAACGTTCTGGCGCGGTGAACTGGTTCAAGGCGAGGCCGGGTCGATTGTCCACGAGGGTGACCGGCGCCACGCGCGATTCATGGCCGGCGCGGGCCTCGTGATTCACGACGCTCAATACACGCCCGAGGAGTTTCCGGGCCGGAAGAACTGGGGCCACAGCACCTACGAATACGCGGTGGGCCTCGCCGCCGCCGCGGGAGTACGTCAACTCATCCTGACCCACCACGATCCCGGCCACGACGACCTCTTCGTGGAGTCGATCGAGAAGCGCGCCCGCGATTACGTGGACAAGCTCGGCTACTCGCTCGATGTCCGCTGCGCCTATGAAAGCCTGGATCTGGTTGTGGAGGCGCATGGCGCCCGGCAGAAGCCCGGCCTGATTCAGGCGGCGTCGGCGGGCCACGACATCGCCCGAGGCAGCCGGATCCTGGTGGTGGACGACGACCCCGACATCCGCGTCCTGGCCAGGCAGGCCCTGACCCAGGATGGCCACAGCGTGATCGAAGCGGCGAGCGGCGAAGAGGGCCTGGCCCTGATCGAATCATGGGGCCCCGACCTTCTGGTGCTGGACCTGCTGATGCCCGGGCAGGGAGGCCTGGAGGTTCTCAAGATCCTTCGCTCGAGACCCGCCACTGCGGCGCTACCCGTGGTCGTCCTGACCGCCATGGACGACGAGGCCGACACCCGCGCGGGTTTCGACCTTGGCGCCACCGACTACGTGACCAAGCCCTTCTCCATCCCGCAACTCGCGGCCCGCGTGCGCGCCTGCCTCGCGCGCACGGAGGGTAAAGGGGACTGAACCTGCGCTATTACGGAAGCCTCGATTTTCTTCGATCGCTTCGGTTGCGTGCGCTAGAGCACGGACGGGCCCCGCGCCGGTCGCTAGTCTGCACGCGGTGGTTTCATTCCGTTATCGCCTGCAGGGAGAAGACAGTCATGCGAAGTGAAATATTGCGAAAGAGAAACGCGATCGTCGTGTTGGTCGCTGGTCTGGCGCTGGGCGGAGCCGAAAGTGCTTATTCCCAGGCGAGCGACCGGCCCGCCGTAAATCGCGAAGATGTGAAGACCTGGGTGGTCGAGATCGACGGCAAGGACTACGAGGCGCGCCCGGCAACGCCCGCCTACGACGGATCGACCGGCCTCTTTCGGCTACCCTCGGCCTACACGCTGCCCAAGGGCAAGGTGTCCTTCAGCCTGTTTCGGGACAACCTTGATCGAGATCCCAAGGACGAGGACATTTCGATCCATGGAGTGACTCTGGCCTTCGGTGCCACCAGCCGACTCGAACTCGCCTTGAGCTTCGGTCTCCAGAACCGGATCGACGCGGACGCTTTGTTCCAGCCGGGCTACGTGAATGACTATCCGTTCGTGTCTACCGGGTGGCAGACCGGCGCCGGCGACTTGAAGCTCGGCGCCAAATACAAGCTGCTCGACGACTACGGGAGCGACCCGGTGGGCCTTGCCCTCCGAGGCTTCGTCAAACTTCCGACCGCGGATGAGAAGAAGGGCCTGGGAACGGGCAAGCGGGCCATGGGCCTCGACCTTGTGATGTCCAAGTCGCTCGGTCGGGCCGCCGACATTCATGCCGCGCTCGGCTATCAGTGGAACGGCGATCCCGAATCGCCGGCCAAAATCAACATAGGCAACGCGGTCAAGTGGGGAGTCGGCATCAACCTTCCGGCCTGCAGCAGGATCGGCCTCCAGGCCGAATTGACCGGCACCAAGTACCGGGACGCGAGCTTCGCCCAGACGAACCCTCTCGACTTTGTAATCGGTCCGGTGTTCTATCTGAAGAATGGAATCTTCATCCGTCCCGCGGTCTCCAAGAACCTGAAGTTCGACGATCGCGGGCTGAACTCCGGCGGCAAGAGTTCAACGGGAATGCAGTTCTCGATCGGGTACCATCCCGCCACCCCCTGCTGCGAGATCGCCGTTCCTC
>Ga0163147_10000138_pt1 | contig 105919 bp, 94 predicted proteins | sample OliLakLV19MP6G1_FD_148597 | JGI IMG/M metagenome (GOLD analysis project Ga0163147, IMG submission 148597) | Freshwater microbial mat bacterial communities from Lake Vanda, McMurdo Dry Valleys, Antarctica- Oligotrophic Lake LV.19.MP6.G1 | ecosystem: Environmental > Aquatic > Freshwater > Lake >... | reverse complement strand
TGGAGAGGGGGTCAGGGGGTGAGGTTCTTGAAAACGTGTCCTCCCCTCAGCCACTGCGAGGAGGGGAGTATCTTTCTCCCCTCCCTGAATTCGGGGCGGGGTTGGGGTCTATCCGAAACTCAGGTTAAGTACGGGCGTCCCACCGCGACGCCCGCCGCGTTAAATTTCAGGGATTTAACCGAATGGGCAGCCGCGTTAGCCCGCGCAGTGCCGGCGCACCGCGCCACTTCAACTCGTCGGCTGGAACTGCAAGCTGTATATTGGGGAAGTGCTGAAACAGCGTTTTGAAGGCGATCTTCGCTTCCAAGCGCGCCAGCGGTGCGCCCAGACAGTAATGAATTCCAAACCCGAGGGCGATATGTCGATTCGGGCTGCGTGTGATATCGAATTGCTCAGGATTCTCGAAAATCGTTTCGTCGCGGTTCGCTGCGCCAATCCCAATGAGAAGCTGACTGTATTTCGGGACGGTGACGCCGCCAAATTCCACATCTTCGAGCAAAAAGCGTTGGGCGATGTGCTGCACCGGATTGGTGTAGCGCAGCATTTCCTCAATCGCGGAGTCGAGCAAATCGGGATTCGCCTTCAGTTTCTCGAACTGTTCCGGGTTTTGCAGCAGGGCTAATGTGCCTGATCCCAACAGGTTCACGGTTGTTTCGTGACCTGCAAACAGGATGAGAAACAGCATGGCAACCAGTTCCGACTCCGAGAGCCGATCTCCCGATTCTTCTGCCTGTACCAAGATACTGGTCATATCATCCTGTGGATGGAGCCGCCGATCCGCGATCAACCGCTTGAGCAGCCCATTCAAGCCCATCGCACTGAACAGTTTTGTCACCATCCCGATGGGGTCTTTGGTCGAGAAATCCGTGATCGGGTTTGCCATCCAGCGGCGGAATTTCTCGCGGTCAGTGGGTGATACCCCCATCATGTTGGCGATCACGGTCAGCGGCAGTGGCAGCGCGAACGCCTCCCGCAAATCGATCACCGATTTCTTCGCTGCTTGGTCGAGCAGTTCATGCGCCAACGTTTCCATGCTGCTGGCGAGCTGCTGGATCATCGACGGCGTGAAGGCTTTGTGGACGAGGTGACGCAGCCGCGTGTGATCGGGTTCGTCTGCCAACGCCATGCTGTCGATGAACACCTTCAAGGTGGAGGGGATATACCATTTTTTCGTCCAGTCATCCCAATTCGGCAGCTTGCGGGCATCATTGACGAAGCGCGGGTCTTTCAACGCTAGGACGGCATCGTCATAGCGCGTGACGAAATGGATGTCCGCGTTGGAAATATCATGTTTGACCAGTGTCAGCGCAGGTTGCCGCCGCATCTCGGCGTAGGCGGGATAGGGATTGTGCTGCATTGCGGGCGAAGCTAGATCGATAGCCATGTGTATATCGCTCACGTCTCAATAAATCGTTGAGTTTTCATTGTAGCGCGAACTGGCGATTACATTACGTTAGGATTGTGCGCTCGAAAGGGACGATTGATGGATGGGCTGCGTCAGGACGACTCTGTAAGTCGCCCTGCGCAGAATCATTTCTCGTGACGTTAATCGTCCATACTGTCGCGTGGGCGGAAACTGAGGATGATCGGTGTCCCCTCGAAGGCATACGTTTCGCGGAGTTGGTTCTCCAAGAAGCGTTTGTACGAGAAATGCACCAAGCGCGCATCGTTGACGTGGAACAAGATCACGGGTGGATCGATGGAGACTTGCGACGCATACAAAATTTTCAGGCGGCGCGTCCCTCGAATCGGCGGTGTATGCTTGTGCATGGCATCGCGCACCAGCTTGTTGAGTTCCGACGTGGGGATGCGGAAATGCCGCGCCTCCCAGACGCGCTTCGCCGTCTCCAGCACCTGATGGACGCGCTGTCCGGTGAGCGCGCTGATGAACAAGACGGGCGGATTGGGCAGGAAGTTGAAGCGATCCGCGATGAGTTCGCGGAAGGCGACCATCGTCCCGCCGTCTTTTTCTACGGCGTCCCACTTGTTGACGATCACGACGACGCTGCGCCGCGCTTCCATGATATAGCCCGCGATGTGCGCGTCCTGTTCGGTGATGCCGTCTTCTGCGTCGAGGACGAGCAGCGCCACATCAGCGCGTTCCATCGCTTTCATGGCGCGGATTACGCTGAACTGTTCGACGCCCGGTTCGATCTTGCCGCGCTTACGGATGCCAGCGGTATCGATCAGCGTAACAGGTTCATCGTAGAAGCTGATTTCCGTGTCGATGGCGTCGCGGGTCGTCCCCGCAATCGGGCTGACGATCACGCGATCTTCGCCCAACAGCTTGTTGAGTAGGCTGCTCTTGCCAACATTGGGACGCCCGACGATAGAAATTTTCAGGTGATCGTTTTCCTCGTCCATGTCGGGCAGCAGCATGGTTTCGGTTACGGCGTCATACACACCATCGAGCAAATCGCCGACGCCGAGTCCATGAATCGCGCTGATGGCGAACACTTGCCCCGTCCCCAAACCGTAGAAATCGACCGCGCCATCCGTGCGCACCATGTTGTCCGCCTTATTGGCGGCGATCAGCACGGGTTTTTGCGAACGGCGCAGAATCTCCGCCACTTCTTCATCTGCCGCTGTGATGCCGTGCATAGCGTCCGTCACCATGACGACCACATCGGCTTCTTGGATCGCCGTCAAGGCTTGCGCGCGAATCTGCGGGATAAATTCGACGCTGCCTTCCGCCAGCGGCGCGGTGTTGCGTGTGCCTTTCGGCTGATAGACTTCGATGCCGCCTGTGTCCACGACTTGGAACAGCCGCCCGCGCCAATCGAACTCTCCGAACAAGCGGTCGCGGGTCGTGCCAGGAATATCATCGGTCACGGCGTGCCGCGCGCCGATTAAGCGATTGAATAATGTGCTTTTGCCGACGTTGGGACGCCCGACGAGGGCGACGAGGGGTTTACGTGCCATGTATTTCTGTCCTGCATTGAATGGGATTACGTCTTAGAGGCATGACGGACGACGTTCGTCCGCACGCTGTGCTTGACGATTTTGAACGGATCATTGTAGCAGACGCGCACCGTTCGCGGTATTGTTGATTGCATATTTTTCGTTGGGACGCGCGCGCCATAAGGACAGTGTATGACGACATGGACATCGGACGACGATTTATTCGCGCTTGCCCGCCGCGAATTGTTCAGCGCCGTCGTCGGGGACATCATGGACAAATTGGGACTGCTGAATCAATTTCTGCCGCCGCAAATCCAGCCCCTGCGGGATGATTTCGTCGTGATTGGGCGCGCGATGCCTGTGCTGGAGGCGGACGTGTTCGCAGAGTCGCCGCACAGCGATGCGAATCCAGTGCTGTCTAAGCCGTTCGGCTTGATGCTCGACGCGCTGGACAATCTCAAGCCGCATGAGGTGTATCTTTGCACGGGCGGATCGCCGCGTTACGCACTGTGGGGCGAATTGATGACGACGCGCGCACAGAAGTTGGGCGCGGCGGGCGCGGTCTTGAACGGCTACGCGCGGGATAAACGTGGGATTTTGGCGCTCGATTTCCCGTGCTTCGCCTACGGAAGTTATGCCCAAGACCAAGCACCGCGCGGCAAGGTGATCGATTATCGTGTCCCCGTGATGATCGACGGCGTGCGCGTACAGCCCGGCGATATCGTGTTTGGCGATTTGGACGGTGTGTGCATCGTCCCGCGCGCCGCCGAGCGTGATGTGTTCGCGGCGGCGCTCGAAAAAGCGCGTGGCGAAAAGCGCGTGCAAGCCGCGATCCAAGATGGGATGAGCGCACGTCAGGCGTTCGAGCAGTTCGGAATTTTATAACCTACTGTCCTGATTCTGTCTTGGAAAAGAGTTCTTGTCATGAAAATCGAAAAAGTCGAAGTTTGGTTGGTCGAAGGCGTCAAATACAATTGGACGCTGCTGCGCCTGACCGCAGATAACGGACTGACGGGCATCGGCGAAGCCACTAATTGGCCCGGCAGCCCGCTGGTGTATCATGCCGCGCAGCACTTGGGATCGCACATCATCGGACTTGATCCGCGCCGGGTCGATTTCATCTGGACGAAGTTGTACCGCGATTTCAACTGGCTGGGTCCAACGGGCGTGATGATGTGCGCGATGTCCGGCATCGACATGGCGTTGATGGACATGAAGGCGAAATGGTTGGGCGTGCCTCTCTACGAACTGCTTGGCGGCGCATTCCGCACGGAGATTTTACTCTACGCCAATTATTGGTTCACACGCGGCGGCTACAACCCCGCCGATTATGCTGCGCAAGCGCGCGCAGTGACGGCGGCGGGCTTCACGGCGCTCAAGTTCGATCCCTTTGCGCATACCAATTATTCCTACGGCGATCAATTGCTGAGCAACCTCTCGCTGACGCCCGCACAAGAGGATGCCGCCATCGCTATCGTCGCGGCGGTGCGCGAAACCGTCGGCGTGAACGTTGGCATGATGATCGAGACGCACGCTATGTTGAATATGCCGACGGCGATTCGCATGGCGAAACGCCTTGAACCCTACGGAATCGTCTGGTACGAAGAACCGGTTGGACCCGAATCTGCCAATACGCTCAAGCACATTCGTGAACAGGTCGGCGTGCCGATCTGCGTAGGGGAACGGCATTACAGCCGGTGGGGTTATCGCCCTGTCCTCGAAGCGCAGTTGGTCGATTACATCATGCCCGATATCACGCGCTGCGGCGGCGTGAGCGAACTTCGGCGCATCGCAGCGATGGCAGAGGCGTACAACGTCATGGTCGCGCCGCACAACCCCAACGGGCCCCTGTCTACGCTTGCCAGCGCGCACGTTTGCGCGGCGCTGCCGAATTTCTTCCGCCAAGAATTCATGTTTACCGATGTGGCGTGGCGCGATACGGTGATTTCGCGCCCGTTGAACATCCAAAACGGCTTTTTGCATCTCGACGAGTCGCCCGGCTTGGGCGTCGATCTGGTCGATGCGGAACTGGCGGCACATCCGGGCGTGACCACGCCGCGCGCTGGCTTTTACGTGTAGGGTGAACGGGCGTGCCAGCGGCGCACCCCTACAACGTACAAAATTGTAATCTCGGCGTTTATGCGTCTACCGCGAAAATAGTGTTACGCTTGATTTATCGATTGCACTTCATTCGCAAGGAATTGTGATGCTCGCTTCTGACTGGCTCGCCTTTCACGCTGACCGCACGCCCGACAAAATTGCGCTCATCGATCAGGCGACGGGACGCCAGTACGATTACGCCACCTTCAATGATCGCGCCGCGCGCTTGGCAACGGCACTGCGCGAACAGTGGGGCGTTCAGCCGGGCGACCGCTTGGCAATCTTGGCGAAGAATTCCAGCGAGTATTTTGAATTTCAATATGCGTGCAGCAAACTCGGCGCCATGATGCTGCCCGTCAACTGGCGGTTGGCAGTGCCGGAAATCGCGTTCATCTTGCAAGATGCAGACGCGCGCGGCATCGTCTACGACGCAGAATTTGAAGCGCGCATTTCCGCATTGCTGGATGCGCTGCCGGGCATGGGGACGCTGCGTATCGATGGCGGCAGTACGCTGACCGGCAGCGCCGGTGCGCCCGTCTATGAGGATGCGATCTCCGCAACGACGGCGCGCACCCTGTTCGATCCGCAGACCACGCACGATACACCCGTGATCCTGATGTATACGGCTGGCACGACCGGACATCCTAAGGGCGTCATCATCACGTATGGAATGATGTTGTGGAACGCGGTCAACATCACCACACCGACGGGCTTGAGCTTCAAAAGCACGCATTATGTCGTTTTGCCGACATTCCACATTGGCGGTCTGAACTTGTATGCCAATCCACTGTTCCATTTGGGTGGGACGGTGCTGGTCGCGCGCCAATTCGATGCCGGGCTGACGCTGCAAACGCTGTCCGATCCGGCGCTGAACGTCACGCACTTTTTTGGCGTGCCATCGATTTATCAATTCATGAGCCAGCATCCCGACTTCGACCAGACCGACTTGAGCCGGATCATCTCGTGGGGGTGCGGCGGCGCGCCCATGCCCGTGACCGTATTGGAACAGTATGCGCGGCGCAAAATGATCATCCAACTGGGGTTCGGCATGACCGAGACCAGCCCGACGGTCTTTTTCATCGACAAGCGCCGCGCGCTCAAGAAGCCCACCAGCGTGGGCAAGCCGCTGCTGCATACGCGCGTCCGCGTCGTGGACGACGATTTCCGCGACGTGCTGCCGGGAATAGTGGGCGAGGTCGTGATTTCGGGTCCCAATGTCACGCCCGGCTACTGGAAGCGCCCCGACGCTGACCGCGACAGCTTCACAATCGACGAACACGGCGCGCGCTGGTTGCATTCCGGCGACGCGGGCATGATCGATCCAGATGGCTGCATCTACATTGTAGATCGCTACAAGGACATGTATATCAGCGGCGGCGAGAACGTGTATCCGGCGGAAGTCGAGCAGGTGATTTATCAGCTTGAAGGCGTGGCGGAAGCCGCCGTGATTGGCGTCCCTGATGTGCGCTGGGGTGAATGCGGCATGGCGGTTGTCGTCGTCAAGCCGGGCTATTCGCTCGCTGCGGAGCAGATCATCAGCTATTGTCGCGCCAATCTCGCTGCGTTCAAAACGCCGAAATCGGTCAACTTTGTCGAGGCGCTGCCGCGCAATGCCGCCGGAAAAGTCCTCAAGCGTGAACTGCGCGCGACCTTCATCCCGCAAACCGTCGGATCGACTCCCTAGAGCGTGTCTGCAACCTCGATTTTTGCTTATTTTGTTCGACCTCACCCCCGCTGCGCTTCGCTCCCCCTCTCGGTACCGGAGACGGGGTTGGGGTTTCAGAGTTTGCAGACAGACCCTAGGCGCAAGCGGTTGGAACGCCCGCTACAAGGCTGAATGGGGCAGGGCGCGCTGCTGACACGTTTGATTTCACTTCCAGTCGCGATTTCGATGATAGAATAAACCCTACGCTCGATTCTTGCTGGAACGACTATGAAATTAACGTCACGAAGTGAATATGCGCTGTTGGCATTGGTGTATTTGGCGCGCCAGCCCGCCGATGTCTACATCCCCGTCGATACCATTGCCGCCAAGCAAGCCATCCCGCCCAAATTCTTGGAACAAATCTTGTTGATTCTAAAACGCGGGCATTATCTCGCCAGTTTGAAGGGGCATAACGGCGGCTATCGGCTCGCCAAGCCCGCCGAATCGATCACGCTGGCGGAGATCATCCGGCTGTTGGATGGGCATCTCGCGCCGACCGAATCGGTGAGCTTGCATTTCTACCGCTCGACGCCGATTGAGAAGGAAAGCGCGCTGGTGGAGGTGTTTGCGCGCGTGCGGGACTGTATGCTGGCGATCTTGGAGAATACGACGCTGGCGGATATTTGTTAAGCGGCTGCCTTTGCGAACACACGTTGTAATTTTTTTGCGCGATCTTGTACAGGTGAGCGAATAGCGATATTCTGTAAGAAAGATCATTTTATGTTTAGAAATGGTGAGTCACGATGGAGAAAATGACCCGCGAACGGTATGCCGCCAACCCGAAATCCTGTTTGAAATGTGGCGAGATGATCCCATTCGAGAAAAAGCTCAACAATTATTGTAGTCAATCTTGTGCGGCGAGTGTCCGTAATCTGGGCGTGACGCGGCATTTCAAACATCCGAAGGGAAGTCCATGTGTCCATTGTGGAAATCCGGTCAGTGAACGGCATAATAAGTATTGTGATGAATGTATAAAAAATCGCGTCTACACCAAAAAAGATTCGCTTGACGCATATACGAATGATAAAGCACGCCGACAATGGTTATTAAAAACGCGCGAACACAAGTGTCAAGAATGTGGATTAGCCAATTGGCTTGGACAGCCGATACCATTGGAAATGCACCATGTTGATGGTGATACAGACAATAACACAGATGAAAATCTGATCTTGATTTGCCCAAATTGCCATGCACTTACCCCTACCCACAAACGGAAAAATGTGCTAAAAGAGGGCAAGCGTCAACTGATGCGTCGTAAACGCTACGAAAACGGTCAAACGTGGTGATTTATCGGTGATGCCGCCATAGTTCAGTGGTTAGAACATCTGTCTTGTAAACAGAGGACAACGGTTCGAGTCCGTTTGGCGGCTTTTGTATTGCAGGTAATCAACCCTTCACAAGAAACAAAACTGCGATACAATCATTTTCAAGATTTGGGTCGGTGTCCCGAGCGGCAAAGGGGGAGGACTGTAAATTCTCTGGCAGACGCCTTCGCAGGTTCGAGTCCTGCCCGGCCCACAGTGTTATAAATACTAACACGCGCTCCAGTAGCTCAGTAGTAGAGCATCCCCTTGGTAAGGGGAAGGCCACGAGTGCAACCCTCGTCTGGAGCTTGTTATATAGCTAATAATTGGGCAGAACATGGCGAAAAAAGGCAATCGCATCCTCGTTAAGATGCGCAGCACCGAGAGCGGTCACATGTACTATACGCAGAAGAACCGCCGCAACGATCAAGGGCGCTTGGAACTCAAGAAGTATGACCCATTCGTGCGCAAGCATGTGATCTACCGCGAGACGAAATAGGGGCGAGGCGTGCTTCGCCCGCGTATTTTATATCGAACGCGCGCAATCGGACGTGTACGGTCTTGCGTAATCTGCGCAAGTCCGACTACAATACACGTTATACTCAGGGGAGTAGCTCAACTGGTGGAGCAATGGTCTCCAAAACCATAGGTTGCGAGTTCAAGTCTTGCCTCCCCTGCTAACCAAACCGAGACACCGCCCCGCGAGGCGGTGTCTTTAATATCGGAAACCAATGTGAACGTCCCATCAGCGCCAGCGCGGGTGGGCGAGGGGAGAGGGTATATGGCAGAAAAACAGCAAAGTCGGGCGCGGAGCTATAAAAAGCCCACCAATGAGACGCTCGACGAAGCCGACGAACTAGAGGCGCTCGACGAAGGCGAAGCTGATGCCGACGACGACGCACGTGGCTTGACGGCGGGCAAAGGGCGCGTAACGCCCGGACGCCGCAATCAAGCTGACGAGAGCGAAGGCGGCAACGCCATCACGCGCGGCGTGCGCGGCATGGGCAATTACATCGAAGGCGTGCGCGGCGAACTGAAAAAGGTTTCGTGGCCCACGCGCGACGAGACGCGCCGCTTGACGATCATCGTCCTGACGACGCTCTTCATCGCGTCCATTGTGTTGGGTGTGGTGATCAGCGGCTTCTTCAACGAGTTGTTCCGGCTCGGCTTGAACAACCCGGCGATCTTGCTCGGCTTTATGGTCGTGGTGGTCGGCGGCAGCATCGCCTTCTATCAATTCCGCATCAGACGGTCGTCTGATAACCGATGAGGACTGCCGTCATGGCGAAGAAAAAAGGTAAGGTCGTTGACGAAATCGATCAGGATTACGATCCCGAACCGATTTATCTGAGCGACGATGAAGAAATCCCGAAGCCGAAGAAGACCAAGCCGGGTGCGGATTCGCCTGGGCTGTTTGGTGAAGAAGCGCCGCCGCCCAAAGGTTCGGGCGAAAAGTTGTGGTACGTCGTCCACTGCTATTCCGGCTACGAGAACAAGGTGCGTCACGCCATCGAGCAGCGCATCGAAACGATGGGGATGCGCGACAAGATTTTCGATGTCATCGTCCCGACCGAAGAGGAAATCGAGGTCAAGGACGGCAAGCGGCGCAAGGTCGAAAAGCGCGTGTTTCCCGGTTATATCTTGGTCGAGATGCGTCTCGATGAAGATTCATGGTACGTCGTGCGCAACACGCCCGGCGTGACGGGCTTCGTCGGCATGGGCAACGATCCAACGCCGCTGCGCAGCGAAGAAGTCAAGCTGATCATGGATCGCATGTCGGATGAAGAGCCGAAGGTGAAGGTCACGTTCAAGATCGGGCAGAAAGTCCGCATCATCGACGGACCCTTCAACGATTTCATCGGCACGGTAGCGGCAATCGATCAAGAAAAGTCGAAAGTCCGCGTGATGGTGAACTTTTTCGGGCGTGATACGCCTGTCGAAGTCGAAATTTTCCAAGTCGAGAAGTACGACGGCAATGACCGCCGCTAGACGGCAGCCACCGTCGCTCATTTGCACGGTCTAAAGCGAGAAAATCATGGCGAAGAAAGTCAAAGCAATTGTGACGCTGGCGCTCAACGCTGGCAAAGCCAACCCGGCGCCGCCCGTCGGTCCGGCGCTGGCGCAGCACGGCATCAATTTGATGGCGTTCTGTAAGGAATACAATGCGCGCACGTCAACGCGCATCGGTGAGATCATCCCGGCGGAGATCACAATCTTCACGGATGGCTCGTTCAAATTCGAGTTGAAAAGCCCGCCGACCACGTTTTTGATCAAGCGTGCCGCTGGCATCGACAAGGGTGCAGAGAACGCGCTGACGCAAAAAGTGGGCAAGATCACGCGCAAGCAAGTGCGTGAAATTGGCGAGATCAAGTTCAAAGACATGAACACAGCCGACATGGACGCGATCATGCGCCAAATCGAAGGCACGGCGCGTAACATGGGCGTGGAAGTCGTAGAGTAAAAAAACAGTGCTGAGTGCTGAGGGTTGAAGACTGAGGAAAGGCGCTTATCTTTTTCTCACCACTCAACACTTCGTACTCTGTACGCTATTGTGGGAGGGCATGACGCCCGCTGACCACGAGGAGCAGAGGATACATGGCAACACACGGCAAGCGATATCAGATCGCCGAAAAGGTGGTCAATCAAGAACAAGCATACCCACTGCGCGAGGCAGTCGGGTTGGTCAAGCAGATGGCGACGGCGAAGTTCGATGAGACGCTCGAACTGCATTTCCGGCTCGGCATCGATCCACGCCACAGCGATCAACAGGTACGCAGCACGGTCTTGCTGCCGCACGGCTTGGGCAAGACGGTGCGCGTGCTGGTCTTTGCCGAAGGCGAGGACGCGCGCATTGCACAAGAAGCAGGCGCGGACTTGATCGGCAACGACGAACTGATCAATCGCATCCAAAAAGAGAACTTCTTGGACTTCGATGCGACCATCGCAGTTCCGTCAATGATGACGCGCATCGGTCGTATCGCCCGTATTTTGGGCCCGCGCGGCTTGATGCCCAACGTCAAGACAGGGACGGTCGTCCCGCCCGAAGAACTGGCGCGCGCACTCAACGAACTGAAAGCGGGTCGTGTCGAGTTCCGTAACGACAAGACCGGCAATCTGCATGTCCCGGTCGGCAAGGCGAGCTTCGACGAACTGCGCCTGTACGAGAACGCGCAATCGATCCTCGACGCTGTGAATCGCGTTAAGCCGACGACGATCAAGGGGATTTACGTCAAGAAAGTCGTCCTCTGCTCCACGATGTCACCCGGCGTCAAGCTAGACACATCAGCGGCAGCCGTCGCCAGCAATACGGCGGTGGCAGCGCCCGCGCCCGCCGCCAATATCGCGGCGGACTAGTTGATGATCATCCCCCGTCCCTTGCTTCAACTGGGCGACGCGATCTCCTCCTCTCCACATGGAGAGGGGGGCGGGGGGTGAGGTTTGTCTTTGCTCTATGTCTCCGGCGATCCTCGCTTGACCCGCGCGCACATCCTGGCGTTCGGATGGAACGCGCTCGGACGCTCTGAAAATGACCCTTTAGCGACCGCGCTGCAAACGCGCTATCCAACGGCGTTTGCGTCATTCGGCAAGCAAGCGCGACAGGGGCGTATCAAGATCGGGACGCTGTGGGTATGGCGTGAGACACTGCCTGCGCTCGGCTTCATGGTTGTGCGCGAGTCGCCGTATGGCACGACGCGGCTGCGCTACGTCGAAGCGGTCGCCATGACACTGGCGCGCGATCACCGCCGCGACAACATAGCGAGCGTTGCACTGGTGCTGCCCGGCATAGCATATGACGCCAGTACCTTCCGGGCTGCGCTGGATTACTGGCTGAAAACGGTGTCGCTGCCCATCGTCGTCTACGAACAATATACGCCCGATGTGCGCGCTGATGAATCGATCATCCCCACATCCGAGCTGTGACCTCTCCTAACAACGCCGCCATATACCCTTCCGCTGGACAGCCAATCGTCGCGTCTGCGACGTAATCCGTCGCTCCATCTTCACGCACAATGATCATGCCCGCGCGCCCATAAGCGTGCGTCACGATTTGTACCCGCCATTCTGCGCCGTTATGTACATAGCGATGCACCGTCTGTGAGACCCGCACGGTGCTATCAAGCCATTCGCCATAGATGCGCGCAAATGTGGGTGCGGTTCCATCGGGCTTCGCGCGCAGCAAGGCATACGCGAACGCGCGGCACACATCGCCAAAACCCGCGGCGGCAAATTCGATCTCGACCGGACGCAGACAGATCAACCCGTTGATTCCAATGAGCGCGCGCTCGAAATCGCTTTGCAGCGCCGGGATCGCGTCCAGCCACGCTAGCGGCGTTCGCCCCGTGAGTGCCTCGATTTGCGCGAGGGTCGCGGTGCGCACGGCGTTCAGTTCTAAGCCTGCGCTGTCGATGCGCCCCAGTCCTGCGTAGTCTTTCGGTTCAAAATGTGCCACGCTGAACGAGTCTGGAAGGGCGTGCGCTGCGCGATACCCCTTGATTGCCAAGAAATCGTGCGGAATCTCACTAATTGTCAGGCGGAATGTCATAAAGTGTTCGCGTTTCTCATCTTTCCCTGTTACAATCTTGTTCTGATTTGGACACATCATACACTGCTTCCGTGAAACTCAACTCGCCAAACGTGAAGCGGAAATATTGATATGCCAAAAGCGCGGATGGCGCTCAGGAGGATGAACATGGGAACGCTTGTTAGCATCATTTTGATCGCAACTGCATTTTTGACGGTCGCGGCAGTGTTGTACTTCGTCGTCACGGAAAAGCAAGGCAATGACAGTGCCGCCAGTTTCCATGATGGGACGGTCATCGGGTCAGGCGATGCGCCGTCGGTGCCACTTCCAGAGAAGGCACCGCTCGTCACTGAGCCACTGGCGACTGAGAACACGCCGACGGCTTAGCCCGGCATTCTGCGTTCGCGCTCGATTTTGACCCCTGCCAGCGCCTCGTCGCATTCAGCGCGCCCGCGCCTGCCCATCGGCGTTCTGATTGCGGTTGTTTTAACGCTCGTCTGTTTTCATCGACTGGCGTTTACCGATCTGATTCTGGCGCGCGGCGATACCTTCGCCTACTTCTATCCCTACTGGGGCGCGCGCGATGCCGCCCTGCGCGCCGGGCAACTGCCGTTGTGGTCGCCCGATCTCTTTATGGGCGTGCCGCTCCTCGCCAACAGTCAGCTTGGCACCTTCTACCCCCCCAATTGGCTCACGATTTACATCCCGCCACCTGATGCTGTGCGCATCAGCGTGCTTTTGCACGTCGCATGGGCGTTCATGGGCGCGTTCGTATTAGCGCGGCGCACGCTCGGCGTTGGTATCTGGGCGGCAGTTGTTGGCGGCGCGCTGTTCGCGTTCGGGGGCTATCTCGGCGGGCGCGTCGAGCAGATCAATCAGCTCCAGGGCTTGTCGTGGATGCCATGGTTGTTCACCTGTTTCGATTGGGCGATCAGCGCGCGTGAAAATCGCGGACGTGCGAACAGTGGGCGTCCCACCGGAACGCCCCTACGAGTGTTGTTGTTGGGTGTCGGTTTGGCGCTGCAATTTTTCAGCGGACACACGCAAACGGTGTTCATCACGGGCTTCGGACTCGGCGTCTATGCGCTCACTCGTCCCGCAACAATTGGAACCCGCGTGCGTGCTATTGTGCAGGGTGCGCTGACTCTGGCGCTGGCGGGCTTACTTGCCCTCATCTTGGCACTCCCACAACTTCTCCCGACGTTGGAACTGACATCGGTATCGAATCGGCGCGGCGGCTTGAACCCGAATCAGGCGACGGCATTCAGCTTCAGTCCGTTCGCAGCCGGGCGCGGCTTGCTGCCGAACTACGATACGCCGATCTTCGGGGAATACATCGCGTATATCGGCGTGATCGGGTTGGGGTTGGTGTTGATTGGGCTTTTACCGACACTTCACCCCTCAAGCTCCGCGCCAGATGGAGCGGGGGAGCGCGCACGACGGAAAGCCCTCGCTCGGCTGCGGAGCATGAGTTGGGGGCGGCAATTGCCTTATATCATCCTCATGATCGTTGGGCTGGCGCTGGCGTTCGGGCTGTACAATCCGCTGTATTGGACGCTGGCGAGCTTGCCCGGCTTCAACTGGTTTCGTGTTCCGGCGCGCTGGCACGACTGTGAACGCGATCAGGCGGCGCTGGTGGCAGCGTATGGGCTGCACACATGGACACTGATGCGTCCTCAGCGCCGCCTGATCGCGTTCACAGTCGTGCTGATCGTCGGCGCATTGGCGGCGGGGGCATGGTTTTTGTCGGCGCGCAACCCCGACGGCACGCCGATCACGCCACCCGAAACGCTGACGCTCATCGGTTGGGGTGCGGCGCTACTCGTGCTGATGGTGGCGCTGTGGTTCGTGCGCGATCCGCGTCTCGTCGCCGCGCTGCTGCTGATCGAATTGTTCGCGGCGTCGCGCTTTCAGACGTTTAACGACCTCGTACCGCGCGAAGTTTATACAGAGACACGCTTCACCGCCGCCCAGTTGGGCGTATGGACTGAGGGCGACACACTGCCGGGACGGATGCTCAGTATCAGCGAGACGCTGTTCGATCCCGGTGACCGCGCCGCCCTCGAAGCGCGCTACCAGGCGCTCGGCATGTCCGACGCCGCGATCCGCACGGCGCTGACCGATACCAAGCTGGCAGAAGTCCTCGCGCCGAATCTGCCGCTGGCATGGGGCATCCCGACGATTGATGGTTTCGACGGCGGCGTGCTGCCGACGGCATATTACACCGCGTTCACGTCGCTGATGCTGCCGGAGGGCGAACTGCGCACGGTTGACGGGCGCTTGCGCGAATCGTTGGCGTCGGAGGCATGTGGTGGCGCGTGCATCCCCGATCAACGCTGGTTGAACATGACCGACACACGTTATCTGGTGATCGACAAGGTATTCGACCTGTGGCGCGAGGGCGTCGCCTACGATACCGCGTTGGAGATGACGCCGACGGTGGACAATCCCGCGCGCTACACAAATGTGCAGCGCTTCGAGGCGGATACCGTCGATCTTGTGTATGCGTGTGCTGTAACGGACTGTGCGCCGCCCGCGCCTGATATCCCCGCCATGCGCGAGGTTTTGCGCGAACCACTCGAACGTTACCAGTTGATTCGTTATGCGCTTCCCGCCGCCGTCGATCTGCCCGAAATCGTCGTTATCGGGGATGGAAATGCCCGCGTGCGCGCTGTGACGCTGGTCGATAGGCGCACGATTGACGATCCACGCGGGATCGATTTTCAACAGCTTTCACCACAACCATTCACGCGCATCTTATCTAGCGACATCAAGCTATACGAGAACAGCGATGTTTTGCCGCGCGCGTTCGTCGTCTATGACGCGCTAATTTTCCCGGATACCGATCTTGGCACGGAAATGGCGCTCGAGGCGATGCGCGCTCCCGATTTCGATCCGCTGCGTACCGTCATCCTCAATCTTGACAGCGATCAAACCATTCGCATCGATCCCACTGATGTCTTAGAACCGCGCGAATCGCTGCAAGTGGATCAATGGGCGGAAGCGGGTGGAAGCGGGCAGATCGAAGGTTTATTGGGGCAAGCGGTGGAATATGTGCAAACACAGTCGGATCGGCGCGGTTGGTTGGTCATTCTCGATGCTTATTATCCCGGCTGGCAAGCACAGCAATATAGGGATAGCGTTCCGCTGATGCGGGCCAACGTCATGTTCCGTGCGATCCCGATTCAGGACGGCGTTGGCGATTATAAGTTATCCTATTTTGGTGGGGAAACCACATTTTACGGCTATATTTGCGGCGGCTTTGCATGGCTAGTCGTCGGCATCATTCTACTCGTCATCTGCATCCGCACCATCATACGATTGGCACCGAAATTCTGAAATATTTGTGAATTTCCTTTCATACTGTTGTGTCTGCTTCAAAATTCATTACAATCGTTGTGAAATCATGTAATCCTTAGCGAGTGTCCTACGACAATGTCATCTATCTTGGTGTTGGAAGACAACATTGACCTGTTGCAACTGTACGGCAAAGTCCTCACGAAAGCCGGCTACAGTGTCGAATTGGTGAATACGTTGGCAGCGGCAGAGCGTCACCTTAACGAAAATGTGTACAACATGTTCATTTGTGATATGCAAATCGACGATGGATCGTCACTGACCTTGTTGGGCGCATGGATCGAACGGTTGCACAGCGTTGGGACGTGCATCGTAGCGATCTCCGGGCGGATGAAATATGCTGAATCGTGCGAGGCGTTGGGTGTGGATCGCTTCATCATCAAGCCGATGATGTCCGATGTGCTGCGCGGTATCGTCTACGATCTCCTCGCGCATCCGCTTAAAGCACAAGGAACGTCCGAAATTGACCTGTATGGTAGAGAATGGGGACATATGTAACCGGCAGATTGAGCAACGTCTTGAGCGCATACCAATGCAGCGCCACCACCTCACGCGCGACCGATTGAACGTGATTGACGAACGGCGGATCGGTTTCCGGGCGGCTGAATGCAAAGCTGTACCCCTGTGATGAAAAAATCCACCCTGCACGCAGCAAATGATAACCATCACTGACGATCAGCGCCGACGATAATCCGCGTGCTGCCATGATTTCGCGCGTAAAAATCGCGTTTTCCTCTGTGCTACGACTGTGTTCTTCCAACAAAATCGCTTCGGGCGCGACTCCCAGTTCGCGCAACAGTTCGGCGCACGCATCGGCTTCGCTGCGCGTTCGGTTCAGCCCATAGCCCCCGCTGCATATGATGAGCGGCGCATAACCCGCGTGCCACAATTCCGCGCCGCGCCCCACGCGCCGGATCATCGCAGGACCCGGACGATTGTTTGACTGTAAACCCGATCCCAAGATCACAATTACATCGGCGCGCTGGGCGCGATCCACGCTGCCATAGATGAGGACTGCCAGTGTGATTCCCAATGCAATCAGCATCCAGACCAGCGAAATGCGCACCCCAACCTGCCATATTAGGCGAACGAAACGACGCATCGATTAGTGCAGGCGCGTCGGCGGCTTGGGCAGATCTTCTTGATCGCCATCGTTGTCGGACATAATGCTGATGCGCCCCAACATCCAGCCGTCGATAGTGTTCAGGCGGATACGCATGATCGGCAGCGGACTTTCGGAAAAGCTGATCGTCGAGCCGGGATAAATGATCATCGGGTCTTGGAGATGGACGTAACGGAGCGGCGGCGTATCGAACCCGCCTTCCTCGTCGTTCTCATCGTCCTTATCGACTTCGATGTCCTCTGGATACACATCTTCCGCCAGTGTCTCGAAATCGAACGCATCGATGATCGCTTCGAGATCGTCGGCGGACGCAGTGGCGGGTAGGGTGTCGCGCGCCATCGCTTGAAACAAGTCGCTGATCGCCGCCAGATAGGCGTTCTCTCCGACCAATGTCCCTGTCAGGAATGCGCCTTTGATCATGAGTGTGACACCCAACTGTGCGCCCATCTTGTTCGCCATGTACGACACAAGGTCGGTTAACAAAACATCGGGTTCGAGCCAAAAAGAACTATTGTCGAGGTCAAAATTCATGGCGCACGCTCACTGTAGAACAGATAGAGTCACGAATTATACACCAAAATGCGCGGCGGGAACGCAAAACAGGGCATCCTGATGGACGCCCCGTCGATTGGTCTAGGTTTAATTATAATATTATGTTATTAACATTAAATGCTGCTCGCTAACCCTTTGACAGCGTTTTCGGATGGTTCTGTCCGCCGCCATGGTGTCCCGATCCCGTTGCGCAGGAAGTAGTCCAACCCCTAGTAGCCCGCAGTTTTCCACGCGAGGATGAGCAAGAGCGCGCCCATGCCCAACAGCGCATTAGAACGCGCTGTTCCTGCCATGATGAAGTTCCATTTGAGGAGTGCGCCGAGCAGCGCCGCGAGTCCGACAAACGCACCGACAATCAATGCCACACGGATTAGCGTTTCGCCAAAAGCGATCAATTTGGCGAACCACGTGTGGCACGCTCTTACGAGAGCAACGGCTCTGCAAACTTCGGTTTGCCCCTGACACCTTGACAACTGAAACATGGGTTGCAGCGTGAAAACGTCCGGTGTGTAAAAGTTTCAACGTCTGAACTCCTGTTCGGCATACGCGCCAGTCGCAAGATTGGCGGGCGACAGTCAATCCGCCTTACGCGGTGTCTGTCTTGGGTATCAACGCGCGGTTGCGTTCGCCCGCGATAACTGCAAGCTCCCGGTTTCAAGCGGGGGTCGTTGACATCAGCTATCGGTGGGGAAGAAACCGATCAAGAGCCGATAACCCCGTTCGGTCGACTCGGCGTCGGCTGATAGATCGCTTTGCGCCAACGTTTCGTATTCCACCAACAACGCTTCGAGGCGTGCATAGAACGCTGCCGCTTGCGCGGGCGACAAGCCAATGAACGCACGGCGCAGCAGCAGCCGTTGATGCGGTGGCGCGTCGTCGTGGTTGTCGATTACATTTTGCTCGACGCCGCGATGAATCTCATCGCGGATCGGGTTGAGAATCGCGTCTAACGCGGCATCCAAGCGGTCACCATCTTCGTCACCCTCCACACCGGGCAGCAAGAGCGTGCGCCGAATGTCGAAGCGGCGCGCGGCGGCACGATATTGTTTTTCGATGATCCCGCTGACGATGCGCGTCTCGGTCACGCGGATCAATCCGTGTTCTTCCAGCAGGTTGACATGATAATACAGCTTCGTCGGTTGTCGCTTGATCAGCGCCGCGATCTGCTTGACCGTGCGCGCGTCGTCGCGCACGCTGTCGAGGATTTGCTGGCGCAAGGGATCGGCAAAGACCCGCAGTGTGTCGAGTGAGTTAATGAACATCCGCTCGACTGGTTCGAGCGGGGCATCGATGCTCAAGCAAGTTTCTCCAATGAATGTGATGAGACGGATTTTCTTGTCTATTGTGGTACAAACGCGCCTTTGAAACAAATGGAAAATAAAAACCGCCGGAATGATCCGGCGGTTCGTTGTCGAGCGCAAGGACGACGTTTAGGTCGCCGAGCGTGAGTGTCCGTTTTAGTTTTTGCTGAAAGAGTCATCGCGGCGACCTGACAGCGCGATCAAACCCTTACCCAAGTCCAACATCCGTTCGCCAAGCCACGCCAGCGATGGGATGTATGCGGTTCCGTCTGCGAGAATTTCTTGTGCGAGGCGATCTTGTTCCGCCTGCTTGATGAGTTCGGATTGGTGCTGATTTTGCGCGAGCAGTTCCAAGTCCAACATGATTTTGCCCTCTCCTTAGATACACGTTGTTTGGGCATTGTGGATGAAACAACGATATGATTTTTTGTCCACTTTCTACAGTGTACACCCGATTCGGGGCGTGTCAATAAATGTTTACAGCATTTGAATAATCTTTAATGAAACGTTTACGCAACCGCGCTTCGTTCGACTACGTACAATGTCATGAGCGAAACCTACCTCGCATGGTACAATCGAGCCATCAAAAACAGATGGACATGGAGCGGCAAAGATGTCGGCATGGTGGGGAACACGCAACAATGTCTCCTCGCGGTTGCGGATCGAAGTGGGGGCAATGCGCGCCTCGTTTGACGACACGTTTCGGCTGAACGTGCCGTCGAATGGGGTGCTGTTTTGGGTCGGCGTGGTCGAGGTCAATTTGGCGACGATCCGCCAGCGGGAACATGAACTGAAGATATTGTACCCCGCCGATTATCCGAGTCGCCCCGCTGAAGCGTATGTCCTCAAGCCGTCGATCTACAGCGAGAAACATCAATACGAGGACGGGCAGTTGTGCCTGTTCAATCCGAAAGACGGCGAACATTATGGCTGGAATCCGAGCGCCTCGACGGCGGTCACGGTTGCCGGGTGGGCGATCCAATGGTTGTACGCCTTTCATACGTGGAAAGCGACGGGCGAATGGCCCGGCATCGAGGAACGCATCAACAATGACAATCGGCAGCCGCCGCGCGGACGGAGATGAGCCATGTTCAATCGCTTGACCGGGCTAGGGCGCGCATCCGTCCCCAATCTTGTCGTCTCGCAGCGCATGATCGACCGGATGCGCACCGCGGCGGATCACTTCATTGAAGATGAGACGGGCGAAGCGATGATCGGCTTGGTCGTGCCGGGAACGCACACCAACGGCGTGCCGACGATCTACGCCCTCGATACGATTTCGCCCGACGACACTGCTGTGCGCATGATGCACACCTTTCAACAGGGTGACGCGCGCCAAGACGAATTGATCTGGTGGTTGCAAGAGAATTGGCATCTCCAGCGCGGGACGCGGCGCGCCGACGACTCGCTGTGGGCGACGAAATGGGATGTGCCGCTGCGCTATTTGGGCGACTGGCACAAGCAGCCCGGTTACATGATTCATCCGAGCGGGGGCGATCTGATGACGGCGCTGGACTGGATCGCGGATGAAGAAAACCGCGCGGAATTTCTGCTCGCGCCGATTCTGACGCTCGATCATCCGCTGGCGAAAGCGGGCGACGCCCTCAATGCTGACGGGATCGCCAATCATATCAGCGTGCCGAATAGCGACGGCACATCCGCGCTGCGCATCGATTTTTGGTACATCGACAAGCGCGCGCGCGTCTTTGCTCCGATCAGCCCAGTGGTCTATCCGAGCGAACAACTGCCCCTATTCGCGCCGTATCCGTGGCATTTGGTCGATGAAGCGCGCTTCGACGAAGAATACAAGCGGATGCAATCCGATGGCTTGTTTTCGGCGTTGGTCTTGTGGGATGCAGACGGGGCAGCGCCATTAGAGATTTGCTTTTTGACGGCGCGCGCCGGATCGTCGCAGATGATCATCGTCGTAACGCCGCACGATTATCCAACGCGTGCGCCGTCGCTGCGCGTCGCGCCACTGCTGCCAATGAGGGACGCTGACAAGATGTACGACGTATTTAAAGAAGCGTGGGCGGCAGCGCGCGCCGTCGATCTGCCGCTGACGTGGCTGCCCGATTTGCATCTGGTCGATGCGATCCGCGCCTATGAGTCCCATAACCTTACAGAGTCGGATGCACGCGCGTCCGATGCGGAGGGCGCATCATGACGACCGCGACGAATTGGGATCGAGTCGAGCGGTTGATCGGCGCGAGCAATCTGGCGCGCTTGGCGCAGAAGCGCGTCGGCGTAATCGGCGTTGGATCGGGCGGCGGGTTCGTCGCGCTCACGCTGGCGATGAGCGGCGTCGGTCAGTTTGTCCTTGTAGACGATGATGTTGTCGAAGCCACCAACATCGTCCGCCATGTGGCAGATGGGCGTTATCTCGGACAGCCGAAGGTCGAAGCCGTCGCGGACTTGATCCGTCAGCGGAATCCGGCGGCGTCGGTGGTGACGCACAATGGGCGCATTGAAGATAACATCGATGCACTTGATGGACTGGATTTGCTGATCGTCGGTGTGGACGGCGAAAATGCTAAATACCGGATCAATGAGGCGTGCTTGGCGCGTGGGATTGTCGCTGTGTATGCGGGCGTCTATGCGCGCGGCGAAGGCGGCGATGTGACGGTGATCCGCCCTGACGATGCCGAAAGCCCATGCTATGCGTGTTGGGCGGCGGTCGTGCGCGAGAGCGCGGCGGACGCAACCCGCAAAGACGGCGAATTTGACGACTTGGATTATGGTATGATCGGCGTAGATGGGACGCTCGACGCCGAGCCGGGTTTGTACTTGCATGTCGTCCGTGTGGCGGCGGCGCAAGCGGACATGGCGCTGAATGAGCTGCTCGCCACGACAACGAATCATCGCCTGATGCCGGGCAACACCGTGATATTGGCGAACAGCGCGCTCGAAATCTTGAGCGGCAGCATCACGCCGCCCTACGGCGCGGTGTGGGTGACAGTCGAGCGCGATCCCGATTGTATGGTATGCGGCGGGCGCAATCTCGCGGCAGACGCTGCCGCGCTTTCTCTAGATGATTTGATCGCTGCTGGCTATGCGGTCGATGAACAAGACGAATTGAAACAGGGCGAGGATGAACCATGACTGATGATGCGAATCGCGTGACTCCGCCTACGAATGACGAACCGGATGCGTCGCTCCCGTTGGATGTGCCGCTCCCTTACGATGATGGAACCAACCCGCGCCCCGCTGAACCTCGGGACGCGGCTGCGAGCGAACCATCAGGTGATCCCGATTTCGGCGCACGCTTAGAACGGCTCGGCGGCGAACCTGCACCCGCGATCACGCCGGAAGAATTCGCACGGTTGCAGCGCGCCGGACAAGTTCACATCGATGCACGCGGGCGTGTGCGTTCGGCGCGGCGCAGCGATGCCGAAGCGGGCGTCTCGCTGACCAAGCGGCGCGCGTGGTATACGCCTTGAGCCAACGCAACGAGACACCATCCCCTCGAACCCTGATCGCCGCGTTGAAAGCGCGCGGCGAACTTCGCGACCGCGCTATCGAAGCGGCGTTCCTCGCTGTACCGCGCCATTTGTTTTTGCCCAATGTGCCGCTGGATGAGGTTTACAGCGACCAGTCGATCTCTGTCAAGCGCGACGCCAACGGGCAAACGGTCAGTTCGTCCAGCCAACCGACGATGATGATCATTATGCTCGATCAGCTCAAATTGGCGCAGGGGATGAACGTCTTGGAAATCGGCGGCGGGACGGGTTACAACGCCGCGCTGATGCAGCACATTGTCGGCGACAGCGGGCGCGTGACGACCATCGAACTCGACAAGGAATTGGTCAAGCACGCGCAAGACGCACTCCAACGCGCCGCCATGACTCATATTAACGTTGTGGAGACTGATGGCGTGTCGGGCTTTCCAGCGCGGGCTTCGTATGATCGCATCATCGCTACCGTTGGCATTTGGGATGTACCGCGCGCGTGGACGCAGCAGTTGAAAACGGCGGGCATCCTCGTCGCACCACTGTGGATCGAGGCGCTGCAAGTGAGCGCGGCATTTACACCACAGCGCGACGGCACGCTGTACAGCGCCGATAATCGCCCCTGCGGGTTCGTGCATCTGCGCGGCGTGGCGGCGGGTCCGGCGACGCAAATTCGCGTTGGCAGCAGCCCGCTGATGTTGTCCAGCGACTCGTTGAATCTAGACGGCGCGGCAGTCAATGCGCTGTTGTCGGAAGACGCGACGGATGCTTATTTGGGCGCGGCGCTGGATCAGGGCGAATATTGGTATGGGTTCGTGCCGTACTTGATGCTGCATACACCAGCGGATTTCACGTTCGCGGGCTACAACGTTGTCGATGAAGGACAGCGTCCATATGGGGTGTCCGGCAGCGGCTTCGCCCTGATGGCGCGGGGCAGCGCATGTTTCGTCCCGATTGCGGGCGCGGGCGCACTGCGGTGCTATGGTGGCGCGGATGCCTTCTTGGCGCTGCAAGACGCGCTGACCGCGTGGGAGGCGGCGGCGCGTCCGGGCATCAACCGCTTGCGGCTGCGGCTGACGCCAAAGACGGCGGATGATCTCAAAATAGCGGCGCCCATCTCCGCGCCGAATGAGGGCAAACGCTATGTGCGGCGTGATCACATCGTTCATGCGTGGATGGATCGCTAAATCTACCCGAAGGAGTACGTTTGATGGTTGCGCGTCCCCAACCCGATGAATACGCTGCGTTTTATGCTGGCTACGTTCAGGGTGTGCCAGAAGGCAGCGATATTTTCGCGCTCCTACACAGCCAGCCGGATACCCTGCGCACGCTCTTGGCAGCGGTTTCTGACGAAGCGGCAAACGTGCGACCCGCTGGCGAATGGAGCGTGAAAGAAGTTGTTGGACATCTCTGCGACTCCGAGCGCATTTTTGCTTACCGCGCGCTGCGGATTGCGCGCGGCGATCCGACGCCGTTGGCGAGCTTCGAGCAAGATGATTATGTGCGGGCGACAGACTTCAACGTTCGCAGTCTGTTAGACTTGATCAACGAGTTCACCGCCCAGCGCCGCGCCAATGTCCTGTGCTTCAAGCCGCTTACGGACACAGAAATTGCGCGTTTGGGGACTGCCAGCGACAAATCCGTCACGGTACGCGCGCTGTTGTACATGCTGGCGGGACATGTGATCCATCATCTGGAGAGTTTGGAGCGCGATTACAACGTCGCCGGATGAGCGGTAAACACATTTGCGATGTTCTAGATTTGTGGTAGACTTGCCTGATATTCGACCATCTGTTTCGGAAATTCAACTTGCTCCAAGAATTAACATCTACAACAAAACTTCTGAAGCCACCTCTAAAATGGGCAGGTGGTAAACGTTGGCTCGTTCCCATCCTTCGCCCTTACTGGGATCGCTTTACAGATCGACGTTATGTTGAGCCGTTTTGTGGTGGTTTGGCAACCGCTCTAGGGATGCAGCCTCAGCAAGCTTTATTGAATGATCTAAATCCTCACTTAATTAACTTCTATGAATGGTTACAGCGAGGGTTGAAAATCGACCAGTCATTTTTCAATGATAGTGAAAAATATTATGAGGCACGCAATCGGTTTAATGAAATGATTCGAAATGGTGCCGCTGAAACTGCCGAGTCAGCAGAACTATTTTACTATCTTAATCGGACAGGGTATAACGGCTTATGCCGCTTCAATCGCAGAGGTGAATTCAACGTTCCTTTTGGTACTTATAAAACGATAAATTACGCATCTGACTTCTTCGATTATGTCAATACGCTCTCTGCATGGGAATTTCGCAACGGCGATTTTCAATCAATTGAGTTACAGGATGATGATTTTATCTATGCTGATCCACCCTATGACGTTGAATTCGTAAGTTACTCGAAAGAAGGTTTTAATTGGGAGGATCAAGAACGGCTTGCAGAATGGTTGGCAAAACGAAAAAGCCCCGTCATCATTTCAAATCAACAAACAGATCGAACTGTGAAATTGTATACTGATTTGGGTTTTGATGTACACTATTTCGATGCGCCGCGTCGCATTAGCTCAGATGGGAATCGCAAACCTGCAAAAGAAGTATTGGCATTGAAAAACATAGGTGATTGATGTCTCTAGGAGATACAAGAACAGGACGTGTTCTTGAGACGATGATCATCCCTTCTCTGAATTTGGGGGGATATCAAACACAAGCTCAAATCAATATCGGGTTACGTGTGACTGGAAAGCGCCATATTGTTGATGTGATTGCTCAAGATACACAACAGCGTCAGTATCTTGTTTCGCTGAAATGGCAGCAAGTTTCTGGTACAGCCGAGCAAAAAGTCCCATTTGAAGTAATTTGCCTCGTTGATGCAATTAAACGAAGTCAATCCATATATCGACATGGGTATCTGGTATTGGGCGGTGATAGATGGACATTGCGCGATTTTTACATCCAAAATCTAGAGATATATCTTCCTCATCGACAATATGTAACCATACTTACTCTTGAAGCTTTTGTAGCAAAAGCAAATCGTGGACAGTTGTAGCGATCCTCACCAATATCAACCCTAGAGGATACCCATGCGTAAATTCAGTCTCGTGTTGTTTCTGATCCTCAGCCTTGCATCCGCCGCCTTCGCCCAAGATGCGCCGACGGGCGGCACGGATGCCGACGCCGAACAGCCGTCCCCGATTCTCGGTGCGGATGTGTTCGACCGGGCGGCGGCGGCGCTCAGTGCGGGCGATTATGATCAAGCGGCGTTCGAGTACACGCTGTTGATCCTGCTCAACCCCACCTTCAGCCAAGCGTATTATGGACGCGCGTTGAGCGACGCCAGTCAGGGTAATTTCGAGCGTGCGCTGCCCGATATCGAGCGCGCGCTCACGACCGCGCCCGCCAGTCCGATCTACCGTGAGGGCGTCTACACGCTGCGCGCGGAGATTTTTCGGCAGCAGGGCGATCTGGCGGGCGCGATTGCCGATTTTGGCGCGATCATCGACTTCAACCCGTCGGCGGACGCCTATGCCCAGCGTGCGCTGCTGCAACTGGGACAGCGCGATTATCAAGGAGCGGCAGACGATCTGACCGAAGCTATCGCATTGGATGATTCCATCGCGGTACTGTACGCCTATCGCGCCTTCGCGTTCGGGCAGATCGAGGGCGCGTCGCCTGCGGATGCCGCTATCGATTGGATGCAATTCTTGGCGCTGATCGAGACTGAGACGCTCGATTATGACGTGCAGCGACCCGGCGAATTGAAAATTGTCACCTTGGGCGAGGGCGTCATTCATCGCATCCCGTTTGAGGGTATGGCGGGGCAGACGTTCAGCGGCGCGGCGAGCGGCGCACAAGATTCACAGAGCGATCCGGTGCTGGTGCTGCTCGCGCCGGATGGCACGCCGTTGATTGCGGACGACGACAGCGGTGGCGGCACGACCGCGCTGATTTTGGGCTACGAACTGCCCGTTGATGGCAACTATACGTTGATCGTCAGCCATTCGTTAGGCGAAGCAACGGGCGATGTCGGCGTACAGTTCGAGTTGGCAGAATAAAATCAATCGCTGAGGTTCAGTGTGCGTAGGGGCGTCCCACGAGACGTTCGCAACGCAATTTTCACAGCGAGCGGATGTTGGGGCGTGCCGTTGGGACGCCCCCTACGGACACTGACATCAGCCAAGTCAATATTTTTCAAACGCATAGCGCATCAACGTATAAAATGCCGCAATTCCCGCGTGATCGCCATAGCGGGCGAACAACGCATCCGTCGTCGGACGATCAGCGCGTCCCGATTGGTCATCGATGTAGCGGTTGACCGCCGCGCGCAGCGCCACGTCTGCCGATCCCATGTACGGGTAAACGCCGTGCGCGCGGATGGTCGTCCATGCCGCCGTCCACGCGCCTACGCCTTTGATCGTCGTCAAGCGGTCGTCGCTTGCCAACGTCTCAAAATCGAGTTCACCGGATGCGACAGTGCGCGCAATGTCGATGATCGCGCCCATGCGCCGAAATGTAATCTTGAGCGGACGCAAATCATCGATGGTCAGCGCTGCGATCCGTTCGGGCGTTGGAAATGCGAAATACGTCTCGCCCGCATGAGTCAGCGCGTCACCAAACGTCTCGATCAGCCAGCGTTCAGCGCGCTGTGCGGACACGAGCGCGATTTGCTGTTCGATGATGGTGGTCGTCAGCGCCTCAAACGGGCTGACCGTGCGGAAATTGCGCAGCCCGATGCACGGCGCGATCAATGCCCACAGCAGCGCGTCCGCTTGGGCGGTGGCGTAGAAGGCAGTCAGGTCGATTTCGCGCGGCAGCCAGCGTCGGATCATGGCGTCGAGCGCGTCTGGGTCGATCTCGCCATTCGATGCGAGGACGTGCGCTTCGATAGCAGGCTGTTCCAGCGTGCCGTGATCTTGTAATTCGACCAATGCCAGCGTATCGTCCACGCGCAACAAGCGTCTGATCGCGCCGTCCGCCATGCGCCGTTCCACTACCGCCATGAAGCGCGCGGCGGCGGCGGATTTGGAGAAGTCGAACGGCGCGACCAGATGATAGACGCCGATCAGGTTGCGTTCGCCTTCAATGTGTTCAGCACAGCGTCGAAATCGCTGTGACGGCGCGAGAACGCATAAATATCGCCGATATTGGCGTCCCACTGCGATGTATCCAAGTTCCACGGCATGACCATAAATGCGCCTTCTTTGCGTTTCGTCTTGATCTGGGTGTCCAGATAAGTGGAACGGTCGCCCGTATCAATCTGCATTCCGACTTCACCGACATAGATCGGCTTGCCGAGCGATTTGGCGACCTCGATATCGACTGCCATTTCATCATACTGTGCGTCGTGCTGATAGTAGTGCAGCGATACGGCGTCCAACGTCGGGATGCTGTACAGTTGGTGTGCAGCAGTACGGCGGTTCTCGAATGGGCTGTGAACGTGATTGTGGTGGACGAGTCCCGTCCCAACCAAATGTGTCGGTGAAAGTTCTTTGATGCGCTTCGACACGACGGCGGCGAACTGACGGAAGGCGACGGCGGCTTTCACTTCTGGCGCGGGCTGCGGGTGGAGTGCGAACTCGTTGCCCAGTTCCCACATCAGCACACTTGGATCATCCTTGAAAGCGCTGACAATCTTCTCGATGTGTGGCAGATAGTTAAGTCGGTAGCGTTCTTGTATCCAGTACGACATGACAAAATGTCCTAAGGGACCCGTATGGAACGCATCATCACCGGGAATATAAAGTCCTGCGCCCGTTAAACTGTCCTCTAGGCAGATGACCGCTTGCATCTTGAAGCGTTTGATCGCGTCCAACGCCGCGCGGATTTGCTGGATCGATTCTTGCGTGCTGAAACGCTGATGCGATGCCCAAAAACGAATCACCTTCACGCCCAGACTTTGCGCGACGGCAAGTTGACGGTCGCGCAAGCCCGCGTCCGCTGTCGGCGGCAAAATCTGCGTGCCATAATACGCAAACTCGCGCATGTTCACGCCCAAGTGCCATCCAAGTGGTTTGGGAGGTGTGATGATCGTCGTGTTCGGTGTATGCGGATCGCTCGGAGGCGTCAAGATCGTCGTGTCCGGCGTGGGTGGATCGTTCGGTGCGGGCGTCACCGCTTGCAGCCAGCGCACGGACATCCAGCCCGTTTTGACGCCCTTGTCGGTGTTGACCGTGCCGCGCAGCCATGTTTGATCCGCGTTGAACTCCAGTGCCTCCACACGACCATTCAACGGTGCCTTCGCCATGATATTGTCTGTACCCGACGAGTCGGGCGAACTGCGCACGTTCAAGCCCGCCGATGCAGTGATAATGTAGGCAGCCATAATCAAGTTATCCTTTGCGGCTAGATTCAATGTCAATTAAAAAATGCGTTATTGGCTGTATATCACTCCATATTATATCGCGTTGACGTAAAGAACGGATGCTGTGCCGCCAAGATCAGCCTGTTCGCTTATTATGATGAGCGATTGATGAAAGCCCAGCGAATCATCCATCGATTTAACGTGAAACGTCGTAATCTAAATATCGTTCGTCTTTACATTTCACATGAAACGTGAGGCTCTATGTTCAAAAAATCAGTCTTGTTCTTGGTGTTGTTGGTGCTGCCCTTCGCTATGGTGAGCGCGCAAGACCCAGCGTCTACACCTGATCCTATGGCGATGGACGATAGCAGTATGATGATGGATGGCGTCCCATCGGTCACAGTCAGCGATCAAATCTCGCTCGATGGTACCGTGTTGATCGACTCGGCATACAGCGCGAGTGCGGGCTTCGTCGTCATTCACATCGATAATGGCGGCGCACCGGGTCCGGTGATCGGACAGCGTTCGATCAATGCGGGCTGGAATTTCAACATCGCTATCGACATTGCTGCAAGCCAAGCCACGCCGATGATGTTTGCGATGCTGCACCTCGATGATTGCGCGGCGGGCGTGTACGAATTTGGCACGGTTGCGGGCTGCGATAGTCCGGTTGCGGTCGATGGCGCGGTCGTGACGCCTGCGTTCAACGTGGCGATCATCAACGTCTTCGATCAGCCGTACAGCGATGCGGGCATCGGCTTCACCTCCGCGACCATCCCCGTCGATGGTTGGATGGTCATTCACTCCGAAGCGAACGGCGGACCCGGTCCGGTCTTGGGACAGTCGCAAATCTCGGCGGGTACATCATCCGTAACGGTCATCGTCGCTGCTGAAGGACGCACGGACAACGTGTGGCCCATGCTGCACATCGACGATTGCGCGATTGGCACGTATGAATTTGGCACGGTCGAGGGCTGCGATGCGCCCGTGATCGTTGATGGCGCAGTGGCGACGACGCAGATGACCACGGTGTCGAGCGCGCGCGTTGCGGATCAGGTCGTCATCCATGGCGACAATGCGCCTGAAGGCGCCATGATGATGATGATGGATGCGCCTGCGGTCATGGCGAAATCGGTCGTGTCGGTTGGTCCCGGCTTCTTGGTCATTCACACCGAAGCCGACGGCGCGCCGGGTCCAGTGGCGGGCGTCGCAGCGGTCAGCGATGGCTTGAATGTGAATGTGAACATTGTCTTGGACATGAACGCGCCGACCCCGAACCTGTGGCCGATGCTGCATGTCGATGATTGCGCTGTCGGTACTTACGAATTCGGTACGGTTGCGGGCTGCGATGCGCCGGTGCGCGTCAATGATGCGGTTGTGACCTTCCCGATCAGCGCCGCACCGTCCATGACGTTCTCCGATCAGGCGCTCGAAATGCACGACGATGGCGAAATGAACCTTCACATCGACTCAGCGTTGATCGATGCACATGGTTGGCTCGTCATTCACAGCAGCGCCGATGGCGCGCCGGGTCCGGTCTTGAATCAGTATCCGCTGTTGAGCGGCAATAACACGGGCATCGAAATCGCGGTCGATCCGGCGGCGGCGGGCGCGCAAGTGTTCCCGATGATGCACTATGACACGTGCGCGATGGGCGTCTACGAATTCGGCATCGTCGAAGGCTGCGACTCGCCGGTGTTCGTCGCCGAAGCAGTTGTCGTCGCGCCGCTGGCGATTCTGAGCGAATAATCATCTCAATGGGGGTACGGCGATTGGTTTCTCCGCGCCCCTGTGTTACGTTCATACGAGCAATTGGCAGATGCCAGTTGCTCTTTTTTTGAGACTCGAATGATGCACGCTTTTTACAGCGATACATTTGTACTGCCGCTCCCGCTGGAACACCGCTTTCCGATGCGTAAGTATTCGGGCTTGTACGAGCGCGTGCTGGAGGCTGGCGTGATCGCCCCTCAAAACATGCACACCGCCGATCCCGCGACGGACGATCAGTTGGCGTTGGCGCATGATTTCGACTACATCGAAAAAGTGAAACAGGGGACGCTCACAGCGAAGGAACAGCGGCGCATCGGCTTTCCGTGGTCACCCCAGTTGGCGCGGCGCTCGCGCTGCACGGTCGGCGCGACGATCATGGCGTGCCGCGCAGCATTATCCGAAGCAGCGGCGTTCGGCTGGAGCGCGGCGGCGAATTTGGCAGGCGGCACCCATCATGCTTTCCGCGATCACGGACAAGGCTACTGTATCTTCAACGATATTGTCGTCGCTGCGCGCACGATGCAGCGCGAGGGGCGCGCACGGCGGATCGTCGTGATCGACTGTGACGTGCATCAGGGCAACGGCACGGCAGCGATTCTCGCCGACGATGCCACGATCTTCACGTTCTCGATTCATGGCGCGAAGAATTTTCCCTTTCACAAAGAGCGGGGCGATCTCGATATCGAACTGCCTGACGGGACGACGGATGCGCTGTTCCTCGATTTGGTCGATGAGGGGACGCGCCGCGCGATTGCCTTCTCTAACGCCGACTTGGCGATCTATGTGGCGGGTGCTGACCCCTATGAGCGAGATCGACTCGGACGGATGCGAATCAGCATGGCGGGACTCGCCGTGCGCGATCAAATCGTGTTGGGGCAGTGTCGAGATGCAGATTTGCCCGTTACGATTGTGATGGGCGGTGGCTACGCGCCCGATGTGGACGATATCGTCGCTATCCATCTAGCAACGCTGCGAATTGCGGCGGCGATGCGGACATGCGTCGTAAAATCTGCCGGATGAGCCTGTCTATACAGTCACAATGGGGAAATTCATGCAGATTCAAGATTTAACCCCCGATCAGCAGGACGCCATTGATCAAGTCGCCGCCCTGCTGGTGGACGGCTTCAAAACGCATTGGGCTGATGCGTATCCGACGCTTGAGGATGCGCTCGAAGAAGTGAACGAATCGTTCCAAGACGAGCGCATCAGCCGGATCGCGGTCGATGAACGCGGCGCAGTGCTGGGTTGGATCGGCGGACAGCATGTTTACGCGCGTGTATGGGAGCTGCACCCGCTGGTCGTGCATATCGACCAACAGCGGAAGGGCGTCGGACGCGCGTTGGTCGCGGACTTGGAAGATCAAGTCCGACAACGGGGTGCGCTGACATTAATGCTCGGTTCCGACGATCAAGATGACATGACGACGCTTGCTGGCGTCGATCTCTACACCGATTTGTGGCGGCACATCGCCAATATCAAAAATTTACGCGGACATCCCTACGAGTTTTACCAAAAACTCGGCTACGCCATCATCGGCGTCGTCCCCGATGCGAATGGCATCGGCAAACCAGACATTTTGATGGCAAAGCGCATCGGCTGATGGTGGCGCACGCCCAATGAAAGCGTTGAACATAAGGGCGTGTGCGGCAGCGTCGATCTGAACATTGGCGTTAAAATGACGCTAAAGTGTGTGATGGAGGCTGCGATTGAGCGCATTTGGATGTGAGCGAACCGCCGATTGTGCGGGCATTGGAGAAGGATGGATGGGATGTTGAAAAGAAACCGTATCGACTTCTCGCTGAAAATCGGACGGTTTATGCGGATTTGTGTCTGGCTCGGCATTTGAATGGACACCCAGAAGAAATCATCATTGTTGAGGTGAAGTGCTTCACAAATCCGATGACGGATTTACAAGAACTGTACGGCGCGATGGGACAATATCTTTACTATCGGAGCATCCTGCTTTTCCACCATATCGATTTGCCTGTTTATTTGGCGATACCACAAGAGGCGTATCTACGTTTAACTGCTGATCTGGTGATCCGTATCTTGTTTTACGAACGCGGAGTAAATTTGGTGATTGTTGATCTTGATCGGGAGCAGGTTGTTCAATGGATACGCTAGAGAATGCCATCAAAGATGTGATTGGTTGGTACGGGAGCGGCGGCGGGTTACAAAACGAGGCATTTACGTTTTTCGATGATACGCAAAAAGCTTATAGCGTGAATATCATCAATACATCGCCTCGAATTCATATACCTGCTTCTATCGTCGTCATGGCGCACATCGAGGGCGAATACGTCGTGATCGACGCCGACAACACAGATCGTCCGCTAGTCGATAAATTAGTGGCAGCGGGCGTTCTGCGCGATAAGATCATTAGGGGCTATGCAGGTGAGCGTGTGCCGACGCCCGCGTCCGCCGCCGAATGACATTGGTTTTGAATACTTCTGAGGAGTAGAAACATGCAGTTTTGGAGACGTTTTACGTTCATCGTCAGCGTGTGCCTGTTCGTAACGCTGACGAGTTCGACCTTGTTGGCACAAGATGCGCCGCCAACGGATCCGTTCGCGGATCGCGCCGTGCCGGACTGGTATGACGATGCGAAGTTGGGCATTTTCATCCACTGGGGCGCGTATTCGGTCCCGGCGTGGGCGCCGCTGACGGGCGAACTGGATGATGTGCTGGCACAAGGTGGCTGGGAATATTGGTTCGCGCACAACCCGTATGCGGAGTGGTATGCCAATTCGATGAAGATCGAAGGCAGCGATACCGCTATCCATCACGCCGAGACGTATGGCGCGGACTTCGCCTATGACGACTTCATCCCGCTGTTCAATGGCGCGGTCGAAGCGTGGAATCCGGCGGAATGGGCGGAATTGTTCGCGGATGTGGGCGCGCGCTATGTCGTGCTGACGACCAAGCATCACGACGGTTTCTTGCTTTGGGACAGCGCCACGCCCAATCCCAACGCGCCGGAGCGCCATGCCTCGCGCGATATTGTCGGTGAATTGTCCGAAGCCGTGCGCGCCGAAGGGATGCGCATGGGGTTGTATTATTCCGGCGGGTTGGATTGGACGTTCAATGATCCGACCATCAACAGTTTCGAGGCGTTGATTGGGGCGATCATCCAAGACCCCGCGTATGAAGAGTACGCGACGGCGCAATACCGCGAGCTGATCGACCGCTATCAACCGTCGATCTTGTGGAATGATCTGGGTTATCCGGCGATGGCAGATTTGAACGGGCTGTTCGAGTATTTCTACAGCGCGATCCCGGACGGCGTGGTCAACAACCGCTTTGACCTGATCGGAACGATGGGGTTACACCACGATTTCACCACGCCGGAATACGCCGAAGAAGAAGCCATTTTGTTGGAAAAGTGGGAAAGCACGCGCGGACTCGGCTATTCATTCGGCTACAATCAGAATGACACCGACGAAAATCTGCTCTCGGTCGATGAATTGGTCGATTCGTTCGTGGATATCGTCAGCAAGGGTGGCAACTTGCTGCTCAACATCGGACCCAACGCCGATGGCACGATCAGCGAACTACAGTTGAGTCGACTGCGGGGTTTGGGCTATTGGCTCGACACCAACGGCGATGCCATCTATGGTTCCGATCCGTGGGTGCGCGCCGAAGCCCAAACAACAGCAGGGGGTCGTGTGCGCTTCACGACGCGCGAGGGCGACTTGTACGCTATTTTACTGGATGCGCTGCCCACGCTGCCGGAACATGATGTCGTGATCGAAGGCTTGACCGTGCCGGAGGGCGCGGTGATAACGTTGCTCGGCTTCGAGGGCGAATTGGTCTACGCTCAAGACGGAGACAATCTAATCGTCACGCTAACCGATGAGATTTGCTGTGCCGCGCCGCAGCCCGCATGGACGCTGAAGATTTCGCCAGCGCCCGAAGGCTGATCTCGTCAATAAAAATGGGGCGCACGCTGCGCCCCATTTTTATTGATTGTGCGATTGATTGTGATATCAGTCGCCCGCGCCTGCCTTGACAGTCTTGCCCACTGCTACAACGGGGGCATCGTCAGGGTGCATCAGCACATCGGGCCAGACACTCGCGCCATGTTCGTAGAAGTCGATGCCCATATCTTCGGCTTTGTCAGGGATGCGCAGCACGCCCAGCGCCTTGATGACGAAGAACATAATCGTCGCTGTGACGCCCGTCCATACACTGACCGCTATCACGCCGGTGAGCTGCGCGATCAATTGATCTGCGCCGCCGCCTGTCAGCAAGCCCGCCGCGCCCAGTTCTGCTTGACCCAGAAAACCGATTGCCAGTGTCCCCATTGCACCGCATGTCCCATGGACGGCGAATGCGCCGACGGCATCATCGATTTTGAGCTTCTCGAATAGATCGAGCGTCAACAACATGAGGATGCCAGCGATCACGCCGATAAAAATCGACGATGTGGGGGTGAAGAAGGCACAACCCGCCGTGATACCGACCAAACCCGCCAACGTCCCATTCAGCGCGGCAGGCAAATCCCACTTCCCAGTGCGGAAGAAGGCGAACAGGACGGCTGCACACGCGCCTGCCGCGGCTGCCAGCGTGGTATTGACCGTGACCAAACCGACCAAGCCATTGTTGCTCATTGAGAGCGCCGAGCCAGGATTGAAACCATACCAACCGAACCACAGGATGAGCGTGCCGAGCGTCGCCAGTCCCAAGTTGTGCGGGCGGAACGGTTTGCCCCACACACGCCCCTTGCGCGCGCCCAGCATCAGCGCGCCGGTCAGACCGATGATCGCACCGCACAGATGCACGACCGTGCTGCCCGCAAAGTCGAAGAAGCCGTTTTGGAACAGCCAACCGCCGCCCCAAACCCAGTGGACGACAATCGGGTAGATGATTGCCGCAACCACAATGGTATAGATGATCTTGCCGATGAAGTTCGTGCGTTCTGCCATCGCGCCAGTGGCAATCGTGCCTGCCGTCGCTGCGAACGCATATTGAAAGATGAACAGGACGAATGCGCTGATACCAGCGCCGTAGACGGGCGCGCCATCCACAAAGGTCAGCGCCTCGCTGAGGAAAAAGTTGGTGGTCCCGAATAAGCCGCTGCCGTTATCCGCACCCAGCGCCAAGCCGTAACCGACGGCGAAAAACGCCAACCCGCCCATACAGGCGTCCATGAAGTTTTCCATCAGCGAATTGACGACGGCGGTTTGCCGGATCATGCCCGACTCAAGGAAGGCGAAGCCCGCCTGCATGAAAAAGACCAAGAATGACGCAACCAAAATCCACATCGCATCGACGCGCACCGCGACATCATCGGCGGTTAAAGCGGGGGCTTCTTCAACAACCATCTCCGCAGGCGCTTCTTCGGCAGGGGGCGCCGAATCTTGCCCATAGGTGAAAGTCGTGCCAAACATGACGAGAATCAGCGATGCAATTGCCATCGCAATCAAACGTCGCATCAGTCGAGAACGCTGCTTCATAGCTGCTCCTTACGGGACTATCAAAAAAGGTTGAACCGTGTAAAACGTGTAGATGGTGAAAGTGTACAAGAGGTGTTGACCCTGCATTACAGTAAAAGCGACGAAGATTTCAGCTTAATTTTTGTGAAAAGGCGATAAACCCCATTTACTGGGGCTTGTCACGCACAAACGAAGAAACGTTTTATGGTGAATTCGTACAAGAGACGGTCATGATTTAGACAGTTTCAACAAAAGTTCCGTCAGAAGCCATAAATCGTAAATGTCAATCAAAAAAAGCGCCTAAACAGCGCGCTTTTTCGTTTGTATTCACTCAAGTTCGCGCCTCATGACGCGATCATTCGCCTTGTGCGACTGGCAGCATCACAATGTTGTTGAGCGTCCGCTCTGTGATGCAGCGCCCCATCCGCTTGCCGTTTTCGATGGCATTGCGATAGTGAATGCCGCCGTACAGACGCGAAATGGCGGCTTCGTCCGCTGCATGTTCAAACGACAGGAATGACCGCGTGACACCCGTATCCCTTTCGTGTGTGCGATCCGTGAACGGCACGACGCCGAACAAGGTGGTCAGCATATCTGATGCCGCCGCCGAGACCACCGAATGCCCCGACGGATATTCGGGGAACTGGGGTGTCGCCAGATACGAGCGCCAGCCGCGCGAGATTTGCCGGTTGATATATGTCTCTGGACGCAGGACGAGCGTTTCGTACTTTTGCGACCACGCGCTGATGAACGAGTCGCCCAAAACTATGCTGACCATGCCGTACATCATCGCGGCGCGATCCAACGTCAAATCGAGGTGATCGACCATCTGATTCATGATCGACACCCAGTGTCCAGCGGGTGTGGACGAAATACCCGGCGTATCGATCCAAAATTCCGCGATCTCGCGCTGTTCGGGCGTCAAATTGTTGCTGACTCGAAATACTTCCATCGCTTGCTGATAGAACGCCGATTCCTCATCGATGCTGAAGATCATCTGATTTTCGACGTAGCATTCGTAGGGGCTGTAGACGGCAAAGGTGCGAATTTGCCCCCAATATGGCTCTGCCAGCGGGATCGCATCGTTGGTCTGCACATACAAGTAATCATCCGCTTCTGCCAAGCCGAAGTCTGCGGCGATGGGCAGCGTATAATCGGCGGTGCGCTGGCGGCTGTCGTCGTAGCCGTCCTCTTTTGCCCAGCCCAAGATTGCCTTGCCGACTTGATCACCAAATGCCAATGAGCGCGTTACCACAGCGTCGCCTACGTCTTCGGCGCGTGCGGCGGCTTGTTCGCGGCGCAGGGCATTGAAGGCTTGGCGGCTGTCGCTGGTCGGGATCAAGCCACCCATGATGGTGGACAGCGCGCCATTGGCGGACGAGAGCCAATCATACGTATCCGCATCATCGATGTACGGCATTTCTGGCATTCCGTTGACTTGATATGCCAGCGAACGAAACTGGGTCATGCCGGGCAGCAGCGATTCGTAGACGGTGATGCCTGCATAAGCGTACAAGCGTGATGCGGCGGGCGCGTTGACGGTCTCGGCATGGACGCGGGCGCGCACCAGCTCCATCCATTCGACAATGGGAGCGGGATCGAGTTCTGATGTGAGTGTTGACTCGTCCTGCGCGGCGGCGGGACGCACGTGGACGAACGCGAACGAGAGCGCAATGAGCGCGAGACATGCGACGATGATTCCTAAGCGACGGTGCATGGTTTTCCCCCCCAATACCTTTGATACCCAGCGTTTAATGTGGTTACTTATCTTGCGCTAAATCGCGCTCGCACGCTATACGGCTTTCGGACGAGAACCGATCTCCACCATAACGCTCAACCTACGCCAACGCTACAGCACATATATCGATACAATGTATCAATAATAATGTAATACGGATTGTCATGGTGAATTGACAATAAATCCATATCATGAAGATGAAAGCTCGCATATGGAGAGACAACAGCATGTGTTCACCGAAGATTGCTCAGGTCGTACAGGAGCGCATCGCCAAAGACGGACGCCCGTCATTCAGTCGCCGTGATATGTTCCGTTTTGGTGGGGCAGCAGCGGCAGGACTCGCGGTTGCTTCGTTCGCCGCGCCGACTCAGCGCGCCCATGCCTACCGCGATCTCGAAACGGTCGTCGATCTCAGCCATGTGTTCGGTACGACGGTGCCGACCTATACGCCGGGCGAAGCGCCGACGCGCGAAGATCATGTCACGATTGCGGCGAATGGTTTTTACATTCAGAAGTGGCAGTTTTTTGAACACGCGGGAACGCATGTCGATATTCCGGCGCATTTCATCGAGGGCGAAACGACAGTCGATGATTATCCGCCCGAAAAGTTGTTGGCGCGCGCGGTCGTGATCGACATCTCTGAGCGCGCGGCAGACGACCCCGATACAGCGTTGACGGTTGAGGATATCGAAGCGTGGGAGACCGCCAACGGGGCAATCCCGGAATGCGGCGTCGTATTCATGTATTCCGGTTGGGAATCGCGCTGGGACGATGTAGATGCGTTCCGCAACGCCGACGCGGACGGCGTGATGCACTTTCCCGGCTTCAGCGGCGAGGCGGCGGCGTGGTTGGTCGAAAATCGGCGTATCTTTGGCATCGGCGTCGATACGCTAAGCCTTGATCCCGGCAATTCCACGACCTTCGATACGCATTATACGATCTTGGGCGCGGGCAAATTCGGTATCGAGGGCGTCGCCAATCTGGCGTCGATCATGGGCAACAATGAGGCGAAAGTGATCGTTGGCGTGCCACGTTGGGAAGACGGATCGGGCGGGCCCTGCCGCTTGTTGGCATTGGTGTAGAGACAATTCCGCGTAGGGACGTGCCAGCGGCACGCCCGTTAAGGTTGATAGTCTATCAGCACAGGCGCGTCAGTAACGCGCCCCTACACAGGATTGTGCGCGTGCTGATCCGTTTCGGGTTGCGGCTGTGCAGGGCGCGCCTGTAACATAACTACCCGACGCAACCACACGATCAGACGCTCCGCGCGCAGCAGGTACAGCGCACAGACCACCGCGCCCCCTAACGTGATCAGCGCGCCGAGAAACAACAGCGGCGGCTCGTAAGCAAAGATGATGGTTGTCAAACCCGATCCGGACACTTTCGGCGGGAGCTGCACGCCGATCAAACCCCCAACCGATTCGATAGGAAAGCCTTCGCCGTCAATCGTCACGTTCCAGCCGGGATACGCCGTCTCTTGCGCGACCAGCACATAGCCCGCGTCGTAATCGCCCATCGTCACGACGATCTGATCGATGTTGTGGACATACGAGCGGATCGGTGCGGCTTCGCGCGCGGTCAGCGGCGTGCCGCGCTCGCGCAGATCGTCCATGTGGACAGCGAACAAGTACGATGGCAGATTGGGGTTGTGCCACAATGCCGTCGGATAGGTCGGCGGATCGCGACGGATCGTCACGACGCGATCTTTGATCTCGACGCCCTCGACCGCATCGACGCCGTAGCGCGTCACGCCGGCATAGCCGGGCAGCAAGCTGTAGCCGAGTTCGAGCAAGTAGCTCTGATAATCGGGGTTCAGTCCAGTGGCGTATTCCGGCGGGAACGCCATCGCTTCGACGCTGCCCAACGTCGGCGGTAAGCCGGAGGCGCGATAATCGGGGTTGCCGAACGAGGCGCGAATCAGCATGTCGTAGTGGGGCAGATAATCAAAGAAGCCCTCTGACCACAGCGGCACGAACGGATCATCGATGATCGTGTTGCCCGCGCGCACATTGTAGATCGACTCACTCGTATACGTGAAAGTGCCTTCCGTACCAGCGGCGCGATACCAATTCGGCATCACATCCGCAGCGGCATATGCGCCCACGCCGATCACGATGAGCGCGGCGGCGTAGCGCGGAATATATGTTGTGAATGCGCCGAACTGCCAATGGTTTCCGTCCCACAAACGTGGCAAGTCGGCGCACGCCGCCCGCAGCACATCATCGAAACCCACAGCGATCAGTGTCGCCACCCAGATCGATCCGGCTGCCATCATGCGCCCCAAGAAGCGCCATTCGGTGAAAACGGGGAAGGTGGCGTACAACCATTCCATGAACGGTGTTTTTTCCTGCGCCCATACGGTGAACAAGATGATCAGCAGCGCGGCAGGCAGCGCGATCCGCCAGCGCGGGACGATGCCTATGAAAGATGGACTGTTCGTTGTCCACAAGCGCAGTAGGATCACGACGCCCACCAACAACGGCGGTGCGATGTAGTGATAGTACATCGCATACAGATACAGTTCGTTGAGCGGTGTCGGGTCGAAGTACGCGCGGAATAAATCGTTGAATTCGTAGGTGGTCAGCAGTTCGTAAAACGGATGATCGATCAGGTCGTAGTGCGCGATTTGGGGGAGCAAGCGTACCGCCGCCAGCATGATCGTCAGTATCGACGCGCCCACCAAGCGCGCCAAGGCGACCCGTGAGAGGACGATGCGCCGTTCCGCGTTCGGGCGAAATAGCGCGAAGATCGTAATCACCGCCGCGCCAATCGCGGTGGGCAGGACATACCAGAACGTGCCGGAAAAGATTAGCAGCGTCGCGCCGATGACCAACAGCACGATCCAACCGCGATGCCGCTGGTACAGCACGCCGATCAGTCCAGCGTAAACATAGGGGACATATGCTTGACTCAGGCTCATCTGGTAAAAACCGAAGCCGATTGCCCCTGCAAAGCTGCCGCTCCCGCCGAGCAGCATTCCGAGCAAAATCCGTCCCGGCGCGCGGCAGTCGAGCGACTTGGCGAGTAACCAGCCGCCCAAGCCCATGATCAGCACATGCAAAATCAGCGCGTTTTTGCCGCCCTGAATCGCGCCATCAAGATAGATTGGGATGGTCATGAACGGGTTCAGCACATACGAGAATGGGCTTTCGAGCATCGGCTCGCCGCGCCCCATGAACGGATTCCACAGCGGCAGCGCGCCACCATAGCGATAGACTTGGGCGGCGACCGCGCCTGATCCGACCAAATACGAGTATTCGGGTCCGCGGATGCGCAGATCGGGACTCATATCGCGGACTTGCGGCGTAAAGCTGTACAACGTCACGCAGATCAGCGCGATTTCGGCAGCGTAGGTCGCGTATTGCACGACGGGGCGCGTTACCCGCCATGCGCCGCGCGCGTGTGCCTCTGTCTGGGGTGGAAACAGCGGAATGCCGAGAATATTGGACGCCGCGATGAACGAGAACACCAACAGCGCCGCGAACAGCAGCGATGAAAACGGCGGCGGGAGCAGCAGCATCAGCGTTCCACACGCGATCAGCACGACGAAATACACCTGCATAATGCGCGAGGGTGTCCAACGTGGCGGGTTCGGCGGTGTCTCGGCTGTGGGTGTCCTCGTTTCGGGTTCGGCGCTCATAGGCGCATCCTCATCCGTTCCAACGCATGTCGCCCCATAGAATCGCGCCGATGATCAACCCATCGATGCCCGTTCCCGCAAGCGGTGTGACGTTGCCATCCTGCCAGATCGCCGCGCCCCCAAACGATGGATAGCCCGTGAACGCGATGCGCCGTCCATCGGGCGACAAAGCGACTTCGCCGGGCTTACCGGGAAACGCGCCCGACACGGCAGCCGGATTGGATGGATCGCGCGTCTCCCAGTACATGCCCAAATCGGGATCGATGCGGAAATCGAGCGCCAAGCTGTTCGGCGCGCTGACGGATAGCGCGGGCGGTGTGGTGGGCGCTCCTATTCCGTCAAATGTGCCATCGAACACCAGCCAGCGTCCGCTGCTGAATAGGACACCAATTTGTCTATCGGTGACCCATGCGAAGGTGACGATGCTTTCGCTTTCGTCTGGTCTAATCATTACTTCGGCATTGCCTAGAACCGCACGACCAGCAATTTCAACCATCTGGTCACCCGATGCGTTGGATGCAAGCCGTACCATAAATCCGTCGTTGTTGGGCAGCACATCGGTTGTGCGCTCGCCTTCAGTGAACAAATCATACACAACGCGCGTTTGGGTGCCGTCCCATTCGATAATTTGCGCGATGTTTGCGCCAAAATTGAATTCCGTCCATGCCAGCCGCGTCCGATCTGGCGACCACGCCGGTGCGCTGCGCACAAGCGCGCGATCTGGCACGCCATCCACGAACAGGGACGCATCGGCGGGCTGCGTCGCTATCGGCGTCAGCGTCCGCGCGGCGATATCGTACAGCGCGATATCGGCGGGCAAATCATAGTCCGCGATGAAGCCCTCCGCCGTCACCCGATCCAGCGCAGCGCGCGCGACGGGCGCGAGCAGCTTCACCGCGATCACGCCGTCGGGATACGTCGTGTTGACCGCCAGCGTCGGCGTGGAGATCGTCCCGTCGTCGGTCAGCCGTTCGGGGAGTGCGGATGGATTATCGGCGTCGGCGGCGTACAGATCGCCCGCGACCCATAAAATGATCGGCGCGGATAGCGCTTGCGCGGCGGTGGTCGTTGTGAAGCAAAACATGCCGACGCAGGCACAAAGAGAGAAAGCTACGGAAAAGACGCCTGTTTTTTGGCTTCTTCGTGCTTTTGTGCCTTCGTGATTCGTCATGAAGTTCCAGACGTTCATCATCCTCATCCTTCCGGGGGTGGCTGGTGATAGACCATCTCGAATAGCAACCCTGCCATATCTTCGGGCGTGCGTCCATTGGGCTGTTGCAGCCACCAGATCAGCAGCCGCCACAGCGCGCCAACGATAAATTGTGCCAGCACATCGACGGGTAAATCTAATTCAGCGGTGTACAGTCCGCGTTGGATGTTGTCGATGTGCAGCGCCGCCAAGTAATCCATCATCTTTCGGTTGAGCGTCGCGCTCCCGCCGTCCCCAAACAGCTTCAGATAGCCGTCGCGGTTTTGCTCGGCGTAGGCGAACAGGATCACCCACGAGACATATTCGCGGCGCGGTGACGGCAGGGTAAGCGCTTGTGCATTGACTGTCGCCATGAAATCGTCGCCCATGTCCTGCAAGACCGCCCAGACAATCTCATCTTTGTCCTTGAAGTGCAGATAGAACGTGCCATAGCCGACATCCGCGCGATCCGTGATCGCCTGAATCGTCAGCGCATCGTAGCCGCACTCGGTCAACAGCTCGAACGCGGCACGCTTGATGATCGCGTGCGTATATTGTTTGCGCCGTTCCACGCGGCTGATCATCGGGTCGGTCGAGATTGACATCATGTCAAGATTGATAAGTTGACGAGCTAATCCGATTAATTCTACTCTGGAATATAAGGACTTGTCGAACGAATAAGGGTGAATCATGACACAACCACTCCCCGGACCCACAGGGGCATTTGGCAACATCGCGTTCGCACGCCGCTTCAGCCGCGATCCGATCAGCGCCTTCCGCGAACTGGCGCGCTACGACAGCGATCTGCTGCATTATCAACTGGGTCCCTTCAACACCTACATGCCCAAGCATCCCGATCTAATCCACGAAATTTTGGTCACGAAAGCCAAGTCGTTTCACAAATGGGAACGGCAGAAGCAGGTGTTCGGCAAATTCAATGGCAACGGGCTGGTCAACAGCGACGGCGATTTCTGGCGGCGGCAGCGTAAACTGGTGCAGCCTGCGTTCCATCACAAGCGCATTCGCACCTATGCCGAAATTATGGTCGAATATACAGGGCGTCACATGGCGACGTGGCGTACTGGCGCGCCCTTGAATATCGAGGCGGCACTCAGCGCCTTGACGCGCGATATCGTCACCAAGACGCTATTTGACGCCGATGTGAGCGACGAATCGCAGCGCTTAAGTGAGATCATCGCGCTGATTCAAGTGATGGCGTTCCGTCAATTTGGCGAGCTGCTTGCGCTCCCTGAGTGGCTGCCGACGCCGAACAAACGCCGCGAACGCGCCGCGCTGGCGGACTTGGACACCATTGTTCATGGTCTGATCCGCGAACGCCGGGCATCGGGCATCGACAAGGGTGATCTGCTGTCGATGCTGCTGCTGGCAGTCGAGGATGGCGAGGGGATGACGGATCAACAGGCGCGCAATGAGATCACAACGCTGTTCATCGCCGGACACGAAACGACCTCGACGGCGCTGGCATGGGTGGTGTACTTGGTAGCAGCGCATCCCGCTGTCGAAGCCAAATTGTTGGCGGAGGTCGATGCGCTTGGCGGGCGCGCGCCGACGTTCGACGACTTGCCGCGCCTGAAGTACACCGAATGGGTGATCAAAGAGTCGATGCGTCTGTATCCGCCGACGTATTTTTTCCCGCGCGAAGTCGTCGAACCCGTCGAAATCGGTGGACACATGCTCCCAAAGGGGGCGCTAATTCAGATTTCGCCCTACATGCTTCATCACGATCCGCGCTTCTGGGAACAGTCGGAAACGTTCATGCCGGAGCGGTTCGCGCCAGATCGGATCGCATCCGTGCCAGATTACGCCTACTTCCCGTTCGGCGCAGGTCCTCGCGTGTGCATCGGCAACGCTTTCGCTATGATGGAAATGCAGTTGATCGTCGCCACGATCATGGCGCAAATGCGGCTGCCATTGACGCCCGGACATGCCAAGCCGGAACTGCTGCCGTTGATCACGCTGCTGCCAGCGTAGGACAAACGGTGGTGTGAAGCGTGTGTATTGTCCCCCAAATGGCGCGGCTGGCTCTATAATGGCGATTGAAATAGAGACAATCCATCATGAGGGGGACTCATGCGACGATTTTTCCCACTATTGATCGCGGCATTATGTTTGAGCGTATCGGGTTTCGCCGCCGCCGATGCGCCGTCCGTTGGGGCGCGGCACGCCGCGCTTATCCAATCTGCTTCACCCGCCCAAACGCAACCCGACGCCTTGCGCGTCACCGAGACGCTGCCCGCTGACGGCGCGAGCGGTGTGGCATCGGACGCGGCGATCACCGTGATTTTTGACCGTCCCGTGCTGCCGCTCGGCGTGGAGGTGAATGTGCCGCCCGCGCTGCAAGACCCGCTGATCTTCGATCCGCCCGTGGGCGGCGTGGGCGAATGGATCAACACATCGATCTATTTATTCCGCCCCGATCCGGCGCTGGCGGGCGGCACAACATACACAATCATGGTGTCGTCGAACGTGACCGCGATTGACGGATCGACGCAATTAACGCTGTTTCAGTGGTCGTTCACGACCAGCGCGCCGCAGATTGCCAGCATCGAACCGCTGTCCGGCACAGCGGGCGTTGCGTTGGATGCGCCGATCACGGTCACGTTCAATCAGCCGATGGATCGTGCATCGGTTGAGGCGGCATTCGTGCTGGAAGGCGGCGAACTGAGCAGCGTGCCGGGAACGTTCGCGTGGGATGCCGCGGATACCGCGTTCACGTTTACACCGGACGCACTGCTGCGCTTGGATAACACCTATACTGTTCGTTTCGCTCAGGCACAGGCGCGCGGCGCGGGTGGTGGCACGCCGCTGGCACAAGATGAAAGCATCCTCAGCTTTCAGACGGTGGTTGCGCCAGCGATCATCGAAACGTCCCCATCCGATGGACAGGACAATGCCCCGTACTATGGTGGCGTCACGCTGTATTTCGCGTCCCCGATGAACCTCGACACGCTGGACGACAAGATCATCATCGTCCCAGAACCATGGCGCGAGTACGATTCCTATTACAACGAATATGACAATAGCTATACATTTGCGTTCCCGCCTGAGCCGAGTACGAATTACACCGTCACAATCCAGCCGGGCATGGAGGATGTGTATGGCAATCGCATTGACACGCCGCTGACGCTTCAGTACACGACGGAGAGCTATACTGCCGCCATCGCACTCGAAGCGCCCTACGGTGTCGGCTTCTACAACGCGGATAATGCTGAGACGCGCGTGTTCATGACGCATCGTAATGTGAGCCGCGTCGATCTGACGTTGTACCGCGCATCAACCGCCGATTTCATCGCCGAAGCGACGGGCGATAACAGTTATGATCCCAGTTATGCCCTCAGGTCTGACGACGTGATCCGCCAGTGGTCTATCGATTCGATTGCGCCGCTCAATCAGCGCCGCTACGAACTGCTCAATTTGGGCGCGGGCGGCGGGGCGGTCGATTGTCCCGGCGCGCCCGCGACGCGGCTCATGGTGGGTGATATGGCAGTGGTCGTCAGCGATCCCGATCCGGTGCGCGCGCGCCGCGAACCGCCCGATGGCGACATTGTGACGCTGTTGTACCGCGACTACGCCGCGCCGATCATCGGCGGACCTGTGTGTGCCAACAGCCTGATCTGGTGGCAGCTTCAACTGCGCGAAGGTGAAAGCGGCTGGGTCGCAGAGGGGATCGAGGGCGAATACTTCTTGGATGTGCGCGATCCCGCCGCGCGCCAGACCATCGATGTGACCGCCGCGAATGGCGATGCGCTCCCGCCGGGCGTGTATCTGCTGACCGTTTCATCGCCAGAGACGAACGTCAACGGGAACGCACCGCTCAAGCACGCGCTGGTCGTCGCAACGGCGAATCTGATGCTCAAGATCAGCCGCGATACGCTGACGATTTGGGCAACCGATGTGACGACGAACGCGCCGATCCCGAACGCACCAATTGCTGTCTATGACAACGATCTGAATGTCGTCGCCAGCGGCACGACCGACGCCGACGGCTTGCTGACCGTGCCGCTTCCAAGCGAACGCTATGCCGAGTTCGCCGCTGTGTTGGAATCGGACACCGATTTCGGCATCGGTACGACGACATGGGGCGACGGGATTCAAGGCTGGTCGTTTGGCTTCCCAACCGATGACTTTCCGAGCCAATACGCGGGCTATCTGTACACGGATCGCCCGATTTATCGTCCGGGACAGCCCGTGTACTTTCGCGGCGTCGTGCGCGAACGCAAGGATGTGACCTATACGCCGCCGGCGTTCACGTCCGTCCCGGTGGTCATCCTCAACGACAGCTTTGAAGTGGTTTATGAAGCGGAACTGCCGCTCACATCGTTCGGCACGTTCAGCGGCACATTCACGCTGGCGGACGATGCGATGTTGGGTTCATATCGCCTCGAATTTCCGATGCCGGATGAAGACCCCGATAGCCAATGGTACAACACGGCGCTCTATTTCGCCGTCGCTGAATATCGCTCGCCGGAATTTCAGGTTACGGTCACGCCCGAACGCGCTGAAATCGTCAATGGCGAGACGCTGCGCGCGGTGATCGACAGCCGCTATTTCTTCGGCGGCGCGGTTGGCGGCGCGACAGTCGAATGGCGCATCGTGGATGCGCCGTATGACTTCGACGGCGATCCGCGCTACAGCTTCATCGATTTCGATCAAGACGCGGGCGCAATGGAATTTTACGCGCCGGACGGCGGCATGATCATGGAGGGCGTGGGGACGGCAGACGCGGCGGGGTTGTTCGTGGTCGAGTTCCCGACGCGCTTGGATGATGACAGCGGCAGCCGCGCCTATACGCTTGAAGCGACAGTCACGGACGAGAGCGCTCAAGCTGTCAGCGGACGCGCGCAGATCGTCGTGCATCGCGGCGCTGTGTATGTCGGCGTGCGCCCGCAGAATTACGTCGAAATCGAAGACCAAGCAGCGACGGTCGATCTGCTGACGTTGGACGCCTTCACGCGCGATCCGGCGTCCGCCACCGTCGATGTGGAAGTCGTCGAGCGCCGTTGGTACAGCGTGCAGGAACGCGATAACAGTGGGCGCACCGTCTGGAGCTATGAAGTTGAGGATATTCCCGTCTCGTCTGGAGCGGTCACGACCGACGCCGATGGACGCGGGACGTTCAGTTTCACGCCCCCGAATGGCGGCGTTTACAAGATCAACGTTTGTGTCAGTGGCGAGTCGGCGTGCGATACGGGCGTGCGCGCATCGGCGTATCTGTGGGTCGCCGGGACGGAATATGTCGCATGGCGGCAGCAGAACAGCAACCGCATCGACTTGATCGCGGACAGCGACAGCTACAACATCGGGGACACGGCGCAAATCTTGATCGCGTCGCCCTTTCAGGGGACAGCGATGGCGCTGATCACGGTCGAACGCGGCGATGTGCTGTACACCGACGTGGTGACGATGGACAGCAACTCCTTCGTCTACGAACTGCCGATCACGGACGATTTCGCGCCCAATATTTACATCAGCGCCATGATCGTCAAGGGTGTGGACGAAAATAATCCGGTTGCGGCGTTCCGCGTGGGCATGGTGCAGGTTGCCGTTGAGAACGCGCGCAAAGAAATCACACTCACGATCACGCCAGATAGTGAGGGCGCACAGCCGGGCGAAACCGTCACCTATACCGTGTTGGCGACCGACTACGCCGGAAATCCCGTGCGCGCCGAAGTCGGTGTCGGGCTGACCGATCTTGCTGTGCTGACCCTCGCGCCGCCGAACAGCGATCCGTTGCTCAATCACTTCTACGGACAGCAGCGACTCAGCGTGCGCACGACAACGCCGCTGACGATTAATACCGATTTGCTGACGCAAACGGTACTCGACACGATCAAGGGCGGCGGCGGCGGCTTCGGAGACGGCGGCATCTTCGATATCCGCGAGGAATTCATCGATACGCCGTACTGGAATGCGACGCTGACGACTGATGCCGACGGACGCGCGACGTTTGCGGTCACGCTGCCCGACAACTTGACGACGTGGCGGCTGGACGCGCGCGCCGTGACCGATGGCGCGGACGGGAACATGCTCGTTGGGCAGACAACAGTCGATCTGTTGAGTACCAAGCCGGTGTTGATTCGCCCGATTACGCCGCGTTTCTTCGTCGTAGGCGATCAGGTCATATTGGCGGCGCTGGTCAACAACAATACAGACGTTGATTTGTCTGTGAACGTCAATCTAGAAGCGGCTGGTGTCACCTTCGCGGGCGACGCCGCGCAAACTGTCGCGGTTCCGGCGGGCGGACGCGCGCGCATCGAGTGGAACGTGACGGTTGAAGATGGGAGTGCCGTCGATCTCACATTCTTCGCCAGCGCAAACGATGGACAATACACCGATGCCAGCAAGCCGCCGCTCGGACAGGGCGACGCGCGGACGCTGCCAGTGTATCGCTACAGCGCGCCGACAACGGTGGCGACGGCGGGCGCGCTTGACGCCGCTGGAACGCGCGAAGAACAAATTGTTTTGCCGCCTGATGTGGACATTATACGCGGCGAACTCGTCGTCGGGATTCAAACGTCGTTGGGCGCGACTGCGATTGACGCGCTCGCTGTATTGGAGGATCAGCCTTACGACTGTACCGAACAGGTCGTCAGCCGCTTCTTGCCGAATCTAATGACGGCGCGTACGCTGGCTGCGCTCGGCGTGGCGAATCCTGATCTTGAGCGTGCGGCGGCAATTCAAGTGAGCATTGGCATCCAAAAACTTGCGGCGCAGCAGAAGCCGAACGGCGGTTGGGGTTGGTGCGTTCAGGACGCCGCTGATCCGTTGGTGACGGCTTATGCGCTGATCGGGCTGGCGGAAGCGCGCGCGCAAGATTATCCGGTCGATGATGCCGTGATCATGCGCGCGACCAGCTATTTGCGCTCCACCTTCGTCGCGCCGAGTTTGAATATTCCGGCGTGGCAGTTGGATCGCCAAGCGTTCGTCTTGTACGCATTGGCGCGAAGCGATCAGGCTGCTATTGCGCGCGCGTCCGCGCTCTACGATGTACGCGCCTCGCTGAGTTTGTACGCCAAGGCGCTGCTCGCTATGACGTTCGACTTAAGCGGCGTGGATGATCGTTCGCGGATCGATACGCTGCTCTCGGATATCTTCACTGACGCGATTGTGAGCGCGACGGGCGTTCATTGGGAAGAAGCCGCGCGCGATATCTACAACTGGAACACAAATACGCGCACGACGGCGATTATCCTGTCGGCACTGACGCGGCTGAACCCGGACAGCGACCTGCTGCCAAATGTTGTGCGTTGGTTGGTGACGGCGCGGGCGGCGGATGCGTGGGAAACGACGCAGGAAACGGCGTGGGCGGTCATGGCGCTGACGGATTTCGTGCAGATCAGCGGCGGACTGGATGCTGAGTATGACTACAGCGTGGGTTTGAACGATGCCGCGTTAGCGTTGTCCCCGACACCCGATCAGTCGCCTATTTACTCAAGCGATGTGCGCATTCCCATCGTGGACTTGCTGACGGATGCTGCCAATCGCTTGCTGTTCGAGCGCGGCGACGGCGCGGGGACACTCTATTACACGGCGTATCTCGACGTGTATCAGCCTGTCCCTGCGATTGAGCCACTGAATGCCGGAATAGTCGTTGAACGGCGCTACACCAACGCGGCGGGCGAAACGGTCACATCCGCGCGCGTCGGCGAACTGATTCAAGCGCGGCTGACGATCATCGCGCCCAACGACTTGCATTACGTCGTGATCGACAACCCCATTCCAGCGGGCGTGGATGCCGTCGATCCGAATCTGTCCACCAGCCAGCAGATCGGCACGCAGTCGGAACTGAACGCCGCCGATCCGCTCAGTCAAGGTTGGGGCTGGTGGTGGTTCAGCCGGATCGAATTCCGCGATGAGCGCGTGGTGCTGTCGGCACAATATTTGCCAGCGGGCGCATATGAGTTCGTCTATACGATTCGTCCGGGCTTGGCGGGCGTCTATAATGTCCTGCCGCCGACAGGACGCGAATTCTACTTTCCAGAGGTGATGGGGCGCGGCGCGGGCAGCGCGTTCACGATCACGCCGTAAGCGACCCTTTGAACGAGGGGCGCGGCACGCCTCGCCCTATATCTTCTCGATCCTATTGTTGAGATCGCCTAATCAATCCATGAGCGCGTCACTCCATAAAAGTGGCGCGCTTATCCATTTTGCACAAGGTCGAGCGCGCGAATGCTGAATTTTCGATATAATACAAAAGGTTATAAAGCGCGGAAGATAACCCATGAACGAGACCTATCAGGACGATCTCTCGGATTTTGTACGCTATCGCAAGCTCGATGCCTACGAACTGACCGATGAGGAACTCGCTGCGATGCTTGAGGTGTGGCGCTGGACACAGTGGATGGCGCGCAATCAGCCCTCGACGCTCGATTACGACGTGATCGACGCCACACAACGGTTTCAACGGCATTTGGCACGCGATAAAAATGTCGAAGTCGAGTATAACACCGCGCTGCTGCTCAAATCCGAAATCGAACCGCTGATGATCTTGCGCCTCTTGTTCAGCGTGCCGCGTGTCTTGGGTTATTGTCTAAATCCGCGCCGTTGGTGGGCATTACTGCGCGCTGCCCACCAGATTCGCCGTTACCAGCGCTTGCGTCCCTTGCAAGATGCTTACGGCAACCCGCTCGGCTATCCTGTCGAGCGAATGCTGGCGCTGCATCCCCATACGCCCGATTTGCTCAAACGGCGCTATTGGCGACAGTTGTCGCCGTACACGTTTGCGGATCGCAAGCGCCTCGATTATTGGTGGTAGAACGCACATGCGTTCAGAAAGACAAAACGATGAACCGTAAGTTGATGCGCGTATTGGTCGCAGTTTTCATCCTTGCCAGTATCAGCGTGAATATTGTGGGGGTCAGCGCACAAGCCGATCCGACGCCGATTACGTTAGGTGAGAACAAAATCGGGCAGGTGAATGGGGGCGAAACCGCGACGTTCGCGCTGACGGTCGATTCCGCCCAAACGATCAATATTCAACTCTTGGGAGTCAGTCAAGGCTTTGCGGGGAGCTTCACTGTCCTCGATGCGGTAAATTTGCTGATTGCGAGTGCGCCGAACGCTGCAGGCGCGAACGTTGTGCAAGCCGCTGTTACGCTTTCGACACCGGGACGCTATCTGATCGGGGTGACGGGCGTTAATGGATTGGGCGGACAGTTCTTGTTGAGCGCCCAAGCTGGGGGTGCGCTGCTGCTCCCAGACGGTCTACCCATCGATACGCCTTTAAGTGACACTGTGAATCAGACGAATTCGCGCCGCGCCTACACCTTCTTCGGCACGCCAGACGCGATCCTGCTGCTGACGGCGCGCGGTGGCGATGGCACGACCAACTCCAGCTTCTTGCTCCGTGATGCGACGACCAACGCGCTCTTGGGCGCGAGCAGTGCGCGGTTAGGCGGCGCAGCCTTCCGTATCCCCGCCAGTGGCAGTCAATACTTGCTCGAAGTGCTGCACAGCGGCGCGAGTGGCACAGAAAACTTTTCTGTTTGCTTGGCGCGTGAGAATGCGCCACAGCGGTGTACAGGCGGCGCACCCGTTGTGCCGGGCGGCGCGGCAGTGATCCCCACTGTGTCCGTGTCACTGCCGACTCAAGTTCCTCCGCCGCAAGTTGCGCCGCCGCAAGCGACGTTCACGCCTGTAATCGTGACCAATCCGCCGCCAGCGATTGTCCTGCCCGCGCTGCCAACGACGGGCGGCTGCGTGATTGCGCCATCCTCGGCTACATCGGTCAATGTGCGTTCGGGTCCGGCGCTGACCTTCGGCGTGGTCGCACAGCTCCCCTACACCCAGTACGCGGGTGTGACCGGGCGATTGGGCGATAATTCATGGTATCAAGTCAACTACAACGGCTTGGCAGGTTGGATCGCGGCATCGGTCGTGCGCTTGGGTGGCAACTGCGGCGGCATTCCGGTCATTGGATTGACGGCGACGCCGCCACTGGTCGGGCTGGTCTCTGCGACGCCATCCCCCACGCTGACTCTGACGCTGACGCCGAGCCTGACACCAACTACACCGCCTGCACCGGTAGCGACGCTGAATTTCACCGCATCACCGAACTTTGGCTCGACCGCGCTAACGTCGGGCTTCCACCCCGATCCATTCACGCAGGGCATCACCAGCGGCGGCTCTGTGAATGTGTCGTATTTGGGGGGCGGCTGTACCGGCTTTGCCACCTCCGCGCCGGATTTCAGCATCACCTACACCAGCGGCGCGTTCACCTTGCTGCGGTTCTACTTCGTCGGCAACGGCGATACGACCATGATCATCAATACGCCGAATGCCAACTATGTCTGCGCCGATGATTCGTTCGGCACGCGCAATCCGGCAATTGATTTCAACAACCCGTCGAGCGGACGCTACGATATCTGGATCGGCAGTTTTTCGTCGGGAACCTCCATCAACGGCACGTTGAATGTGACGGAGAGTCCAAATAATCGCCCGTAATGCTTGGGCTGCAATCCAATGGGGACGGGCGGTTGCCCGTCCCTAGCGATTAAAATGCGCGATCAGCAGCGCATTGACACGCGCAGCTTCTTCGTGCTGCACCCAATGGGATGCGCCGTCGATCAGCACCAACTGCCCATCATCGCACATTGCGCGGCTCGGTTCCGTCATGCTCGCGCTCAAGAAGCGATCTTCGACGCCCCAAATGATCAGCGTCGGGACGCGCACGCGCTGATCGCCGCGCATGTCCGGCTGATGGCGCACCAGCGCGCGATACCAGTTGATCATCGCCGTCGCCGCGCCGCGCTGTTTCCATGCCTTGATGTATTCGGGGATGTCTGCGTCGGTGAACGTTCCCGGTCGGCTCGTGGCAAACAGCGACGCGGCAGCGATATTCGCGTCGCCCATTAAAAACATGCCTTCGGGCAGCAGCGGCGTTTGGAAGAAGCCCATATACCAACTCTTGAGTATTTGCTCTGGATTGGTGCGCAGCGTTTGCGTCATCACTTGCGGGTGTGGGACGTTAAGGATCGCCAATTTTTTCAGGCGGTCAGGATAATGAATAGCGATGTGCCATGCTACCGCCGCACCCCAATCGTGTCCAACGAGATAGACCTTTTCGCGTCCGGCGGCGTCGATCAAGCCGACGATATCGGCGGCAAGCGCGTCAATCTGATAGGCGGCGACGCCAGCGGGCTTGTCACTCAAATTATAGCCGCGCTGATCGGGACACCAAACGTAGTAGCCTGCCTCTACCAGCGCATCGATTTGACCGCGCCAGCCATACCAAAATTCAGGGAAGCCGTGCAGCAGGATCACGAGTTCGTTGGCAGGATCGCCCGCTTGCGCGACGTGGAGTTGGATGCCGTTGGTGGGGATGAAGCGGTGGATGATCGGGGTTTGGATAGCTTGGGTCATTGAACATCTCCGTTACATGATGATGGATTATAGTACCCAATGTTCGCAATCGCGCGGACGAATTGACCAATCAAATCTATTCTTGACTGTTCACTCAAAAATGGATACTCTGATAAAGAGTGAGGGCAATCATGGCAAGACGAACCGATTTCGACCGTGAGCAGGTGGTCGCAAACGCAATGAACGTGTTTTGGGAGCAGGGTTACGAACTGACTTCTATCGAGGATTTGACCACCGCCATGGCGATCAAGACTGGCAGTCTCTACAACACGTTCCGCGACAAGCATGCCCTCTATTTAGAGTCACTTGACCTTTACCTGCGCACAGCGGGATGTTGTATCTTCATAGCATTGTCCGATCCCGACGCCGGACGCGCGGCGGTTGAACAGGTTTTTGCTGACTTGATTGCGGAGATTATGGCAGATACAGACCAACGCGGCTGTTTCATGCTCAATGCCAAACTCGAACGCGCGACGCATGACCCCGATGTGAAACTGCGTGCCATTCAAGCGAACGCGGTCGGCGAGGATTTGTTCTATCGCGCCCTGACCAATGCCCAACAAATGGGCGAAATTGGCGTTGATCGTGACCTTCGTGCGCTGGCAGCGTACTGTATGGTACTCATCCAAGGTGTGCGCGCAACCGCGAAAGCCAACCCCAGCCGCACTGCGCTCGAAGCAATCGTGCAAGTCGGGCTGACGGCGCTTGCCTAATATTTTTTACATTTATTTTTGAGTGTTCATTCAAAATAGAATGGCGCTTGCGATTGATCAAAAGGAGTAAATCATGGAATCGGGCAGATTGGTCGGTAAAGTTGCGGTTGTCACGGGCGGAAACAGCGGGATTGGGTTGGCGGTCGCGTGTGAATTTCACGCACAAGGGGCGCAGGTCGTGATTTCGGGGCGCGATCCGAACACGCTGCGCGAGGCAGCGGCGCAAATCGGCGGCGATGTGCTGGCAATCGAGGCTGATGTGCGCGATCTGGCGGCACTGACGCGCATGTTTGAGACGGTGAAGGCGGAACGCGGACAGATCGATGTGTTGTTCGTCAATGCGGGCATCGCACGGATGGGTTCGCTGAGCGAAACCACCGAGAGCATGTTTGATGAGGTGATGGATATCAATTTCAAAGGCGCGTACTTCACGATTCAAAAGGCGCTGCCCATTTTGAACGATGGCGCATCGATTATCTTGAACGGATCGGTCAATGCGTCGGTTGGTTTTCCGAATTTGTCGGTTTACTCCGCCAGCAAAGCGGCATTGCACTCCCTCGCGGGGACGCTGACCGCCGACTTGATCGCGCGTGGAATCCGCGTGAACACGCTCACGATTGGACCCATCAATACGCCGCTGTTCGGAAAATTGGGCGTGCCAGCAGACGCATTACAGGCATTTGCAGGGGTTGTACAAGGGCGCATCCCCGTGAAACGTTTCGGCGCGCCGGAAGAAGTCGCAAAAGCGGCGCTGTTCTTGGCAACGTCAGATTCGTCGTTCGTGGTCGGTTCAGAATTGGCGACGGACGGCGGGTTATCGATCAACGCGCTGTAAGCGGTATCTATTGGGGCAGATCGACGGGTTTGTCCCCATTTTCAATAGGGTTGACCAAGATCGAGATTGGGCAGGACGGCGAAATGGCGCGTGTTGCGGGTGTACAACGGGATGTTCAGGCGCACGGCAATCGCGGCGATCATGCTGTCTTGGTATTCGACACCGTGATTGAGCTGATATTGAATAAACTGCGCTCTTGCCCAGTCCTCGTCCACTGCAATCGTAGGTTCAATTGGAAAGCGTGAGATAAATTTTATTGTGCGTGCCAACTCCACCTTGTTTCTCGCTCCATTCATCGTTTCAAACCAAACGATGCTTGTGACGGCAAAGGTGTTGCTAACGACTGAGTTTCCCCACATTAAAGCTGATGGTATCAAATGAAGCAGATCGATGATGATATTCGTATCGAGAATACCCTCAATCACGGTGCATCCGTCTTTCATTACTTGTGCGGCGCATCCGCGCCACATATTCAACGCTGTCGTCCATGTCTTGACGATCTTTCCACATGCCGATTTCTGGAGATTTGAGAATTTCTCCCATCGTCAAGCCCTGTCCGCGCGGGTACTTTTTCATCAGTTCCAGTGCTTTTTCAAACTCTGTTTCGATCTCCGCTTCGGTCATCTCGTCGGGAGGGTCATATGATTGTTTCGGGGTAATGATGACATTAACCCGTCCGTCTGCTGCAACTGATGGTATGTTTAAGACCAATCGCATCGACCCATCCTCACTGATGGTCTGTTCGACAATGATTGCCTGCATCATCATGGTTGCTCGATTTGCTTTTGGATTCATTATACCGCCGATTACGCCGTGCTTTATCGTCTGCGCAGCCGCGCGATGATGCGGGGCATCAGCTCGGTGTAGGCGCGATACAGCGGCGGATACGGCGCACAATCCCACGCGCCGATGTGACGCACGACCGTTCCATGAAAGCCGCGCTTGAACTGATACACGCCCCACATACTATCCGACTCGGTGAACTCGTTCGGCGCGCCCCAAAAATCGTAAGTGGTATAACCGCGCGCCTTCGCCCACTGGATCGCCGTCCATTGCAGCAGATAATTCGGCATTTTGTCGCGTGCCTCGTCCGACGACGCGCCGTAGAAGTACCAGCATGTCCGCGCGAAGTGGAACAGAATCACATGCGCCAACGCCTTGCCCTCGTATTCCGCGATGAGCGGCTGCGCCAAGCCCGCATCGATGAATGCGCGCCACGCTTGCGCGTAATATTCTGGCGGACGGATTACGAATTGGTCGCGCGCGCCTGTGACTTTATACAAATCGTACAGCAGGGGGATATCCTCCGCCGTCCCCGCGCGCACGGTCACCCCTTCGCGCTCCGCGAGGCGAATCTTGCGCCGCGTCGATTGCCCCATCGCGGCAAGGATCGCGTCTTCGGTGGGCGTCAGATCGATGCCCACGGTGTTGCGGAACTGGACTTGATCGGCAGAGAAGCGCCAGCCGCGCGTTTTGAGCGCCTGTGCGAACCGCGCCCCAATCGCATCAGATGTTTCGTCCGCTTCACCCGGTACGCCTGTTCCCATTCGCACATCGGGGTCGATTTTGAGCCACACTGCGCCCATGCGCCGCGCCCTGCGCTGCAAATAGTCGAGGACGGATGCCGCCAATTCGATATCGGCATAGTCGAGCGCGGGTCCCTTCGGCGCATACATCAACACAACGCCCGCGTGCCGATGGGGAATGCGTCGCACACCGACGGACGCCGCCGCGACGATGCGACCATCCCGCTCGAAGGCGATGCGCTGCGGATTCCACCCGGTGGTGACACGCTTGAACTCGCCCCATTCCCATGACTGGAGGATGTGCGCGTAAGGAAGGGCGCGGACGATATCGTTCCACGCGGCGCGATCACTAATGATGTGGGGAATAAGGATCATGCTAAACGACCGAAACCCCGGTTTCTAGATAATACGCCGTTTTTTCGCGCAGACTTTTCATCGAGTGGTCACTTTTTCGACGATCTCCTCGTTGATCAGTTCAAACAAGCGATCATCGTTTTCAGCCAGCGTCAGAAAAGCTTCAAATTCGTCAATCATGATCAAGTGTTCCGCAATCGTCATATTATTCGCTCTCGCTTGCGCGCCGCTTCAACATCCACTGATAGCCCGCGTAGATAATCGGATTGTACACCCGATCCCACGCGCCGACGGAGCGCACGACCTGCCCACCCCAGCCACGCTTGAAGCCATAGACGCCCCACAGCCCATCGCTGCGCGTCTCAAATTCCGCCTCCAATTGGGTTGCGCCTGCGTCGGGGATGCCCCACATATCATACGTTGTGCAGCCGCGCGCCTTCGCCCACTGGATCGCCGCCCACTGGACGCCATACGCGCCCATCAGATTGCGCTTCACATCCGACGACGCGCCGTACAAGTACCACGCTGTTTTTCCCACGGCGAACACCATGATGCCCGCCAGTGGATCGCCTGCATGTTCCGCGAGAATCAGTGCGGCGTACTGCGGGACGAATAAGTCGTAGGCTTTTCCATAATATTCCGGCGCGTGGATGCCAAACTCGTTGCGCGTCCCCGTCGCACCCATCATGCGCGTGAATATTTCGACGTCGGCGCGCGTTCCCTCTTTATAGAGGATGCCATTCTTCTGGCTCTGGCGGATTTTGCGCCGTGTGCCTTGATTCATGCGCGCAAGGATCGTTTCGTCGTCACCCGCGATATCGATCAAGATCGTGTTGGGGGGTTGAATCGTTTGTGGACTGGCGCGAAAGCCCAATGCCGTAAAATCTGGTGGGGTGTCGCTGATGCCATATTCCCACTTTAAGAACGCGGCGCGGTGACGGCGCGCACAAGCATGGATCGCTTGCCATAAGTCGGTGCGATTCGTTGGGTCGCCCTCATAACCGCCCAGCGGCAGATACGCCATCGTCCCCAAGCGGTACGGCAGCCGTCGGAACAGCAGCAGCGCGCCGCCAATGAGTTGTCCGCTGTCGGTCAGCGCGACGGTTTCGCTCGTCCATCCGAACGCGGATTTGAGCGCGCCCCACGCGGCAAGCTGCAAGATGTGGGCGCGCGGGAACGATGTGGACGTCGTTTGGGCAGCGACAAACGCATCCCAATCGGCGGGTGCTGGGGTGATGATATTGACCATCGAATCTCGTTTCGGTGTGCGATCAAGACGTTCATTATACTGGGTGGAGCGATGAGGATGAAAATTTGTAGTGCGGCATAAATCGGCGCATAATTAACAGCTCAATACCTTTGATTTTGTTTCAATTTCAAATGGGGTGGCTGTGAAGACATATCAAGCAAGATGGATTGCAGGGGTCAGTTTTATACTCTTGGCTACGCTGTTTATGGGGATGAGTGGAGTACATGCGCAAGTCTGTGCCGCCCCAGAGGGCGCGATTGGGATCACCATTGCCTATCCCAGCGAGTTTGCCTTCCCAATGCAGCGGTTGATGGAGGATTTCAATACTGCATACGGCGCGAACCGCGATCCCCTCACCGGCGAACCGCTGCCCGCGACCGCGCTGCGACTACATATCTGTGGCATGACACGCATCTCTGGGCGCGCGATGGATGATGTAGTCAATCATATCAACGGTGTAGGGTTCGATCCTGAGTCGTATGAAGCGATTGGTGGCGAGCTGCCCATGATTTGGATTCCGTCGGTTTCGCACTGGGCGCTGTTGGCAAACGAATTGACGGAGACGCCGCTTTACAATCTGGCGCAAACGCCGTCCATCGTGCATACCGCGGTTGTCGTCGGCATTTGGGAGAGCCGGCTCGACGTAATCGCGGATCGTCTGCATGATGGAGATCGCACGCGCGTGACAGTTGCCGATCTGATTCAAGTCGCCCATGAAGGTTGGTTCGCTTTCGACGGCGTAGAGACCATTGGACGCGACAATGTGTTATACGGGCGTACCAATCCCTTCACGAGTTCGACCGGCTTATCGATCTCGATGTTGGAGTTCTATACCTGTGCGCGCATGAACAACGTCGCGCGCGGAACGTTGAACGAGACCTTGAGCAGTCCGGGTTTGCTCACCAATCCCGCCGTGCAAACATGTTTGCGCCAATTCTATAACGCGATTTCGTTCGAGGCGCAGACGACGGCGTTCATGAACACGATTGCCGAACGGCAAAGTGCGCTGGTGGACTTTGCGCCGATGTCGGAGGACGATTTTTTGCGTCTGACCGCGCAAGTTCGTCAAGGAACTGAACCGCGCGTCGATGTGAATACCGGAGATCGATTCCTGGCGTTGTATCCCGCCGAAGGCACGTTCTGGCACGATTATCCGTTCTTGATCCCAGATCGTCAGAGCGGGCATAGTTGGCTGACCAGCGAAGAAGAAGCGGCGACGGCAATCTTCCGCGAGTTTCTGCTCAGTGAGCGTTCGCAGGCGGTATTTTTGGCGTCGGGCTTTCGTCCGTCGAATGCAACCGTCGATCCGCTGGCAGTGGGGTCGCCTTATGAGCCGTTGAACGACACTGAGACGTCGTGGAATCGATATGGTGTGATTCCACAACCGTCGGTCAACTTCTTCAACGCGGCGCGCATCGATCCGACGGCGGCGAGCGACATGCCCGATCCGGTGACGCTAAACGCCATCCAGTTGGACTGGTGCAGCGTGAAAGAGCGCGCCTACATTATCATTGTCTTGGATGCGTCGGACTCGATGCGCGATAAATTCACCGAGGCGCTCGAAGCCGTCGAGACGTTCCTCGATAATGCCGATTCGGGGGATCGCGTCGGCTTGATGGTGTTCAGTAGTGAATTGCTAACGCGCTTTTACGTGGACATCACCCGTGATGCGCCGTTAAGCACCAACCGCGATCTGCTCAAGGCGACGTTAGCGGATATGCAGCGTTCGGTGGATGAGGAAAACGGGGCGGATACCGGATTGTTCGGCAGCACCGATCTATACGATACATTGATAGAGGCAGTGCGCGATATTCAGATGGTCGCCCCCAACATGACCGCCTCGCGCGCCATTCTGCTTCTCAGCGATGGTGAAGATTCGCGCAGCAGCGACCCTGATGCGGCGCGCCGTGCGTTGATAGCAGATTTGCGCGCGGTCAATGATTCGACGCGGTTGGGGCGCGTTCTGCTCATTCCCATCGATTATACCGATGAAGAAGTGGGATCGTCGCGCACCGATTTGGACGACTTGGCGCTGGCATCGAACAGTACGGTCGAGTCGAGTACGCCGTCGAATATCGAGACGCTGTTGGACACGATCAGCAGCGGCTTCAGCACATCGGCGCGCTGCCCTGTACTGTAATTTCGCATTGGATGAAGGCGATCACCAGATCGCCTTCCGCAGGGCGTTGTGAAAATTATCGGCATGTCCGCGCGAGACACGCCTCGCCCAACCGTGCGTCGGCATCTCAATACCTGCAATGATCGCTCGTTTGTAAACGGGCGAGATAGGTTTCGCCCCTCTAGATCGTCACTATTCACCATGTTCGCCCCTCTGCATGGGGTTGCCGTGCTGGGTTGACATGGTAAAATCCCCGCCAAATTCATGCCAGTCTGATTCTTTGCACGAACGGGGTGGGGTGTTATACTACGTTCCGTTATTCACAATCGATTTTCCAATCCGAGTTCGTCGTGCAATCCGATGGACTGTGCGCAAGCTATTACAGTCAGCAAGGAGTTGGCGCTCCCATGAATCTGGTTAATGAGTGGGCATTTATCGGCGTGTTCGTGGCGGTGGCGTGGATTTTCCCGACGCTGCCGATTGTCGTGGCGGCGATCTTTAGCCCCAAACGCGCCAACGCGATCAAGCTGCAAACTTACGAATGCGGTGTCGAGACAGTTGGTGACACGTGGGTGCAGTTCAAAGTCCAGTATTACATTTATGGGCTGGTATTTTTGGTGTTCGATGTCGAATTGGTGTTCCTGTTCCCGTGGGCAGTCGCCTATGATCGGCTCGATCTGTTCGGCTTCGTGGCGGGTGTAATCTTCATCGCGCTGCTGCTCGAAGCGTTGATCTATGCGTGGCGAAAAAACGCGCTGGAATGGGTCTAGAGGAAACGGGGACAATCGGACATGCAGTGTACTGACATTCTCAACACCACCGCCGCCTGTCTGACAGCAGGTGGCATGAATCCCGGTCTGGCGCAGTTTATCGGCATCTTGTTCGGTGTGATTATTGTGACGCTCGCGCCGCTGTTAATCGTGATCCTGCTGATTTGGGTCGAGCGTAAGTTCGCCGCGCGCGTGCAAGACCGCATTGGACCCAACCGCGTGGGACCGCTCGGCTTGCTGCAAACGGTGGCAGATGCGCTCAAACTGATTACAAAAGAAGACATTACCCCTGCGGGTGCGGATCGCCTGATTTTCAACCTCGCGCCCATCATCTCGGTGTTGGCGGTGATCTTGATGTGGGGCGTTATTCCGGTTAGCCCGTATCATGTCGGCGTTGAACTGAGCATCGGTGTGCTGTATATCGTCGCCGTTGGTTCGGTTGGTACGCTGGCGATCATGATGGCAGGCTGGTCGAGCAACAACAAATACGCGCTGTTGGGTGCGTTCCGCGTTGTGGCGCAGTTGGTCAGTTACGAAATACCGATGGTGCTGGCATTATTGGTGCCAGTGCTGCTGGCGGGCAGCATGAACTTGCAAGACATCGTGCGCGCCCAAAGCGGCATGTGGTTCGTCGTGCTGTGTCCGATTGGCTTGGTGCTGTTGTTCATCTCGACACAAGCCGAGACGGGGCGCGCCCCGTTCGACTTGATCGAGGCGGAGTCGGAACTGGTAGCGGGCTTCAACATTGAGTATTCGGGCATGAAGTTCGGCTTGTTCTTCGCGGGCGAGTTCGTCCATGTCATGACCAACGGCTTGCTGATTGCGACGCTGTTCATGGGCGGTTGGTGGGGCCCGTTGGCGTATGAGGCGCCGCTGTTAGGCATTCTGTGGCTGTTTGCGAAGGCGACGATCTTCTACTTGTTTTCGCTCTTGCTGCGTGCCGCGCTGCCACGTGTCCGCATCGATCAGATGATGTCGTTCAACTGGAAATTCCTTGTGCCGCTGGCAGTTTGGAACGTGTTGGTCACGGCGGGGCTGTGGATGTTCGCGCGCGGCTTGATCCCGGAAGGCTCGGAAGGTGACTTCTTGGCGAATTTGCCCGCCGCGCTGATCATGTTCGTTGGCAACGTCGTCTTGGTTGGCGGTTTCGTCCTCTCGCGCATTCGAGCAGCAGGACGCAGCGAACGCATGGCGAACAGCAAAAAATCGGTGCCGGGACGCGCTATCGTGCTTGCCAACGCCGACAAAGGCATGGCATCCGTTAATGCGACGGTGGGACGTTAAGCGATAGACAAAGCAATGAACGGGGCGCACCGACGTGCGCTCCGATGCTGAAAGAGAAGGATGCAGCAGCGATGCTTGAATTGAATGTCCAAACAATCGCCTTTTTCATCTTTGCCGTACTCAGTTGGGGCGGCGCGCTGGGTTTGGTGACGACCCGCAACCTAATTCATGGCGCGCTGTATCTGATCCTCAGCTTGTTCGGTGGTGCGGGCTTCTTCATCTTATTGAGCGCGCCGTTCTTGGCAGCGGTGCAGGTCTTGGTCTATATCGGCGCAATTGCGATCTTGTTCATCTTTGCGGTGATGCTCACGCGCGGCATGACACGGTTGCGCGAGGTGGTCAATCGTCAGTGGTGGGCGGGCGCGATCATCAGCGGGTTAATGTTCGTGCTGGTGATCGGTGGTGTGATCCTCCCTGTGTGGGGCGAGGGTGGCACAAACCCGAACCAACCAGTGTCGGATTTGACCGCCACGACTGAAGATTTGGGCGTTGCGCTGGTCGATGGCAATCAATTTGTGCTGCCGTTCTTGGTGTCGTCGCTGCTGTTGACGGGCGCGATGATCGGGGCGATTGTCGTGGCGCGGGATCAGGAATAGGGGCGAAGATGGTTCCTTTATGGATGTATTTGGTCGTCGCGGCGGGCATGTTCTCGATTGGCGTGTATGGCGTGCTGGCGCGGCGCAATGCGGTTGCCATCTTGATGAGCGTGGAGTTGATGCTCAACGCGGTCAACATCAATTTGGTGGCGTTCTGGCGTTATGTGACACCGATGGGCATGTCGGGGCAAGCGTTCGCGGCATTCATCTTTGTGATTGCGGCGGCAGAAGCGGCGATTGGCTTGGCAATCGTGATCGCCATCTATCGCAACCGACGTTCGACGGTCGTTGAAGATGTGAATCTACTCAAGGGATGAAGTACTGAGTACCGAGTGCTGAGTACCAAGAAAAACATTCAGTACTCAGCACTCACTACTCAGCACTCAGTACTAGGGATAAGCGATGCAAATCAATTTTAGTGATCCGAACTTTTTGCCCTGGCTCATTCCAGTGGGACCCTTGCTTGCTTTTTTGCTGATCACGCTGATCACCAATCGCAGCAAGTGGATTCCAGCGACCAGCCCGGAATATGGCGGACATCATCCCGATTATGATGGGATGAACGTCCCCGTCGTGACCAGCCAGAGCCGCGTTTTGAGCATCGTCGTCGGCATGAGCGGGATCGTGATGGCGTGGCTAATCAGCGTCGCCACCGTCGGCAACGCCTTCGCCATCAACGCGACGGGCGACCACTTGGGGGAGAACGTCCTTGCCAGCGCGGTCAATTGGATGTCTACGGGCATCGACACGTTCCGCATGGGCGTCTTGGTCGATCCGCTGACGACGGTCATGCTGATCATGGTGCCGTTGGCGTGCGTGATGATCTTCATCTACAGCATCGGCTATATGGCGAACGACCCGCGCCAAGCGCGCTTCTTCAGCCTGATCAGCTTGTTCGCGGGCGCGATGCTCACGCTGGTGGTCGCGGATAATCTGCTGCTGCTGTTCGTCGGCTGGGAAGTCATGGGCTTGTGTTCGTACATGCTCATCGGCTTCTGGTTCGAGAAGCCGAGCGCGTACAAAGCTGCGATCAAAGCGTTCACGACTACCCGGATCGCGGACGTAATTATGCTGCTCGGTATCGCGTACTTGTACGCCGAAGCCGGAACGCTCAGTTTCCGCGAAATTCTGTACAACCCCGAAATCTTGGAGCATCTGGCGACGACGCCGGCGATCATCTTCGGCGGATCGGCGGCGGGCTTGATCGGCATTTTCCTGATCATCGGCACGGTGGGCAAGTCGGCACAGTTCCCGCTGCATGTCTGGTTGCCAGACGCGATGGAAGGTCCCACGCCCGTGAGCGCGATGATCCACGCCGCCGCGATGGTCAGCGCCGGCATTTACGCGATTGTGCGCATGTATCCGTTGTTTGAGATTGGCGGACATCCGCATGACGGCGTATTCACTGCGCCGCTGATCTTCATGTCAGTTGTCGGGGCAGTGACGGCGCTGTTCGCTGCGACCATCGCTGTCGCGCAAAATGACGTGAAGAAAGTGCTGGCGTACTCGACCATCTCGCAGTTGGGCTTTATGGTGGCAGCACTCGGCATCGGCGCGTACATCGCGGCGGCGTTCCACCTGATCACCCATGCGTTCTTCAAGGCGCTGTTGTTCATGGCGTCAGGGTCGGTCATTCATGGCATGGAACATGGCGAACATCACGTCCACGAACATGCGCATGGTCACGATGCACATGGACATGACTCTGAAGCCGACCCTGCCTCTGAACACGGTGACGCACATTCCCATGCCGCGCAAGCGGGCGTCATGGACGCGCACGACGCACATGGGCATGACGCGCACGGACACGGTGATGCGACCTACCGCGAACCTGAGCCGCATACGGGCGGCTTCGATCCGCAAGACATGATGAACATGGGCGGGCTGCGCAAGACCATGCCCGTTACGTTCGTCACCTTCTTGATCGGCGGCTTGTCACTTGCGGGCTTCCCGTTAATTACGGCGGGCTTCTGGTCGAAGGACGAAATTCTGGCGGATGCGTGGCACGGCTTGAGCGAAGGTTTCGGACCCCATACGCTGGTGTTCATCTGCTTGGCACTGGCAGCGTTCCTGACCGCCTTCTACACCGCGCGCCAATTGTGCTTGACCTTCTTGGGCGAAGCGCGCACGGAAGAAGCCAAACACGCCAATCTTGGACAGGGCGTCGTCAGCATCACCATGACGCTCCCGCTGATCATCCTTGCGGTGTTCGCCATCTTCGCCGGATTCGTCGGCGTCAATCCCGGCTTCCCGATCTTGGGCGGCATCTTCGCGCCTAACGGCATCCCGTTCAAAGAGTTCCTGAAGTACACCTTGATCGCAGAGATGCGCCCCGAAACCTTGGCGTTCGACGTGTTCCCGGTGTTGGTATCGTTCGCCGTCGCGCTTGGCGGTTTGGGACTCGGCTATCTGATGTACGGGCGCAAGCCGCTGACGGCGGGCGAGGTTGATCCCTTGATCAAAATCTTGAGTCCCGGTGTCCACAACGCGCTCAAGAACAAGTATTACTTCGATGAGCTGTACCTTCGTCTGTTCGTGAAACCGTCGCAGTGGTTCTCGAAGAACGTTGCTTACGTGTTCCTCGACAAGGGCGTGATCGACGGGTTCTTGCATCTGACGGCGCGCGTCTTTACGTGGTTGGGCGACTTCATCAAGATGTTGAACGCATGGTTGATCGACGGCATCTTGGACGGCGTGCCAGAATTGTTGGCGCGGTTCGCGTTTGTGGCGCGGCGCATCCAAACGGGGCGCATCCAGCAGTATTTACTCTTGGTGGCGCTGGCGACCATCGTGATCGCGGTCATTTTCGCGCTGTCGGCGGGCGGTTCGCAAGCCGCCGTGACGCCGTAAGCGGAGGAACCCTATGAATTTTGACGTACTCTCGTTTCTCGTCTTTGCACCAGCCGTTGCAGGCATCATCGTGCTGCTGCTGCCTCAGCAAAAATGGCTCGCGCGGTTCGCGGCATTGGGCGCGGCAACGCTGATCGGCGGCGTGGCGGCGGCGGTCTTCTTCGCCTACAACGCGGCGGCACCCGATTTCCAGATGGTGATCCAGAGCCAATGGTTTCCGCTGCTCAACGCCGATTGGCACATCGGCGTTGACGGCATCAGCGCGTCGATGGTCTTGCTGACGGGCTTGCTGACGCCGCTGGCAATCTTGATCAGCTTCGAGATCGAAGATCGCGTCAACACGCATATGGCGCTGATCTTGTTCTTCGCATCGGGGCTGTTCGGCGTGTTCGTAGCGATGGACATGATGGTGTTCTTCCTATTCTACGAACTGACGCTCGTGCCGATGTTCTTCATTATCAATCAATGGGGTGGGCCCAACCGCAAGTATGCGTCAACCAAATTCTTCATCTATTCGCTCGGCGGATCGTTGGGGATGCTGTTGGCGGTGCAGTTGGTCGGCTTGACGGCGGGGACGTTCAGCATCCCTGAATTGGCGCAGATTTGGCCCAATTTCACGGGCGCAAACGGCACGTTCTTGGGCATTCCGATCCAGACCGTCAAGGGCTTGGCGTTCTTGGGCTTCTTCATCGCGTTCTGCATCAAAGTCCCCGTGTGGCCTTTCCATACGTGGCTGCCCGATGCCCACAGCGAAGCGCCGACGGCGGGATCGATGCTGTTGGCGGGCGTGATGCTCAAGTTGGGCGCGTATGGCTTCTTGCGGCTCGTGATTCCGCTGTTCCCAGATGTATGGATCGCAGATTTGAATATTCTTGGGTTCGTCACGAATTGGTCAACGGTGTTCGCCTTCCTCGCTATGATGGGGGTCGTGTTTGGCGCGTTCGCCGCGTTCGGACAGACGGACATCAAGCGGTTGGTGGCGTACAGTTCCGTCAACCACATGGGTTTTGTGGCGATGGGCTTGGCGGTGGCGGCGCTGACCTATGGTCAAGCGTGGCGCGATGGCACGAGCGAACACATGCAGAGCGCGATCCTTGCGACCAACGGCGCAGTCTTGCAGATGTTCAATCACGGACTCACGTCGGCAGGCATGTTCTTGTTGGCGGGCGCGATTTACCATAAGACGCATACGCGCGACATGACGCAGTACGGCGGATTGTGGGTGCGCGCGCCGATTTATGGCGGCATCTTCATCTTCATGAGCATGGCAAGTCTCGGTCTGCCGGGCTTGAACGGCTTCGTCAGCGAATTCTTGGTCGTGCGTGGATCGTGGTCGGTGTTCACCGCGCTCACGATTGTGAGCATGATCGGGCTGCTGTTCACGGGCGGCTACATCCTCAAGGGGATTCGCGCCGTGCTGCACGGGCCCTTCAACATGCACTGGAAAGATACCAACTTGGAGATCGACCTGCGCGAGTTCATCGCCATCGCGCCGCTGTTGGTGCTGATTCTGCTGACGGGACTTGCGCCGAATTGGATTTTGAACGTGATCAATGCGTCGGTCACGCATGTATTGACGACCGCCCATCTCGTCGCCGGAGGCATGTAACCGATGGAAGCAACTTTTCCCGTTCTCAGTATGATCATTTTCATCCCGATTATCGGGGCGGTGATCATCCTGTTCATGAATCGAGAGCAAAAAGACCTCATTCGCGGTTTGGCGATTGCGTCGGCGGGGTTGTGCTTCATCCTCAGCCTGTTCGTGTTCCTCAATTACAACAGCCAAGTCGAAGCGATCACGGCGAACCAAGCGGCGCTGCTCGAAGCGGGCGACACCTCGACCGGAACGCAGATGTTCAAAGAGACGCTGGCGTTCGAGGAAAAAGTGCCGTGGATCGAAAAACTGGGCATCAGTTACCATCTCGCCGTCGATGGCTTGAGCGCGCCGATGGTGCTGCTCACGGGCATGGTGGCGGTCACGGGCGTGCTGATTAGCTGGCGCATCGACGACCGCACGAAAGAATTCATGGCGTTCTTCCTGCTGCTGGTGGCGGGTGTGTATGGCGTGTTCGTGGCGGTTGACCTGTTCGTGCTGTTCTTTTTCTACGAACTGGCAATCTTCCCCATGTATCTGCTCATCGCAACATGGGGCTGGGTCAAGCTGCGCGAATATGCCGCCATGAAGCTGACGCTGTACATTCTCGTCGGCTCGGTTGTGGCGCTCGTCGGCGTGATTGCGATGGTGATCACCGCCGATCAGTTCTTCCAGAACGCGGGCGCAGAGGTGTTCGCGCAAGCGAAAGCGTCCGGCATCTTGACAGAGGACGACCGCACGTTCAGCTTTGGCATGACCTCGATCACGCTGGCAGCCGAAAATGGCGCGTTCGACGTGGTGGGCTACGCTGGCATTGATGGCATGACGTTTGCGAAGCTGTGGTTCCCGTTGGTGTTCATCGGCTTCGCCATCCTCGCGGGCGTGTTCCCGTTCCATAACTGGTCACCCGATGGACACGTCGCCGCGCCGACAGCGGTTTCGATGATCCATGCGGGTGTGCTGATGAAATTGGGGGCGTATGCGGCGCTGCGCTGCGGCGTGCAGCTTTTGCCAGAAGGGGCGCAAGTCCATCTCCCATGGATTGTGTTCCTCACGCTGATCAACGTGGTGTACGGCGCGTTCATCGCGTTCCGACAACGTGACTTCAAGTACGTGATCGGCTTCTCATCGGTCAGCCATATGGGCTTGGTCAGCATGGGGTTCGCGTCCATGAACATCGTCGGCATGACGGGCGCGGGCTTGCAGATGTTCAGTCACGGCGCGATGACGGCGCTATTCTTCGGCTGTGTCGGCATGGTTTACGACCGCGCGCACACCCGCGATATTCCGTCATTGGGCGGCTTCATCAAAGTGATGCCTTGGGTTGGAATTGCCTTCATTGTCGGTGGCTTGACCAGTATGGGGATGCCGGGCTTCAGCGGCTTCATTGCGGAGTTCCCGATCTTCAGCGGCATGTGGGCGGCGTCTGAAAACGTGACGCTCACGATTGGCAGTTTCCACCTGACCAACTATTACTCGATCATCGTGATCATCGCCGCGCTCGGCATCGTGATTACGGCGGCGTATGTGCTGCGCGTGACGGCAACTGTCTTCTTCGGCGACTTCGACCGCGCCAAGTATCCTGATGTTGGGGACATCACGGTGCGGGAACGCTTCATCTTGGTCTTCTTGGGCGCGCCGCTGATCTTGTTGGGCGTGTATCCCGCGTTGATGGATCCGATGTTACAAGCGGGCATGCGCCCTGTACTGGCGATCTTGGGCTTGGCGTAGTCGATGGATGACGACCCGCTAGTCGAGCCGGAAGCGCAAGCGCAGCCGTCATGCAAAACGTCGTGCGCTTGAAGGACGCCTAATTGACACGGCGTTCAACGATGCGCGCAAAGCGAAACGAAGCAGCGTATTTGTGGATGTCGGTAAAGATCGATGGGTCGTACCTGCAAAGTAGGGTCGTGAGCATAGCTTCGAGATGTCGGGTGAGCTTCTGACCTCGATGAATCGCCCGCGCAATGCCCATCTTGAGCGACTGCGGGATGGTACAATCAGATCGATTACGATGGCGGCGTTTGGGGCGTTCCAAAAGGTGTTGCAATGACACTCAAACGACGATTTAGGCAGGTGGTGACTATCAAAGGCGAATTCAGCAACGTCGCCGCCGATTTCGTAAGTTATCACGAGGAAACGCCGCGGCAGTTGTTCGCTCATCCGGTGGGTAAGTGGCTCGATCTGATGGAGGCTGCCGCCGACACGTTGATCGAGCCGCTCGACCGAATTGAGGAGCTGCGCGACGATAATTTGTGGGTGACATGGGTCGTTTATCCTGATGAAGGTTTTGTCACGATCCAGCGGTTCACAACTGAGCATTTTTGGACTTCTACAGCGGTTTATAATAAGGCGCTCCTTGACGAAGCTGCCGCTGCGAAAGACGACGAACATTCGCTCCTGACCAAGTGAGGGAAAGCGTGGAATCATTCAACTTAGGCGCAAGTTTGGGCGTGATCGCGCCAGAGATCGGACTCACGATCATGGCGGCAGTCGTTCTCGCACTCGATTTGCAGCAGCAAGAAAGCCGTCGCAAAGGGATCGCGCTGGTCACATTCTTGGGACTGCTGGCAATTGCCGTTCTGTATGTGGTAGCGTGGTATCCAAAGACGACTGATGCGCCGGGCTTGGGCGTGGTCGAGGGCATGTATTGGGGCGGGATGCTGCGGCATGATACGTTGGCGCAGTTGTTCAAGGTGATCGTGCTGATCGCAGGCGCGCTGACGGCGTTGATCGCCAGCGGCGCATCGGGTGTCGGACGCAAAGGTGAATTTTACCTGATCATCATCGTCAGTTCGCTTGGCGGCACGCTGTTGGCGGGCGCGTCGGACTTGATCATGGTGTTCCTCGCGTTGGAAACCATCACCATTCCGATGTATATCCTCGCGGCGTTCCGACGGGACGATCATCGCTCGTCCGAGAGCGGGATGAAATACTTCTTGTTCGGCTCGTTTGCGTCCGCAATTTTGCTGTACGGCTTGAGCTTGCTCTACGGCTTTACTGGACAGACGAATATCTATGCGATTGCCGAATTCTTGGGCAGTCCATCGTTCAGCGTCAATGCCGTGCCGACGTTGGCAGCAATGGTGTTGATCGTCGTCGGGTTCGGATTCAAAATTGGCGCAGCGCCGTTCCATTTTTGGACGCCCGATGTCTATGAGGGTGCGCCCACCCCTGTGACCGCATTTCTGAGTGTGGCAAGCAAAGCGGCATCGTTCGCGTTGATCGCGCGCTTCTTGGTCGCGGTTTTCCCAGCGGGGCTGATCATGAACGGACAGCCCATCGAGACGTTCTGGGTCCAGTTGATGTCCGCGATGGCGGTCATTTCGATGGTGTTGGGCAACGTCGTCGCGTTGGCACAGCGCAACATCAAGCGGCTGTTGGCGTATTCGTCCATCGCACAAGCGGGCTACACGCTGATTGGTATCGCGTCGTTGAGCGCGTTGGGCGCTGAAGGACAGGGCGCAACCAGCGTCGCTGCCATCGGCTTCTATATGTTCATGTATACCTTCACGAACTTGCTGGCGTTTGCGGTCGTGATCGTGTTTAGCGAGGCGACAGGCAGCGAGAATATCTACGACCTCGCCGGACTCAGCCGCCGCAATCCGTGGCTGGCGCTGACCATGACGATTGCCCTGCTCTCGCTGGCGGGCGTCCCTCCGGCGGCGGGCTTCTTCGGCAAATTCTTCTTGTTCCAAGCGGCGGTCGAAGCGAATTTGACATGGTTGGCGCTTGTCGGCGTGATTAACGCGATCATCGCGCTGTTCTACTATCTCGTCGTCGTCAAGGTGATGTACGTCGATCACGGCAAGTACGAGGAACAAGAGATTCCAGTTTCACGTTCCTATGCGTGGGCGCTCGGCATCACGACGCTGGCAGTGCTGCTGCTCGGCACGATTGGCGCGCAGCCGATCTTCGATTGGGCGTCGCGCGGCGCGGCGATGCTGTTTGCGGGGATGTAGCCATCGTGTCCCCTGTCTTTGGAGAGGGGACATTTTTAGTCAGAATAACCGCGATATCATTTTGCAATTTGATCGGCGTTTGTGATAGAATGCGCAATAAGGCAAGGTGAAGTGACAAAACCAGAAGGACGACCCCCATCCCGAACGGCGAATCTCGTTTATACCGTCGTGGCTGGACAAGTCGGCTGCCTAACCCTCGTGATCGTGGTGGTCGCGTTGTTGCTGGGACTCTGGTTAGACGCCCAATTTAAGGTGCGCGGTCCTTTCACCGTTGGGATGCTGCTGCTCAGCGTCCCACTCAGCTTGGTTCTTATGGTGCGGATAGCGCTGGGCGCGATCAATTCGATTGATGCCCGGCAGGTACAGCGCGGCGATGCTACGCAATCAGAGGAGGAGTAAACGTTGAGACAAGATTCGATGGGGTGGAAAGGAGTGCCACGATGAGAGCAGACGCATCACGGCGCGGACTGATTATATTCATTGGTCTGCTGGTCGTGTTGGTGTTGTGTGCTATCTTCAATTTCCAAGTGCTTCCGAACGCGGGAACATCGGTTGGTCTGCCCGTGATCACCGTGCCGGGCGAAGCCTACAACGGCGCATTGCCGGGTGAAGCATTCAACTTCACCAATACCTTGATGGCAATGCTGCTGTCCGACGCGGCAGTGCTGATTTTCTTGTTCTTCGCCGTTCGCGGATCGCGCAACTGGACGAGCGAAATTCCGTCGCGCTTTCAGTCGCTGGCGGAACTAATCGGCGGGTTCATCTATGGACAGACGAAGGCGTTCGCCGGAGATCGCAAGCTGGCGCGCAATTGGCTGTTCCCGTTGGCAGCAACCATTTTCGTGTTCCTGTTGGCGGCGAACTGGATGAAGCTGCTGCCGGGCGTCGAAAGTGTGGGCATTTTGCACTGTGCGCATCCGGGTATCAGCGGCTATCCGTCGCTCAAGGTTGGCAATGAAGCATATCAGCTTTACGTCGATCAACCGCTGTACGCGGGTCAAAGCGGTACGGAAGCAGATTACGAACACTGCAAACACTTCCTGCACGACCGTGAACATTTGACTCCGACGTCGACGGCGCTAAACGGTGCGGCGGCGCGGTTGGAGATCGAAGAGGCGGAACTGGCGGAAGATGAAAGCCTGACCGAAACCGAGCGCGATGCACGGTTGGTTGCGGCACAGTTGGAAGTCACCGAAACCGTCTATGAACATGCGGTGTTCCCACTGACGGCGGACGAACTTCGTAAGGGCGTGATCCCGTATATTCAAGTCGTCACTCCATATGTGCGCGGCGCGGCGACCGACCTCAACCTGACATTGGGTCTGGCGCTGATCACCTTCTTCGCCATTCAAATCTTTGGTGTGGCGGCGCAAGGTCCGGTCTACTTCCAGAAGTTTATCAACCTGTATGCGCTCGGCACGCTGTCAAAGAAGCCGCTCGGCGCAGTCGATTTCTTGGTTGGTATCTTTGAAATCGTCTCGGAAATCGGCAAGATCATCAGTTTGGCATTCCGTCTTTTCGGCAATATGTTCGCGGGTGGCATCTTGCTTGCGGTCATGTCGTTCCTCGTGGCGTTCCTGCTGCCGATGGTGTTTATTGGGCTGGAAATCATCGTCACGACCATTCAAGCTTACGTGTTCGCCGTCTTGACGATTGTCTTCTCCGCGCAAGCGATGGAAGGACATCATGGCGATGATGAACATGACGAAGCACATCAAGAGCAGCACGTCGAAGATGTTGCTACTGTTGCAGCGTAACCGACTTTTTATCGAGTGAATCCAAATCACAAGGACAGAGAAACATGATTGAAGGATCGATTGAACAAGGCTTGAAGGCAGTCGGCGCGGGCGTAGCGATGGTTGGCGCGCTGGGACCGGGAATCGGCATCGGCTTGCTGGTACAGGGCGCGCTCCAAGCGATTGGACGCAACCCCGATGCGGCGGGTCAAATCCAAGCGAACATGATTTTGGGTATCGTGTTTGCTGAAGCCGTCGCCATTTACGCGCTGGTCGTGGCGCTGATTATCCTGTTCGTGCTGTAACCCGACGGGAGCCTGCATCAATGAATCAATCGAAAATGCTAAAACGCTTGCTACTCGTGCTGGCGTTGGTCGTAGGGATGGCATTCGCATCAATCGCCGCTGCACAGGAAGCAACGACTGAAGCGCCTGTTGCCGAAGGCGGCGCTGCTGAGGGTGGCGGCGAAGGCGAAGCGGTTGCTGAAGGCGAAGAAGCTGCGGTCAATCCGCTGACGCCGTTGGGCATCAACACCGGCTTCTTGATCGCTCAGATCGTCAATTTCTTGGCGCTGTTCGGGCTGTTGACGTTCGTCATCTGGCGTCCGTTGGTCAATATGCTCGACAGCCGCGCGGCGAAAATCCAAAAGGGTCTCGAAGATGCGGCAGCGGCAGCGAATGCGCGTCGTAATGCTGAAGTCGAGGCAGAGAAGATTCGTAACGAAGCCCGCGCCGATGTGCAGCGCATGATCGAAGAAGCGCGCCAACGTGCCGACGAAGTGGGCAAGAATGTCGAAGCTGAAGCCCGTACCGAAGCCGAGAAAATCCGCGCCGACTCACGCGGGGCGGCGACCGTTGAACGGGATCGCCAGTTGGGCGAACTGCGCTCGCAAGTCGCGGCGATTGCGATTGCAGCGGCGCAGCGGTTGATTGGGGAGAACCTCGATCAGCAGCGTCAGCAGGTGTTGATCAACGACTTCTTCGCCAAAGTGCCAGCCGACGCGCGTGCGCTGTCGGGCAGCGTCACGGTGATTAGCGCGATGCCCCTTTCCGACGAGGAAAAGGCGCGCGTGCAAGCCGAGACGGGCGCGACTGATGTGAACTACACGGTCGATCCGGCGATTTTGGGCGGGCTGATCATTCAGGCGCAAGATCGCGTCGTGGATGGCAGCATCCGCAATAATCTGAACGCGATGGCGGGTCGCCTCCGGTAAAACTATTCAACGCGGAGAATGCAGAGGAATGCAGAGCAGGTTTCTGGTTTCCTCTGCACCCTCTGCGGTAAAATCTTCTTTATGCCAATCCTATTTCATCAGCTTTTTCTCACGCTCAAACAACCCGTTCACATGGTTGGGAACGCGGACGCACTGATCAGCGCACCCGTCGTCGAGTCCAATCTCGATGTTCAGCCCGGCGGCGTGTTCGTGGCGCGTGCGGGCATGTCCGTCGATGGTCACGCCTTCATCGCGGACGCCATCGCGCGCGGCGCCGCGGCAATCGTGGGCGAACGCGATATCCGCGATTGCCCCATCCCCTATGCCCAAATCGAAAACGCACAAGCGGCAACCGGATATCTGGCGGCGGCGTATCACGATTTTCCATCGCGATCCATGATCGTGATTGGCGTGACTGGCACCGACGGCAAGACGACAACCAGCACCCTGATTCACAGCATTCTCAAAGAAGCATTCGCTGGAAAAGCCGGCTTGATCAGCACCATCTCGGCTGACGTGGGCGATGCCACCATCGAAACGGGGTTGCATGTCACCACGCCGAGCGCGCCGCAAATTCAGGCGCTCTTGGCGCGGATGCGGGCTAACGGTGTGCGCTGTGTCGTCGTGGAGATGACCAGTCATGGACTGGCGCAAGGGCGCTTGAACGGGATCGATATTGATGTCGCGGTGCTGACCAATCTCACCCACGAACATCTCGATTACCACCAGACATTCGAGGCGTATCGCGCGGCGAAAGGGCGCATGTTCGCCATGTTGGGGACATCGGTGCATAAAGCGGGCGTAAAAAAAGTGACGGTGATCAACGACGACGATCCAAACGCCGATTTTTTTGCAGCGTTCCCGACGGATCGCGTCGTGCGCTATGGGGCAAAATCTGCCGCCGATCTGCGCGTCACTGACGTGATTTATCGTCCCGATTTCACCCAATTCGTGCTGCGTTACGATGGCAAAACAAAATTGATGTATCTTCCGCTCGTCGGAGCGTTCAACGTGTCGAACGCGCTGGCGGCACTCGGGGCGGCGCGGGCGGTGGGCGTGCTGATGGACACCATCCAACGCGGCTTGATGCGCGTGAGCGCGATCCCCGGACGGCTCGAACGCCTAGACGCCGGACAGGATTATCTCGCGCTGGTCGATTTCGCACACACGCCCAACGCGCTGCAAAATGCGCTTGACGCTGTGCGGTTGGTGGTCGGGACGGGCGGGCGGCTGATCGTTGTCTTTGGCTGTGCTGGGCTGCGTGACCGCGAAAAGCGCCGGATGATGCCAGAAATCGCCATCAAATCTGCTGACTTCAGCATCTTCACGGCGGAAGACCCGCGCACGGATTCGCTCGATGCGATTTTGGCGACGATGGCGGAGGCGGCAGTCTCGGCGGGCGGCGTCGAGGACGAGACATTTATCCGTGTGCCAGATCGCGGACAGGCGCTTTATCGGGCGTGTGCGATGGCGCGGACGGGTGACGTGGTGATCGCATGTGGGAAGGGACATGAGCAGAGCATGGCGTTCGGCACAAGCGAATACGCATGGGATGATCGTGACGCCATGCGCGCGGCGATTGGCGGCGTGGCACTGCGCACGCTGCCGACGGCGACACTGTGACGGTAATATATTGCTGAAAAGTCCTACGAATGACCGACTCCGCGGTTGGATTGATTGGCATTTGCCGCGTGCGTGGTAAAATTTCGTTTGAGGAGTCAAATTTATGGTCGATTTGGGGATCGTGATCCTCAACTGGAATACGCGCGATCTACTGCGAACGTGCTTGCAAACGGTGGCTGCCAACATCGGTGTGGACGGCGGTGCGTTGACGTTTCAGGTGATCGTGGTCGATAACGCCTCGACGGATGGCAGCGCCGAGATGGTTGAAGCCGAGTTCGTTGCGCGCGATCCGCGTTTTCGGCTGATTCGCAGTGCCGTCAACAATGGTTATTCCTACGGCAACAATCTTGGCTTGCGCGCGTTCGGTTTCCGCGAAGATGGTGTCGATGCCGACGCGCCGCGTTACGCTATGCTGCTCAACCCCGATACCGAAGTGCCGCCGGACGCGCTGGCGCGGATGCTGGCGTTTATGGATGCGCAGCCCGATATTGGTGCGGCGGGACCCAAGCTCATCTTGTCGGATGGTACGCTTGATAGGGCGTGTCGGCGCAGTTTCCCGACGCCGATGGTGTCGCTGTATCACTTCGCTGGGCTTTCAAAATTGTTCCCCACCAGCCCCCGTTTCGCGCGCTACAATATGACCTATGTATCGCCGGATCAGGAAATCGAGGTCGATTCGGTCGTCGGTGCGTATATGCAAGTGCGGCGCGAGGCAATCGCGGCGGTTGGACTGCTCGATGAACGGTTCTTCATGTATGGCGAAGACCTCGATTGGGCGCATCGCATCAAGGACGCCGGATGGCGGATCATGTATCATCCGCGCGTGGTGGTCAAACACGTTAAGCGCGCCGCTAGCCGCCAGAGCAAGCGCGCCCAATTCGAGTTCTGGCGGGCGATGCTCATGTTTTATCGCAAGTACTACCGCGCGAAAACCCCGTTTTGGCTGCATGGATTGGTCATGACGGCGCTGTTGGTCAAAGGCGGGCGCGGCTTATGGGACGAAATTCGACAGCCGACGAGCAAACCATTGACGACGAGCGTATGAAAGAGACGACCGAAATCCCCGTGTTGTATCCTGAACCGGAGGACGAGCGCGATACGGATGCGCTGTTCGACGATGAGGCATCCGACGAAACGCCGATCAAGCCCCTGACGATTTGGGACACCGGACAATTCGTTGCGCTTGATCCAACGTCCCGGCTGACGCGCCGCGTCAAAACGGTTTTGGGCATCACATTAGTGGGAATCGATGTGCTGATGTTGGCGGCGGCATTCGCGGTCGGCTATTGGGCGCGCGCCAATTTGCCACTGTTCTCGATTCCGAATACGCAGCCCCCGTTTGAAAATTATTTCCCGACGCTGCTGCTGCATGTCGGGACGGTCATTTTCTTGTTCTATATGTCACGCATGTACCATCAACCGCGCTCCGTTAGCCGCATCGATCAGGCGCGCAACGTCCTCGGCGTTGTGACGATGGGTGCGCTGATCGTCAACGGCTTGCAAGAGATCATCTTCAAAAATACGTCATTCGATCCGGTCGATTATCCGCGCAGTTTGTTCTTCTACGTTCTCATCTTCAGCGTGCTTCTCGTTGTATTCGGGCGCGAACTCCACTGGGGTGTGCGGCGCACATTGCGGCGGCGCGGCATCGAGCGCGATAATCTGTTGATCGTTGGCGGCGGCAAGGTCGCGCGCGATCTGGCGCGCAAGATCAAGCAAAATCCGACGCTCGGCTACAACGTCGTCGGCATGGTCAACGGCGCGCAACCGCGCAACAAGACCAACGATTTGGGCATTCCGATGCTCGGCACGTATGCTGACTTGCCGTTCTTGATCGACGCGCATTCCGTCGAGCAGGTGATCATCGCGCTGCCAGAGGCGGATCGCAGCGAATTGATCGAGCTGATCAGTGCGTGCCGGCGTGGGCGCGTCGATATCAAAGTGTATCCCGATATGCTGGCGTATGTCTCTGGCGATATCAGCGTCGAAGAAGTTGGCGGGACGCCGCTCGTCACGGTGCGCGATATCGCGCTGCGCGGTTGGAAGCTGAGTCTCAAGCGCGGGCTGGATTTGGTCGGATCATCGATTGGGCTGATCCTGTTCTCGCCATTCATGCTCTTGACAGCGTTGTTGATCCGCTTGGAGTCACCGGGCGATGTATTCTACACACAACAGCGCATGGGCTTGGACGGGCGTCCCTTCCATATGATCAAATTCCGGTCGATGCGCAATGATGCGGAGTCGGCGGGTCCCGGTTGGACGAAACCGGGTGATCCGCGCGTGACGCGCATTGGCATGTTCATGCGGCGCACGAATTGGGACGAAATTCCACAGTTGATCAACGTGTTCATTGGAGAGATGTCGCTGGTCGGTCCCCGTCCAGAACGCCCGATGTATGTACAGCGGTTCCGCGAGAGCATCCCGCGCTACATGGAACGCCACCGCGAGAAAGCGGGCATGAGCGGTTGGGCGCAGGTCAATGGCTTACGCGGCGATACATCCATCTCGGAGCGCACATCGTTCGATTTGTGGTATGTCGAGAATTGGTCGCTGTGGCTCGACATCAAGATCATCATCCGCACGATCTTGAATACGCTGTTGAACCGCAATAAAAATGCGTATTGAAGTCCTGGATGCCGCGTGCTGAGAAAAAGAAAGTGGCATCCTTTGTCTAACTCAGCCCTCAGCCCTCGTCACGCCGGCGGTTTCTTCCACCTCCTCCCCCTCACGCTGATTTTGTTGTTGGCGGCGGCGCTGCGCTTTTCCGATCTCGACATCATGTCCACGATGCTGCATCACGACGAAGCCGCGTATGGCGTCGATGCGGTGTCCTTGCTCGAAAATCCACGTTTTCAGGTCTATTTTCCGGCAAACAATGGGCGCGAAGGCTTGTGGATTTGGCTGCTGACGCCGCTCATGAGCGTATTCGGCGGTGGCGCGCTGCCCATGCGCATGACGGCGATGCTCGTTGGCGTGCTGACGGTGGCGGCGGTGTATGCGTTGGCGCGGGAAACAACCTCACCCCACGATACGCGCCGCTCATCACTTCCTTTCCACATGGAGAGGGGGCAGGGGGGTGAGGTTGCCTTGTTCGTCGCGGCAGCATTGGCGATCCAATTCTGGCATGTTCTGCACAGCCATCATGCCTTCCGCGCGATCACGTTTCCGCTGTTCGGGAGCTTGGCGTTCGCGGCGCTGTTTCGCGCGCCGCGCATCAATCGGCGGCGCTGGTGGATCGCGGCGGGCGCGTTGGCGGGGCTGACGTTTTATACGTATATTGCGGCGCGCTTCTGGATGATCGGTATGGGCGCTCTCTTGCTGTGGTGGTTTGTGCGCCATGCGGATCGACGGCGCGGGATCGCTGTCTGTGCGCTGGTGTGGGGGATCGTGTGCGTGCCGCTGGTGATCGCGCTGATCCAGACGCCGCAGACGCGCATCGATCAAGTCGCAATCACGTCGCTCGATCAACTGGTCGCCAACATTGGCGCATGGATCGGCGTGCTATTCAATCAGCCGATCTACGACAATGTGCATTATCTCGATGGCGGCGCGTTGTGGTCGTTCCCGATGGCGATTCTGGCGCTGATCGGTGTGGGCGCGTTGGTGCTGAAAGATCGTCGCGCTGGATTGCTCATTCTCGCATTATTGGCGCTGTCGATCCTTCCGGCGGCGCTGACGGATCGTCCGATCACGCTGTTACGCGCGATTGGGCTGACGATCCCGCTGGCGTTCGTCGTCGGGATCGGCGCGGCGGCGCTGTGGCGCTGGGGGAAAGTCGCATCCGTTTTGTTGATGGTCAGCGCCATTTATTTTACGCGGAGTGATTTCTCTTGGTATTTTTCCAATCAGAATCTTTTTCTAACGATGGAAGCGCCTTTGTATTTCGGAATCGATAGAATCGCGCGGGATGATGCACAATCACGCTTGTATTTCACGCCATTCCGCGCCGATCATCCGGTGTTGCGTTTGCGCCAATGGACGCTTGCGCCGCGCCCGGTGACGGCGTTCGATCCGGCGGTATGCTTGCGCTTGTCGCCAAACGCGGACTATTTTGCCATGCGTGCATTTACTCCGACTTTGATGACCGATTTGGAAGCATGGGGCAGCGTTATCCGTGAAGATCAAGTGGCTTATCTTTTTTACCGGACACAGCCCGATCCAGCGGTCTTTGAGTGGAACGGTATCGCGTTCAATAACATCATCGAAGCCGCATCCATCGATCCGTTCCCAACAATTATTCGCGCGAGTGAAATCCTCGAAATGCGCTGGCATTTCCGCCAGATTGGACAGATGAATCGAAACGTGACCGCCTTTTTTCATCTATACGACGCCGACGCGCTAACACTCCGCGCGCAAGTTGATGCGCCGCTGTGTCCGACGAACACGCCGATGGATTGGGGTGACGACGAAGTGATTATCCAGACATTCCGGCTGACCATTCCGCCCGATTTGCCAGCGCGGATCTATCGACTCGCCTTCGGATTGTACGAAAGTGCGTTGGATGGCGGTGCAGCGGGTGCGCGACTGCATCCCGTCGTGGCGGACGAGGCGTATGCCGTCGAGTCGGACGCGCTGATTTTGCAGCCGTCGCTGCTCGTGGAGGCGAACCCGTGATTCATTGGTTGCGGCGGACATTGTAGTGGCGGGCGTGTCAACGGCAGTTCCCCATGATGATAGAGGCGCATCCGTGACCACCCGATTCGCGCATTATTTCATTTATATCGCCATCATTATGTTGGCGTTCGCGCTCCGCGTGCATGATTTGAGCGCCAAAGAATTGTCCGCCGACGAGGCGTATGGCGTGATGATGATTCAGCAACCGTTCATGGACTTATGGCGCACTGGACAGGATTTGCATCCCCCCCTGTATCATGCGCTCGAATGGACGGTGGCGCGCGCGGCGGGTGAGTCGGCATTCGCGCTGCGATTCGCGGCGCTGATTCCCGGCGTGCTGACCGTTGCGTTCGCCATAAGCATCGGGCGGCGTGTCGCGGGGTGGAATGTCGGCTTGATCGCGGGCGGACTCGCCGCCGCCTCGCCCGCGCTGGTCTACTGGTCGCAGGACGCGCGTCTGTATACGCTGCTGGCGACGACGACAGCGGCGAGTATGGATGCGTTTTTACGCTTAAACGAGCGCGGGCGGCGAATGACTTGGTTGTACTACCTTCTCGCTACCCTCGCCGCGATGGTTACGCAGTATGGCGCGTTCTGGGTGATCGCGGCGCAAAATGCCGTCGTAGTGTTGAGTATTCTCGCGCCAGGACACTTCCACACATGGGCGCAGCGCCGTTGGATCGCCTGGTTCGCTGGACAAGCGGTGCTGGCGGTCGTTTACCTCCCCTGGGTAATCGGGCAAGCTGCGTTCTTGGCAGCGCCGCAGAATTTCCGCGTGGACGGCACATTTTCGGTTGAGCGGTTGATCGACGTGGCGCGGCAGATCGTGACGTTCTGGTTCGGCGGCTATCATCCAACCGTCCAAATCGGTTATGTCGTTGGCGTCAGCTTGAGCGTCGCCGCGTTGGGGACGCTGTTTTTGTGGCGGCGCGCGGCAGGCGAGCGCGCGGCGGGCAAGCCAGTGGGTCGCCCCTACGTCCTATTGGTATTGTGGATCGGCGTCACATTCTTGATCGTGACGTTGACCGCGCAAGCGATGGATTATTTCGATCCACGCTTCGCCATCGCCGCTATTGTGCCGATTTTTGTTCTGATCGCGGTCGTGATGGTGACCATGTGGCGGACGAACGACATGAGGCTGCGCGCAATGGTTTTGTTATTCGTGACGCCGTTGATCGTAGAATCGATTGCCGCCAATCGCGCATGGTACAGCCAGCCGCCAACGGCGAAGGGCGATTATGGCGCGGTCATGGCGCGGATCGAAGCGCAGTCTCAGGACGGCGATCTGATCCTTTTCAGCAATCCCGGACAGATCGCTTTGCGATTCGTCCACGCGCCCGACGCGCTTCCCGGCGTTTTGTTAGATGTAGAGCGCGTCAATCGCACGGGGACAGAAATCTATCTCGATGAGGTCGTTGGGGACGCGGCGCGCGTTTGGCTCGTGGAGTACGGCGATCCAGCGGGCTTCGATTCGATGCGGCTCGTACCGGATTATCTCGCGTCACACGGCTTGCGGGCGCTGACGTTCGATTATGCGTCCGGCACGGTTGCCTTGTATGATTTGCGCGGCGTGGATACCGACTGGCAAGCTGTTGATGCGCGCTTTTCGGATGTGACACAGCCAGATGCAGCGCCGCCGATTCGCTTGGAGTCGTATCGGATCGCGGTGGCTGCGGATGTCGTGCGCTTATCGCTGCTGTGGGTGGCAGATGACACGCCGACGGCGGATTATCATGTCGGCTGTCACATTTTGAATGATGCAGGTGTGTTAGTGGCACAGACGGACGCACTTCCGCGCGGGGGCGCGTCGCGGACAGCCGATTGGCGCGCAGGCGACCGCATCGAGGATGGCTGTGCGATTCCTCTACCGCTCGATCTACCCGCTGGAACGTACCGTGTCGCCGTTGTACTTTATACCTATCCCGAACTAGCGCGCGCCGCAATCATAGATGCGGACGGAGTAGTCGTTGGGGACATGGCGCGCTTGACAACATTTGCGCTTTAACGCATTGAAATTTTATGGTTCGGCAATGATCGCAATAGCGCAGTGCTGCTATGATAAGTGATATAGGTTCCGGGTGAGTTAAGGGGAGGCGCGAAATTGTTATGCCGATTGAAGTGAATTGGGGCAACGCTGAAAAAATGGATAGTCAACTGAGCGTATAACCCTTTGTCCGGCGAAAGGAGAGACAACCGCATGGACATCAAAATGTTGGAAGCGGCAATGAACGCTTTCGTTGAGAGCAAAGGCTGGTACGCACCCAATACCAAGCGACCCCAAACACCGCGAAATTTGGCGATGTCGCTGTCCATCGAGTCCGCCGAAGTGTTAGAGTTGTTCCAATGGGGCGAATCGCCAAAAGATGCCGCCGCGCTGGCGGGCGAACTGGCAGATGTGATGCTGTACCTGTTGCAATTGGCGAGCGTGAGCGGCATCGACTTGGGGCAAGCGGTCATGGACAAATTGCAGATCAACGCCGGGCGAACATGGGACAGCGAGGACTGAGTAAAAAACTTTTGGACGCTCGTTCGTTCTATGAGAGTCGTTAGCCTGTGGGTGGTACTTAATCCTTTAACCTCAGTCCTTGAGAGTTAGCCTATACGCGACGCCTTCCCGTTCGTATAATGAATACGTTATAAACGGGTTTGCGAACACAGTCAGGATAAAGACGGATGTCTGCTCACGCGCTTCCATCGCCCGCTGAGGACTTTTCGGCGTGGTACAACGATATCGTCTACCGCGCGGATATGGCAGCACAATCGCCCGTGCGCGGCTGCATCATCATCAAGCCGTATGGCTATGAGGTGTGGGAGGGCGTCAAGGGGTCACTCGACCGACGATTCAAGGCGGCGGGCGTGCAAAATGCCTATTTCCCGCTGCTGATCCCCAAGAGCTATCTCGAACGCGAAGCCGAACACGTTGAAGGCTTCAGCCCAGAACTCGCGGTCGTCACGATTGGCGGCGGTAAAGAACTCGAAGAACCGTTGGTCATTCGCCCTACCTCCGAGACGATTATTGGGGAGGCGTTTAGCCAGTGGATTCAGTCGTACCGCGATCTGCCGTACCTGATCAATCAATGGGCGAACGTCGTGCGCTGGGAACTGCGCACGCGCCCGTTCCTGCGCACGACCGAATTTTTGTGGCAAGAGGGACACACCGCGCACATCGACCATGACGACGCAGAAGCGTTCACGCTGCACATCTTGGATGTATATGCCGATGTCGCCAGCCGCGAAGCCGCGATCCCGGTGATCAAGGGTTTGAAATCGAACAGCGAAAAGTTTGCGGGCGCGCTCAAAAGCTATTGCATCGAAGCGATGATGGGCGACAAGAAGGCGCTGCAAGCGGGGACGAGCCATAATCTCGGACAAAACTTCGCCAAGGCGTTCGATATTCAGTATCTCGATCCGAACAATACGCGCCAACACTGCTGGACGACCTCATGGGGCATGAGTACGCGCATGGTCGGCGCAGTGGTCATGGTGCATGGCGACGAAAAAGGCTTGCGGATGCCGCCGCGCCTTGCGCCGATTCAAGTTGTGATCGTGCCGATTGCCAAGAATGATACCGAGCGCGCGACCGTGATGGCATCGGTCGAATCACTGCGCGCGGAACTGGCGGACGCCGATATTCGCGTCAAAGTCGATGCGCGCGATCAACAGCCCGGCTTCAAGTTCAACGACTGGGAGATGCGCGGCGTCCCTGTGCGGCTCGAATTGGGTCCCCGCGATGTGCAAAATAACGCCGTCGTAGCGGCGCGGCGTGATCAGCCGGGCAAAGACGGCAAGCGTTCACTGTCGCGCGATGGCATTGTGACCCAAATCCGCGCGCTGTTGGACGACATTCAAGCCACCATGCTGGCGCAGGCGACCACCTTCCGCGACGCCAACATCCATGATGTGCGCACCTATGACGAACTGAAACAAGTCGTCGAGGCGGGCGGGTTCGCGCGCGGCTGGTGGGCGGACTCGTCGGTGAACGAGGCGCGCGTGAAGGATGAAACAGGCGCCTCGCATCGCTGTTATCCGCTGGATCAGCCGAGTGGATCGGGCATCTGCTTTTACAGCGGTGACACAGCCGACCGCGTGGCGATCTTTGCGAAGGCGTATTGAGTTAAGTGGGCATGGGGGTACCATGCCCAATTTTCTCTCTCAAAAACGATCATCCACAGGGTATGTTAAGAAAGTTCTGATACAAATAGACAAGAGTTTGTACAGTGATGGCTTGATCATGAGGGTACACGTTGCTACAATGAGTACCATCTCCATCTATTACGGATGATATGAAGCGGCGATTTCGCCACCGGTTGTTGAAAAAATTTGTGTGATTCTGTTTACCTCTCATCCTCTGCTCGTTTGTGGGCAGCCCACTTACCACCAACCCGTTTCGGTTTCTGGTGGTATATGTTTTTTAGGTAAGGATAATGGCGGCGTATTTAATTGTAGACGTTGATGATTTACTTGAGCATTTCCGGCAGCGTGGTATGGCAATCGACCTCCAAGAATTGGCGGTTGGACTGCGTGGCATGGCGGCGCTCGTCGCGGGCGCATCGGTTGACCGACTCAAAGCGGTCGCCGCAGCCAATTGGGCGGTACTGTCCGCCAATCGCACGCGCGGCGTTGATCCTCAAGTGGTCTTCAAGACAGCAGGCTATGACGTGTTCAATGTTACACATCGCCCCAGTTTGGCGGATGTGCTGCATGTGAATTACTTTTCGTTCGATCCAGAACCTGTGGACGAACTCATTTTGGCAACGACCAACCCGGACTTGATCCCACTGGTCAAGCGCATCAAGATGACGCGCAACGCCCGCATTCGCATGTGGGGTGTGGAAGACGTGCTGAAAGGCACGGGCTTTGAGGGCAAGGTCATTTTTCAGCCGTTGGAAACCTTGCTTGGCATCCAGCAGACAAAAAACGTGGCGGTCTATGTCGACTTCGAGAATATCGCCATCAGCCTGAACGAACAGGGCTATACCGTCAATCTGGATGAACTGGTCGAGGGTTTTAATCATCAGGCGAAGGTCCATGGGCAGGTCGTCAAGATCGCCGCGTATGCGCCGTGGGGACAGCGGGGAACACTCCCGCCGCTGGTAGACAGTCTTGGACGCGAAGTCGCAGATGATGCGCCGTCGCGTTTACTGCGCGCCAACATCGAGCCGGTGTTCAATTTGCCGGGCAAAAACAGCGCCGATATGCGCATCGCGGGCGATATCATACGCGACAGCGGACATGATGACAGCCCTGATGTATATATCATCGCCAGCGGCGACCGCGACTTCAAAGACGTCATCAATACGCTGCGCGCGCGCAACAAAACAGTGATCGTTTGGACGGTGCGCGGCACGACGAGCAAGCAGTTGGCGAATACGCCCGATCTGTTGATCGAACACGTTGAGGACTTCACGCGCCTCCAGACCCATCAAAGTTATGGCAGCGCGGCGCGTGCGTCCGCAATGGCGGCATCGGCAGCGGCAGCCTCTGCCCCTCCATTGGGGCTGACCGTTGAGGAACTCGATGTCGTTAGCTTTACGCCGTCGCAATGGTCGAGTGTGATTGTGCAAGCGGACGTACTGTCCACGCAAACGGGCAAAGAGACGTTGACGCGCACCGCGTTGAACAATCAACTGCTCGAAGTGGGTGCCGTCGTATCGAAGGCGCGCGGCGACGATTTGATTGCGCAAGCACTCTCCATCGGTATTTTGAAAACATCCAGCAGTCGTATCATGCTTGACGCCGTGCATCCGGTTGTGGAAAAAACACGCCTGATCCGGGATCGCATCGTTTTGCGGGTAACCAATACGCTGAGCGTGCGGGGTTGGGAATACGTCAACTACGGCTTCTTGCTCAAGGGCTTGGCGATGGATCGGGAACTGGATCGCCCCGGTCTCAACTACAGCGATCAATGGCGTTCCGATTGGATCGACTGCCTCGTGCGCGAGCGCGTACTGCTGCGCGAACTCGTCCCACATCGGCACAACCCCGATGATCTTGTCCCTGTGATCAAATTGCGCCCAGAATACAAGCTGCCCACGCCGTCACCGGACGCGCCGCCGATGGAACTGGGCGGCGAGAGCGAAGAAACGTGGGCGGGGATCACGCTGGAGGAACTCGAACAGATGGAGCCGGACACGGTTGATATGGTTAGCCGTGTTGTAATCAGCGTCGAACAGTTCACCAGCTTTCGCGGCTTCGATTGGTGTCCACTTGGCAGTCTGCACAAGCGCCTCCGCCCGCACGATAAGGGCATGGCGTTTCAGCGCGCGGTCGAATATCTGATCGAGAACGACTGTGCGTTCGTGAAAGAGTACCCGAACCCGCAGAGCGAATTTTTCACCAAGGGAATTTCCCTCGATACCAATCAGCCGATTTGCAGCACGCTCTTGGTGCAGCGGAATGTGTTTGTGCGCGCGCTGCTGACGTTGTACGAACGCAATATCGTCATCTCCGAGCAGAGCATTCGCGCGATGGAAACGGGTTTGGATCGGGAACTGCCACTTTGGTTCTCGGTCATGCAAACCGAAAACGTCCTCAACGATATTCCCGGACGCGCTGGACAATACAGCTTGTTCCGCACCCATCACACGGTGACATTGGTCGCGGATCAGATGCGCACCGAGAAATAGACGATCTTCGCTCCTCTGTCTGCCGGGCTGAAGTGGACAGGGGGAGCGAACGCTTTCTGTCGGGATTGTGAAGCCCGCCCCCCTTTGCTATAATGCCGCCATCGAAACTGACCCGCACGCTACCGCTCCAGCGTGTTGGGCGACTCCCTATCGGGGCAGGATGAGCAAATGGCACTCACGAAGAACGAAAAAAACGAGTTGATGAAGCAGTATGCGCGGCACGAGAACGATACCGGCTCGCCGCAAGTGCAGATCGCGCTGTTGACACAGCGGATTTTGCAATTGACCGATCATCTTAAAGAGAATAAGCAGGATCAGGCATCGCGTCGTGGATTAATGCGCCTCGTCGGGCAGCGCCGCCGCCATCTGCGCTATTTGAGCGAAGCGAACCCACAAGGCTACCGCGAAATCTTGCAGCGGCTGGGGCTGCGTCGCTAAGATGGGCAAGGGGCGCGGCGCGCGCCCTGCCCCAACGAGGACAGTTGATATGCCCGGAGGCTTGAACGAAATGGCGCGGCAGCGGTTGGATGCGCTGCCTCGCTATCTCGTTTGAGCGCCGGGCATATCGCTTATAACAGGAGATCGCTTTATGGCGTCAGACGTGATGCAAAGCCCCCGACGATATACCGTCAACGTCGGTGGACACGACATTATCATAGAGACGGGCAGGTTCGCGGAGCAAGCGGGCGGCGCGGTTACGGTGCAGATGGGCGAGACGATGGTCTTTGCCACTGCCACGATGAGCAAATCAGCGCGTGAGGGGATCGATTTTTTCCCGCTTAGCGTGGAATACGAAGAAAAATTGTACGCCGCCGGACGCATTCCGGGCAGCTACTTCCGCCGCGAGGGCAGACCCTCCGAGACGGCAATCTTGACAGCGCGCGTGGTGGATCGTCCGATGCGCCCGCTGTTTCCCGAAGATATGATTAATGAAGTGCAGATTATCCTCAACGCCTTCAGCCATGATGGTGAAAATCAAATCGACATGCTGGCGATCATCGCCGCCAGTGCCGCCGTCATGATCGCGGATATTCCGTGGAACGGGCCAATCGCGGGTGTGCGCGTCGGCATGATCGATGGCGAATTCGTGATCAATCCGCTGATTTCGCAGATGGCAAACAGCAAGTTGGATTTGCGCGTCGCAGGGACGGCGGACGCGATCAACATGGTCGAGTGCGCGGCGGGCGAAGTCGATGAAGCGACCATGCTCAAGGCACTGCGCTTGGCACATGAATCGATGCAGCCTATTATCGCACTTCAAAAGCAGATGCAAGCCGAAGTCGGCAAGCCCAAACAGAACTATATCAAGCGCGCCATTGATCCAGTGGTGATGAGCGACATCCGCGAGAAAGCCAAGCCGCGTGTCCGCGAGGTGCTGCTCCAACAAACGGATCGCGCCGCCCGCAGTGAGGCGACTGACGCGATCAAGAGCGAACTGGTAGCCGAATACGAAGCGCGCAATGCTGCCAATCCCGAAGCGCCCGTCAAAATCGCGCATGTCAAAGAGGCGTTCGAGACGGTCATTTACGAAGAAGTGCGCTATCGCATCCTGCATGAGGGCGTGCGCCCCGACGGACGCGATTACACGACGATCCGCCCACTCTCGGCAGAAGTTGGCGTCCTCCCGCGCGTACACGGGTCGGGCATGTTCAAGCGTGGACAGACGCAAGTGCTGACGATTGCTACGCTCGGCACACCGCGCGACGCGCAAGAGACCGACAGCCTCATCAGCCCTGAAGAGACGAAACGCTATCTCCATCATTACAATATGCCGCCGTTCAGCACGGGCGAGACGTACCCCGTCCGCGGACCCAAACGCCGCGAAATCGGACACGGCGCGCTGGCAGAAGCGGCGCTGCGCGGCATGATCCCGGACGAAAAATCGTTCCCCTATACGATCCGGTTGGTCAGCGAGGTGTTGAGTTCTAACGGCAGCACGTCGATGGCGTCGGTTTGCGGCAGCACATTGGCGTTGATGGATGCCGGCGTGCCCATCAAGCGCCCCGTCGGCGGCATCGCCATGGGCTTGATCAGCGACGGCGAAAAAGTCGCGGTCTTGACCGACATTCAGGGCTTGGAAGATCATTTGGGCGACATGGATTTCAAGGTCGCTGGTACGATGCAGGGCATCACCGCACTGCAAATGGACATCAAGATCAGCGGCGTGACCGATGCGATCATGGCGCAAGCGTTGGAGCAAGCCCGCGTCGCACGGTTGCAAATCTTGGACGTGATGTTGGCGGCGCTGCCGGAATATCGCCCGCAACTGAGCGAGTTTGCCCCGCGTATGACGACGGTCAAGGTCGATTACGACAAAATCGGCATGATCATTGGACCCGGCGGCAAGACGATCCGGGCGATGCAAGAACGGCACGGTGTCAAGATCGATATTGGTGACGATGGCACCGCGTTCATCGCGGGTCCCGACGGTCCATCGGTGCAGGGCGCGGTCGATGAAATTCGCGGCATGACCGAGGACGCGGAGATCGGGCGCGTCTATACGGGTAAGGTCACGCGCATCGAGCCGTATGGCGTCTTCGTCGAATTTCTGCCGGGACGCGAAGGCATGGTACACATCAGCCAACTGGCATCGTACCGTGTGCGTGCGCCCGAAGATGAAGTGAAGATGGGTGACGAATTGATGGTCATGGTCACCGAAGTGAACGATGGCAAGGTTCGTCTGAGTCGCCAAGCGGTACTCGAAGGCTGGACGGCAGAAGAAGCGCGCGAACGCGACAAGCGTCCGAGCGGCGGTGGTGGCGGCGACCGACGCAGCGGTGGCGGAGATCGCGGCGGGCGCGGCGGTGGTGGTGGCGGACGCGGCGGTTATAGTGGTGGCGGCGGCGACGGACGTTCCTCAGGTTAACAAGTTGAAAGTGATGAGGATTGAGGACTGAGTTACAATATCATTTGCTCTCAATCCTCAGTCCTTTACCCTCAATCCTAAAAGGGAATGAACATGACGGAAAACAAAGACCCGAAGATCGAAACATTGATGGAGACCGAGAACTACGTCGCGTGGATGTCACACGAGGACGATGGCACGGTTGTCTATCATCTGGAATTGGGATCGGTCACGCTGCATTTCTTCGAGGAAGAATGGGGCGAACTGGTCGAATTGATTGACGGCGCGATTGAAGCGATGGAAGCCGGCACGGAAGAGTAGTTCGCGCGCCCTATGGAATCAGATGATATGAAAAAGCCGCTCTCGATGCGGCTTTTTGCTATGGCAACGCTGAAGCATCTGCCGCCAAGCGCATCGTCGCTGCGTTTGATCGATTGGACGGATGGATCGCTTGGTTCGCAGCTTCCCTATTTGCGCGCCGATCTCAATGTCATGCGCCGCCGACCGGATGTCGATTTGCCGGATGACAGCGCGGACGCGATCATCGCCTTCGCACAGTCGTTGGACGCTGAGACGTTGGCGGCGGGATTGCGATTGCTGCGCGCGGGCGGGCGGTTGATCGCCGTCGATCCGGCGGGCGAACCGGATAAATCTTATGTCGAGCGGCTGGAGTCGGCGGGCTACACGCGGATTTTGGTTGAGGCGGCATTGGACGATCCGGCGCTGTCGGATGCAGCACTGGGCGTGCTGATGCGCGGCGAAAAGCCGCACACGACCGATGATACATTGGCACGGGTACGCATCGCGTCGGATCGGGACGCACCGCTGCGCGTTGGCGCAGACGAGTTTGCAGCGTACAGTGGCAACTATGTGCATGTGTTGATCCGGCAGACGCCGAATATTCCCGTGTGGGCGCGCAAACCGGACGCTGAAATCGTCTGGGAGGCGGTGTTTGTCGATGGGTCAGCGTTGGTGTTCTCCAGCCTTCCCAAAGCCGTCGCATTCATGCAGCAAGCCGTTTTGCGCGGACAAATCGCGGGTGTGAACAAGATCGCCAAGTTCAGCGCCGAGCTGGCACGCCTGTTCTGGACGTTCCCGGCGCGCGTGAACGCCGATGTGAGCATTCTCGACGGGCGTGCGGTGACGTTCGTCCGGCTTGAGCGCCAATATGCCGAAGCGCCGGACGAATAGCGATGGACTTCACGCTGGACGACATTCGCTATCTACAATCGGCGGCGGGCGAACGACTGTTGGAACGCTTGCGCGCGGAAGATTTGTCCGACGCGCAAGCGCTGGCGCTGATCACCAAACTCCGCAAGGATTATGGCGCGCGCGAATCGGCGGCGGCAGTCGAGATGGCGCGGCTGCGCGTGAAGGCGGTCGAGAAGTTCGGGGACGACGCCGCGAAGATGTTCTTCACAGGCGCGGCGCTGGAACAGGCGAGCGATCCGCTGATTCGGCGGCATCGTTCGGTGAGGTCGATGCACAGCGGTAGCGTGATCGATGCGTGTTGCAGCATTGGCAGCGATGCGTTCACATTTGCGGGCGCGTACCCGCTGCGCGCGGGCGGCGTATTGGGTTTGGATATCGATCCCGTGCGCATAGCGATAGCGTCCTTTAATGCTGAACGTTTGCAAGTACGTGCGCGCTTTGAAGTGAGCGATGTGACCAGCGATGATCGTTTGCGTCGTTTAGATGAAGATGATTTAATTTTTTTCGACCCAGCGCGGCGAACGGCGGCGGGAAAACGCATCTATACAGTTGAGGATTATCAGCCGCCGCTGTCAACCATGCACGTGTGGCTGCAAGCTGCCACCGAGCGCCTATGGATGGAAGTCAAACTGTCGCCGGGCGTCGCGCTTGACCAAGTGCAAACCTATCCGGGGTATGTGACGTTTTATTCGGTTGAGGGTGATCTCAAAGAAGCCGGATTATCGGTTTCAACCGAGTCGAGCGGCTCATTTTTTTGTGAGTCCGTCTTATTTTTGAATGGGCGCATCTATCAATGGGCTGCGCATCCATCAAGCGAACAAATGGCTTTGTCCAACCCACGCGCGTACATCTGCGAACCCGATCCCGCGCTGATCCGCGCGGGCTACGTGCAAGATATCGCCGCCAAATACAACGGTGCGCTGCTCGACGATACCATCGCCTATTTTACGTGCGATACCCTGCCATCCGATCCCGATTTGCGGGTGTGGGCGAAGGCGTGGCGCGTGCGCGATTGGCTGCCGTTCAACCTCAAGCGCATCCGCGAGTACTGCCGCGCGCATGACATCGGCGGCGTGACCGTCAAGAAGCGTGGGACGGCGGTCACGCCCGAAATCATCATCCCACAGTTGAAATTGAAGGGTGACGACCGCGCGACGTTGGTGCTGACGCGCTGTAAGAACGCACAGATTGCGATTGTGTGCGACGAAATGCCGGTAGGACAGGGATGAGGGATGCGTAAAAAATAATGTGTGACCAAGCTTGATTCAGCTTGTAGACAATGGTGTTTTCGTACAAATTATGGAGCAGCGGAATCGCATTGACGGGATGTTCTGCCATCACTTGCCCTAGAAAACAAAAAATCCCCATCAATGTGGGGATTTTCGTTGTAACTTAACCGCAGAACGGGGCAGGAGACTCACGCGATGCGGCGGGTACAATGTCAGTGAGCATCAATGTGGGTGATAGTGTAAGGCATCAGTGTGCTATGGTGAAGTGCGATGCGCCGTTGGGCTGCGATGTGTTACAATAAGCATCAGCGTAGGCTCGTTGATACAACGATGGACTACAGTGTCGTTGCGAGCCGCCCACCCCGTTCTATTGTTAAGATACACGGTTGCTGCTGTTGTTTCTGTGCAACCTTCAATCTGTAATGAAGTATAGCACAGTCGGTGGGGTTGTCGATAGCCATGTGGCTATTTTGACGTGAATTTATTGTGAATTTCACAGAGGAGATCGAACGAATGCTGCCGCCGTATTACCCCGAATCCTTGACCGATTTCAGCCAACCTTCCCATCAAGTGGCGTTCACTGCGGCGCTGGCGACCGTCAAGGCGCAGATCGGGCGAACCTACCCCATGATTATCGGTGGTGAAACCGTGACGACGGGCGAAACGATGGCGTCGATCAACCCAGCGCGCCCCGCCGAGAACGTCGCGCACTTCGCCAGCGGCGGCGCGGAGATCGCGGATCGCGTGATTGTGCGCGCGGCAGCGGCATTCCAGACGTGGCAGTATGTCCCGGTTGAGGAGCGAGCGCGCTATCTGCTGCGCGCGGCTGCTGCCATGCGCCGCCGCAAGCACGAATTTAGCGCCGTGATGGTCTTGGAAGTCGGCAAGACGTGGTACGAAGCCGATGCCGATACCGCCGAAGCCATCGATTTTCTCGAATATTATGCGCGTCATGCGCTGCGCATCATTGACAGCAGCGATCTACTGACGGTCAATCCGCCCGAACAGTTGGGCTTGTACTACATTCCGCTCGGCGTCGGCGCGATCATCCCCCCGTGGAATTTCCCCTGCGCGATTCCGACGGGCATGATCGGAGCCGCACTCGTCACGGGCAATACAATGGTGTTCAAGCCCGCCGAACAAAGCCCGTGGATCGCGTGGAAAGTATGCGAATTGTTCTGGGAACAGGGCTTGCCGCCGGGCGTATTGAACTTCGTGTTTGGCGCGGGCGAGACGCTCGGCGCGCGCATGGTCGAACATCCGCAGACGCGCTTCATCTCGTTCACCGGATCGAAAGCGGTTGGGCTAAAAATCTACGAGACGGCGGCAAAAGTCCAGCCGGGACAGCGTTGGCTAAAGCGCGCGATCTTGGAGATGGGTGGCAAGGATGCCGTCCTAGTCGATGAGACTGCCGACGCCGAAGCTGCCGCGCAAGGCGTTGTCGCCAGCGCGTTTGGCTTTCAGGGGCAGAAGTGCAGCGCCGGATCGCGGGCGATCATCGTGGATGCGATCTATGATCGCGTCGTGAATCGTGCCGTTGAGATTGCGCGCGCGCTGACCGTTGGTGCGCCAGATGCGGGCGCGCACATCGATCAGGGTCCCGTGATTGATACTGACGCGATGCGCCGCATCATGGGCTACATCGAACAGGGAACGCAAGACGGCAAGTTGCTGTTGGGCGGCGCACCGCTGGTCACGCCCGAAGGCGGCTACTTCATCCCCCCGACGATTTTTGGCGATGTGCCAGAAAATGCGCCGCTGGCGCAGGACGAAATTTTTGGACCTGTGCTGACGATCATCCGCGCGCGCGATTTCGATCACGCACTGGCAGTTGCAAACGGTACGGAATATGGCTTGACGGGCGCGCTGTTCAGCAATGACCGCGCGCGTTTGGAACGGGCGCGCCGCGAATACCACGTCGGCAATCTGTATCTGAATCGCAAATGTACGGGCGCGCTGGTCGGCGTCCACCCGTTCGGCGGCTTCAATATGTCTGGTACCGACAGCAAAGCGGGCGGGCCCGATTATTTGCTGCTGTTCACACAAGCAAAAAGTGTGGCAGAACGGCTGTGATATCGGCTAAAATCAATCTTCCATTCGGTTACACGCCGTCTTGCGCGGCAAGGTAGACACACCATGATCGACAGTTCGCAGGGTCCCGTCCGACACGATGTGTTGACGTGGGGAGATGTCGATAAACTGCTCGATATTCTGCTGCCGCAATTTCGTGCGGTGGGATCGTTCTCCGCCATGGTGATGATCACGCGCGGCGGCGTCATTCCCGGCGGGATGCTGGCAGAGGCACTGAATATTCAGCATTTGCTGACGGCGGCAGTCGATTTTCCAGCGACGAGCGCACAAACCGGGCTGATGGCGCTGCCCCAGTTCATGCAGTTTCCCGACTCAACGTTGGTTGCCAATCGGCGGACGTTGATCGTGGATGATGTTTGGGGCAGCGGGCGCACCAGCATCGCCGTGCGCGAACGGATGATCGGAGCAGGCGCGCAGCCCATGACGTGCGTTCTGCACTTCAATCCCTATCGCTCGTTGTTCCGCAATGAGAAGCCCGATTTCTATGGCGCGGTGACGGATGCCTATATCATCTACCCATGGGAAATTGATCGCGGCTTGCGCGGGATTCCCATGGGCGTGCCAGAGTACAATTAGCCAATGGGCGTTCCCAAGCCAAACTACACTTGGGCAACGTCCACGATTTAGCAGCGAGATGGACGTAATTTATCTGAATACGCCTATTTACTTTAACCATTTTCGCCTATAAACTTTACTTCTTTTTCGCATGAATGAGAAATCGTAGAAAATTCTGCGCATTCTTCCCCATTCGCAACTATAATGAAATATCATAACGTCGTTCATAAAAATCGTGCGTGGCGAACCGGCGTCCACGCTATTCGCATTTTGGCGGGCAAAAACGATGATGTGAATGTTGACCGCTCCGGTTTGCGTAGTGGTTGAGGATGTAACAACTCACTCAGGATGTGTGGTTAACGATGGTAATGGTAAAGACCGACAGTAAGAATGGTGATGCCGCAAGCGCCGCGTATGGAGAAGAATTTCGCGCGCTATTGGAATCTAGCTTCGATTACAAGCCGCCGCAGCGGGGTGAAATCCGCAATGCGGTAATCTTGCAAATCGATCAGCGCGAAGTGATCGTTGATTTGGGCGCAAAACGCGACGGTATCGTCCCGGTACAAGACCTTGAGCGGCTCGATCCGCTTGTGAGATCAGGCTTGAGAGTCGGCGCGGAAGTCCCAGTTTACATCATGAATCCCAGCGATCAAGCCGAAAACCTGATCGTTTCTATCAACATGGGCTTGCAGCAATACGATTGGGAAAAAGCCAAGAAACTGCTTGGCACCGATGAAGTGGTCGACGTGCGCGTCAAGAGCAGCAATCGCGGCGGCATTCTCGTCCAATGGAATCGACTGGAAGGCTTCATTCCCAGTTCGCATCTCGTCTCGATGGGCAGTTCGGGCGGACGCGATACATGGAATGAACTCGATGGCAAGTCGCTGACGGTCAAGGTGATCGAGGTCGATCAATCCCGCCGCCGTCTGATCTTCAGCGAACGCGAGGCACAACGCGAGTCGCGTGCGCTGCAAAAGGCGAAGCTGCTCTCGGAACTGAAAGAGGGTGATGTCGTCAAGGGCAAGGTCACGGGCTTGCGCGATTTCGGCGCGTTCGTGAATTTGGGCGGCGCGGATGGCTTGATCCACGTCAGCGAATTGGCATGGCATCGCGTCGATCACCCGCGTGATGTGCTGAAAGTTGGGGACGAGATCGACGTTTACGTGTTGAGCCTCGACCGTGATGCCAACCGGATCGCACTCAGTCGCAAGCGGCTGTTGGACGATCCTTGGGAACGCGCGTCGGATCGCTACCACGAAGGACAGTTGGTCGAAGGCACCGTCACGAACGTGGTGGACTTCGGCGCGTTCGTGGCGCTGGACGATGGGCTGGAAGGCTTGCTGCATCTCAGCGAGATGCGCGATGGCTCGTTGAAAGAGCCGCGCTCGTATGTTAAGAAGAGTGACCGCCTGCGGATGCGCATCAGTCATTTGGAGCCGGAGAAACGCCGTGTTGGCTTCACCGAGCGTTGGGGAACCGACGGCGCAGAGGTTATTACGCCGCCCGGTGACGCGCCGCCCGTGCCGACAGCGCCGGCTGTTGTATCGGAATCGGAAGAACCAACGTTGGTTGCTGTGTCGGAAGAACCGACGGTTGTAGTGGACGACGTGCCAAGCGTGGACAGCGTTCCAGAACCGTCCGCGAGCAGCATCTAGCGCGATAGGGCAGCGATATTCACGAACGGGACATCCAGAAGCGGTGTCCCGTTTTGATTCGCGGTATGATCAGCGTAGGTTCACTTACGATTGATGAAGTGGAGAAAAAATTATGGCGAAGAAAATTGTCACTATCGAGCGGCACATTTTGGAAAAACAAAAGCAATATCCGCAAGCGACGGGAACCTTGACAGGTCTCTTGTACGACATGGCGCTCGCCGCCAAGCTCATCGCGCGGGAGACGGATCGCGCGGGGCTGTTGGATATCTTCGGTGAAGTTGGGACGCTCAATAGTTCGGGCGAGGCGCAGCAAAAGCTCGACGTGTTCGCGGATCAGACCATCTTCCAGATGAACGATCATACGGGGCGGCTGTGTGCGATGGCGTCGGAAGAACGAGAGAGCATTATTGATATTCCGACGCATTTCGACAGCGGCAAATACGTTTTGCTCTACGACCCGCTGGACGGATCATCCAACATCGACTCGAACGTGAGTATCGGCACGATCTTCGCCATTCATCGCAAAATATCGCCGGGTGTGCGCGGGACGATTGAGGATTTGTTGCAGCCGGGACGCAGCCTCGTGGCGGCGGGCTACGTCGTCTACAGCGTCTCGACGATGATGGTTTACAGCACTGGGCAGGGCGTCCATGGCTTTACGCTTGATCCGACACTGGGCGAGTTTCTGCTCAGTCATGAAGATATTCGCATCCCCGCGACGCCGCATTACTACAGCGCCAATTTGGGCAACGCGCGCCACTGGACACCTGGCGTCCGTCGCTACGCCGATTGGCTGTGTGCAGTCGGCGACGAAACGAATGAGCAACCGTTGAGTTTACGTTATATCGGGTCGATGGTGGCAGATTTTCATCGTAATTTACTGCATGGCGGGGTGTTTTTCTATCCGGGTGATTTGCAAACGCCGGACAAGCCGTATGGCAAACTGCGTTTGTTGTTCGAGGCGCAAGCCATGGCATTCTTAGCGGAACAGGCAGGGGGATATGGCTCAGATGGCGTGGGAAACATCCTCGACATTCAGCCCACCACACTCCATCAGCGCGTACCCCTGTTCGTTGGGGATCGTGCGCTGGTGGAGCGGGCAGAAGGCTTTATTCAGCGGCATGATAGCGAATGGATTGAGGCGTATGGGGGATTTCGGAAAGTAGCAGCAATCGAATAATGGGCGTACTCGTTTTTTATTCACTGCCTCGCTGTGCGGTGATTTGGTGTTCGACCTCAGCGCGAGTATATCACTGTCCTCGCCACGCGGGCGACTCAAAACTGTTGGTCCCGCTGCTCATTTGGCGCTGACGACGTTGCGCCGGGCGCTGGCAGGCGGACATTGCCCGCTGATCCACCCCAGCGACCAAGAGCTTCAGTCCGCCTGCCCAGGTGACACCGACCTGTTGAAGGAAGAAAAAAGTCCACATCAGCATGGTGGCAGTCGGCAAATCGGACGAAAATGGCTTTGCGGAGCGCTTGATGCGGACGATTAAAGAGGAGAAAGTCGATTTGAGTGAGTCCGTCGATTTTCACCACGCCTACCAACGGCTTGGGCAGTTTCTCGATGATGTCTACACCCGCAAGCGTATTCATTCGGCGCTCGGCTATCTGACACCATCCAAATTTGAGGCGCAATGCTGCCTGCAATTAAAGCTAAGCGCTTTTCGTGTCCAATCTCAGGGGTGTAGTAAGTACAGGTTTATGCAGCTAGTCGGGCATAAATTTTGATCAATGGCTCAACTGAATGCGTCCAACTGAATTGGCGACTGCGCAGCAAGCCGCGTCGACGCATGTCCTCTTGACGCTGTGAGTCACCAAGCAGTTGTGCAATCGCATCGGCAAATCCAGACGCATCACGCGGATCACAGGTGATAGCAGCATCACCGACAATCTCTGGGAGTGCGCCGCCCGTTGAACAGACGACTGGCGCACCACACGCCATCGCTTCGAGGACGGGCAGCCCAAAGCCTTCCAACAAACTCGCTGTGACGACGATATCAGCGCTGTTGTAGAACGACACGAGATCGTCGTCCGACACGCTGCCAATCAACGCAACTTCGTTTTCGACGCCGAAGGTGCGGATTTGTGCTTGGAACGCTTCACGCCAGCGGTCGCCGCCCGAACCGCCAACTTTGATCAAGCGGACGGAGACGCCGCGCTGTTTGAGAATCGACAACGCTTCGAGCAGGGTACGTAAATTTTTGCGCGGGAGTTCTGTTCCAGTATAGAGCAGATGATAGCGATAGGCGGAATCCCGAAAGAGGGGATAGCGCGGCTCAAGTTCTGCGCGTGCTTGGGTGCGTGCCGCCGCCAGCGAATCCGCAACGGGGCGGAAGTGGGCAGGATCGACGCCATTGTAGACGACGTGAACGCGCTCGGCGGGAATGCCGAATTGTTCGATCAGACTGGTGGCGGTAAATTGCGATACGGCGACAAACTGATCCATCCGGCGCAATCCAGACCATTGAATTTCAAGCGTTTTCCGTCCGATCCAATCGAACAGGGCTTCGTCTTCTTTGCAAATCAGTACGCCTAAATCGTGAACGGTCGCAACGGCGGGGTGCGTCGGATGCCACAGCATCTGCGAACAGCCCATGATTTGCATGAAATGGGCGATACTGCCGCGCTCATGTCCTTGAATGCCGACGGGGAAATGCTGCAAGATGGAAAATTGCTTGACCAGCGGTGGCATCACATCGGGGACGATACGCACATCGATTTGTGGTTGAAGCGCCTGATATAACTCGTTGATATACCGCCCAATACCGCTGATTTTGCCCGATGGATTATGGGTCACAAGCTCGATCTGCATTGTGTCTCAACTTTCAGCCCGTGCGACCCGATGAAAAATAACGATAACAGTATTTATCAGATGGGCTGCAACAGCAGTTTTCTGCTGTTGCAGCTCACAACGAGTGATTAACTCTCGTTTTCGTAGTCGCTGCTGTTGTTCCATGCCGACGTGCGTTCTGGTTGGGTGCTGCGCGAGGCGAAATCGCGCATCCCACTGCGATTGGTGGGATCGTCGCGGAATCCGCGTCCATTTTGCTCTGGACGGCTGGTGTAGGCTTCATCGCGCGCGGGTGTCCGCCGTGACTCGCTGCTGTTCGCGGACGGACGAGCGGAGCGGTTGCCATTACTCGTGCGTTCGTTACTTACGCGCTCACCGTTCGTAGATGCGCGGGGGGCGCGGTTGGTATTGGCTGTGCTATCGCTGGATGGACGGGCGGAGCGGCTGCCGTTATTCGCGCTGTCGCCATTCGTTGACGCGCGGGGGGCGCGGTTGGCACTGGAAGCGCTGTCGCCGTTCGTGGACGGACGGGCAGGACGCCGATTTTGTCCGCTCTCGCTCGTCGCAGCGCCATTCGCTGGCTTCGCTGTGTTTGTGGTGGGACGGCGGTCGTTGGAGTCGCTGCTGCGCGTTCCGTTCGCTGTCGTATTATTCGCGCTGTTGCTGCGCGTGCGCGGCGCGCTCGACTTGGGCGAGTCGTCGTCTGGCGAAAAAGTGCGCGGCGTGCTGGCACTCGGTGTTGTCGTGCGCGGTGTGGATGAGCGCGATGTGCTGCTGCGATTGCTGTTACTGTTACTCGGGCGCGGACGGTTGGCGCTGCTCGCTTGCGGCGCACGTCCGCCAACGCGGTTCAGGTCAGTCTGCGAGGGGATACCCAATGCTGACTGATACGGATGCTCCGGGATCACCTGCACATGCTTGCGGATTGCGCGCTCGATATCGCGCAAGAACGCACGCTCCTCTTGATCGCAGAACGAAAAGGCGATGCCATCGGCGCCTGCGCGCGCGGTACGTCCAATGCGATGGACGTAGCTTTCGGGGATGTTGGGCAAGTCGTAGTTGATCACATGGCTGATGCCTTCCACGTCGATGCCGCGCGCGGCGATGTCAGTGGCGACCAAGATGCGCACCTTGCCATTCTTGAAGCCAGCCAGCGCCGCTTCGCGCGCCGTCTGCGACTTGTTGCCGTGAATGGCTTCGGCATTGATGCGCGAATCGGTGAGCTGTTTCGCCAGTTTGTTCGCGCCGTGTTTAGTGCGCGTGAACACGATGGCACGCTTGACCAACTTATCGCGCAGCAGGTGTTCGAGCAGAGCGCGCTTGTCGTTCTTCTCGACGAAAAAGACGAACTGCTCAATTTTATCGACGGTGGTTGCGGTCGGTGTAACCTCAACATGGACGGGATCATGCAAGAAGCCGTTGGCGAGTTCGACGATTTCCGCGGGCATCGTGGCGGAAAACAGCAAGTTCTGACGCTGTGATGGCAGTACCGCCAAGACTTTCTTCACATCGTGGATAAAACCCATGTCCAACATACGGTCGGCTTCGTCCAAGACGAACATCTCGACACCATCGAGGCGCACGAGGCGTTGGTTCATCAAGTCGAGCAGCCGTCCGGGCGTGGCGACGAGAATATCGACGCCGCGCCGCAGCGCATCGACCTGCGGTTGCTGTCCGACGCCGCCGAAAATCACGGTACAACGAACCGGCAAATGCTTGCCATAGGCGGCGAAGCTGTCTGCAATTTGCGCGGCGAGTTCGCGCGTGGGCGTCAAAATCAGAACGCGCGTCGGCAGGACACTTGGGCGGGCGATCTTAGCAAAGCGCCCGTTGTAGGTCGTTTTCGTGGACTGGGGCGCATCGGGCGTCGTCACCGCTGCCCCGCTGCCGTACAGTTTTTGCAGGATCGGTAGGGCGAACGCGGCGGTCTTGCCCGTCCCCGTTTGCGCACAGCCGAGGACATCGCGCCCGGCGAGCAAGTGCGGAATCGTCTGTTCTTGGATGGGGGTAGGCGTATCGTAGCCCTCGTCGCGCACAGCGCGCAGCAAGGGATCGATCAAATTCAATTCGTTAAATTGCACTGGTGGAACCTCAATGAGTGAACGGCGCGGCTGAGGCGTGGTTGTGATGGTGGGTATCGATGAGACGCAGCACCGCGCAAGAAATGTACTCCTACGATATCATAGTTTTCGTAATGCGTCAAACGGAGGGTGTGCGGACTGTGTTGTAATCTTGTTAACGTTTGGGGGGAATTGATCGTCGATGCACGTTGTCAACCAAATCGTGGGAGTGATATTGAGCGGGTCATGCAGGTCACGACCACGCGATACTATCGACCCAACATGCCCCGTTGAACGAGCTATCGCCACTGCTGCCGACGACTGAGGCGCGGAAGGTGATGTATTTAGCATTGGTCACGTTCGGGGATAGAACCAGCGTATTCCATTGGTTCTGACCGCCTGCAACCGCGCCGGGATTATCATATTGATAAAGGGTATTATCTTCCGAGTCGCGGATATTCACGGTTATGGCAAGAATGTTATTCGGATTGTTGTTCGTGTACCAATAGTATTGTATCGATACGGACGAAATTTCCGTCGGCATGGTTATGTTGGCTTGCACGAATAGACCAATTCCGTAGGCATTGCCCGCTTGCTGCCGCCCACTTTTCGCGGATGGAGCGGGATTGCCAAAGCCTGTATCGAGGGTGGTGGGTTGAGTGAAGTCGTTTTGCAGCAGCGTGTAACACGCCGGATTTTGAAACGTCACCAGCGAAACACACTGCGCTGCGATCAGGCGCAGCTTGATGCTGAACGCAATCGCGCTCACAATGCTGAAGAAGCTCACTCGCTTGTTGTTCAGGGCGCTGACCGACGATTGATCGATCCACGCGCCGCCATCACAATCTTTGTATTTCGCGGGCGCGCCCACCGCCGGATTTTGATGCGCCGTGACCGCGACGATTTCCACATACGAACATGTCCCCGTGCCGGGCAGCGTGTATATGCCTTCGTACAGCCCATTGGCATTCGGCGTGGATTGTGTAAGCGTCCATGTGTTGGTGGCGGCGTCGAAGGTGGGCGCGGGGTAGAGCGTCGGGTTGTCCGAGTCGAGCGTCGAGCCTTCGATGTCCGCGATGATGGCGTTCAGCTTGGACGGGTCGTCGGCGGCATCGGTGATCAGGGTGGGGAGGGTCATGGTGTGATACTCCTATAGTGAACTATCCATCGTCGTATATCACATCGTGCTAGGGTGTCAATTCGGGAAACAGGTCGGGCAGCCAGCCGTAGCACGCGCGCGAGTCAATCTCGCAACGGGTCAGAAATCGACTCGCCCCTTCATCGGTGTCCATCCCATAAACTGGGTAAAGTCCCTCAAATGCCTCCGATAAGGCAAGTACCCAATGTGTTTCAGCTTGCCAAACAACATCTTCTGCTGTGAATGGTAAACCGATATTAGAAGCGGGGAGTTTGCGACACGTTTGCGAGGAAAAGTCAACGAGTCGATCTGCAAAGATTATTCGATCATGGTCAATAGCAGAAACATAGTCAAAGTATATCGGGCGCTCATCGCACAACGTAGTAACCTCATCGAGGTCTCTAGAGCGAATATTATACTGAAAAAGCGCGTCTCCGCCGTATGGCTCAGATGCGAATGAACCAAAGTAGACGATTTCTTCATCATGTTCAAACGTTATGTTGGTGGTTAAAGGCAAATCCGTAATTTCGCTTCCTGAATAAAGCTCAGAATCCAACGCCGAGTAAATTGATAGTGACGCTGTGGCGTTTAGAAAAGTGAATATGTCATTATTCAGCCAGCGCGAGGAAACATCAACACAATTTAAAGGCACACCGTCATCAATCATGACTACCGTGCTGGCATTGAGCGAAACAAGCCAAAGCGATCCTATAAAGCTATCCTGCGATGACTCGATCCAAACTAAGGCATATTCATGATTGGGCGACCAACTTACTCCCGTAACTTCCCCATCGGGCAACGCGATGTTGAATACAGTCGATTGGGTAGAAACATCCCGTACCGCTAAATGGTTATCTTCATCAGGCAAGTAGGCAAAATGACTCGCTGTAAACCATTGAGGAACCCCAGATGATAGGCAAATTGGCGACTTGCTCCCCGTCGAAAAGATGATTGCACCTTCTAACGAAATTACACTGACGCTTGAATGTCCATCAATCAAGATGGAATCGCCTGTCACATTCCAAATCAGGTTTTTGACGTAATCGCCTTGCGCTAATAAATCATCGAGATTGAGCGTAAAAACGTATTCATTTTTATCTGCATCGTATAACCCTAGAAGCTCGTTTCCAACATCTTGAAATCCGTAGTCTGTCCTCAGAAGTAAAAGTAAAAGATTGTCAATAGGATGCCATTCAAGATTGACGACAATAAAGTCTCTATCAATCGCTTGTGTTAATCTTGTTAAATAGTTCACAAGATAAGCGTCTCGGCTAGGCGATCCATTTCGAAGTCGATGAGTCCAAGCGAACCAGTCTCCTGTAGCTGACCATCCGGGACCGCTCAAATAACCAGTTCCATCCGCCAAGACAGCGGTTTCAGCAGGAAATGGGTAATATGACAAGATAGATTGGTTTGTTCCATCGATTTTTTCGATGACAAAAGCGCTTTCTTCAAAAGAGTAATAATAGATATATGGGACTTCGCGCGTTATCTGCGTTCGCAAGGTGTTGATATTAAAAACGATGCTCGCTAAAGATAATATGCTGATTAAAAACATTAAAATTTACTCCGTTATAGGATCAGTATAAATGCGCGAAAAATGAATAAACCATTGATCTGGCACTTTAATGAAATACCACCAATTAAATTCAAAAAAGCTATTTGGAACGTTAAAATCTTCGGCAATTCGTGTGCAATAAAATGGTCTAGATTGTCCACTTTGAGTTCCAGGTAAGTCTGCTACATACGGAACTAGAACGGTGTTATGTATTAAATCTCCACTCCCATCACATTTTACTGCATCGCCATAATTTACAATAATATAGCCATGTTGTCGTCCTTGTTGTGGACCGAGGGTAACAACATAATCACCTATCTCAAATCGGCTAAGTTTAGAATTTAGCTCTACGGTTTCAAGATTTTGCGCCATTATCATATATCGCTGTTGCTCTAGCGCTTCTTGAGTAATTTGAGCATCAAACGCATATTCAAGCCCAAAAACATCTCCTACGCTAATTGACTCTATATAGCTTGGGTTTTGAAATGCTATGCCTTCTCCTGAAGCACTATTTACGCCTAAAAGATAAGCTGCTAATCGATTGTCGCTTAACAGATTTGTTTGACTAGGACTATTATTTGATGCGTTGTGATTTCTCCAAATAGTGTTGTCATCATATATTCGAGGGTTTGAATTTTCTCGATATCTTGCACACCAACCTATCTCAGCATTCGGCTCACATTCATTGGGGTTTCCGGTCTTGTCATAGGTATACCAGCGTTTCTTAGGGCAATTGAAATGAAGCGCGCTGAGTCTGTGCCGACGTTAGGAAATTGAATTCCATCTACATTACCGTCAGAAGTATCACCTCGTGATCCTTGATTGGCAAGCTGAATCGCTTTAAGCGCCGCTTGAAAGCGTCGATACCGAAATGGCACGTTCTCATACAGCGCCCGCGCCGACACGCTCTGATCCGTCCATGGCGTTAACACCCCATTGACCAGTGTTGGCAACGCTTCTTCACCGAACGCACCCGTGTATTCAAATCCGACCATTTCGTTCACGCGCGCGATGATCGTATTCTTCAACGCCATGTTCATCGCCTGACGCAGTTCCAATTTCAACGCCGACGCCGCAGGTTGAACGAGCCGCTGCGTCAGCCCGTCCAAATTCGCCGCCGTCACCTGTCCATCCACCAAATAGCGATAGCCTGCCCCCAAGTCAACCACGTTCACCACGTTTGGCACAAGGAAGGTCGAACCAACCAGCCCGCGAATCTTCAGCAGATACCAATCGCGCACCGCTGTTTGAAATTCCGGCGTGATCGCCGTTTCCAAAAGCGTCGGAAAGGCTGTCGTTTGATTTTGGACATATGTCTCTAGTTCCGCGCGCGCGATGACGGCGTATACAAAATCGC